>Ga0172366_10004729_pt1 | contig 10754 bp, 5 predicted proteins | sample LakKivSesite69cm_FD_114533 | JGI IMG/M metagenome (GOLD analysis project Ga0172366, IMG submission 114533) | Sediment microbial communities from Lake Kivu, Rwanda - Sediment site 69cm | ecosystem: Environmental > Aquatic > Freshwater > Lake > Sediment | place: Rwanda: Western Province, Lake Kivu...
TCCTTGATACTCCTGCATAAAGCATAGCCATCCATTTCAGGCATAATGATATCGGAAATAACCGCCACGGGCTTTGTATCCATTACCATTGCAAGTGCCTGCTTGCCGTCCCTGGCATGAGATACTTCAAATCGGGCCCTTTCCAGCATTTCAGTCAACCTGAGTGCCTGTGTCAGGCTGTCCTCGGCAATTACTATATGTTTACTTTTTGTAGCCTTCATAGCTGTACCCCTATTACCATTATGTCATCCACCTGTTCAAGATCACCCTGCCAGTTTGAAAGGTTATTTTCCAGCAGCACTTTTTGTGCTGTCATTGGCACATGCTGGATGTCGAGGAGCAGCTGTTTAAAGTTCTTAAGTTTAAATTTAGTGCCATTCCTCCATCCATACTGATCCCTGTACCCGTCGGAGAACAGATATACCGAATCTTTCGGCCTGACCGACATCTTTTTATCCGTAAAACCTTTTTCCATATTATAATGGCTGCCTATAGGCATTCGGTCTGCTTCCAGCTCATGCATCTGCCCGTCTCTTATCAGGAACACCTGATTATTTGCACCTGCATACTGCAACATGCTGCGTACGGGATCATAAGATATTAATGCAATATCCATCCCATCCTGTGCTTCAGCTTTCCTGCCTCCCTGGCTAAGTGCATGAATTACCCTTTCCCTCATGAAATCCAGTATTCGTGCGGGTGTGGTAATGCCCATGTTATCCACGATCTCATTCAGAAATGCAATGCCCATAATGCTCATGAATCCCCCCGGCACTCCATGCCCGGTACAATCTGCAGCAGCAAGGATGGCCATGTCGCCCTTGTTGGCTATCCAGTAAAAGTCCCCGCTTACAATATCTTTCGGCTTATAAAGAATAAAATGATCTTTAAAGCATAGTTTGAATATTTCTTCAGTCGGCAGTAAAGCGGATTGTATATATTTTGCGTACGTGATACTGGAAGTGATTTCTGTCTTCCGCAGATTAATCTCATCCCTTTGTTTAATCGCAACATCGCGCTGCGTCTCGATCATTTCCTTCTGCAATTCGATGGCCTTTCTGCTGCTATTTATTTCTTCGGTCAGTTTCCTTATGGTTGTCTGCTGTTCTTTCAGCCGCTCCCGGCAGTCACCGGAAGCCTTCAGTTCTCTCATGATCATATAATGCAATCCTGATTTACCGGTCTCAGGATGAAGTATCGTAAGGTCCATCGTATGAGCTGTATCGTTGTGATCCACTATTGTCCAGTCATGACGGGTATATCCATGTTTGAAAGCCAGTCCCTTCAATTGTGACTCCAGCTCATCCGAGCGCTGCCCGTCCGGCTGGTGCATAGGTGAAACCTGTGCCAGTGAAAATATTTTATTCTCGCTGCATGCCCCGTCCCTGAATAATCTCTGTCCGGCTTTATTACATCCCAACAATATCTGATTATTCATCGATATGATGACATCATCCGAATTCTCAAATACTCTTCGTAGTGATTTAACATTGCTCATCGCTGCATCCGTAATTGAAAACATATTCCTAAATAACCAGGATCATATATATCCCCCCGGGAGGGTTATGAAAAAAAAATAGGATCCCACCTTGTCATATAATCTGAAATCTCCAGTGCTTCTAACCGCATTCATGGTTATGTCCTGAATACATATTGATTTATCATTTGCAATAATTTCTCCTGGTTTACCGGTTTGGCCAGGTAATCGGTAAACCAATCTCCTTCCGTATTTTTCTTTACCTCACTAAGGGAATAAGCAGTTACCGCCACGACCGGGAGATCCTTATTGAAACTGCGTATGTCGCGCACCGCCTGGTAACCATCCATGATTGGCATGCGCAGGTCCATCAGAACCATATCAAAATCACCTGGTGATTTACACTGGTCAACAGCCTCCTGCCCATCCCTGGCCCAACATATTTTTATTGCCGTACCTGCAAGGAATGCTTCGATCAGCAGGTAGTTCAAATGATTATCCTCGGCAACCAGTATTTTTTTACCTTTCATCGAATGTTCTTTGACGGGAATGATATCTGCTTGAGTAACTTCCGGTTCATGCACTCCCGGCACCAGGGGGATGTTAAAACAGAAATCAGCCCCTTGACCCGGTGAAGATTCAACCCGGATGGACCCGTCCATCAGCTGTAACAGTTTCCTGCAGATAGCCAGGCCCAGGCCGGCACCTCCGTATAATTTGGTTTTGCTCTCTTCCGCTTTCCTGAAACGCTCAAAGATTATTTCCTGCTGTTCTCCTGAGAGACCCACACCCGTATCCTTCACATAAAATTCCAGCAGTTCATTTTTCACCTCATAACCAAATCCGATAGATCCTGTTTCGGTGAATTTAATGGCATTTTCAATTAGGTTGGATAACACTTGGAACAGTCTTTCAGCATCCGTATATATATAGAAAGTCTCATCATTAATGGCTTTTACCAGATTGAATGACAGGTTTGCCTTTTTCTGTTTCTCCAGCTGGCCTGAATACAGTATGTAAATATTGTCGAGAAGCTTGTTGATCTGGCAATTCCTGATATTCAGTTTGATTTTTCCTGCTTCAAGTTTGGCAATATCAAGGATGTTATTGATAAGGTTCAGGAGTACTTCACAATTGTCGTTGATAATCCTGATAAATTCCTTCTTATTCTCACTTTCGGGTTCCGTTTTAGCAATCAATGAGGAAAATCCTGTTATGGCATTTAACGGGGTTCTTATTTCATGGGACATATTGGAAAGAAAGGCTGATTTGAGACGGTCCGATTCTTCTGCCTGATCTTTGGCTATTTTCAGTTCATCCTGGTATCTGCGCTCCTGGGATAACAATTTTTCCCTTTCAGTAATGTTCAGAAGGATCCCTGATATATTTTCTTTTTTCTGATGAGCATTGATAATCACGGTTTTTACTTCACCGGATTTGGCAATGAGTTCCATTTTAAAATCAAGCAGATGACCGGCTTCGTAAAGCATTTCCAGGAATTTGTCAAATTCGTGGGGATGATGGCATAAAGTCTGGAATGAACTGTCCAACAACCCCTTCTCTGAACGATCATTTATCAGTTCTGTTAGTCCCTGATTGGCAAATAATATCCGACCGTCATCAGATAAATTGAAAACCCCGATCATGACATTTTCAACCAGATCACGATATTTCTTTTCTGATTTCATGATCGCCTGTTCAATTACCTGGCGTTCATGTATCTCTTGCTGCAAATCCTTGGTCCTTTCAATAATTTTTTGCTCTAATGAATTGCGCAAGTCATTCAAATCGTTCCGGGTTTCTTCCAACTTACGGGTTTTTTCCACCGCACCTTCATAGGTGGACAGTAACATGTTAAGTATCCTGAACCGGGTTGAGCTAAGCAGGTATTTCTTTCCTTCGAACAGAATATCGATTTCCTCCTGTTTGGATTTTGCTTCACTGTCTTCATCTTGATCCTTTAGGATAGAGTCAATTTTTGCAGCAAGCTGTTCCTCGTTATATGGTTTGATGATATAATTATCAGCGCCGCATTCCAGGCCTTTCAATACATCTTCGGTATCTGCCAGGGATGTAAGAAGGATGACCGGTATGTTAATAAGATCAGGATCTGTCTTGATACTTTTGCACAAGCGGTATCCGTCCATTACCGGCATGATAATATCTGAAATGACAAGAGCGGGGATATTATCCCTGATGAGCTTCAGTGCTTCTTCTCCATTGCTCCCGCATAAAACCCTGTAACCCAAACTTTCAATGCTATATGTAATATTTTCTGCCTGGGTTGGACTGTCCTCGGCAACTACGATCAGTATTTCTTCCCGTTTCTTACTCATCACTTTCCGAAATATTTGTCAATCACAGCCAACAGGTTTTCCACGTTGATAGGCTTGGAGATGCAATCATCACAGCCTGCTTCCCTGCACTGATCCCTGTCTTCTGTTGTCGCATAAGCAGTAACGGAAATAACCGGCAGATTGTTCCGGCTTTTCCTTATGTGTCTTGTGGCTTCCAGTCCATCCATTTCAGGCATCTTTATATCCATTAGAACCAGGTCTATTGATGGATCTGACAGGCACATTTCAACAGCCTCTTTCCCATTCTTCGCCCATTGGATCCTTACGAAGGTTTTGTGAAGTCCGTATTTTATCAGGCTGTAGTTACTTTCTTCATCTTCAGCAACAAGTATCAGTTTGTTTTTCCAATCGTACTTCGAAGAATCGGCAGCTGTTTTTTTCGTTGTATCTGTATCATCCTTAACCTTATCATAGGGGATGGTGAAGAAGAATGATGTTCCTTCATTAATATATGATTCCAACCATATTCCCCCTCCCAGAATATGAACAAGGTCTTTCGATATTGTCAGTCCCAGACCTGTACCTTCGTATAGTTTCATTTTATCTTCCACTTTGCTGAACCGGTTAAAAATGAAATCAAAATGTTCCCTTTTAATACCAATGCCCGTGTCTTTGATAAAAAAACGCAGATAGGTCTTATCACTTATCCCTGACTTTTCTTCTGCAGGGGATTTGAACAAACTTGTTCCCCAGCCCAGTTCGATATATCCTTTTTCTGTAAATTTTAAAGCATTATCCAACAGATTGCTGATGATCTGTCTCAGACGGTCCGGATCTGTCATTAGTCTAAGATCCTGACCCTGACAGTCTTCAGATATCCTGATCACCAGGTCATTTTTGCCCATTCGTGAACTTTGACTCTTCAGATTCTCAAACAGATCTGATATAATTTCTTTCAGCGAACAGATCCTTGGTTCAATTTCAACCAGACCTGATTCGATCTTGGATATATCTAAGATATCATTAATCAACCTCAGTAATCGTAGTCCGTTTTCACTGATAATCCTGAGGAATTCCTTATTATCGCTGTTACTGATGGCAGGATTTGAAAGTAATTCCGAGAATCCAATTATTGCATTCAGTGGTGTCCTGATCTCGTGTGACATATTCATAAGAAAAGCTGTTTTCAGGCTGTCTGCCTTTATGGCTTTTTCTTTCGCTTTAATCAATTCAAGAGAATTATGCTTTATTTCAGTGATATCCCTGCTTATACTTATAAGTCCGGTGGTTTTCCCTGATTCATCCGACAGTGGTATCTTTGAGGTCAGGAACCACTGATCGTGACCTTCATATCCGCAGATCATTTCTTCAATGTTGAATTCCGGTTTTCCTGCTTCGATAACTTGTCTGTCCGCTTCAATATTTTTATCCACCCGTAATCCTTGTAACAGGTCGGTGTCTGTTTTGCCTGTAATCGCCTGTTCACTCAAGCCGTTAAATTGATAGAATGCCGTATTAGCCAGCATATACCTGCCTTTCTGATCTTTCACTGTGATAAGCTCGGGGGATGAATTGATCAGCTGATTTAACAGTTTATGTTGTGATTTTAACCGGTCCTCATCAATCCTGGCCTGTATGAATTTATCCAGATGTCTTGCAATTGTCTGATGCAGGAATATTTCCTCCTTGAAAAACGGATTTGCGTTATGGTGGGCTATTTCCCTGATATAACAGACCTCAAGGAATCCCCTCTTTTCACCATGGATTACCAGGTCAGTTTTCATTGACCATTCCGTTTCAATAAAATTTTCCGATTGCCATTCCTGATCGTCATATCTGACCCTGCATGCAGTAATATCAGGGAATTGCATGCCTTGCCTGATAAGCTGGATAGTCTTCAGAAAAACCTCGCTGAACGAAATACCGGGAAGTGTTAGAAGCTCATCTATTGCTTGCAGGCAATGCAATTCTTTCACCCGTTCATTCAGATCATATGAGCGTTGGGCCAGTTCCCGGTTTGCCCTGTCATGTTCTGCCCGCAGTTCAATATCATACAGGGCAAATGCCAGGTCCCCTGCTACCTCCCTGAGAAGATCCGTTTCCTCCTGTTCAGGGGATATATTCCGGGTGAAGCGTACCAATAGCATTCCGCAGTTACGGTTATTATATCTGAACGGGATGACAATCGCCATCATTCCTTCTTCTTCACGTTTCAGCGGACAACCGTTGCAGACTTCAGAGTTATCCCGTATGATCACCATATCATCTGTATCCAGAGTCTGAATGCAACAGGCGGGCAGGTTTCCCTTTATAAGATACTCCGTCATGCGGTTATGATTCTTACCCAGGCCGTAATCTGCCATAAATACCGGCTTTCGTGACTGATCAAGGTAAATGCAGACAGCATGCTGGTAATTCCTGATCCTGGTTAATTTTTCGCTGGCAACCTGCAGCAAACGCTCCGGATTTTTCTCAACTACGATCAGCTGGTTGATATTCCTTATGGCCGATAATAAGGAATTCAGCCGGGTAATTTTTGCTGTACGGGTTTCCACTTTGCTCTCCAGGTTCTGGTTAAGCCGTTTTAATTCAGTGCGGGTTTTTCTCAATTGTTCATTCGTCTGTATCAGCTTTTTGTTTTCCCTGACCGAATTCTCTATGCTTGATAACAACAGGTCGAGTATTTGCACACGGTCTGCATCGATACGATGGATCCTGCCATCAAAATGCACATCCAGTCCGAGCTCTGTATGGGATTCCCTTCTCAGTTCAATATTTGAGATGATCCTCCGGAGCAATGACAGAAGGAAATCACCCTCATAAGGCTTTGTAATAAAATTTTCGGCACCGCATTCCAGACCCTTTATAATATCTGCAGGATGGGTCAATAAGGTCACAAGGATAACCGGGATATGTTTCAGCTCTTTATCCTTCTTGATCTTTCTGCACAGCTGGTATCCATCCATTTCAGGCATCAGGATATCACTGATGATCACTGAAGGATGGTGTTGTTTAACCAGCTTTAGCGCTTCTATCCCGTTTGTTCCGTGCCAGACGGTAAAGTCGTGCTCTTCAAGAAGGTATCTGAGCTGTTCTGCCTGAGTGATACTGTCTTCAGCTATTACGATGGTGATATTTTTATTTTTTTTCATTCCATGTCAGGAATCTATGATTGTTTAAGTGCTTTTATCCCTAATAACTTCACAATGGTTGGCACCATAGCGGGGGGTTCGATAATATAAGCTGCACCGTTCAGCCGGACCGCTTCACCCGGCATACCCCAAATGACTGAAGAAGCTTCATCCTGGGCTATGGTCATTGCGCCCTTGTCTCTCATCGTTTTCAGTTCTCTTGCACCATCCTTGCCCATGCCTGTAAGCAATACCCCGATCGCATTCCTGCCGTAGTTTTCGGCCACGGACTGAAACAAGCAAGAAACTGAGGGACAGAGAACAGACAGGGGATCACAGGTATTTAGTTCGATGCTGCCTGCTGCTGTCACTCCCATCTGGAATCCGTTCGGTGCCAGATAGCAATGCCCGGGCAATATTTTATCGGAGTGTGCTGCAATATGAATGGGATAGCCCGTCGTTTTGGCCAGCCAGTCCCTGAATCCTTCCAGGAACCCCCTGGCAATATGCTGTACAATGATTATCGGTACAGGCAGGTTGGGCGGTAATCCTGCCAGGATCATATTAATAACCGGCGGCCCTCCCGTTGAAGCACCAATAGCTATGACCCTGATTTCAGCATGTTTGTCTTCCGGCAGGGGAATGCCGGTAACCGGTTCCTTGTTTTCCTTTCCTCCCTTTGGCCAGCGCCTTACAAGCTTCACCTGTGACATGGTCTTCACCGCACTGATCAGCTCAAGGGCCATCCTGTTGTGGTCGGGATGCCCTATGCCCCTCGGTTTCTCCATTATGGATATCGCTCCCGCCTCCAGTGCCCGGTAGGTGTCTCCCACTTCAGATGGAGACCAGGAGGCCGATACGATAATAATCGGTATTGGATTTGTCTCCATAATAATGCGCGTGGTTTCCAGTCCGTCCATTTCAGGCATGTCCATGTCCATGGTTATCAGGTCAGGCTGATTGATTTCAATGAATTTAAGCGCTCTTTTGCCGGTCAGGGCCGTTCCTATAACCTCGATCTGCGGATCAGTATTTAAGATATAGGTTAATAAATCCAGGACGGATGGAGAATCGTCAACGACCAATACCTTAATCTTTTTATCTGCTTCCATAGAGACCCGTTTAAGGTTATTTACTTTCAGTTTAATAACTTCAGGTGAAAAAAAGATTTATCTCCCTTTAAATCAATTTGTTGATGGCCATCAGCAAATGTTCAGGTGTAAAACTGCTTTTCTCTATATAAGCATTAGCACCCACTTCCATTCCATGTTCCCGGTCCTCACGTGTTTTTAATGCTGTCACCAATACAACCGGTATATCATACAGGTTCTTGTCGCCACGTATGTTCTTTGTCAGTTCAAAACCGTTCATCCGGGGCATATCGATATCCGATACGAGCAGATCATACCCACCCTCCCTTAGAAACGAAAGAGCTTCCGCCCCGTCAACCGCGGTTGTGACAAGAAAGCCGGATGATTCCAGGATATCCTTAAGGAGCATTCGTGAGGTGATGGAGTCCTCGGCAACCATGATCGATTTTTGCCGTACTCCCTCTGTTTCTGCAACAACAGCCTTTTCTGCAGGTACAGCTCCGGAAATGGCCGCCTGCATCAGGTCGGACACATTCAGAATGGGTACGACCTTTCCTGAACCCAGGACGGTCACGCCGCCGATATTAGGTACACGCACAAGAGGTCCGGTAAGATGCTTGACAAGGATCTCCTGCTCATTCACTATCCTGTCAACCCCGAAAGCAATCCGGTTATCACCGTTAACAGAGAGAAGTGCAAAGTATATATCGGAAGCCTTTCCTTTCCCGGGCAGGTCCGATATGACAGTGGATTTTCTCCTGAGCCCCAGTATATCGCCCAGGTCAACAAATGCCAGTGTGCTGCCTTTAAACGCGATGGTCTGCCTGCTTTCAACAGTCTTTATATCATTCCTGCTAATTCTCAGTACTCTTTCAATATATGTGGTCGGAATGACAAACAATTCACCCGACACATCAATGAAGATACCCCTGTAAGTTGCCAGGGTGAGTGGAATTCTGAAACTAAAGGAAGTTCCTTTAACGGGCTCGGAATGTACCGAAACAGTCCCACCAAGAGCATCAATCTTTTCCCTGACGATTGCCAATCCAAGGCCCCTTCCTGACAGATCGGTGATCATGGGACTGGTCGTGATACCAGAATGAAAAATCAGGTTTTCCACTTCCCTGTCAGTAAGATCATCGGTATCCTTTATGATCCCTTCTCTGAGTGCTTTCTCTTTAACTTTCTGAATATTAATTCCTGCTCCGTCATCTGAAATAACAATTTCAATTTTGTTCCCCGGCAGCTGCGTGACGGAAATCTCGATCCTGCCAGCTGCCGGCTTGTTACCAGCCATTCTTATTTCCGGCTTTTCTATACCGTGATCGATACAATTCCTTACCAGGTGTATAAGGGGATCTTTTATCTCTTCGAGTATCCTTCGGTCCACTTCATTCTCGGCCCCATGCATTACCAGTTCCGTAATTTTCCCTTGCTCCCTGGAAAGGTTACGTACCATCCCCGGCAATATATCCATCACTGAGGAGATGGGTAGCATAAGCACAGCCCTCATCCCGGTAAGCAGATTATCTATCATCCTGCCGGTGAGCCTCTGGTCCTGTTCAGCAGATTTTACCAGTTTATCGAACATGTTTTCCAGCAACCAAACTGATTTTAAGCTTTTTTCATAAGCATCCTGTACCCTCAGGCTTTGCCTTTCCTGTATCCGCTCTGCAATATCAGGTCTGTCAGTACCGGAAAATGAGGTTTTGCGAAATTCCTGCATCAGCTTGATAAGCTCCTTATTCAACTGATCAAGAACTGACCGGGAATCCTGAAGATCCGACAGGAGCTGAAACAGCTTGAGCTTTACCGACAGCATTTCCTCGGTCTGTGTCATCAGTGAATCCAGCTTGTTCCTGGATATCCTTACCGTTTCTGCCTGTGAATGCCTGTCCTGCATGGTATGCTGATGCGTGTCGGCATGCGGGGTTTCACTTGTCAGGGATATCGATTTTTGTTCATTTTCGCCAGTTTGTGAATCTGTTGGTGGCCCTATGATATTTTCCGTTCCGGTAGCCGTATAATCCTTTTGATCCGCATCTCCCTTGTCCGTATCCTCTCCGGACTCATCGAGCCGGGTCAGTATCCCTTGGATACGGTTATTTAAGGTTCCTTCCTCCGCACCTGGAATCAACGGGTCTTTCGACATCAAATCAATAATCTCGTGTATTTTGTCCAATGTACCGGATGAAGGTATGCTCTTCTCTTGTTTCCATCCTGAGAAAATACTTTCCAGGGTATTACAGATGGTCTCGAAATTCCTCATATCGACGGCACGGGCAGCTCCCTTCAGGCTGTGTACCTCCCGGTATATCAGTTCCGTCAGTTCCCTTCTTCTGGTCGTATCTTTAGCCTCTTCAAGAGTAACCAGTCCGGATGATATAGCCTGCAGGTGTTCACCGGCCTCGATCCTGAAAGTATTCAGTAGCCTTTGTTTAAATTCTTCTTCTTTTTTATTCATTTTCAGATCTGGTACTGTTCCACAAGTTTTTCCAGGCTATTGGCCACTCCCTCGAGTTTCTCCGATGCCTCTTCCAGTTGCCTGGTGCTCTGCAGGTTCTGGTTACTGGCAACGCTGATGTTCCTGATCGCCTCATTTACCTGGTTGATTCCCACGAACTGTTGCTGTACTGATGCCCCGATCTGGGTTGTTGCCTGCACTGCCTCATTAATCACTTCAGTAAGCACCTTGATAGATGCGCCGGCATCATCTGCCTGCCTGATGCCCGACTCAACCACCTTGCTGCCTTCTTCA
>Ga0172366_10004730_pt1 | contig 10751 bp, 6 predicted proteins | sample LakKivSesite69cm_FD_114533 | JGI IMG/M metagenome (GOLD analysis project Ga0172366, IMG submission 114533) | Sediment microbial communities from Lake Kivu, Rwanda - Sediment site 69cm | ecosystem: Environmental > Aquatic > Freshwater > Lake > Sediment | place: Rwanda: Western Province, Lake Kivu...
CTTGATTTCGGTGCGTTATACAAATGTTGGGCGCGTCTTTTCTTGTAATGGACAAAAGGCTTAACAAAATGAATCGTCAATTACTCAAAAAGACACTCCGCCACATACTCAAACGGTATCCAATCGTTTTAGTTGTGATGGTAGTTATTGGAATCGCCCTTGTAAAGACGATGGGAGACCCTGTCCGCGTCATTGGCCTGGCCATTATGGGGAGCATTGTAGGCCCCGCGTTGACAGCCGTGTTTTACTATCGGGAGCAACTGAAAAAAAAGCAACAAAAAAATTTGTCGTATGCCAATGAACCAGCCAGCCGTCTCCTCCAGGTCGAGCAGTTGCGACGCGAGGGAATAGGTCCGAGTAAATCATCTCCATCACAGGAAGAAATATCCACTGTCAACCATCAAGATGAGAACCGGGCAAAGGACAATACGTCTATGAAAATTCACCCCTGGTTGGCAATTATGGTGGCTCTGGGCTGGCCGATGATAGGTTTTTTCCTTTGCCTGGTTGTAAAGATGATTTTCAAAATTGAGCTATCCAAACTCGTCCGTTCTATCATCAATCTGGTTATCGGGTGTTTTGGCTTCTTTTATCTTTTTCCCAAAATCTATCGTGCTCCATTTGGGCTTGTTCCAGTAAAGGAGTATTTGAAGCGAATTGGTTTTTATCTGCCAACTGGCGCCTGGCGTCACATCCTGCTGGGAATTATCCTGGCGGGATGCACACTTTCGGGGATTTTGGTTGCCTCGCTTTTGACCGGAAGATACGAAGTAAATTGGAGTAAGATTAATCTGAGCCAGATCGTATTTAGCTTGAGTCCGGGATTTTTTGAGGAACTATTCTACCGAGGCATTATTGTGATGCTCTTATTGCCCTTGACAAAATCCTTGAAGAAATCACTCGTTTTGCAAATCATCCTTTTCGGTTTGGCGCATATCAAAGGATTTGACTTGTTCGCATGGATAGACGTTGTTTCTGTCATGGTGATTGCGGTTGCTTTCACCTATGTGGCATACAAGACATGCGCTTTGCTGGCGGGAATGGTCTTTCATTTTTTACATGATGCTTTTTTGTTCTTTGTGCAAGTACCCGATGGCGTGTACAACGGCTTGCACGAGAACGTTGTCTTTTACGGTATTTTATGGCTGATGGTGGGAGCAGGCTGTTTCATTATCTGGTATGCAACTGAACGGTTAAATATCCGTGGAGAAAGTGAGTTGTACAGTTTAGGTGTAGGATAATCCAAACCCGCCCAACCGCCCGCCGTAGCTTAGCGGGACCGTTATACAAATATAGAAACTTCTACAGAGCAAACAATTTTTCGGAAATTTCATATAGTTATTTTTCATTTTTCATCTACAGGAGGTTATTTTATGTCTAAGAAATTTGTTTATTTTTTTGGTGGCGGAAGTGCTGACGGCAACGCAGAAATGAAAGAGCTGTTGGGGGGAAAAGGAGCAAATCTTGCAGAAATGTCCAAACTGGGCATTCCCGTTCCACCCGGATTTACCATCACAACCGAAGTGTGCTCCTACTTTATGAAGACAGGAGGAAAGTATCCTCAAGAGACCGAAGAACAGGTGAAAGCAGCGCTTGCTCGTGTCGAGCAGCTTACGGGTCCTCGTTTTGCAGATGTGCGAAATCCGTTGCTTTTCTCCGTGCGGTCGGGTGCACGTACCTCCATGCCGGGCATGATGGAAACGGTTCTCAATATTGGTCTCACAGAAAAGACACTACCCGGGCTTATCGCCAAGAGTAAAAATGAGCGATTTGTCTATGACGCATACAGACGTCTTATTATGATGTACTCTGATGTCGTTATGGAAAAGGCGGCAGGAATCCAGCCTAAAGAAGGGATGGGTATTCGGCAAGAATTGGAAAAAGAAATGCAAAAAATGAAAGCCTCCAGGGGGGTGAAAAATGACATTGATTTGGATGTGCATGATTTGAAAAATCTGATCATTGTCTTTAAGAAAAAGATCAAACAGATCTTAAAAAAAGACTTCCCCGACGATCCTTACGATCAGCTTTGGGGAGCGATCGCGGCGGTTTTTCAGTCCTGGAATGGTAAAAGAGCCATCGCCTATCGCAGGATAGAAAATATTCCTGATGAATGGGGAACGGCGGTGAATGTTCAAGCCATGGTTTTTGGAAACATGGGTGATAACTCAGCCACTGGAGTTGCATTTACCCGAGATCCGGCCAGTGGTGAAAAAAAATTCTACGGCGAGTTTCTCGTCAATGCCCAAGGTGAAGATGTCGTAGCTGGCATTCGAACGCCTCAAGCCATTAATGAGATCTCAAAAATGGATACAAGCAAACACCTTCCATCCCTTGAAAAGGTAATGCCTGATCAATACCGCCGACTGGAAAAAATTAAAGAAACCTTAGAAAAGCACTACAGGGACATGCAGGATATCGAATTCACGATCCAAGAGGGCAACCTCTTTATGCTTCAAACGCGCATCGGGAAACGAAACGGTGTGGCCGCTGTCAGAATGGCTGTTGAGATGTGCAACGAAAAACTCATTACCGAACAAGAAGCCATTCTTCGAGTGAAACCGGAACAGTTGGACGAACTGCTTCATCCCATGTTGGATCCAAAAGCGGAAAGACGGGCGCTTCTTTTAGCCAAAGGACTCCCTGCGGGACCGGGGGGTGGTGTGGGCCAAATCGTCTTCAATTCTGACGACGCAGAAGCGTGGGCCAAGAAAGGGAAAAAGGTGATTCTCGTTCGTGATGAGACCAGCCCCGAAGATGTGCATGGTATGCGCGCTGCTCAGGCTATTCTTACAGCCAGGGGAGGCATGACCAGCCATGCTGCTCTGGTTGCCAGAGGATGGGGAAAGTGCTGCATTGTTGGATGTGGGGCTTTAACAATCCATGCTTCGCAAAAGGTGCTTTCTGTAAACGGGAAAATAGTAAAGGAGGGAGACTGGGTTTCATTAAATGGAACCGTTGGTGCTGTGTATGAAGGTTCGATTGCACTGCTTCCTGCCGATCCGGAAAAGAACATCTACTATAAAACACTCATGAAATGGGCGGATCAAATGCGTCAATTGGGCATTCGTACCAATGCGGACAATCCCAAAGATGCCAAGGCAGCAAGAGACTTTGGTGCAGAAGGAATCGGCCTTTGCCGTACAGAGCACATGTTTTTTGGCCCAGATCGAATCAATGCAATGCGAGAAATGATCTTAGCAGAAGACAAAGCCGGTCGGAAAAAAGCTTTAAAAAAACTTCTGCCTTTCCAGCGGAAAGACTTTATCGGAATCTTCAAGGCCATGAATGGTCTACCGGTTACCATACGTACTTTGGATCCTCCCCTTCACGAATTTCTACCCAATGACATAAAAAGCCAAAATGAGATGGCAAAACGGATTGGTGTCTCCGTAAAAAAGATAAAAGAAAAGGTTCAAAATTTACACGAAATGAATCCCATGTTGGGACATCGAGGATGCCGGTTGGGCACGACCTATCCGGAAATCACTGAAATGCAGGCTCAGGCCATCATAGAAGCCGCCTGCGAAGTCGCCAAACAGGGCATCAAGGTTTTCCCGGAAATCATGATTCCGCTTGTGGGTACAAAGGAAGAGTTGGTGCATCAAAAGAGGGTGGTAGACGAGATGGCAAAGACAGTCATGGAGAAAAAGGGGATTCGAATTACCTACCTTGTTGGAACCATGATTGAAATCCCCAGAGCCGCCCTTACCGCGGATGAAATTGCCAGTGTAGCAGAGTTCTTCTCCTTTGGAACCAATGACCTTACCCAGATGGCCTTTGGGTACAGCAGGGACGATGCAGGAAAGTTCTTGCCCGAGTATATTGAAAAGCACATCCTGGCTGCGGATCCATTTCAGACACTTGATCAGGTGGGTGTGGGTCAACTCGTCACCATGGGGATTCAGAAGGGAAGATCCGCTCGTCCCAATTTAAAAGTAGGAATATGTGGAGAACACGGCGGGGATCCAAAATCCATTGATTTTTGCCATCGCGCTGGAATGAACTATGTGAGCTGTTCACCTTTCCGGGTTCCGATTGCTAGGCTTGCAGCAGCCCATGCATCCATTCGTAACAAAAAATAGTATCCCGTTTATCATTAATTCGATTTTTAAAGGGGGGCACTTTCTGGAGCGCCCCCTTTTAAAAAATATTCTATGTTTTCTCTTGACATTCGCCTTCAGTTTCGTATATTGTCTTCGCCAATGGAGTTGGAAAAGAGGTGTGGATAAAATGTGAGTTGTTTGCCCAACCCCCTTTTTCTCACCATTTCCTATTGAAACTTAAAAAGATATCTTGGGCTGAATATTCTATTTTAAATAAACGTATCTTGCTATAGAATAATACGATTATTTACTGTTTTATTCAAAAGGTTCTATCTATATGCACAAAAGGAGTATCGTATGATTCAGGGTGTGGATAACTTGTCCCTTCCTGTGGATAACTTAAGCCCCGAATCGGTATGGCACGACTGCCTTAAAATTATCAAAGAAAATACCAATCCCCAGAGTTTTCAAACATGGTTCTTGCCCATCATTCCCTTAAAGATAGAGGAGCGTCGCTTAACGATTCGTGTGCCAAGTCAATTTTTTTACGAATGGCTTGAAGAACACTATCCGCATATTATTCGTTCAGCTCTCACCCAAGTTATTGGAGAAGGGGCAACGCCGGTTTATACCGTTTTTCAAGAAGATAAGCATAGAACGTTTACAACAACAATCCATACACAAAAAGGCGCAGGGAAGTATATGGGGGATGAAACCTATCTAAACTCACGATATATATTCGAAAACTTTGTAGAAGGAAGCAGCAATCAATTTGCAAAAGCTGCCTCTCTTGCGGTCGCGGAAGCCCCCGGAAAGACCTCCTTTAATCCCTTGGTCATTTATGGTGGTGTTGGATTGGGTAAAACGCACCTAATTCAAGCCATTGGGAATTTTGCTAACGACAAAGGCTCGGCAAAAAGTATAAAATACATATCGAGTGAGAAGTTTACTATAGATTTTATAAATTCTATACAGAACAATCTGACAAAGGAATTTAGTCAAATCTATCGCAATGTGGATCTTCTGCTTGTGGACGATATTCAGTTTTTCATGAGCAAGGAACGAACCCAAGAAGAATTTTTCCACACCTTTAATACGCTTCATCAAAAAGGAAAACAAATTGTTTTGTCTTCCGACCGTCCACCCAAAGAATTGCGAGGTCTTGAAGAGCGCCTTCTCTCTCGATTCCAGTGGGGCCTGGTTGCCGATATCCAACCTCCCGACCTAGAAACAAGAATTGCTATTCTTCAAAAAAAAGCAGATCTTGATAATATCAATCTTCCCATGGAAATTATTGAATATATTGCTACGAACATCACATCAAACATACGCGAACTTGAAGGCTCTCTGATAAAACTGTTGGCTTTTTCTTCATTAAAGGGTGTGGATATTACCCTTGATTTGGCAAAAAATGTGCTAAGGGATATTGTCGTTCGCAAACGACAGGATGTCTCCATAGAAGAAATACAGCGTGTCGTGTGTCATTATTTCGAAATCCCTGACGACTTATTAAGGGGCAAAAGTCGAAAAAAGGAAATTGCTTTTGCTCGTCAAGTCGCGATGTATCTTTGTAAGGAAATGACCCATTATTCATTGAAAAGCATTGGTCTCCATTTTGGAGGAAGAGATCACACAACCGTTATTCACGCGGTCCGTTCCATAGGAGCCCTTCTGGAATCAAAAAATATAAAGATATCAGAAACCATAGAAACCCTGAAAAAAAAGATTGAAATATCCTCTCTTTAATACTTGTTCTTTCCTTGTGGATATTCCAATCCTTAGATGTGGAAAATGTATATTTTTTTTCACTGCTTTTAAACCAATGAATGTTATTCACATGTCTGCCTCATTTCAAAGCCTCTTTTCCACACCATATTCACATAAAAACTTCTTTTTTGAATATGTCTACATTTTTGTTTTATAGAGAGGATATAGTTCTTTTTTATTTATCATCCAAACTTATTCACATGCATACAACAATGACTATTTTTCTTGAATATTTTAATAAGAATTGTTATACTAAATACAACTAAACGTGTTGATGAAAATCTCAGGAGGGGTAAAAATGAAATTTTCAATCCTTCAAAAAGAACTATTAGAAGCTTTACAGATAATATCTGGTGTGGTTCCCACGAGATCTACTACACCCATTCTTGAAAATATTCTTTTCGATTTGACGAGCGACATCCTAAAAATCACTGGAACGGACTTAGAAATATCCATAACTACCAATGTGTCTCCAATAGAAATTTTAGAAAAAGGCTCTCTCGCACTTCCGGCAAGGGTGATTACAGAAATGATCCGCTCGTTGCCCAATATCCCGGTGCATTTTGAATCCGACGAAAACAATAGATTAAAAATGACAACAGATCAAGGATTGTATCAAGTTGCGGGCATAGCCAAAGAAAATTTCCCCGAGGTCCCCACATTTTCGGATGAACACGTAATCGAAGTGGACAACAACCTTCTTCGCCGCATGTTCAGTAAAACAATTTTTGCCGTTTCTTCCGAAGAGCTCCGGCCTGCGCTTATGGGCGTTTTCATTCAGATTTTAGCAGACGAGCTTCGAATGGTAGCCACCGATGGATACAGACTATCAAAGATAGTAAATAAAAAGTTTCGGTATGATGAAGATCCAATACGTATCATCATACCTCCAAAAGCAGTCCAGATCGCCATTAAAAATCTTGACGAAGAAGGGGCAACAAAACTCATTGTTGACAAGAACGGGCTTTGCTTTATTTTTAATGAGACGACACTGTACACACGATTGGTAGAAGGCGAGTATCCGGATTATGAAAGGGTTATTCCAAGGGACAATGAAAAAGTAATGACTGTAGACAAAAATCTTCTCGTGGCATCGGTAAAGCGCGTCTCTCTTTTTTCCAGCTCCCTTACTCATCAAATCCGGTTTTCATTATCGCAAGGGAAATTGGTTGTATGTTCTGAGGACGTGGACATTGGAGGAGAAGCAAGGGAAGAATTGTCCGTTGAATACAACGACGAACCCATGGAAATTGGTTATAATGCACAGTACATATCGGATATCCTGCGCCACATTGATTCAGAGGAGGTGACCTATCAATTAAACAGTCCGGTTCGTGCGACGATAATCACTCCGACAGAGCAAAAAGAAGACGAATCGTTTCTCATGCTGATTATGCCGATTAAACTGAGCTCATAGAGTATGGAACAAATAGGCAGTATTCTGAAAAAATTTGTCAGGGAGATCGGTATTGATCGAAACATTATGAGGCATCAGGTTCTTATTTATTGGCCGAGCATTGTTGGGAAAAAGATGGCCGAGGTTACAGAACCCAAACGTGTACAAAATGGTAAAATCTTTGTTGCAGTCAAGAACGATAGCTGGAGAAACGAACTGCTTTTTTATAAAATGGACATTGTTGCAAAAATAAATAATGAACTGGGATCCGTAATTATTAAAGACATTGTTTTGTTATAAAAGTGTGAGGAAGAATGGCTTCAGAAACGTACGATGCAGGTAAAATTGTTGTCCTAAAGGGACTGGAAGGTGTTCGTAAACGGCCTGCCATGTATATTGGAGATACCTCAAGCCGAGGACTTCATCATATCGCTTACGAGGTGATTGATAATAGTGTTGATGAAAGTCTTGCTGGATTTTGTACTAAAATAGGTGTTGTAATTCACAAGGACAACAGCATTACGGTTTCTGACAACGGAAGGGGCATTCCCGTAGATCAGCATCCTTTGCAGAAAAGGCCAGCATTGGAAGTAGTTATGACTATGCTTCATGCTGGAGGGAAGTTCGACAAACAAACATATAAAGTCTCGGGTGGGCTGCACGGTGTCGGAGTATCTGTAACCAATGCGCTATCAAAATATTGTCGGGTACGGGTTTTCAGAAACAGTAAGATCTACCAGCAAGAATACGAAACGGGAGTTCCTGTTTATGACATGAAAGTTGTGGGAAACACCAACGCACGAACCGGAACCGAAACCACTTTTCTGCCCGATGCCACAATTTTCAAAAAGACTATATTTTCGTTCGATATTCTAGAGCAGCGCCTTATGGAACTCGCCTTCTTGAATAAAGGATTGAAGATTTTTCTCAAGGACGAAAGAGATGGGCAGGAGAAGATATTTCATTCCAAGGGTGGACTCCGAGAATTTGTGACTTATATTGACTCTTCTCGAACTCCTATTCACCGAAAGCCGATTGTCATTGAAAGCGCAAAAGACAACGTGGAAGTTGAAGTTGCGTTTCAGTATAATGATTCCTACCAAGAAAACATATTCAGTTTTGTGAACAACATTCCCACGACAGAGGGGGGGACGCATCTCGTGGGCTTTAAAGGGGCCCTCACCCGCACTTTAAATTTTTACGCGCAGAAGAACAACCTCATAAAAAACGGAGCAATCCCCTTGGTAGGGGAGGATGTTAGAGAGGGACTTACCGCGGTTCTCAGCGTTAAGGTGCCGGATCCTCAATTTGAAGGGCAGACCAAAACAAAGCTCGGGAATAGCGAGGTGCGTGGTATTGTGGAATCCATTATTGGAGAGGGGCTGTCCGAATTTCTCGAACAGAATCCTCCGGTAGCCAAACGGATTGTGCAGAAGGGAGTAAGTGCGGCGCAATCACGGGAGGCGGCGCGCAAAGCGCGGGAGCTTACACGACGCAAGTCCGCTTTGGAAAGCGATACCCTTCCTGGCAAATTGGCCGACTGCTCTATAAAAGATCCGGAACATTGTGAAATATACATTGTGGAGGGAGACTCAGCGGGAGGGTCTGCAAAACAGGGGAGGGATCGGCAGTTCCAGGCGATACTTCCTTTGCGAGGCAAGATTCTAAATGTTGAAAAAGCCAGCCTCGAAAAAATTTTAAACAACCAAGAGATCAAAACGGTTGTGGCTGCGCTGGGTACAGGCATTGGATCGGACGATTTTGATATTGAAAGGCTTCGTTACAGCAAGATTATCATTATGACGGATGCGGATGTGGATGGCTCACACATCCGTACACTGCTTTTGACTTTCTTCTTCAGATACATGCGCGATCTTATTGAGCTGGGGCATATCTACATCGCCCAGCCTCCACTCTATCGGCTGAAGAAAGGCCAACAGGAGACGTATGCGTTCAACGAAGAGGAAAAAGAAGAGTTGTTAAAAAAGATTGGCGATGGTAGCATAGAAATTCAGAGATACAAAGGTTTGGGCGAGATGAACGCGGATCAGTTGTGGAAAACAACCATGGATCCCGAGAGCCGTACCATACTCCAGGTGACGATTGATGATGCGATCGAAGCGGACCACATTTTCTCGGTTTTGATGGGAGAAAAGGTCGAACCCAGGAGGGAATTTATCGAAAGAAATGCGGAAGCCGTGCGGAATTTGGATGTGTAAACATAGGGACGGTTTTTATCAAGCGAAGTACGATAATAGTGTTTCTGTACAGAATAGAACTCAAGGAATGTGAATGGCAGGCAAAAGAGATCGAATTGTTCCGGTTTATATCGAAGACGAAATGAGGAATTCCTACATTGATTATTCGATGTCGGTCATTGTATCCAGAGCACTTCCCGATATCCGAGACGGATTGAAGCTTGTTCATCGCCGGATCCTTTACGGCATGTACGAATTGGGGCTTCATCCCAACCGGCCCTACAGAAAATCGGCCCGAATCGTAGGGGATGTTTTGGGAAAATACCATCCTCACGGAGACTCGGCAGTGTACGATTCCATGGTGCGCATGGTCCAAGATTTTTCTTTGCGATATCCAATGGTTGACGGCCAAGGGAATTTTGGTTCCATTGACGGAGATGCTGCGGCAGCCATGCGGTATACCGAGGCGAAACTGACCCCTGTCGCAGAAGAAATGATTCTGGATATAGAAAAGAAGACCGTGGATTTTACCCCCAACTTTGATGGATCTCTCGAAGAACCGCTGGTGCTTCCTTCCCTTTTTCCAAATCTTTTAGTTAACGGTGCTTCTGGAATTGCTGTGGGGATGGCCACCAACATACCACCACACAATCTGAAAGAAGTGATTGATGCCTTAATACGCCTCATAGACCAGCCTGACATCCAGGTAGAATCCCTGATGAATGCGATTCACGGTCCCGATTTTCCCACAGGAGGAATCATCTACGGTGATGCAGGAATTGCAGAGGCCTACAAGACAGGGAGGGGGCGCGTAACAGTCAGAGCCAGAGCAACGCTGGAAAAAGGCAAGGGAGGTCGGGACGCCATTATCATTACCGAGATTCCTTATCAAGTGAACAAGGCAAATCTTATCACCTCCATTGCCTCTTTGGTCAAAGAAAAGAAGATCGAGGGCATTTCAGACCTTCGGGATGAATCCGATCGAGATGGAATGAGGATCGTGATCGAATTGAAACGGGATTCCCAGCCGCAAGTGATTCTGAATCAGTTGTACGTCCACACGCAAATGCAGACCACGTTTGGAATCATTTTTCTTGCTCTGGTGAATGGGAAACCCAGGATCCTTACGCTGAAAGAAGCCCTTCACTATTTTATTGATCACCGCCACGAGATTATTTTACGGCGCACCCGATTTGACCTGGAGAAAGCCGAAAATAGAGCCCATATCTTGGAAGGGTTGAAAACCGCCCTGGATCACATTGAAGAAATTGTTCAACTCATCAAGAAATCGAGAAATCCGGAAACAGCGAAGAATGGATTGATGAAAACGTTCGGTCTGTCCGA
>Ga0172366_10004734_pt1 | contig 10749 bp, 6 predicted proteins | sample LakKivSesite69cm_FD_114533 | JGI IMG/M metagenome (GOLD analysis project Ga0172366, IMG submission 114533) | Sediment microbial communities from Lake Kivu, Rwanda - Sediment site 69cm | ecosystem: Environmental > Aquatic > Freshwater > Lake > Sediment | place: Rwanda: Western Province, Lake Kivu...
ACAAGGCGACTTGACAAGACGATTCACCGTGTTGTCGCGTAGCCGCGCCAAACGGTGATTGTCGCCGTTAGATTCCGATCGGGGTTCTCCTGGCATGTCCTATATGAAACGGGTTCTCCCGACCGCCAAGGACTGACGACAGCATCTCGGTGGCATGCCGTCAACAGGAATATCGAAGGCCCGGAATCCTCTCCTTGGGCGGTCATCTGCCCCTCTCGCCCGCCTACCTCACCTCGAACCGTGCGCTGACGACTGCGGTGATCTCCTTCTCGTACGAACTGGTGTCGTTGTTGCCTTCGGCGGAGGTGTCGGTCACGCCCTTGGGGTTGATCTGCATCACGCCCATGCGGGCTTCGACCAGTTTGCCGAGGCTGCCGTTGGCGTTGTTGACGATCTGCTCGGCGCGGGAGGTGGCGTCTCTGGTTGCTTCGGCAAGCATGTTGATCTTGAGTTCCGACAGCCTGGTATAGAGGTAGCGGGGTGCGTCGGAGTCGATCTCGACGCCCTCCTTGATGAGGTCGGTGACCGAGCGGGAGACCTCGGGCACCTTCGTCATCTCGGTCGAGCTGACGGCGATCGACTGCGTGAGCGTGTACGTCTCGACCTTGTCCGTGGTGAGGATCGTAGCAGGTGCGGCAGGGGCGCCGGAACTCGCGGCGGGCGCATAGACGATGTCTTGGTGGTACCGCCGGGAGGTGCCGATGGCCGACAAGGTGATCTCTGGTTCGGGAATGCCTTCGGCGACGAGGAACGCCTTCACCTTGTCGGATGCCGCTTTCAGGTTGTCGTAGGCCTTGACCAGGTCTGGATCCTTTGCGGTGATCGTGCCGGACCATGTGACGAGGTCGGAGACGATGGCCTTGCGGGCCGAGCCGGTGACGGCAAGCGTCTTGGGTTCGAGCTTGACCGACAGGTAAGCCCAGGCCAGGATGGCGACGCAGGCGACATTCGCGATGGCGAAGAACACGCCGCCCGCGCGAAGGGTGACGACGATCTTCTCGGGCAATGTAACGGATTTGTTGTTGGTCTCCGGCATGAATGGCCTCCTGGTCCGTTCCCCCGGTTGAACTGCCCCATCCTTTGCTTTGCGGGCGTACTCTCATACATCGTCATGAACCACCCGCGGCTTCTGCCCGCGCGTGGCGCAAAAAAGGGGCGAGCCCGTCACGGCCCGCCCTTTGTTTCCCAGGCTCGATTACGCCACGCCCTGCTCCGCCGGCTGCGGCGCCGACTCGATGTCCTCGAACCGCATCGCGATCCGCTTCGACACGCCCGGCTCCTGCATCGTGATCCCGTAGATCGTGTTGGCCGACGCCATCGTGCGCCGGCTGTGCGTGATGATCACGAACTGCGAGCCGAGCTGCAACTCGTTGACCATCCCCACGAACCGGTCCACGTTCGACTCGTCGAGGGCGGCGTCGACCTCGTCGAGGATGCAGAACGGGCTGGGCTTCGACTGGAAGATGGCGAACAGCAGCGCCACGGCCGTCAGCGATTTCTCGCCGCCGGAGAGCAGGCTGATCGACCGCGGTTCCTTGCCCGGCGGCCGCGCGATGATCTCGATGCCCGCCTCCAGGATGTCCTTGTCCTCCTCGAGGATGATGTCGGCCTTGCCCCCGCCGAACAGCTTGCGGAAGACGATGGCGAAGTTCTCGCGGACCGCGTTGAAGGTCTGCTCGAACATCTCGCGGCTGGTCTTGTTGATCTTCCGGATCACGTCCTGCAGCGAGTTTTTCGCCGACACCAAGTCCTGCACCTGCGAGGTGAGGAAGGAGAAGCGCGTCTCGAGCTGTTCCTGCTCGTCGATGGCGTTGAGGTTGACGTTGCCCATGCGTTCGATCTTGCCCTGGAGGTCTTCGATCTCGGCGCGGACGGCGTCCCAGTCGGCCCCCTCGGGTTCGGCGTAGCCCTGGTGGCGCTCGGCGAGCGAGACGTGATGCTGCTCGCGCGTCGTCTCATCGAGGTTGTCGGCCCGCAGGCGCGTTTCGCTGAGCCGCAGCTCGAGCTGGTGGGCGGCCTCTTCGGCGGCCTCGATCTCGGCCCGGAGTGCGTGGAGGGCCTCCTGCAGCGCCTTGAGGGACTGCGCCAGCCCGGCCCGCCGATTCTGCAGATCGATGCTCTGCGTGCGGTAGGTCTCGCGCTCGGCCATCAGGCGGTCGATCTCGGCCTGCTTCTTCTCGATGACGGCGGCAGAGTCCTTGCGGCGCAGGCCGCACAGCTCGATCTCGCGGCGGTCGCGGTCGATGGAGGATTCGAGTTCCTGGACGTTGCGGCGGCAGCGCTCGATGGCGAACTTGAGGCTCTCGCAGCGCTCGCGCTGGCGGGCGATGTGCACCTTGCGCTCGATGGCCTGGGCGTCGAGCTGGGAGCGCTGGCTGTCCTTCTCCCGCCGGCGGGCCTCGATGGCGTCGATCTCCGCCCGCGCGGCCTGCTCTTTTGCGCGCAGCTCCTGGAGCTGGCCCTGCAGCTCCGCCGCCTGCGCCTGGATGCGGTCGAGCCCGCGGCCGATCTCGGCGACTTCCGACTGCGCGGTCCTGATCTCTTCGGCGGCCCGCTCGCGTGCGTCGGCGAGGCGGCTCTGCTCCTTGCGGCGTTCGGCCAGCGTGACGGTGGCCTGGTGGATGGCGGTGCGGAGGTCGTCGATCTCCACCTCGAGGGCGTCGCGCTCGTGGGCGCGCTCGGCGTACTCCTGCTGGAGCGCGGCCACCTCCGCCTTGATGCGCTCGACCTCGGCGGCGATGGAGCGCAGCTCGCTCTTGCGCGAGATCACGCCCGTGCGGCCGTTGCTGGTGCCGCCCGTGATCGGGCCGGCGGGGTCGATGATCTCGCCGCCCAGCGTGACGAGGCGGAACGAGCGGAAGCCGTTGGACGACATCTCGAGGGCGCCGGGCAGGTCGCGCACGATCAGCGTGTTGCGCAGCAGCCTGCCGAACAGCCGCCGGTGCTCGTCGGCGCACTGGATCAGCTCGTGGGCGCGCCCCACGAAGCTGCCGTTGGTCTCGGGCAGCGGCGGGTGTTCCTCCGCTTCCACGCGGTCCATCGGAAGGAACGTGGCCCTGCCCGTCTGCGTCTGCTTGAGGTACTCGACTGCCCGCAGCGAGTGATCGGTCGACTCGGTGACGAGGTGCTGTGCGGCGTCGCCCAGGGCGGCTTCGAGGGCGGGGGCGTAGTCGAGATCCGCCTGCATGAGGTCGGCCACCATCCCCCGCACGCCGGTCACGGCGCCGCTGCCGCTCTGGATCTCCTTGAGGATGCCCACCACGCCCTGGGTGAGGCCTTCGTGCTTCCGTTCGAGATCCTCCAGCACCTGCCGGCGCGATTCGCGCGCGGCGAGCACGTTGCGCTTCTCGGCGATCTGCTCGCCAAGCTGCTCCACGCGCGTCTTCACGTCGTTGCGGCGGGCCTGCTTGCCTGCCAGCAGCTCCTGGTCGGTCTCGAGCTGCTTCGACAGCCCCTCGATCTCGGCGAGGTCGCGGGCGATCCGCTCTTCGATCTGCGCCAGCTCGGCCTCGCGCTGGGCCGCACGCTGCTCGATGCGGGCCTTCTGGCCCTCCAGCGACGCCCGCTCGGTGTCGAGGCTCGACATCCGGTTCTGGTGCGACGATACCATCCGCATCAGGTCCATCGTGACGATCCGCTGCTTCTCGACGTCCCGTGCGAGGGCGGCGCATTCTTCCGCCATCGCCTTGATGACCTCGGTCTGCTCCTGGAGCTTCGCCGCCTCGTCGGCCACGTCGCGGTCGATCGCGCCAAGCTCCTCCTGCGAGCGCTCCGCCTCCCGCTTCGTGTCGCCCAGGCGGTTGGCGAGGCTGTTGATCTCGCTGGTGTACTTGGACTCGGACAGCAGCAGCTCCTGCATCCGCTCGCGGTTCATCGTCACCGCCTCTTCGGCGGCGGTGATCTGGCTCTGGATCTCGGCGTCGGCCGACTCTACCCGCGCGATCTTCTTGTCCAGCTCCACGGCTTCCGTCTCGATGGCGCTGCGCTCGGCCTCCTTGACCTCGCCCGAGGCGCGGAGGGCCTGGACCTTGTCGCGCGTGGCGGCGATCTCCCGCTCGACGCCGGCGATGGAGACCATCAGCTCGTGGTAGCGGTGGAGGGCCAGCTCGAGCTTGCGGGCGTTGGCGAGGTCGAGGGCCTCCTTGTAGCGGCGGGCGGCGGAGGCCTGGCGCTTCACCGAGCGGAGCTGCTTTTCGACCTCCTCGATGATGTCGCCGAGGCGCAGCAGGTTCTGCTCGACGCGTTCGAGCTTGGCGAGCGCGGCCTTCTTGCGGGCCTTGTACTTGCTGATGCCGGCGGCCTCCTCGAAGACGGACCGCCGCTCGGCGGGGTTGGAGGTGAGGAGCAAGTCGATCTTGCCCTGCTCCATCACCGAGTAGGCGTCCATCCCGATGCCGGTATCCATGAACAGCTCGCGGATGTCCTTGAGCCGTGCCGGCTGCATGTTGATGAGGTACTCGCTGTCGCCCGAGCGGTAGAGCCGGCGCGTGACGCGGACCTCGTCGTACTCGACGGGCAGCAGCTTGCGGTCGTTGAGGATCGTCAGCGAGACTTCGGCGAAGCCGAGGGACTTTCGGTTGGGCGTGCCGCTGAAGATCACGTCGGCCATCTCGGAGCCGCGCAGGGACTTGGCGCTCTGCTCGCCGAGGACCCAGCGGACGGCGTCGACGACGTTGGACTTTCCGCAGCCGTTGGGCCCGCAGAAGACGGTGATGCCCTGGTCGAATTCAAAGTCCGTTTTATCCGCGAAGGATTTGAACCCGTAGAGTTCCAGCTTATGCAGTCGCACGGCAGTGCAATCTCCAAGAAAGGGGCGGCCGGCGAAGGCCGCGGAACGACCGTCCGCTCGGGGCATGAAGCTACCCCGGCTTATCGGTACATCGTCAATCCGGTTCGCGTTCTTTAGGGGAAAGACGGATGAAAGAGGCCTACTCAGCGAGCATGAATCATCCACATGCGTATGCTCCCTCACTTCCTCCGGATCATGACACGTGAAGAAGCTCTCGGCTTATTGAGGCGAGATCTCTCCCCTGTTCCCTTCTTCTTTCGTCGCAGATATGGTGTCGCACGCTCACGAATCGACTGATTCAGTTCGCGACGCATCACCACAATACGCTCTCGGACCATTGTACTATCGACAGCTCCTGGCGCATTCGATGGGCTGTTGCGCAAGGGCATTCGCTTGTTCGGGATGCTCCTGCTGAACGAGTCTATATGTATAAAACCAAAATGCTCAAAGAAACACCGCACCGCCTCGTCTGTAGGGAGGACTACGCCTTTGACCTTCCTATTCCCAACAACGTAACACGAGTAACCGCCTGTTTTTATCACATGAGACACGTTGTGAATCGATGCCAAAAGGTCTGAGTAGAATGATGACACCTCCAAGGCGCGCTTCTCATCTATTCTCGATATCTCACCAAGAGCATGGTTCAATGAATCACAAGGGAATACAGGGATCTTCTTGTTAGGCTTTCCGCCCATCAGCCTTCTATCGACTTTCTCTGGATCAGGCAATCCTAACCAAGCAGAAGATAGCCTACAGTACTGGCCATACGCAACTGTCGTGTGTGAATCGCCGTACGGTGGGGATGTGATGACTATGTCTGCGCTTGCTGGCGGCAGTATTTCCGCCGGAATTCCGTGCACTGTATCGAAATCATGAACCAACACCTCAGTAGGAGATTTGAAGTTCCTGATGATGGGCTCGTACCTAGCCAAGCCGGCGCGGTTCCTTTTCAACTTCGACAACATGATCCCCAGCACATCAGGATTCAGCTTCTCCAAAGTCGCGTCATCATATCTATACAGCTTGAACTCATTATTCCGGGTGTTGGAACTCTCACGAACAGTCTCACTGAAGGCTACCTGGAAGAACAATCGAACACACGGTTCCTCAATGGAAGAGATGAATTGCCGCAGCTCATTCAATAGGAGGATAACCTGTGGCTTGAACCAGAAATCGAGGCGATCGATCCCGTTGATAGGCGACATTGATAAAGATGGATTCGGAGAGCTGTGTCTTGTTGCCATTCTTCGCAGTCTTGATATTTCAGCATCAAGTATTCCTGTATCAGGCACCGACGTCTTGGCATGTGCGATAAGACGCGCCAACGGGTTTAGGTCTGTGCCTATGGCATTCAGTCCTCTGAGGGACGCCTCCACAAGAGAGGTTCCTGTGCCGCAGTATGGGTCGAACAGTAATCTTGCTTCAGTTGGTGCAAACATATCCAGAAGCTTGCCGGCGATCTGTGGTATCATTCGCGCTGGGTAGTCGTGATAGCAGTGCGTGAACTCCCGCGTCGATGCGCCGTTAAAAGTCCAGTCGGGTGGAGCAACCCCCAAGTCACGCTCTGTGATAAGACGGAGCTGAACCGTAATGCCCATCCTAGAGCTCCTTCACGTTTTCGAAGAGGAGAGGCAGTCTATCCTCCCTTGTCCTGAACCCAGTCCCATGGTTGCGAGCTCTGGTTGTTTTATCATATAGGCGAAGATCAACAAGAACGTTACCGGCCAAGATCTGGTTCCGGATGATGCAGGGGTTGGAGCCGCTGAGAAGCTGCGCCCTGTCGAACCTGAGGTACTCTACATCGCCCCGCATCTCCGAGAAGGCGCTTACGAGCAGCATCGCGGGGAGTTTTCTCTCAAACTGCTGCTCAAGGGCACTGAAAGTCCATTTGGCTATGACTTCGCCGGAGACGTGCCGAAGAAACAGACTCTCCGTGTCGACGTGAAGAAAGAGATCAAGGCTGTTTGGGGTGAGAGAGGTTGTTGAATATAGACCAAGACGGCCATTCATATCGTGGGTACCGAACTTCCTGATAGCGTCCAGTGGCCTCATGATCCAAGCTTTCCGATTGAACGTGAAAAGCGTGATCATTGACGCGCAATTCGCACGGTGTGCTTTGAGTTCGGCTTTGTCGAGATCGGGGAGAGCAATATTGTTCTCTTGCAGTCCGATGTACTTCTCGAGCGTATGACCGATTCCGGTTGGTCCCCGTCTGCAGGACCTCACCCAGCCCTGATTCCTCAGGGATTGGAAGGCACGTTCGAACTCCTCCAACGTCATTCTCTTAGGCATGATGCACCATGCTAAACCATGTCGCAAAGAAGCTGCCGCTGTCGGCGACGGACATGCATCTATGGCTGAGCTCAGAAGCTGCCATTCCTCTAAGGGCCCTCCGGAAGGTCACCCTCCCTCGCCGCTCTGCTGCTCTGAGCCGCCGACCAGCCTGATCGGGTAGCGGTGGCAGAGCTCGTTGCCGAGGTTGATCTCCACCCAGTAGGTGCCGGGCGACTCGAAGCGGATGTTCGGGAAGCGGTGGATCACCGTGTGGCTGGTGTGCGTGCCGGGCAACTGGAACCTCGTCTCCTGCCCCTCGGCCACTTTCTCGTTGGCGCCCGATACCACTCTCGTGATCTCGGTGAAGACGCCCTCGCCGTTGCGCCAGCGGTTCACGATGTAGAGCATCGGGTGCCACACCGGGAACACCTTCGCACGGATGGCCTCGAACAGCCCGATGAGGATGAGCTTGCCGTTGATCTCCTGCCGCACATCGTCGCACAGCACCGAAAACTGGAGGTCGGGCCGGATCGAGGAAGCCTCCTCCTCGCGTTTGCTCTCGTAGTCCTCAGCCATAGGGCAGCCCTCACGTGTGGTAATCCGCGTTGATGCTCACGTATTCTTTGGACAGGTCGCACGTCCAGTAGGTGTCGCTCTCGGCTCCCATCCCCAGGTCGATCCTGAAGTGGACTTCCGGCTTCTGCACGAACGCGGCAAGCTCGACCTTGGGGCAGCCGGTCGGGCTGCCGGTGTCGAAGACGAGCAGGTCGCCGATCCACAGCTTTGCGCGCTCCTCCTCCATCTCGGCGCCCGAGTAGCCGGCGGCGGAGATGATCCGCCCCCAGTTCGGGTCGCCGCCGTTGACGGCGGCCTTGACGAGCGGCGAGTTTGCGACCGCCCGGGCGGCCTTGGTCGCATCCTCGCGGGCGAGGGCGCCCGTCACTTCCACGCGGATCATCCGCGTGGCCCCCTCGCCGTCGCGCACCATCATCTTGGCCAGCGAGAGGCACGCGATGTCGAGCGTGTGGCAGAAGGTGGCGTAGTCGGGGGTGCCTTCCTCGATCAGCTCGTTGCCGGCGGCGCCGTTGGCGAGGATCACCACGGTGTCGTTGGTCGACATGTGCCCGTCGACGGTGACGCGGTTGAACGACTGCTCGACGGCGTCGCGGAGGGCGCGGTCGAGGGCGGCCTGCGAGATGGAGGCGTCGGTGGTGAGGAAGCACAGCATCGTGGCCATGTTGGGGGCGATCATGCCCACGCCCTTGGTCGCACCGCCCAGCGTGAGCTGTTTCCGGCTGGCCTGGAAGCGAAAGGCGACGCTCTTGGGCACGGTGTCGGTGGTCATGATGGCGAGGGCGAAGGCCTCGCCGGCCTCGATGCCGCCCGAGAGCCGGGGTACGGCGCTCCGCAGGCCGTACTCGATCTTTTCGACGGGCAGCGGCACGCCGATGATGCCGGTGGACGCGAGGAACACCTGGCTGGGCGCGAGGCCCAGCAGCGACGCGGCGACGCGCGCGGTGCGCTCGGCGTCCTCCTCGCCGCGCTTGCCGGTGCAGGCGTTGGCGTTGCCGGCATTGACGACGATCGCCCGGATGTTGTTCTCGCGGACGCGCTTTTCGCTCCACCGCACGGCCGCGGATTTGACGCGGTTGGTGGTGAACATCGCCGCCGACTGCGTGGGCCGATCCGACAGCAGCACCGCGAGGTCGCGGCTGGCGCCGTCGGACTTCAGCCCGCAGTGAATGGACGCCGTGCGGAAGCCCGCCGAGGCCACCACGCCGCCCTTGACAGACTCGATCATAGGATACCCGTTTTCGTCAGCCGGACCGCCCATTCGGCCTCGAATCACATATTATACCTGCGGCAGGGCGTTTGCAAAAGGAAAAACGGGGGGCCGCCAGCGATTCCGCATCTTGCGTCGAAGGCGATTGTGCACGACGGCTTCGATGAAAGGACAGCCCCGCGCAGGCGATGACCGGCCGCCCTCGCGGGCTGACAGGCGGGCCGGCGGATGCTTCCCGTGGCCTGAAGATGCAGGTTTGGGCGCAGGTGGGCGGCTTGGGGCAAGATGATGACGTTGGCCAGTCGCTCGAGCCCGCGGTCGAAGTTTAGTGCTCTGGCCGCGCAAAGAGGCCTGACTGCTTGACGGATCAATGCTTCCGGTGGTCTAGGAATTGCCGGGCACGCCCGCTTTGCACACGAAAAAGAACCGGGCGCTTCGCCTGAGCCGAAGCGCCCGGTTCCGCGAATTGTGCCAGAGCTCTCAGAACGTGTGTGAGAAGCTGTGTAATGTCAGGTAGGGGCGGGCTGAGCGAGTCTTCCAGCGAATCGCCCGCCCTGCGTTTCTCACACCGGGCAACGTTTTCTGCAACCCAAGCAGAGGGCAGGTGACTCGAAGACTCGACCTGCCCCTACAACGCTTACGACTTCTCACACACGCTCTCAGAACTTGTAGATCATAGACGTCTGCACGCGCACGGCGTCGGCGTCGGTCTGCTGCTTGTAATCGGTGAACCAGTGGCTCAGCTCGCAGCCCACGTCGAGGTTGCTCGAGAGCGACCAGATGGCGTTGCCGAAGACGGAGCGGTTGAGGCCCCTGCCGCCCGCGGCGATGTCATCGTTGTCCACGTCCTCGCAGCCGGAGCCGACGTTGAAGCGCCACTGCCCGGCCGGCTTGATGGTGGCGGCGAACCAGCCGCCCTTCGTCTCGACAGAGCGGCCGTCCGCGGTGCCGGCGTTGAGGACGCCCTGGCCGATGCCCGCGACGTAGGTCGAGAGGTTCTCGCCCGTGAACACCTCGCCTTGCACGCCCAGCCAGGTGTTGACGGGGATCGTCACGTCGAGGTTGACGGATTCGCTGTCGTAGTATTTGCGGCGCACGCCGGTGGTCGCGAGGTCGTATTCCTCCTGGCCGTAGTGGGCCGAGAGGCCGACGGTGAAGTCTTTGCCGGTGGCCGGCCGGGGCACCGATACGCTCACGCGCCCCTGGACGGTCGGGAAGCCGGAGTCGCGGCCGGCGTCGATGCCGCCTGCAACGGGGGTCTGGTCGCTGATGGTGCGGGTGAGGGCGCCTTCGAGCTTCACGCGCGTGTCTTCCTTGGCGCCGATCACCTGTGTGGCGCGGATCTGCGGCCTGCGGTAGCCGGGGTTTCCCGCCTGAGCAAGTGCGAGGAAGTTGAGCGTTTCCGGAATCAGCGGCGAGACCACGTCCCACTCCTGCCCGGCCAGCAGGCTGAAGCCGCTGGGCCAGTCGAGCTTGACGAACGCCCGCCGGAGCATCAGGTCAGGCTTGTTGGCTTCGCTGGCGCCTGCTCCGTAGAAATCGGCCTCGATCCAGCCGCCGGTCTTCGCGCCTGCGGCTTCGGGGCCGGCGAGGCTAAGGCAGATGCGCGACTGGTTGGCGGTCATGTTGAACTCGCTGTCGGCACCGCGGCCCTGCTGCGAAGCGACCCAGAGCGCGTAGTTGCCGGGGTAGACGCGGTTCGAGTCCCAGGCGGCGTCGAGCTTGACGTAGCCGGTGAGTTGGACGTCGATCTTGGACCAGGCCGACTGCTTGCCGGCTGCCGGCTGGCCCTGGCTCTTGGCGACCTGGTCCTTCATGTCCTTAAGGTCCGCCTCGAGCTTGGTGATGCGCTGCTGCAGGTCGGGTTCCTCGCCGGCGACGGCCCTTCCGCACACGAAACTGA
>Ga0172366_10004735_pt1 | contig 10745 bp, 9 predicted proteins | sample LakKivSesite69cm_FD_114533 | JGI IMG/M metagenome (GOLD analysis project Ga0172366, IMG submission 114533) | Sediment microbial communities from Lake Kivu, Rwanda - Sediment site 69cm | ecosystem: Environmental > Aquatic > Freshwater > Lake > Sediment | place: Rwanda: Western Province, Lake Kivu...
CCGGGCCTGATTATGGACTTGCCTGCAGGAAGGCGGTCAACACATAAATTGAGAAAGCTGCCTACCGCCAGGCCGAACAGACCGAGGCACACCGTCAATATAGCTAACATTGCTTCTAAAACAAGCCCTTTCTATGTCATTCCCGCGCAACTTGTCCCTGACTTGATCAGGGAGCGGGAATCCATCCCGACGAGTCGGGACTGCTTCCGCAGGAGTGGCATGAAGTCCTTCCCTTGAACCAGATGGGGCATCCCGATGCATCGGGATGCCCCAACGAACTTGCTAATAGCCGACCTCTTATTTACCATTTCCCTTTGAGCATTAGCCCCACGTTGACCAAATACTGCTCCAGGGGGAAATTCTCAGGGCATCCCGGAGGAGGCTCAACACGCTCCACCTTGCGTCCGGTAGCCTGTGACAGTTTGAGAGACATCTCAGGATCAAGAGCAAGTCCTCCGCTCAGATAAACAGCGGTCTCGGCGGTTATACTGGAATCATGATGGCTGCGACCATAGTAGTCCAGAGTGAAAGGAAGCTCCCGCGTCAGATGCTGCCAGGCTGCCTCCGGATTGGGATTAGCATCCTTCACCGGAATATTGCGGAACAGCCCGGGGAAGGACTTATCTACAATAACTATCTCTATACTATCAACCTCACCATGTATTATGATGCCGCTCTTACAGTTTACGGCTCGGGCCAGGGCAAAAGGTCTGAGTTCCAGGCCTTTTAGCTTTATCCCCGCAGTGCTGCAGGTCTCCACCATGTTGATGACATTGCTTCTTGGTACAGCCAGGGCATAAACCGACTGCTTCTGGCCTGAGGTGACCCCATTGGCGATTGGCTGCCAGTAAATATAGTCCACTTCTGTAGCACCTGGCATGAGCCTTTTCACCTCCCTGACCACCATCTCCTCCAGTTTGTTCCCCTTCACCTTGGGCAACGTAAGCACCTGACTGGCAGCGCCCATGCTGGGCAAAGCAGCAAGCACACCGCTCCGCGGCACGCCCTTTTCCTGAATTGCTTCGGCCATAACCTTGCCCACATCCTGGGGCGCAGTTACCAGGCCGTCTTTCATGAAATTGGCATTCAGGGGAATGTTATACCAGCCTTCAATTTTCTTTCCCGAGAAAGTAAGTATCCTCAAAGACAAGCCTTCAATCGTTAAAGCCATCGCATGGCCATTGAAAAGTTCCATTTTTACCCTCCTTCAGCCTGCTTATATCAGCAGATGGCTGAAACACTCTTTGTCAATCTCTCTTCATCTCCCAGAATCGACTATATTTTTAGTCATGCTTATTTCGTCAGAATGACCACAGTAAACGTACCACCCGTCAGGGTAAAAGACGCATTATCAATCCTCAAGCTTGGGAACTGGCCCCCTTGACCCGCTTCCAGGTAGCTCAAGAACGAATTCATCGCCTGATAGTCACCGGTCACCTGCACAACAGTATCGTACCGGGTATACTTGTTCCCACCTATCGTCTCAGTGCCAACCGCGCCTTTGGGGGTCAGGCTGACCACCTGCACCCCGTACTTGTCCGCTGCCCCCGCTATGTAAGCACTCAGGTCAACACCGGGAAACGCGGGAGGAAAACTTGTGGTATACTTCAGGCTATCATACTCTGCCTGCAGCTTTGCCACATCATACTGGTCCTGCGCCACAGTCAAACTCTGCTTGGCACTCGTGAACTGCTTCTCGATTTTCGCCTGCTCGTCTGCAGCCGATTGCGAGCCTGAGTAAAAAATAAAGGCAACAATAACAAGGACGACAGCTACACCTATGAGTGCAGCCACCCTGGCATTGCGTTTGATTAGATCAACTGCCTGTGTCATCTGGCACCCCCCGGAGCAACGCTTATAGTCAGCGAAAATTTCCCATTGGTAAACGAGGGCAATCCCACAAGAGCGAATCGGGCATCATTATTCAGGGCCCGTCCATAGTCAGAGACATCTGTGTAGCTTGGAGCGGTCCCTGCTATCACCAGAGTATTGCTTTTCTGAGTAATGGATGCTATGCTCACATCCATAGGGACGAGAGCGTACACTCCAATCAAAGCATTCCCCCATGCTACCCTGGAAGCCGCAAAAGCATCGTAACCCTGCTTCGTTGCCTTGAGCTGTTTGATTAAGTTTGTGAGCTTCACGGCATCAGGGTCACTGGTCAGGGCCGTGGTCTGCTGCTGCATCGTCTTTATCTGGCTCTGCATGTTGGCGATATCAGCCTGGCTATCCATCTTCGCGTGGGCAAAGTAGAAGCAGCCCAAACCCAGGAGCAGAACGACCACTATCAAGGCAAACGTTCTCGTGTCTACAAGGGGTTTCGGACGCAGCTCCGCAGGTAGAATATTGATATCAATGTTCATTTTTCTCTTACCCTCCGACTCGTAGTCCCACAGATATGGCTACATTACTATTAGATGTTCTAACCGCCTTTTTTTCAATCCCCCAAATTCACTATTCCCGGTGGCCTTTTAGTTCTGGCTGGTATCTCAGCCGCCGGGCAGGAGGTATCCCCTTCTCCTCATAACCCTGCCCTCTCCATAATTACTGTGCCCCCAGCTCATACTGGTAGGTCACAGAAGCCACATTGAAGGCATAGTCCGCCTTCGGCACTATATTGGTCTTAAACGACAGTATCATATAAATGAGATACCATCTATCACCCTGCGTTCGTAAGTTCACATTGGCTGAGGTATCGCTGCCCACCTGCTGCCATATATCGTAGGTATCTATATCCACACCCTTCTCACCTGTAGTGGATACGCAGTTCATTACATCGTCCACAGGATTGTTGGTACCGCTTAAATAGGTGTACGAACCCTGAGAAGCCCCTTTGAAGCCTATAGAATCTCCTGTGTAAACCGAATCGCCCTCACCCACAAAGTATGTGACTTTCCCATCCACCGTACCCTCCGGAGGATAGAAATTGTTCAGCGTGAATGGGACATTGATGTATTGAGGCTGAGGCGAAAAATCGGTAACCGGCTGAACCATGAACGGACACTCGTCCGGGTTATGGATCGGGTCCCAGAGATAGAATTGGTGTGCCGTCCCCGTAGGACTCTCAAAGAGGACGACCAGAGACCACCCGGAGAAACACCTCGTTGCATAATCGGAGGTATCGCTTAGCGGCTGGGTTGCCAGCACATTGCCCACAGCGTACTGACCGTCGCCAGTGCAGCTTGTGTACGCTCCATTTCCGGTCAGCAACTCGGTCACATCGGCGAAACAGGCGTAAGTATGACCCACCGGGCTAGTAAGTGGTACCTGCGTCTGTGCGGGAGGCAGCGCCGTGCCGTATTGATCGTAGGCTGCGTGCTGCACCGTTTCCCAGTGCTTGGCGTAGTAGTAATCTATAATCACAGTGCCTTCCAGGTTATCGTTAACAACCGTGAACCCCGTATACCTGATATCGCTCCCCGACGTACTCTGATTTATCGTGTAGTCGGTGCCGCTGGTCAGCGTCATCGAGCCCGCCGCCCAGTAGTCTATGGTCACTGGGCCGGACAAAGCATCGTTGATAATCGTTACATTGCCCGTAGCGTAGTTTATTGTATAGTCGCTGCCCGGCGAAGTCAGGATTCCCTCCACCCAGACACTGGGCGCAGGCGATTGGATGTTCTTGTGAGCAGTCCAAAAGGTGTCATTCCCGTTGCCCGCTGTCGCGTTCCCCAGGAACTCATCAGTGTATTTCACCTGAGACAGGGTTAAAACTGGCGTATGAGCCACAAGGTCCATAGGCTCTTGAGCGCCTGCCCAGGCGGCTATAGTATAGGAATCGTCACCGTCTCCCGCATGCACTGCGAAAGTTTCAGTACCGTAGCGCTTGGGATACATGAAGCTTACCGTTGTGTCCGGCTGGCTGCCGCTAGCCGTCCAATCAGCTGTCTTCAAAAATGCAGACCAGTAAAGCCAGGCTGCAGTAACCTTTGCGTCACTGGGGATAGTTGTGATTTCAGACCTTCCATCGTAAAGAAATCCGTCCTTCGTACGCCAGCTACTGGGGTCAGTCGGGTCTATGGCCCAGTCCTTTACATAGGCAGAGCCTGAGTAATCTATCAGCAGCGGATTGCCCGTCGCCACATAGTCACCGTAGCTTGCCGCATTTCTCTTGTTCACCTCGCCCTGCGCCGCATAGGCTGTTACCTTAGTATTGGTGCCCAGAATCTCGCTGTGTGCCTGAGAAACAGCCTTGTAAATCTCGTAGCCCTTATCCCACGAGATATAAGTCGGCTCGGTAGGCCCAGGCCCATGAGCTTTGATCCAGGTGAACATGCCCTCAACGCTTTGTGCCACATCCACCCTGTAAGTGAAGGTCAGGGTTTTGACCAAAGGAACAGGCGGCGTGTGGAAGTCAACATCGCCTTCACCGAAATCCCACTCCAGAATAGTGCCGTCGGCATAAGTTGCCGGTAGTATAGTTGTTGGCTCTTGCCTGAGTTCGACTGTGGTCGCATCCTCTACGACTCCAATGTAGTGACAGCCGGCAGGCATCCATACACCGATCCTGTCCAGATATACATGATCTCCCAATTGTCCGGTATCGGCTATCTGAATCGTATTCGAATTGGCCTGGTAGCCAAGCCACAGGTTGTCCACGCTGAAAGAAGCGCTACCGGTAATGCTTATATTATCTATGTCAAAGTACTCACCGCTTTCTGCATTACCACGGAAACGAATAACAACCTGACTCGACCCGGCATACGGCGTAAGATCAACATCCTGGTCTTGCAAAGCGCCACAGGAAGGGTAAGCCCGTGTCCCACCACTCCACGTCCACACATTATTTGTCCAATGGACCCCGCCATCTTTACTAATGTCTAAGTACGCATAGTCATGATCCCAAGAATTGTCGTACCCCTCAGTTCTAAAGTAAAATTGGAGGTGAGGGCTTCCATAAGTAGAAAGGTCCACCTGCCGCCATGCGGAACCTGTCCTTTGAAGTCTCATTTGATAACTATTGCAGAATCCCCCGCTCGTTGCGATAGTGCAATAAGTAGAAGAGCTTCTAGACCAGGCGCCGGTCCAGCCAGAGCCTCCAATCCAGGTGTTGTCAGGGGGCTCAAAATCTTGTGAGGCTATAACGGAGCTATGCAAGTCGGTATCGAAGCGCACCCAGAGCGGGACCGTCGTGTTGCCGCCACCCAGGCCGTATTGGTTGTAAAGGTCTATATTGAAGGAATTGTAGTCCGGAGTCTCATTGCCCTGGGACCAGGTCTCCACAGTAGGCCAGGTGATCCCGTCGGTGCTCACCTGGCAAATGGCGGTATCGTTGGAGCCGAAAGACGACGCTTTGGCATCGAACTTGAGGGCGGATTGCACATACTTGGGAAGGCTTGTCTGCCGTGTAGTAGTGCCGGCAGCTCCTGCAAAGTTTAGAGAGTAACCGGAAGCTCCCCCGCTGGCAAGGCTGGCGCTTCCCGTATGGTCCCAGTCGTCTTCCCAGCCGGTGCCCTCGGACCAAGTGCCGCTGTCGAAGTCATCCGAAGCGGCTGCAGCCTGAACAGTCTGAAGCATCCCCACCACTACCAATTGGCTCGATTTGTCTGTATCGCCTGTGGGCGCTTCGGTCCGCGCAGCCAGGGGAAATTTTTCGGTAGAAATTCCTTCCCCCTCGGGAATCCATACCTTCTGCACGCTCGCATCTATAGTCCTATCATTCATGCCGGGTGTACCGACATCGTAGGATGTTGTATTACTAAACCCAAGATTGCCTAATTCAGTTCCTTTTTTTTCAGTCTTTATCTGGTATAATGCATCTTCTATGCCGGAATCGGAGGCGTAAAGTTCCAGTGTCCTTTGTGTACGTATCTCAGCAGAGCGATGGCTGGTGTATGCGAACTGCATAAGCGGCACAAGGATAAGTGCGGCCAGCATCAATATAATGGTAGTGTACATAAGGATTTGCCCAGACTGGCTTTTCCTGAATTCTGTCTTATTCCTCATACCCGCCTCCAATTGCCCGCCCGGTCATGATTTACTTCGGGGGTTGATCTCATACGTCCTGGTAGCTACCTTGCCGTCAACATTGGCGGTAACATCCACTTTCAATACAGCAGTCACATTTCCACCGGTCACCCAGTCACACATGGTTCCAGCCGGGTCGAGGTATTCGCCCACCGCAACCACGCCGTTGTCTACCTCGGAGCCGCCCTCCGGTGGTGTATACCACTGATGCCGGTACAGCGTCCAGGTTTCTTCACCCTCGACAGAATATACGACTTTGTGCTCATAACCGTTCCACTGTGTCCAATGTATGGTGAGAGGGAAATGCGAGGCACCGGGATTTGATGGATCGGTAAGAGTGACCTGGTCAGGCCGGGCCTGAATCACGTCCTCGGTAATCCAGAAGCCCACGTACTGTACCTGGAGCATAGCCATCGTGTTAGCCCTATTCTGAGCACTTGTCACGACCATATGACTCAATAGCTGTATGCTGCCAACCACGATAAGGGAGCTGATCGCGATGGCTATCATCAATTCAGCCAGAGTAAAGCCTAGCTGATGTCTCGTCCTTTGTTTCCCGGATAAAAAAGCTTTCACTATCCCCCTCAGCGGTCTACCTTATAGTTCTTGGCAGATAGCACCAATTTCCCAACATGATAAACGCTAACCGTTATCTCTTGTAACCCTTGGTCCTGCTCGCTATCAGCGAAGTTCACAGGCACATGAGGACGGTACCAGTAATCAATAGATACATCGCCCTCCAGGTCATCATCCTTAATCACGACTTGACCCAGCTCTATCTCGTAGCCACTGCTCCCTTCGGAAAGCACCTGGCCTCCGCAATACACACTATCCACTTCTACAATGGTTTGCTCAGTGGTGAAAACATCGTCGCCATTACCATGGCTAGCTCTGCCCAAATGCTCACCGGTCACTTCTTCCAAGTCGAGAATCTTAAGAGGTACAGCTTCAACTACAATCTGGTAGCCGTCGCTGGGAACAGGCACTGTTGTATATTCAGGGTTTGGCACCGATGCATTACCGGGAATGTACGGACAGCCCTTGATATATTCAATCTGGGTCCGCACCAGGCTCTCGGCAACAGTTTGCTCGTTCCATTTAAACTGCTGGTTGTTTAAGAGAATGAGTACAGGAGGAACAGAAGATGTTATCAGACCCAGAACGACAACAGCTATGACAACCTCGACAAGGGTTGTGCCCCTTGAACTGCTATGTAAGCTCTTACGACAAATCTTCTTAACGAGTCTCCACATGTCCTGCCACCCATCTTTTTCCCTTTCGCCCGTTACGTATTTGGTAACGCACCCACCAGCGAGTAGATAGAGCTGAACATGGTTACGGCAATCAGGCCTATAATCCCTCCTACGCCGATCGTCAGCGCCGGCGTCAGCATCCCGGTAACCTGGGCTATCGCTCTCTCCGCTTCGTCCTCGTAGAATGCCGAGACTTTCAACAAATGGCTTTCCAGGCTGCCTGATTCTTCGCCCACACCTATCATCTCCGCCATTAGCCCCGGGAAAATGGGATCGGCAGCTATCGCCTGGGAGAATAGCTTGCCGTCACCCACGCCGGAGCGCACGTTAGCCACCGACTCAGCCAGTATAATATTATCGGTTGTCTCTGAAGCAAGCCTCAGGGCATCGAAAAGGGATACGCCTGCTCCCACCAGCATGCCCATATTTCTGGTGAATCTGGCCAGCCCTCCTTTGAGGATAGCCTGTCCTATGATCGGTATTTTCAATATGAAACGGTCCCTGTTCCTTTTGCCTGAGGCCGTCTTGGTATATGCCACAAATATAATAGCTATGACCACCACTCCCAGTATCATGTACATAAAGTTGCCACTGAAGAAATTGCCCACTTCAATAAGCCCTCTGGTCAGAGGCGGCAATTTCGACCCGAACTCCTTGAACATGGAGGTTATGGCAGGCACCACAAAGGTCAGCATGATAAATATAGCGCCCACTGCAAGAAGCATCACGAAACCGGGGTAGGCCAGGCTGCCTTTGACTTTTTTAGCTGTCGCTTCGTCCCGCTCCATATGAGTGGCTATGTCCTTCAATACCTGGGACAGATTGCCTACTTCCTCACCTGTTTTAAGCAAATAAACATAAAAGTTCGGGAAGACTTTGGGATATTTGGCGCACGCCTCGGAGAAGCGTGATCCTTTCTCCAGGTCCTTTATCACCTCGCGCAGCACAGCTCTAAAACTCGCCCTGCCGAAGCGGCTTTGTATAGTCAGGGCACGCAATATAGGAATACCGGCGTCAAGAAGGCTGGCCAGGTTACGGCTGAATACAATTACGTCACGCCGCTTCACCCCGAAAAGTGAAGGCAGCATCTCATGCAGAGGAGGTAACTTTACACTCTTTTTTAAATCGATAATGGTGAGTCCTGACTTCCACAATATCTCCTCGGCGGTCATCTCGGAATCAGCCTCAACGACGCCGTTTATCAGACCACCCTCAGTTGTACTGGCGACATACTTAAACTCCATAGCTTCACCTCCGCCACAACTCTATGTTATGCACCACTGTATAGACTGTCTATAGTACTTTAGAAAAAATGACATAGTGATTTAGTTATATGTGAAAACCCGACCCTGTAGTGGCTACAGCAACTGGCGGCTGTCTTAGAGAATAGTGAACACGTTGCGCATAACTTCCCCGGGGGAGGTAAGTCCATCTTTGACCTTTTGCATGCCGTCACGACTCATAGGAATCATGCCTTCTCTTATCGCTTGCTCTTTAAGCTCGCCAGCAGATGCCCCCTTCATCAGTGATTTCCTCATAGAATCACCGAAGGTAAGTAATTCATACACACCCAACCTGCCCAGGAAACCGCTGCGCGCGCAGAAGTTGCACCCCCGGCCAACGGAGAATTTTTCCCTTGTCTCACCCATGGATGTCGCATAAGCCATAGCTTCAGCAGCGGGCACCTCTACTATCTGGCGGCAATAGGGGCATACCTTTCTCACCAGCCGCTGAGAGAGGCTCCCGATCACTGCGGAGGTAACCAGGAAAGGCTCCACGCCCATATCTATCAAGCGAATCAAGGCACTTACAGCATCATTAGCATGGATAGAACTCAGCACCAGGTGACCGGTGATTGCTGCTTGAACAGCGGTAGTGGCAGTCTCGGCGTCCCTGATCTCACCAACCAGGATGACATCCGGGTCGAGTCGCATGATAGCTCGTAACCCAACAGGGAAAGTAATGCCCGCCTGCCGGTTGACCTGAATCTGGTTAATGCCCTTAAAACCATACTCGATGGGGTCTTCAACGGTCATTATGTTGCGCTCTTTGGCATCGAGCTTCTGCAATGCAGAGTAGAGAGTAGTGGTCTTGCCTGAACCGGTAGGACCGTTCACTAGAATCATGCCAAAAGGCGATGCTAAAAGCCTCTCAAACGGTTGCAAAACCGAGGGGGTCATTCCCAGTTCAGGGAGTTTTATCAGGAGCATGGATTTGTCCAGCACCCTCAGCACCGCCATCTCACCATGAGCGCCTTCGATAGTGGCCACACGGAAATCCACCCTCTTATTGCCTACGGTAGCACCAAACTGTCCGTCTTGAGGACGGCGCCGTTCGGCGATATTCAGGTTCGCCAACACCTTAATTCTGGTGAGAATAGCAGTATGCACACCTAACGGAAGACGGACTGCATCATGCAGTACTCCGTCTATCCTATTTCGTACCAAAAGGCAGTCCTCTTGCGGCTCAATGTGTATATCTGAAGCTCGATCTCTTACCGCTTGAGTAAGCATCATGTCCACTGCTTGCACAACCGGAGCTTGCTTCAGTGCCTCAGCCTCAGAGACATCTCCGACTTCCGTCTCTACCTTCAGATTGGCAATCTGGCTTATCTGATGCTCAATCTGTGAAGTTAGCTTATAGTTGCCATCTATAGCCTTATCCATTTTCATGCCGACAGGAATAACCGTCACAATCCGTTTTCGTGTCAGAGAAGCCAGTGTATTAACAGCACGGAAGTCATGAGGGTCTTCTGTAGCTACAGTCAGGGTGTCGCCATCCAAAGAAACAGGTAAAACATGGTGTTCCCTGGCCACTTGCTCCGGCACTAAAGCTATCGCTTCAGGCTGTACTTCAAAGCGAGCCAGGTTTACCACAGGAACGCCGTATTTCAGGCTGAGGACCGAGGCTAACACTTCAGGATCGATTAGCCCCTGCTCCAAAAGCACCTCGGCCAATTTCTTGTTTGACTCGGCAGCAATCCCCTGAGCAGTATTCAACTCAGCCTCGCTGATGAAAGCTCCTTTCAACAGCGTTGCTCCCAAATCACCACTATTATCGACGGAGTTCATCTCGGCCAATTTCTAATTCTCCTGTGTCCTTCTCCTGAATTACTTTCAGGGCAATCAGCTCTTGTGTACTTCAAATGCCCCTTTTTGTCTATTTCACGCCTCTTCGGGATTCGCCGATAGGCTCAGCTTGGCCCCCGCCTCCTTGAGATTCGCCCGCTTGGCTAATTGCCGCTCACTGAGAGCGACGAAGACTTCTATAATTTTCGGGTCGAACTGTGTCCCGGCGCAGCGCTTTAGCTCCGCCAACGCCTGCTCAGGAGTGAATTTCCCCTGACGATATGGCCGCAGCGATGTCATCGCATCATACGAATCGGCCACGGCCATGATTCGGGCGTCAAGCGGTATATTCTCCCCTTTTAGTCCCGCAGGATACCCGCTCCCATCATACCGTTCGTGATGATACTGTATCGCCGCCAGACATCCACTCAAACTCTCAACATGCTTCAGTATAGCC
>Ga0172366_10004739_pt1 | contig 10738 bp, 7 predicted proteins | sample LakKivSesite69cm_FD_114533 | JGI IMG/M metagenome (GOLD analysis project Ga0172366, IMG submission 114533) | Sediment microbial communities from Lake Kivu, Rwanda - Sediment site 69cm | ecosystem: Environmental > Aquatic > Freshwater > Lake > Sediment | place: Rwanda: Western Province, Lake Kivu...
TCATCGAAACCCCGCTGTGTAATCGCACCACTCGGGCAGGCAGCGACGCAGCATCCGCAGCCCTTACACAGGGCATCATTGATTACCGCGACGCGCTTCTCTTCGTCGCGCGCAATCGCACCGAAGGGGCACACCAGCAGACAAGTTTTGCAGCCGGTGCAGACGTCTTCATCGACGACGGAGGTGATCGGCTCAAGAGTGACCTCGCCGGCATCAATCAGGCTCATCGCAGCGGAAGCCGCGGCAGCGCCCTGAGCGACGCTATCCGGGATGTCCTTCGGGCTCTGAGCGCACCCGGCAACGAAAATCCCGTCCGATAGGGTGTCAACGGGAGCGAGCTTGGGATGCCTCTCCATAAAGAAGCCGTCAGCCTTGCTGCTTATCTTGAAAACGCGCGCCACGCCCTCGACGCCTTCGGCGGGCTCAATCCCCACTGATAGAATCACCATATCCACCGGCAGCTCACGCGGCACGCCGAGGAGTGTATCCTCGCAACGCACGAAAAGCTGGCCGTTCTTCTCCGCCGTTCCCCCTGCAATCGGCTTCGCCCAGGGATTACTGGGTCGATCAGATACCTCAACGCCCTTGCCGCGGATGAAGTGCACACCCTCTTCGAGCAGGCGGTTGTAGAACTCCTCGTAACCGCTGCCGGGGCAACGCATATCGATGTACAGCTCGTAGATCTCGGCGTCGGGCACCTTCTCCCGGATGAGATGCGCCATCTTCAGGCTGTACATACAGCAAACGCGCGAGCAGTATTCATTGAAGTTCTTATCCCGCGAACCCACACAATGAAGGATGGCAACGGACTTGGGCTCAGTTCCGTCCGCCCTAACGAACTTGCCCTCGGTCGGCCCCGAGGCGTGAGACAAATGCTCGAACTCAAGGGAGGTAATCACGTTGTCGAATTTGCCATACCCCAGCTGCTTCGCCCTCGCAGGGTCGAACGTCTTGTACCCGGTGGCGAGAATGATACCGCCGACTTCCATCTCTTCGAAGGAATCCTGCATCTCGTAATCCACCGCGTCCGGCTCGCAAACTATGGAGCAGATCCCGCATCCGCCAGTCTGCATGTGGATACAGGTCTGAGCGTCAATGTATGGGATACCGGGAATCGCCGCCGCGAACGGAATGTGAATCGGTGTCGTTGGACCGAGAGCCAGCTCGGAGAAGACGTACTTCCGACTGCGGACATCTTCCACCTTCACGTAGTTGGTGGGGCAGACGTAAGCGCACGCCCCGCAGGCGATGCAGGTGTCGGACTCGCCTTCGAAAGGCGTCGATACGTAGCGGTCGGTGCCGCGCTTGACGAAGGTCAGTGCGTTAGCGCCCACGATCTCCGAACACACGCGGACGCACAGCCCGCAGAGAATACACCCTTCGGAAGGCATCTCCTCGAAGCGTGTGGTGTCTACACCGTACTCCCTGGCCAGCTCGCGGATTACCGGCACCTGTGAGTGACGGGCAAGCATCAACTCCAGCAGCATCCTTCGGTGATTGATGACACCTTCGGACCGGGTCTGAACCTCAATCCCGTCCCTAACCTGATAGCTGCACGCGGGAACGAAGCGCGACTTGCCGTGGATGGTCACTTCCACCGAGCACATGCGGCAGGCGCCGTAGGGCTTGACGAACCTGTAGAAGCAAAGGGTCGGAATGTCGATCTTAAGACGCTGGGCGACCTCAAGAATCGTCTCGGAACTGCGCGCCTCGACTTCAACACCATCGATGGTCAGTTTCACCATTTGTTCTTCTGCTTCAGCCATATGCGCATTCTCCTTGGTTGCTTACGATGCCCTGGTCACCTCGGGCACGACGACCTCGCGCTTCTCTTCGGCTACGCCCGCACCGGGTTCACGCAGATTTCTCTCGCGAACCAGCTTGTCGCCGAGCACAATCCTCCTGTGCGACGGGTAGAATGAAGAGGGACAGACGGTCCAGCAGAGCTTGCATTTCGTGCATTTGTCCACATCCACATAGCGGGCCTTCTTGCGCACCTTCACCTTGAAGTTGCCCACGTAGCCGCTGACATCCTCCACCTCCGAACAGGTGAGCAGCGTGATGTTCGGATGCCTGCCAACTGAGAATATCTTCGGCGTAAGGATGCAGGATGCGCAGTCCAAAGTCGGGAAGGTCTTATCGAAATCCGCCATATGCCCGCCGATGGAAGACTGCCTTTCGACCATATAGACCTTGTGCCCGCCGTCGGCCAGCCGCAGCGCCGCCTCAATGCCCGCAATCCCGCCCCCGACAATCATCACCGCGGGAGTGACCGGCACTTTCTTCGGTTCCAGCGGCTTCTGAAAAGCGACTCTCGTGACTGCGGCCTTCAGGAGCTTCTTGGCTTTCTCCAGAGCAGCCTTCTTGTTCACCGTCACCCAGGAGACGTGTTCGCGGATATTCGCCATCTGCATCAGGTACTCGTTCAGTCCGCTGGTCTTGCTGGCCGCCCGGTAGGTGGGCTCGTGGAGCCTCGGTGAGCACGCCGCAACCACGATTCGGTTCAGTTCGTTGTCCTTGACGCTGTTAGTTATCTGGTTCTGACCGGGGCTCGAACAGAAGAACTTGTTCTCCTCCGCGACCACGACCCCGGGCAGCGTTTTCGCGTACTGAAGGAGCGCGGGTATGTCGATAACGCCAGCAATGTTCGCGCCGCAGTGGCAGACGAAGACGCCGATCCGGACTTTCTCCAGGTACTGCCGGAGGTATTCCTCCTCGCCGAATGTCGGGATTCTGACCTTCCCGTTGCCGGAGACTTCTTCCATTTCCTTCTCCCAAATCAAGCGTATTTCGCTAAGACCTTATCCGAAGGCACAAGCTCCAGCCCGATTTCCAGCTCGCGCGGCGAGAGCCGCAGGGCCAGCCCCAGGAGCTGCGTGAAATACACAACCGGAACACGGAAGCTCGTGCCGTATCTCTGATTCACCTCGGACTCGTAGTAGTCCAGATTGAAATGGCAGAGCGGACAGGCAACCAGAATGCAGTCCGCGCCATTCTCCTCCGCGCAGGCAATCAGCTCCCGGGCAAGGGGGAGCACTTTCTCCGCCTCGGTGTTCATCACCATTCCGCCGCAGCATTTCGTCTTGAGCGGATATGGAACCGGCGCAGCCCCAACAGCCTCCACGAACCGGTCGAGCAGCACCGGGTCTTCTTTATCGTCGAACCGTCCGTAAGGCCTGGTAAGCTGACATCCGTAGTAGCAGGCGACCTTAAGCCCCTCCAGCGGGCGTGTTGCCTTCTCACGAACCGTGTCCAGTCCGATGTCGTTCACCAGCACGTCCAGGATATGCCTCACCTCGACCTTGCCTGTGTAGTCCAGCCCCGCCGCTTGAAGCGCCGCGCGAATCTTGGACGCGAAATCTTCATCCTGCTTGAAATAATCGTTGGTTTTGCCGAGCACGAGATAGCAGGCCGGACATCCGGTCATCACTACATCAGCGCCCTCCGCTTCAGCCAGCGCGAGGTTCCGTGCCGCCAGTGCGTGTGAGGTCAGCTCGCGGATCGACATATAGGCGGTTGCACCGCAGCAGTTCCAGTCCTCGAGCTCGCTGGCTTCGTGCCCGAGCGCCTTCCACGCCGCTTTGAACGAATGGTCCAGCATCCGGCCGGTGTGTTGAACCGAGCAGCCGGGATAGTAGATATACTTCATCGGACGGCCTCCCGCGTTTGCTTCTTCATTTCAGCTTCGTAGCCTTCGAGCACTCCCAGGATCTTGCGGAGCTGCTCCATGCCTTTCACCTTGTGGATGGCCAGGCTCATTCTGCCCTTCCGCATCAGCGCCATCCCGCGGGTCGCACTCTTGAACATCTGCCCGACTCCGGTTCGCAGGTAGTAGCGCACCATCAGGTTCATCTCCTGGTTACGACCATACTGGTCCACCAGATTCTTGAAGATGCCTGCCATAACCGGCGCCCGTTCGCCCCTCGGGAACAGGTCGCACTCGATGGCCAGTCGCTTCAGCTCATACATGATGTCCGTTATCTTTATCTCCTGGGGACAACGGACCGTGCAGTAATAACAGGAGGTGCACATCCAGACGGTGTTGCTCCCAAGCACGCGATCCAGCATCCCCGCACGCAGAGCCGCGAATATCTCCCGCGGCGAGTAATCCATCAGATAGGCGGTCGGGCATGAGCCGGAGCAGGTTCCGCACTGAATGCAGAGGTTTATGCGCTCGCCGAAGGGGAGCCTGTACACCTCGTCCAGGAAAATCTTGGACAGCTGCTCCTCGGACAAAGATCCCTGCCGTTTGGGTCCAGGCTTTCTAACGAGCTCCTGTCGGGTCATCGGTTCCTCCTTATCCGCCGTCCATTGCGCGGCCCTTCCTTGCACTCAGCAGGTGACGCTCATCCCGGGATGCACCTGTTAGAGCATCCAAGAGTCACGCCGCATGCCAATGGAAATGCGATGGCTATCGGCGCTCCGGGGCCGCTGTGCTCTAACCATTCGATAGCAGTCACCACCCAGCAGCGAAGCACTATCAGTGCCCTTGCGCTCCTTACGCCGCGCGCAAGTGAACTTCTTCGCCATCTCCTTGTGCGCAGGGATGATACCCGCTCGCTTTCAGTATGTCAAGTGGAGGTCTTTCGGCGGAGAGCCTACACGCCTTATCCACACGCAAGTGATGCGAATCACTTTTACCCAAGGGACCCGCTCGCGCCGGAAGGGTCAATCGCGCGAACGATAACTAATCCGGAGTGCGTTCGCTGCTTACCGCCCCCAGTTCCGGGCATGCTCCCCGGCATCCCCGCCACGCAAACGCCCCGGTTCCGATGCCGGCGCTACCCGCACGCATACTTAGCGGATACTCCCGGGAACGGACGAAGCAACCCGCCTCGCTGGCGCGATTCATACCGGAGAGGGGGGGATTCGAACCCCCGAGACGGAAACCCGCCTAGTGGTTTTCGAGACCACCGCCTTCAACCACTCGGCCACCTCTCCCCGCCACTGATTATATCTTAAGCCAACTCAGCGCTCAGAAGGTCGAACCGTCCTGGAAGACCCCGGATGGAAGGACCCCGGGCAGCCTGAGAGAGCACGCAGCCTGCCGTCTGCGTCCACCGGAACCGGAGGAGCTACAACGGAGGAAACGCGCAGTCGGTTCCCAGCAACTCCTCGTCGCTCGGGGCTTCCTGAGCCGAGATGCCATAGGAGTCAGCCTCGGCCCTCAACTCCTGGTCTACCTCCTCGGGAGCTCGACTCACAGGTGCAGCCTGCACCCGTCTGCGGAGGTCAACTTCCACCAGGTCATCGAGCCAGTACGCAGTGTCATCCCGCTCCATTACCATGAAGCGCCCTTCATCGGCAGGCTTCCTCGCACGGTGATATCGCAAGTAGGTGAAGTCATCGTCTTCCGCCAGCATCTCCACTTTGCCGCTGGCATGACTCATCACAAAGCGCGCGCGCTGAGCCAGGCCGCTCACCATTCTTCGGGCACGGTCGAAAACCCGCCAAGCCTTCGTCAGCGCGACCTCATAAGGCTTGTTCCCTGCTGTGGGACGGCACTGGAAGAAGTAGTACGGCGTTATCCCGACGAAGGAAAGTTCCCGCATCAGAGTGGCAAGCGTCTCCACATCGTCGTTCACCCCGTGGATGATCGGACTCTGGTTGCACATCACAACGCCCACCTTCATCAACGTGTCCGCAGCCCGCAGGCCCTCCCCGGTGAGCTCCCGGGGGTGGTTGTACTGCGCCATTAGGTAGATGTGGGCTTTGGGCTTCGAGTACTCGTCGAGCAGCTCAACAAGCGAAGGGTCGTCGAGCACGCGATAGGGGTTGAAAGCGAGCATCTTCGAGCCTATGCGGATGATTCGGACTTGCGGAATCTCCCTCAGCGCTGATATGACTTTCCTCAAACGCCGTGTTGAGAGCAGCAGCGGGTCGCCACCTGTGAGCAGCACATTCGTTATCTCAGGATGCGCCCTGATGTAGGCCATCTGTTCGGTCGTATCCCTGACCACCTCTTCGTTGTCGTCGATGAACAGGCGCTTGCGAAAGCAGAAGCGGCAATAGCCTCCGCAGACCTTGTTGAGAAGCAGCACGGCAGTATCGCGATACTTGTGCTCGAGGCCCGGCATCACCGTCACGTCGGCCTCGTTGCTGGCGTCCAGCCGTCCCCAAAGCGCGAGTTCCCCGCGTTCGGGTATCACGATGCGGCGGATGGGGTCATCAGGGTCGTCCCAGTCGATGAGCGAGAGGTAGTAGGTGTTCGCCCGGAACTTGTAGCGGGCGCACACCTGCTTCATCCATATGCGATCCTCCTGGGGAATCGCTTCAACTTGGTCTACGCGAGTTAGGTACTTCACTTTCGGCATAAGTAACCTCCTTTCGAGGTTTCCTGCAGGATGCCCCGGCACGCAGCTGTGCGCGCCCTCGGTGCTTTCCCGCCGGTTTGCGAAGCGATATCCGCGACCAGGCTTCGGCTCCGGTCGCGACCAGAGTCTCCTGGCAGCCCACAGTGGCAGCGCTCATGGCAGTTCTTTAGCGTTAGCGGGAAGTGCTCGGGCAAGAACCCACCACTTCACCGGCCTAGACTGCACGCACTTCATCATACCAGACCGGAGCGGTTCTGTCATCTACGTCGACTCGAGATGGTGAGTCCGAGCCAGAGCGCTGCGAGTGCCGAGAGACCGCCGCTCAGTATCAGAGGAACTGCCGCACTCCCGGTGAGGTCCCAGAGCCAGCCGGTTACGACGCTCGCAGGTATCAGCAGAGCGCCTTCTACGGTGCCCACGACTCCAAAGGCGGCGCCCCGACGCTCCGGCTGCACGAGCTCCGCCACCAGCGCTCTAGCCGCGCCCTCCGTCGCCCCGAAGAAACACCCATAGAGCGCAAACAGAAGCCACGGCGCCCACGCTCCTTTCATGAGCGCAAAGCCCACATAGACCAGCGAGTAGAGCAACCATCCCCCGATGAGGATGGGCTTGCGACCCCAGCGATCGGAAAGACGACCACCCCACAGCGAAGTGGTCGCTTTCACGAGGTGCAGCGCCGCCCACAACAGCGGAACTAGTGCAACCGTGGTGCCGAGCTCGTAAGCCCGCAACAGCAGAAAGGCGTCGCTGGAATTCGCCAGCGCGAAGACGACCGCGCTACCCAGGAAGAAGTAGTAGGCTCGGGGGAAGCCCCTCCAACTGAACGATTCCCTTGCCGTAATCTCTGGAAGGCGCCGGTCCTTTCGCTCGCGTAGGAATATCAGAACGACGAGAACCGTCAGCACGCCGGGAATGACGGAGGCGAAAATAGCCCATTTGAGCGCCAGCCCGATTACTCCCACCATCAGAAAGCCTGCCAGCCCTCCGCCCATCGCTCCCAGGTGGTCCATCGCCCGCTGGAACCCGAAGGCGTAGCCGCGCTGACGTGCCGGAGCCAGGTCGCCGATCAGGGCGTCGCGGGGCGAAGTCCGGATGCCCTTGCCGCACCGGTCGAGCACGCGAAGAAGGAGCACCTGCGACGCCACGCGGGAAAGTCCAATGAAGGGCTTGGTGATGGAAGAGATGGTATAGCCAGCCACAATCAGCCATTTGCGATTGCGAACACGGTCCGCCCAGGCCCCAGAAACCCAGCGCAGAAGTTGCGGGGTGCCCTCGGCAAGACCCTCGATGAGACCGACCAGCGCCCGCGTCGCCTTCAGGTCGATGGTCAGGAAGAGCGGAAGCAATGGGTAGACGAGTTCGCTTCCGAGGTCGGTAAAGAAGCTTACCCAGCCAGCAGCGATGATGGTCGGATGAAGGCGGAGTCGCCGCACAGGCCCATTTCGTTGCTCACGGTTATCGACCACGAAGAATCCTCAGTTCCCTGCCCGGCCTACTCCCTGCTCCAGAGACCGAGCGTATTTCCGCAGCAGTCCTTGAACAGAGCATAGAAGCCGTATTCAGGAGATATTCGCGTCTTCTCCTTGACGGTGGAGCCTCCCTGCTCTCCGATCTTCGCAAGTGCGGCGGGAATGTCCTCGACCTTGATGTAAGCCACCACGCCCCCTTCGCTCACGGGTATGCTGCGGTCGAAACCACCGCTGAGCTCGCCTTCGCCGGGGCTGAACATAGCGTAAGTCCCTTCGGCGTCGATTTCCACCTTCCATCCAAAGACCGCCTCGTAGAACTTCTTGCAGCACTCAAGGTCCGTGGACGGAATCTCAATGTGGCAGAATGTGTGGGTCATGACCTCCTCCTCCTCCTCCTCGGGTTTTGGCTGCACGAATTATAGCCGAGGAGACAGGCGCGTCCAGCTAGCAAGGAGGAGAACCTTGCCCAATACAAAAAGCCCTGGCGCTGACCTACTCTCCCACGGGGTCACCCTCCGCAGTACCATCGGCGCTGGTGGGCTTAACTTCCGTGTTCGGGATGGGAACGGGTGTGGCCCCACCGCTATGAGCACCAGGATGTATCATTCTATGCACCCCGAAGCTCCCCGTCAAGTGGCATCATCGAGACCGCGTCGTGGAGCGGGGACCCGTCGCAAGGCACCGTCGGATTGTCGCAGCGCCCCGATTTCGACGCGGGTTCTTGACACTCAGACCCCCAGGTGGGATATAATATGGCTTTAATCGAAGGTTACCCGTTCAGGTACGTGACGTGGTATTAGACAGGGAAACAAAAACTGCGATCCTCCGGGAGTACCAGAAACATCCCGGTGATACGGGCTCTGCGGAAGTGCAGATCGCCCTACTGACGATGCGCATCAACCATCTTAACGAACACTTGCAGCAGCACCGCAAGGACCACCATTCGCGACGAGGATTGCTGCTGATGGTGGGCAAGCGGCGCCGGTTCCTCAATTACCTCAAGACCCAGGACTACCAGCGCTACCTTGAGGTCATCAACCGGCTGGGACTGCGGAAGTAGACGAAGGGAAAGCCGGTAAGTAACGATCAAATCCGAAGAAGGACGAATGGAACGAATCACCCACGACATTGCATTGCCGGAAGGCACTCTACGTTTGGAGACTGGCGAATTCGCCAAGCAGGCGGGCGGAGCCGTGCTCGTGAACCACCAGGGAGTGACCCTGCTGGTTACCGCGACGATGGCTGCCGAGCCGCGAGAAGGGGTGGACTTCTTCCCTCTGCTGGTGGATTTCGAAGAGCGAATGTATGCGGCGGGGAAATTCCCCGGGGGGTTCTTCAAACGTGAAGGACGGCCCAGTGAAGAAGCGATTCTGAGCGCTCGTAAGATCGACCGTACGCTCAGACCCCTTTTCCCGCCACACCTCCGGAACGAGGTGCAGATTGTCGTCACTGCGCTCTCGGTGGACCAGAAGAACCCGCCCGATGTTCCCGCCATCATCGGGGCGTCAGCCGCGCTCGCGCTCTCGCCGATACCGTTTCCCCGCCTCGTCGCCGCCGCCCGCGTGGGCCAGATGCACGGGGAGCGCATCCTCTACCCCACCTACGGGCAACTGGAAGACGGGGAGATGGACCTTCTGGTTGCCGGCACCGACCGCTACATCAATATGATCGAGGACCAGAGCGGCGAAATGGATGACAGGGCCCTGTTCGAAGGCCTCACGTGCGCGCACGATGAAGTCAAGCGGCTCATCCGCGAGATCGAAACCTTCGTTCACCGAGCCGGCGCCAGGCCGAAGCTGGAAATGCCCGAACCGCCCCGGAATGAAGGACTCCTCCGCCAGGTTCGCGAGCTGCTGACCCCCATTCTGGACAAGCTCATTCCGTGCCAGGAGAAAACCGACTTCTACGCCTCTCTTGAGCAAGCCAAGCGGACTGTCGGGGCAACCATCGCGGAGAAGACCCCCGATGCAGACGCGCTCCTGCTCAACGACTTCATTGACCAAGTAATCAGGGAGTATGCGCGGGAGTACACTCTCGGCAAGGGACGTCGGGTCGACGGCCGCGCCGCGGAGGATGTCCGCCCCATCAGCGGGCGCGTCGGCTTCCTCCCCCGGGTCCACGGCAGCGCTACCTTCACGCGCGGCCAGACGCAGGTCATCAGCTCGGTGACTCTGGGAACCTTCGCCGACCGCCAGCGGATAGACACTGCCAACGTTGAAGCTGAGAAGAGATACGTTCATCACTACAACTTCCCGCCGTATTCGGTGGGAGAGGTGCGTCCCATTCGCGGCCCCGGACGCCGAGACATCGGGCACGGAGCGCTGGCGGAGAAAGCCGTCCTGCCGCTGATTCCTTCGGAAGACGACTTCCCGTATTCAATCCGGGTCGTTAGCGAGATTACCGAGAGCAACGCCAGCTCGTCAATGGCGAGCGTGTGCGGGAGCAGCCTGGCGCTGATGGACGCGGGCGTGCCCGTGCGACGAGCCGTGGCCGGCATCTCGATCGGACTGATGTTCGAAGACGACCATCACCACCTGCTACTATGCGATATATCCGGCTTCGAGGACCACAACGGAGACATGGACTTCAAGATTGCCGGTACGGAACAAGGGATAACCGCCATTCAGCTCGATACCAAGATTGAGGGGGTCCCGCTGAATCTGATTAAGGAAGCCCTGGAGCGGGCGCGCCATGCGAGGCTGTATGTGCTCGAGCAGATGAAGTCCATAATCAGCCGCGCCCGTCCCGAGATCAGCGAGCACGCCCCCACCTTGCTCACGCTGAAGATTGATGTCGACCAGATCGGCCTGGTCATCGGCCCCGCCGGTCGCAACGTGAAGAAGATACAGTCGACCACCGGCGCGGAGATAGATGTCGACGAGGAGGGCACGGTGTATATCTCCGGCGTCGACCGCCGCGGCGTCTACAAGGCGTACGAGATCATCAAGGCGATGA
>Ga0172366_10004741_pt1 | contig 10736 bp, 10 predicted proteins | sample LakKivSesite69cm_FD_114533 | JGI IMG/M metagenome (GOLD analysis project Ga0172366, IMG submission 114533) | Sediment microbial communities from Lake Kivu, Rwanda - Sediment site 69cm | ecosystem: Environmental > Aquatic > Freshwater > Lake > Sediment | place: Rwanda: Western Province, Lake...
AAGCCAAGCAAATCCCTGAAACTGGCCAGTTCGGACTAGGAAAGTTTGGCATACCCAGGAATAGTGCCGCCTGCACTTTCTGGACTATTGTTACCCAGGAAAGTTTTAATTACCCTACTTCGCCAGCTTGATTGCTGCCTGGGTATACATCCAGGCAAGCTTATAATAGCTGTTGATGGCTAGAGCAGGTCTGTCCAGCTAACAATGTCGGTGAATGCATCATAAAAAGCCTAGATAAGGGACACCTGTAATAATAAAGCTAAAAGTCCACAATTTTGCTACGGAAATTCGGGTATTGGACAAGAGGTGCTAAGTTTGAAAACATGGGCCTGGAGATAAAGACCCACGTCGTACCTATGGCTAACTACGCCCAAGATATAAAGCTTGTCCTCTGCTTCACCGAGGGCGCTTGTAACGATGCCGTGCTGGGGAAGCAAATCTGCTTGGCTCTGCGAGGAAAAGTTGAGGCCATAGGCATTCACCTCGACCCAGATGAGCAGACCAGAGGATACGTGACCGATATGTTTGGGCAGGACAGAGTAATCGCCTGCCACTCCGGGGAACTTCCCCAAAAGCTGGGAAACATCCTGAGGGCAACCCGGGGCATCTAGTTGCCCTTTTTTATTGACTTATCCACACCAAACCTCTTGACGAAAGAGGCTCAGGAGTATATCATCTTAATAAGGTGATGTAATGCTACTGGACAGCTACGTTACTGTAATCGAAGCATCTAAAAGACTACGCATTCACCAAGATACTGTCAAAAGGCTCATTCGACAAGGAGATCTGCCTGCTACAAAAATCCGCAATACTTGGCTTATCGAGAAGGACAAGCTAGAACTATTTGCCAGTATTTACCAGCCAAAACGCGGTCGGGAAAGAAAGCTGCTGTAGATGGGAAATCCAAGAATTCATAGTAAAAATATCCGCAGCCTATTGCAAAGTCACTTCATTACATGTAAAAATACATGCAAGAATGGAACTGTTCTTGAAGTTCTTTTTTTGGATGCCGTGATAATTCTATGATATAATAATACAAATAGAAAAAGGAGGTGGTGCAAGTGTGCCAAACCACGGGGAAATGTCTTCTAGAGGATCCGCTAGCTAAACAGAAGGATGCAATCTGGGAAGTACGGTGGTTTGTTAAAGCACATCCAACAGGAACCTACACGGAGTTGGAAGAGCATCTAAGAGGTAAGGGAGTGCTCATTCCCCCCCAAACGCTGAGAGAAATATTCAATAACGCCTTACGCTTCTTGGAACATAGCGGCGGTCCGATCTCCCAAGAGGAAGACTACAAGAAAATACTGGCTCTTTTGCCCAAATAGGGGCATTACACAACCACGCACTACACTAGCTCCTTAAAGCACAACGGGTCAGGCCCTACTGCGAGGAGGGCTCTTTTATTTGTGATACCTCTCTTCAGGTTTACCAAGATTCTTTGTGCCGGGCAACCACCTCCGCAAATAGTCTTGCTGGCACACCAACAACATTCACCCTGAAGATCGTTGGGAGTAAAGCTTCTGAACAAGTTTAGCACTTCTGAGTCTAACCAAATATGCCCTAAAGATTCGCTTCGGAGGTTCCCAAGGCTCATCTCCTTAATTTCCTTCCAAGCCGGACATGGGTGGAAACTGCCATTAGGCCGAACCACAATAGTATCCCTCCCTCCATGACAGGGCTTCTTGTCCACAGGGTATAGAAGGTGGCGGAAGTCGATGGGGCATCCCCATCTTACTTTGACAACCCGCTCAGGGTGTTGTTCTCCAGCTTTCCACTCCTCAGTTATTATTGTCTGTAGATCCACAAATTCCTCCTTAGTGAGCATCAGCTTATCAATGTTTTTCAGAGCCCTTCCTTGGGGCACAAGCCTGAGAAACGCAACCCCCCTCACTAGTTTTTCATCAAGCAAATCTACCAACTGTGGGATCTCCTTGTAGTTTATCTTGGTCGGGGTGCAGTGAGCAGTCACATTGATATTGTAACGCTGAAAAAGGTCAATAGAATCCATTACTATACGGAAATGCCCTTTTACCGCAGTCATTCTCTCATGTGTTTGTTCTGTCGCTCCTTCAACACTAATTATTACTTCATCGTCCTTGTCCAGAATGTTCGACCATTGCTCAACATCGTCAGCAGTAATACCCTTCCCTCCCTGGGCGATCGCCGCCGTATAGAGCTTGATTTTGAATCCCTTTCCCTTGCCATAACTCGCGATTTCATAAATGTTCGGATGCAGAATTGGCTCGCCACCCGACAGTTCCAATACTGGTTTCCCTATCGCCTCCTGCCTTCTCTGTATGATTTCCTTACTTATAGCGTCCTCCCATTCCTCATCATTTCCTGCCTCGCTCAATTTTTGGCACAAGGTGGGAATAAGCTTCGTAAACTCATCCAAGCTGAGATTCTTGGCAGAGCCCGGCAGTGGGGACACCGACAATAAGGTAGCTTGATCAATCAGGTCCTTTATTTCGTCCAAAGTAAGTTCATTAGGTAACCCTCTTCGATTAGCAGAGGACGAACAGTGAAGACAATTAGATAAGCACTTATTCGTAACCTCCAAACACACCTCTTCAAGACTATATAACATTGCATCCTCCGTGTAAGGCTTCATTCACCTCGGTTAAGAATTTGACCGCAACACCGCCCTCGATTAATCTGCAGGTGCGCGTATATGAACCTATTGTTTGAAGCTCGCTTCGGCCATCTTTCCAAACCCAAGGTTGTCCATATCTATCCCTCATTATAGTCCAAAAACGATTATCGAAGGGTATAGCTTTTATAAATCTTTGCGATCTTCCGCCTCCCTTAAATAACCAGAAACCGTCATACCATCTTGGATCCAACAAAGCCCTTCTAACATGAGCATTCTTGCCGAATATGGCAAATTCATACTCCCCGAGAGGGTGATTCACCTCCTCTAAGATGTCTGAGAGTTCGAAGAATCCAATTAGATAGAAACCTGCTTTGCCAGTGCAGTTACCGCTCACTGCATATTCCACGAGCCTTGCAATGAAGAATAGGAAATCTCCTTTTTGAGAATGACGCAATACAGATACCCTTGGAATTCTCGTAGGGTAGTCCCCGTAGGTGAAGGACTCAAACTCTGGGTCATTGTGAACCAAGCGATTCAGATAAGACTTGGGGACCAACTCTTTTGTGAAGAGGTCACAGTATTTAGGAATAACCTTTGTGTCGCAATTGCCAACTCCTGTTTCTGGTATTGGTAAGAATTCAAATCGTCCATCAGCGAAGACGGGACTTCTCAAACTCCCGTGACTACAGTTCGCGCCAACATTTAGCAGAAAGACTTTCTGGACCATGGTAGCTAAACCACTATAAATCCAATATTATCATCTTTGAATCCCGGCTGGATGCCAATATAGCGAATGCACCTCCATGCTTCTTTTCGCCCAAACTTCTTCTGGTTCTTCATGTTTGTCAACTTACAGCCATCTGTACTGCAGTCATCACATGTATCACATCGATTATTCGAGAATGGCAACCCTGACCAGAAACCCTTCCGATGTAAGAAATCTATCCACCTCCATAGCCCCCTACGCAAGTCAGTCTTGCTTTTGAAGTGGAGCGTTATTATGTGACGACCATTTAAGTAATCGCGCAACTCACAGAAAGGTAGAAAGGTTCTGTCACAAAGGAAACTGTCTGCATTGCAGCAATTTTCGCAGAAATCAACCAGGCCCATTTTGGCGTAATTCTGAACTGGGGTAATGTCAACAAGGCAACCATTAGGGAGTTCAGCTTCTTTCACATTCAAAATCCTGGTGAGTTTTTGGCTTACAGTTGCCGAGTCTCCAAACTTGTAGGCAAAGTAGGTCACCTCATTCATATCCCCTCTAAAACTCTTCAGTTTTTCCTGCGAACAGACTAATCCAACCCTAGTGAAGACATCAGAGGGAGGGATCTCAATGAAGATACCTTTTGCTAATAGTGTACCATAAACATCTATGCCCCATGATTCTGGCGAGGCAAGAGAATCGGACAAGTGCTTGCAGGGTTGTCTTTTGTGCAAACCACAGATTCTACAGAGTCTGCATCCGCCACCAGCCCCAAACACATAAGCACGAAGATCACAGGATTCAAAGCCACGTTTGATGGCAAGCAATCCCTTGTTAAAAGACCAGTATGATATCCTATCCCAGTGTAATGAAGTGAAGGCTTGTAATCTGATGTCCGGTGCATTGTTACGAAGTTTAAGTTTTTGCTTGAACTCCGTCATCCGATCTCGTCGGAGGACAAAATAGAAACCGGCATGCTCCTTAAGAATCTCACGAGCTTCATAGAATCTTGGAGTGTTGGGCGGACATCTGTACGAGGAACCATAGTTCACACAATGTTGACATTTCAATTGCACATACGCATTGAACCGAATATCTTCAAAGCGCAAGGCTAATACTTCAAAACGAAAGGCCTTGAATAACCCCTCAAACTCTAGTTCGTTTGCTCGTTCCATTGTTTGCTTTGAAGAAACCAAGGCAGGCGCTAAGCTGATGATAACTTATACCCATACCCATCTTACTATAACACATAATGAGACGAGACAGGAAGAGGGAGGGAACATTCCAGTTATTTAGAGTTGGGTCAGTAAACCAAAATGCCCGACAAAAATGTACAACCAGGCCAATGATCAATGATTTATAAGAGCTCCTGCAAACAACTCCAGTACTTTTGCTGATGGGTACGTTGATAACGAAGCTATGCCATTAGCTAATTCGACAGGCAATAGTGCACCCTCGTAGCGATTGCTCAGTATTTTAGGTAACGTGGCAACAATATTGTTAAGAGCTATCAGATTAGATACAGATGGGTTCTCAACAAATTCTCCCCTCTCGCCGGTAGGTACATTGATGACCATCTTGTGATAATCATTGTATTTTATGAAAACCTTTGCCCCATAGTTAGTATCAGTACCATAAATACCAGCTAGATTTGAATGTTGTATTTCGCTCCGAATATATGAATTGTCTGGGATGAATATCGAACCGCTCGGTGCATTTGCTCCAATTAATTGCAGATGTTCAAAGAATGCTCCTGTTTTCTCTTGACCGAGCATTGCAATTTCATATCCATTATCTTTCGCATATTTAAAGAAGCGTCTGATCGGTGCTGATAACTTTGCTAGTGTAGCACGAAGAGAGAGAGGGCCATCTTTAACAAACAAACAATTCCTCAAAATCTCCCTGTTGTTTTCCCAATAGTACCTAATTGGGGTAAAAATCATAAGAGTCTCGCTCACTGCCATATAGTCCGATGCGACTTGATTAGGAGCGTAATCCTCTTGCATACTCAGGTGTAAGCCAAACAGGTCGGTAATAAAAAGGTCTCCGTTACATCTTGGGCAGTGACCCTTTTCTTCATCAAACGGAAGGGTAGCAACGTTTTCGTGACAGTGGGGACAACCGAATTCTTCTAGATGATCTTTGGGGTTTGGACTCCATTTCTCATATGCTATCCACTTGAGAGTTTCCATCATTGCCCCATCAATGGCATTATTCAAGCCGGTATCTCCTACAGACTCATAGAGGATCTCTCGTACCGTTTGATAAATTGTCTTTCCCTTAATCAAAACGTGCCGCAAAGGAAAAGCTGTAGAATGAAATAAGGCAGCACGTTCCATCATATCCCGTAGATAGAAGGGATTAGGCGTTTCTTTGTCGAGTCTAGCAATAGCATATTCGTCCAGCTTCATTAGAGCTGTCTTTACAAAAGCAATAGCTTTGTAAGGCGGCTTGCGTGACTCTATTGGTTGGATTGAACCATCGGAGGAAAAAATAATCCCGAGCTCCTTACCTCCTTTGGGTAGTTGTTGCCAGACAGCACCTGTAGCTTCGGGTGTATAATCTGGATCTTCGAAGTTCTGACAGAGGTCTCTAACAAGAGGGCATTGTATAACCTCCAGGTGTCCTAGTTTGCTCGCTTTTTCAGCAGGTAACCTCAAACCCTTCTGATAAGGCATTATTTACTCACTTTCTTTGGGGGGCTAAATCTCAATGCTTGCATCGAGACAACGAATCTATGAGAGCGAGTTAACATTCTAATGTACCCCACCGTTTTTGCTTGCAGGATATCATCCTTGAGACTCTCATAAGCAATATTGAGTTTAGACAACCTGTTTACATCGTCCTGAGAAGCTAGATGAGCAACAAAGAAGTTTTCGGTCTGAGCTAGAAGGTCTGGACTAATTGTTGTTGGTGACTGGGTTGAATATACCATACCGATATGGTATTTTGCCCCTTCCTTTGCAAACCTTCTATATATCTTAGTGCTCTCATCAGTGTCACTAACCGCAAACAGATTGTGAGCTTCCTCAAAATATATCTGAACGAAGTGCTCTCCCAAGCTGTCACTAGTAAATTTATTCATTTGATGATAAAAAACCGCTTCCGACAATTGCCGTGAGAAGTATCTCACTATCTCTTCGTTGGCATTGCCCAAGTCAAGAATCACGGTTTGCCCATTATCAAGCAGTTCTATAATCTCTTCCCTGTAATTTCCGGCATCTTGGTCATGGTAAATTCGGAATGGGCGTAGGATTATAAAGCCACTTCTCCCAGGTTGAGGTTCCAAGATCTCCAAAATGGCATTATCATCCTGCTCAAATAATGGATTACCACTCCCCGTTACCAGCAGTGGGTTATTGCGATTTTCCCGCCTAAATCGAGTAATTATCTCAAGCTCTCTCATAAGTGTATCAAGACTGTTTGGTTCCGGCGGTGTAGTATACCCTGCGTTTTGATAAGCAGCGTCCCTCAGGGCAGCCGAAAAGCCAGGATTGAAACCAGTTGTTCCACCCGCACTGGGGATACTCCTTCTTAATCTAGCCTCATCGACGGAAAACTGGGCTTTGTGCAGCAAAGCCCAATAATACTGAAGCTTTCTAATAGCCCTAATTTTCTCATTGATTCTGTTATTCGGAATGGCTTCAACAACCTCTATGTCCGGTAGTTCAACACTCAAGAAATCCTTGATGTAGTCCGATAAGCTTCGACCAGACTGTCTAATTAGGCTATTTAACACCTCTTTGGAATTTGCAGCATCTTCGTAGAAATTTAGCCTTAACAATTTTGAGGGAGTATTAGGTTTCTGATTTAACGCGTAGACAACACATCGGTCAGGATAAGCGCTCCTAATCGAAAAATTGTCGTCCTGAGGGTTGTCGTTGGCATATTCTCCGTTTATGTCAAAGATTAACTGGCCTACGTTTTTGGTCTGCGAAGTCGTTTCTATTAAACTCTGGGCAATCAATTTAACCACATTGCTCTTTCCTAGCCTTGTTTTGCCGAACATAGCGGTCCTACAACCCATAAAATCCTTAGTTGATAAGTAGACACTCACATCAGGCTGTTCCTTACCCGGTAGAGGAAGTCTGCACTCAGTAAGTCTCAATTTGCCGATTAAGAACCGATTGTCCTGCGGCACAATTGAGTTGGTTACCAAGTCTAACAAAGCATTGTCGGGGGCATAGACTCTATACTTATGAGCACTAACGAAGTTATTTAAATCACCCGAAAATTCGACAGCATCAGCTTTTTGTGGATGAGGGTAGAACATTCCTAATACACCAGTTTTAAGTGCTCCCCATTGCAACTCACTTTGAGTAAAAATGTCTAACTCGGGCATAGATTTTTTATGCAGTTCAAAGTAGGTTTCTTGTACTTCAGTGGACAGTGGAGTTGGTGCCGCATCAAGTACTCTCAACAACGTAAAGTGCGGTGGTATTGCAGCACCACTACTCTCGAAATTTGAGGGGCACATGATCAGTAGAGAATTTCTGGGAATGCCACCAACAGCTATCTTAAATGGGTCACACGTTATGATTGTGACTTCCTGATATCCAATTTCTAGAGCATAGCCAACAAATCTTCTTTGATCATGAAGTTTGGCTTTCTCAAGAGTTTCTTCCCTGTCTAGGAAGCCTATCAATGCTCGCAGCGGATGATTTTGCATGGCAGCAGCATCTAAAAATTGTTTCATATGGCCCATAGCCTCATCAGTAATTCGAGATGATCACCTCTTTTGCGTTATCCGTTCGGACTCCTATAACACTGCTAGTCCCCATTGGAACTTTTATTATATGAAATTCTCGATACAAATCACAAATATCACGATTTGAGGAGTTGGTCATTAACCAACTCACTTTGTTCTCCCGAGAAACCGCCTTCAACTTTTTAGAAAGTCTTATCTGGTCCTCAAAAGTGAATTTTCCATTAATATAATGAGCTTCTGACATTTCTTTATCACCTGGTTTGTAAGGTGGGTCTAGGAATATAAAATCGCCACTGCTACACTGATCTAGAATAGGCTCGAAGTCGGACTGAATGATTGCTGTTTTTTTTAATTTTCTTGATAGCTGAACTATACTATTGTGCGAGATAACCCACCTTCTTGCTTCACCACCATATCCTACGTTGAAATTACCACTGGGGTTATGTCTCCACATTCCCTTGAAACAAGTACGGTTCAGATATAGTGTACGTGCCGCCCGATAATATAATGGCTTATATTCGTATTCCTCGTCCCTGATTCTGTAATACGCCTCTTTGCCACCGGGGAAACTCGCGAAGGTTTCCCAGACTTTATGAGGATAGTTTCTAATGCCTTTATACAAATTAATGAGTTCCTCGTTCAAATCAGAGAGTATCGCTCTCTCTGGTTGCACATATAGAAAAACCGAGCCGCCCCCCACAAAAGGTTCAATATACCTTCCTTCTATCTTTTCACTTGGAGGTAGTAAATTAGCCAAGAAGAAAAGTAGCCTGTTTTTTCCCCCAGGGTATCTTAAAAACCTCATAATTTAGCTACTTAGTACTAGCTTATGCTAGGTAATTGGATTCTATTCTTCGTTACGTCAGAACGTCAAGGCTAGTGCTCTAGATTCCTTGTGGCTGGCCAGTAACTCACCGATCCTGCATCGATTATAGTAAGTATCTGAGTTATATTTATAGCAACAAAGAGGGAGGTAATGAACACAAAAGGCTAAATGGTGCAAACCCCAGCTCGCTAAACATCTTGGCTTGTTCAACATCGCGCTAGGCTGACAATTATTAAAGCAACTGTTACAGCAATTAGTAGGATTGTGAGCAATACTAACCACCAAGTTAAGGTTCTCTGCACTACATTTGTGATGGACTGACTGAATGACGCCATCAGTCTATCCGCGAAATCCTCAAGGCGTACTTCGAGTCCCTTGTAGACGACGTCGCTGCTGATCTGTTGTTCACGCTGCTGCCGATACAGCCCTTCGTGATAAACTAAGTTTGTCAAATTCCAAAAGAACCACTCACTCATTGGCGACGTGATAATCTTTGCACCACTGATCCTTATTTTCACCGTAGCGGGAAAGAAAGCTTTGGCTGGTATTCGTATTCCTCGAATTTGTAAGAAGGACCATCGTGGGAATTCAGGATCTCTTAAGTCCGTGTAAAAGCACGTTGTCTGAAATGTGTAAGGGGAGGCCTTACCAAATTTCCAAAACGGACAATCATCGTTTAACTCGAAAACAGGGTAGATGAATGCCTTTGGGTATATCCCTGAGATTATTCGAATTTTGGGGAAGATGGTCTCTTTAAGGTAAGTCTCAGTGAAGCCCTCGATTGCTTGGCGAATCTCTCTAACTTGTGATATTGTCTTAGGGCGAGCTGCAAGTTCGAATCGAAGGATAACTCGCGAGTGATAGAATCCGCAAAGGAACTCAGGCTTAACTCCGTGTCTTTGCAATCCAGAGTCTTCTCCCTGTGTGATGTACCACCCCTCCGTTGGTTCAATGTTGGGCATGATTGAGTGTGCGACATTCTGATGGGTTGCTTCATCGAGAACCGCTCCACCCCAGTCTAGAAGGCACATATAGTATAAGAAACTGGCCTTGCGCGGATGTTCAACCTTTACTTTCTGAGCGCTTGATGTCACTTTGAAACCCTCCTCGTCAAGCTGAGGGATTCATCTCCATAGTTTTTTTAGCTCGATATCTCGGGAACTCCCAGGATGATATCTACCCCTTCGCTGGTTCCAATACGATTGGCTCCTGCACGGATCATCCTCATGGCATCCTCATAGGTGCGAATTCCACCTGAGGCCTTAACACCCATGGTTTTGGGAATTGAACGGCGTAGTAATGTGACATCAGACACAGTAGCCTTGCTGAACCCAAAGCCAGTGCAAGTCTTTACAAAATCAGCCCCAGCTTCTTGGGCAAGCTTACACCCGGCAATCTTTTCATCGATAGACAAAAAACCTGTCTCAAGAATAACCTTTACCGTAGTGTCTCCCAGGGCCCTTGCAACTCTAACCACTGATACTATTTCTCCTCTCACTGCTTCAAAGTCGCCAGTCTTCAAGGCACCAATGTTAATCACCATGTCCACTTCTCTAGCCCCATTTGTTATCGCCTCTTCGGTCTCCATGACTTTAACTTTTGTAGTCGTGGCTCCTAGCGGAAAACCTATCACGGAACAAACGCGTATGCCTGTCCTAGCTAAAAGACGAGAGGCTAGCGGAACCCAAAAAGGATTAATGCACACTGACCAAAATCTGTATGTCTTAGCCTCTTGACAAAGCTTCAAGATATCTGCTTCGCTAGCCTCTGCTTTTAGAAGAGTATGGTCTATCATCCTAGCGAGTTGGGCTTTTGAGACATATATCATAGTGACCTTCCTGGCAGCAAGCACAACTTAATCCTAAAGTTCTCTACCCACCACATCTCAAATAAGTCTATCAAG
>Ga0172366_10004743_pt1 | contig 10734 bp, 13 predicted proteins | sample LakKivSesite69cm_FD_114533 | JGI IMG/M metagenome (GOLD analysis project Ga0172366, IMG submission 114533) | Sediment microbial communities from Lake Kivu, Rwanda - Sediment site 69cm | ecosystem: Environmental > Aquatic > Freshwater > Lake > Sediment | place: Rwanda: Western Province, Lake...
GAATGCCCGCCCCACCGAAACGAATTATCTGGGTGGGGCAGACATTCCTGTCTGCCCAAGCCTCATTGTGGGCATTTCACCAGAAAACCTGTACATCGCGTGATGTTTCGCTACGCTCAGCATGACGCCTGAAAACAGCCTTTTGAGATAGATTCTCAGTGCCCGACGGCGACCCACTTGAGCCTGCCGTCGTAGAATTCGGGATGCGATTTGTACGTCCCGTCGCTCTGCGGGATGTTGACGATGGTGGCGAGGACGTAGTAGGTGCAGCCGCGCGCGTTCACGTCCATGACGGCCACCTTGCCCGCCCCATCCAACGGATAGATCGTCACCATTACGTCGTCGCCGTTGAATGCCTGCGGGAAGCTGATCGTGCCCCGGATGTACTGCCCTTCACGGAGAGTGGCCGCCTGCACGATCCCCGATTGGATGACGATGCCGCCCGACGTGACGGTAACCGTCGGCTTCGGCGTGCTCCTGACGAACGGGATCGTGCACCCTGCGAGCAACGCTCCGCAGGCGCAGAGGAGGAGCTGAACGTAGGAACGTCTCATCGTGCACTCTCGTGCGAGGTGCGCGTCAGCCCTCAAGGCCAAGCGCCTCGCGCTGGATGTCGAGCAGCCGCGCAATTCCCTTCTTGCCAAGGTTCATCATCGCCTGCAACTGCTCTTCGGTGAACGGCGCCAGTTCGGCGGTTCCCTGCACCTCGATGAAGCGCCCGGTGCGCGTCATCACGAGGTTCATGTCCACATCGGCGGTCGAATCTTCGTCGTAACAAAGGTCGAGCACTGGCTGGCCCTCGACAATCCCCACCGACACCGCCGCGATCTGGTCGAGCAGAGGGTCTTTCGTCGTCAGCCCCTTCTCGTGCATCCACCGCACGGCATCCACGAGCGCGACCCACGCTCCGGTGATTGACGCGGTGCGCGTGCCGCCGTCGGCCTGGATCACGTCGCAATCAACGATCACCTGCCGTTCGCCGAGGCACGTCAGGTCCGCAATCGCCCGCAGCGAACGCCCGATGAGCCGTTGAATCTCCTGCGTCCGCCCTTTGACCTTGCCGGTCGCTCCTTCGCGGGGTATGCGCAGCGCAGCCGAACGGGGAAGCATCCCGTATTCCGCCGTGAGCCAGCCCGTCCCCTGCCCTTTGAGAAAAGGCGGGACATACTCCTCGACGGTGGCCGTGCAGAGCACGCGGGTGCGCCCCACCTCTACGAGCGCGGAGCCTTCCGCGTAGGCGGAGACGCTGCGGGTGATCGTCACGGGGCGCAGTTCATCGGGCTGACGGCCATCGGGGCGTGTCGGCATGGGTAACCCTTCTTCTTGGGTGGCTAATCAACTTCGGCGTTCGACCTGACCGGGTAAAGGTACCGGGTTCACCCGGCCAAGCGCAACCGGCCAAATGCAGGGTATTCTGCGGGCGGCGAGCACCCCGTCCTTGCGCTATTCGAACGTGAGACTCCCTCCGGGGACGGTCCATCTGGCGCGGACGTAGACGGTGTCCGATGCGGTCCACCGTTCCGCCGGACGGAACGGGAGCACGCCGCCGGGAGACCAGAGGCCGTCCTCGTCCCGGTCGTGCCAGGCGAAGAGCGTATAGCCTCCCGCAGGCAGGTTGGGCAGGCCCCAGGGGCCAGGGCCGGGCAGGGATGTCTCGAACCTCGCCTCGCCCCGGAGTGGGCGCGCCTGGATGATGATCTTCGCGCTCTCGGTCGCCGAACTGTCGGTCACGGTCCCCGTCAGTTCTCCGAGGCTGTCGGGCGGCACGCGCATCAGGACCACGCGGAGCGTATCGCGCCCCCGGTTCCCCGACAGATCGCTGATCGGGCCAAGGGGAATCCGCCAGAGCGTCCGGCCCGGAGAGAGCTTTGCCGCAGGGCGGAACGCGAGGCGATTGACCCCGGTCCGCCGCCAGGTTCCTCCGACGCGGAGGGAGTCCTCCCACACGTCGAGCGAATCGAGCCTCACTTCGCCGAGCACGTCGTCGAACCAGAGCGCAAGAAAGGCGAGGGTATCGCTCATCACCGGCTGAGGAAGCTCCGTCCCCAGCACGCCCGGCGCAGTCGTATCGGGCAGACCTGTGCCGTCGAATAGGGTTGTGTCGGGGCCATATTCGGCCCGGTTGCCCGCCTGGTCCGCCACGTGCACCCTGACGCCGTAGCTCCTGCCCGGAACCATCTCCGACGTGCGCACGATGACGGTCTGCGAGGGCTTCATTCCGGGGATGACCGTCGCGGCGAGCGTATCGGGCGAGACAATCTCTGCGCTGAGCGATTCCGCCGGGACAGGCTCATCGAACCGGAGCTCCGCGTGCGTGCGGTCCACGGGACGGATGAGCACGAGTTCGGGCGGACGCCGGTCGGACGGGAGGAGGATCATGCCCGGCAGGCGTGCGGTTTCTCCTTCGCCGATGATCGCGTCACGCGCAGGGACTGCCACCGCCTCGTCGGGGCCGATGAGTTCGTCGCTCTCCCGGTCGCGCCACGCGAAGACGCGGTACCGCCCCGGCGGAAGGTAGCCAAACGAGAACCCTCCGCGCTCCCCGGCCTGCGTCGTATAGAGGGGGTACCTCAGCGACGGATCGGGGTCCGAGCTATCCGCGCCGATTGGGTAGAGGCCCACCGTCGCGCCGACGGCAGGCTTCATGGCGATCTCCCACGCCGAGCCGACGATCCGCCCGGAATTCATCCGAGGCCCGGTGGCGAATGCGAAGGAGAAGGCGGAAGCGAGCCGATTGTTGCGCGAGTCGCGGGCGTCGGTGCCGACGGTGATCACGTAGGTGCGGTTCGAGTCGAGCGGTTCGTCGAAATGCAGGGCAAGGAGTCGTTCGCCGCGAGACCAATCCAGGCGCGGGTAGGGGTCGGGGTAGGGGCTGATGAAGAGCGCCCGTTCGACCGACTCCTTGTGCATCCGCTTGGAGAATTCGATGACGACGCCGGTCCGCCGATCCACGTTCACCGCGCTGTCCGCAGGGCTTGACATGACCACGCGAGGCGGAACCTTGTCTTCCGGTCCGCCAGCAGGTGAGCCGACCTTCGCGCATCCGGCGATCACGCCGATGCCGACCCCGGCCAGCACGGCCAGACCTGCGCTCCGCGAGCGCCGCATGAGAGCTACCCTGCGAGAGGTTCGTGGTTCATCAGGTAGAGCAGCACGGCCTTCTGCACGTGCAGGCGGTTCTCCGCCTCGTCGAACGCCGCGCACTGCGGGCCGTCCATCACGCCGTCGGTGATCTCCTCGCCTCGGTGCGCGGGCAGGCAGTGCGTCACGAGCGCATGAGCCGGAGCATGGGCGAGGAGCGATTCGTTCACCTGGAAGCCCGCGAAATCCCGCTTCCGCTTCTCGCGCTCCGCTTCCTGACCCATGCTCGCCCAGACGTCGGTGTAGATGAAGTCGGCGTCGGAAACCGCTTCCACCGGATCGTGCACGAGGGAGCACCTCAGGCCCAGCGCATGACATCGCTCGACGAGCTTCGCATCCGGCTCGTATCCCTTCGGGCACGCGAGCGCAAACCGCATCCCCGTCTTGGCGCAGAGCAGCATGAGCGAATGCACGACGTTGTTGCCGTCGCCGACGAACGCCACCCGCGCGCCCTCCAGCTCCTGCCGCCGGTCGAGCACCAACTGGCCGAAGGCAAGGGCCTGGCAGGGGTGCTCGTAATCGCTGAGCGCGTTGATGACGGGGATCGTCGCGGTTTCCGCGAGCCGCACCACCGTCTCGTGGGAGAAGGTCCGCGCCATGATCCCCTGCGCCCAGCGCGAGAGGTTGCGCGCCACATCCGCCACCGATTCGCGCTTGCCGATCTGGATGTCGCTGGGGGCAAGGTAGACCGCGTGCCCTCCCAATTGCTCCATGCCGACCTCGAACGTCATGCGGGTGCGGAGCGAAGGCTTCTCGAAGATCATCGCGAGCGTCTGCGATTCGAGGGGCTTCCGGCGGATGCCCAGGTTCCATTCAGCCTTGAGCCTCTGCGCCAGCCGGAGTAGCCCCACCGTTTCCTCGGAGGTGAGGTCGTCCATTGAGGTGAAATGCCGTACGGTGCTCATCGCCTTTCCCTATCATCTTCGATTACAGGACGTACCTGCTGAGGGTATCGTCCTTGATGATCGCCGCCAACCGCTCGTCAACCATCTCTGCCGTGACGGCTATCTCGCCCATGGGGGTATCGGGAACCCGATAGAGGACCTCTTCCAGAAGCACGGTCATCACCGTATGCAACCGGCGCGCGCCGATGTTCTCCGTGCGCCCGTTCACCTCGTCGGCGACCTCGGCAATGCGGCGGATCGCCTCGTCGGAGAAGCTGAGCGTCACCCCTTCCGTCGCAAGGAGCGCGGTGTACTGCTTGATGAGGGCGTTCTCCGGCTCGGTGAGAATCCGCACGAAGTCCTCCACGGAGAGGCTTTCAAGCTCAACCCTGATCGGGAAGCGCCCCTGGAGCTCCGGGATGAGGTCGCTCGGCTTCGCCACGTGGAACGCGCCCGCAGCGATGAAGAGGACGTGATCGCTCTTCACCATCCCGTGCTTGGTGGCGACGGTGGTCCCTTCCACGACCGGCAGCAGGTCGCGCTGGACGCCTTCACGCGACACGTCGGGGCCGACGCTCTGGCCTTCGCGCCCGGCGATCTTGTCAAGCTCGTCGAGGAACACGATCCCCGATTGCTCGACGCGGCGCAGCGCTTCAGTCGTCACTTCGTCCATGTCAATGAGCTTGGCGGCCTCTTCCTGTTCGAGGAGCTTGAGCGCTTCTGGCACTTTCACCTTGCGCCGCTTCGTCCGCTGCGGGAACATCCCGCCGAAGACGTTCCCGATGTTGATCCCCATTTCCTCCATACCGCCCTGTGGGGAAAATACCTCCAGCATCGGCATCCTGGTCTGCGGCAGGTCAAGCTCCACCGTGCGCTCGTTCAGTTCGCCGAGGGCAAGCCTCCGGCGGAGCTTCTCACGCGCCCGCTCTCGCCCGGAGGCCGCCTCCTTGGTCTCCGTCGCCTCGGCTTCCGCATCGGCGCGAACGGCGAACCCGTACGCGGGGCGCGGCTCCGGGCCGGGCAGCAGGATGTCGAGGAGCCGTTCTTCCGCAGCGCGACGCGCAGGTTCCTGCACCGCCTCTATCCACTCTGTCCGCACCATGTTGACCGCGAGGTCCACCAGGTCGCGGATGATGGACTCGACATCGCGCCCAACGTAGCCGACCTCGGTGAATTTCGAGGCCTCGACCTTGATGAACGGCGCGCCCGCAAGGGAAGCCAGCCGCCGGGCGATCTCCGTCTTGCCGACGCCGGTCGGGCCGATCATGATGATGTTGTTCGGCATGATCTCCTCGCGCAGAGAGGCGTCCACCTGCTGCCGCCGCCAGCGATTCCTGAGGGCAATGGCGACGGCACGCTTGGCCTTGTCCTGGCCGATGATGTACTTGTCCAGATGGGCGACGATCTGCTGCGGCGTGAGGCCGCTCGGCGTCGCAGGGCGTTCCGTTGCGACCAACGCGGTTTCCGAGAATTCCAAATCGGGGCCTCCGTATGGTTCGTCCTCCGCCATCGTGCGCTCACGTCTCTCCCGCGTGCGCCGTCTCTGCGGAGACGAACGCGACGTGGCTCGAATTATAAAAACCGAAGATACGATTTGCCTCGCCGCAATGGAATACCCCGTTGACCCGCAGGGGCGGATCGTGGTCATTCATGGTGCTGATCGTCTCACGTTCGTTGCTCTCCCCGGAAGAAACCATGTCTCGCTCCATGCCCATCCAACTCGTCGCGATTGACATAGACCGCACGCTCCTCGACGACAACCGGGGCGTATCCGAGGCAAACCTCGCCGCGCTTCGCCGCGCCCAGGCAAAGGGCGCGCAGATCGCCCTTTGCAGCGGACGCGACCTGCCCTCGACGCGTGCCATATCCCAGCCGATGGGGCTTGCGTTCTGGCTCGTGATCCAGAACGGCTCGCTCGTCATTGACCCGGCGGGCAGGGCGGTCTACACCTGTTCCCTTTCGGAGGCGACGGCCAACCGCGCCCTTGATGTGCTCAACCGGCACGGACTCGGCCCGGTCGTCTACGAGCTGTATCCCCGCGCTCAGCACGTCTGGTGGCAGGAGGGCGCGCGCTCCGCGCCGGGGATGCTCGAATTCCGCCGGGAACACGGAGCGGTCATCACCGTCATCAAGGACATCCGGTCCGTCCTTACGAAGCCCGTATCCCATCTTGAGGTGTTCGACAGCGCGGAGCGGGTGCTCGCGGCAGACCGTGAGTTCGCCGCCGACCCGGAGGTGGTGGCCATCACGAACCTCAGTTCCTCGCAGCGCGGCGCCGCGCTCATGGGCATCTACCCGGCGGGCACGTCGAAGGAGTGGGCGCTGGAACAGATCGCTCGCACGTTGGGGATCACCTCCGCCGAGGTGCTCGCAATCGGCGACAACCTCAACGACATCGGGATGGTGCGCTGGGCGGGTATGGGGGTGATGGTCGCCAACGGCCCGGAAGAGGCGCGCAAAGCGGCTGACTGGGTGGCCCCGTCGAACAACGAAAGCGGCGTTGCGGCGGCGATTGAGCGGTTTGTGGGGTAGGGACAGGTTGGCTCTGTCGAAAACCTCGAATCGTCGCCCCCGGTAGGATGTGCTCTGCGGTGCGCGCTACACTTCCATGATCTCTTCCTCTTTGGCCGCCAGCGCCTCATCCACCTTCCTGATGAACTCGTCAGTGAGCGTCTGCACTTCCTTCTGATCGCGGCGGCTTTCGTCCTCGGAAATCTCCTTCGCCTTTTCCTGTCTGCGGAGATGCTCGATGGCGTCGCGGCGCTCGTTGCGGATCACAATGCGCCCCTCTTCGGCCATCTTCCTCACCACTTTGACGAATTCGCGGCGGCGCTCTTCCGTGAGCGGCGGCAGGACGATGCGGATGACGTTCCCGTCGTTGGTCGGGGTGAGTCCGAGGTCGGAAAGGCGAATCGCCTTGTCAATGGCTCCCAGCGAAGACTTATCCCACGGCTGCACGACGAGCATGGCTGGCTCCGGCGTGGTAACGGTCGCAATCTGAGAGATGGGGACCTTCGAACCATAGTAGTCAACGCGCACGATGTCGAGCAGGGCGGGGTTCGCTTTTCCCGTACGGACGGTGCTGAATTCGTGGATAATCGCTTCGAGGGACTTCTGCATCTTCGCCCGCGTCTGGCGGATAATCGCACTTTCGCTTGCCATCGTGGCCTCCTCGTCTATGGGAGCCGTTAAGCCACACGTGTGCCGACCGGCTCGCCCAGTGCGGCTTTCACCAGCTCGCCGTGTCGCTTCAGATTGAACACGATGATCGGCAGCTTGTTCTCCATCGAAAGGCTTACTGCGGTGGCGTCCATGACTTTGTAGCCGTGTTGCAGGACCTCCGCATAGGTTAAGGTAGCAAAACAGCGGGCGCTTCGGTTAGTAACGGGGTCGTCGTCGTACACCCCGTCCACCTTCGTCCCTTTGAGGATCACCTCGGCGCCGATCTCCACGGCTCGCAGGGCCGCCGCCGTGTCGGTGGTGAAATAGGGATTGCCGGTCCCCGCGCCGAAAATCACGATCCGTCCTTTTTCCAAGTGGCGGATGGCGCGGCGGCGGATGAACGGCTCGGCAACCTGCCCCATCGGGATCGCGGTCTGGACCCGCGCCTCCAGGCCAATCTTCTCCAGCGCGGCCTGCATCGCAAGGCAGTTGATGATCGTCGCGAGCATCCCCATGTTGTCGGCAGTGGCGGCCTCAACGCCCAACTGTCTGACGATGTCATTGCCGCGAAAGATGTTGCCGCCGCCGATCACCAGCCCTATCTGCACGCCGTGCCCGTGCACCTGGGCGATCTCACCGGAAATCCTGTGCACCTCGTCCGGGTCTATGCCGAACGGTTGTGCGCCCTGCAAGGCCTCCCCGGAGAGCTTGAGCAGGATGCGCTGATAGGCGGGCATACCAAGGCCCCTATTCTGCGCCGACCTGAAAGCGGACAAAGCGCTTGACGACGATATTTTCCCGGATTCTTGCCATCGCCTCGGTGAGAAGGTCCTGCACTTTCTTGGAATCGTCACGGATATAGAGCTGATCGAGGAGGCAGGTTTCCTGGTAATATTTCGCAAGGCGTCCCTCGACGATCCTGTCGAGGAGCTTCTCCGGCTTGCCTTCCGCCTTGGCCTGCGCCCGGAACACCTCGCGCTCGTGCTCCAGCGTCTGTGCGGGCACCTGTTCGCGGCTCACATAGGAGGGCGCGGAGGCGGCGATCTGCATGGCGATATTCTTACCGAGGGCCTTGAAATCCTCCGTGCGGGCCACGAAGTCGGTCTCGCAGTTGATCTCCACGAGCACGCCGAGCTGATCGCCGGGGTGCACATAGCTGAAGATCGCGCCCTGGCTCGCCGTTCGGCTGCCCAGTTTCGCGGATTTGAGGATGCCCTGCTCGCGCAGGTGGTCAATGGCCTTTTCCAGGTTGCCGTTGGTCTCGGTGAGCGCCTTCTTGCATTCCATCATCCCGGCGCCGGTCTTATCGCGCAGTTCTTTCACCTGTGTTGCAGTGATGTGCATGGGTTCCTCGCGGGTAAGTGATCGAGGCGATGACGAGTGCCGTTCAGTTCGAAGATTCGGCCTCCACCTTGGCGCTGCGGGGCGCGCGACGCTGCCTCCTGCGCGGCGGCTGCGGCTTCTCGGCTTCAGGCTCTGACGGAGCGGCCTCGCTGCTCTCGGCAGGAGCCGACGCCTGCACCCCTTCCTGCACCGCATCGGCCAGCGTGTGCACGATCAGGCTGACCGAACGGATCGCGTCATCGTTGCCAGGGATCGGATAGGCGATGAGGTCGGGGTCGGAGTTCGTATCCACAATGGCGAAGACGGGGATGCCGAGTTTGTTCGCCTCAGCGACGGCGATGCGCTCTTTCTTGGTGTCCACGACGACGAGCGCGCCGGGCAGCCGTCCCATCCAGCGAATGCCTCCCAATTCCGCCTGCAAGCGGGCGCGGGCCTTCTCCAGCCGGAGCACTTCCTTCTTGGTGAGCTTTTCAAACGTGCCGTCTTCCGCCATTCGATCCAGATCGTCGAGGCGCTTGATGCTCTGGCGGATGGTCTGATAGTTCGTCAACATCCCGCCCAGCCAGCGATCGGCGACGAAGAAACTGCTGCACCGCTTTGCCTCTTCAATGATGATCTCTCGGACCTGTTTCTTCGTGCCGACGAAGAGAATGGGGCGGCCTGAAGCGGCGATCTGCGCAATCGCAGACCCAGCCACCTCAAGCTGGGTGATTGTCTTGTTGAGGTCGAGGATGTGAATCCCATTCCGCTCCATGAAGATGTAACGCTTCATCTTCGGGTTCCACCGGCGGGTCTGATGGCCGAAATGGACCCCAGCTTCAAGCAACTCTTTCATCTGGACTCGTACCAATTGCGATCCTCCTTGCGCCCGCGATCATCCGCCAGGCGGATGCCAAACGCGGGACGCAGTCTGTCGTTCGCCTCCACGAGCGCCCGATTTCCGATACACCAGCATCCACGACGTGGACACGGGACGACCATCGGGGGCAATGCCCGTGTGTGATTTTCCTCATCCCAGCAGAAGTATTAACGCTTCGAGAACTGGAACTTCTTGCGTGCGCCCGGCTGGCCGTACTTCTTCCGCTCCACCATACGCGGATCGCGGGTGATAAGCCCGGCGGTCTTCAATATGGTGCGGTGGTCGGGGTTCATCTCGACGAGCGCACGTGCAATGCCGAGCCTCAGCGCACCGGCCTGGCCGCTCAGGCCGCCGCCCTTGCAGTTGGCGGCGATGTCTATCGTCCCCATCACCTCGGTCAGTTTCAGCGGCTGCTCGATCATCATCACCAGCGTGGGCCGCGCAAGATACTCCGGGGCCGGAACGCCGTTGATGGTGATCTGCCCGTTTCCGGGCATGACGCGCACCGAAGCCGTCGCGTTCTTGCGGCGGCCAATCGCAAAGTAGACGGAACCTTCCATGTGCGTTCGCTTATCCTCCTGCGCCGCTCGGTCCATCGGGCCGACGACGCTCGTGATGGGTTCGTGCGCTACGGCAATGGCTGCGGATTCTGCCCGGCGTGCGGATGTTCGTTGCCCGCGTAGACCCGCAGCTTGTCCAAAAGCGCGTAGCCGAGCGTCCCCTTGGGCAACATGCCGCGCACCGCGTGCCGTATCACTTCCTCAGGATTGGTCTCCATCAGCGTGTCAACCGAGGTGAATCTCGCCCCACTGGGGTATCCCGTGTGGTGGAAATACGCCATCGTGCTCCGCTTGTTCCCGGTCAATCTCACCTTGGACGCATTGAGCACGATCACGCGGTCGCCGAGGTCCATGGGGGGAGAATAGGTCGTGCGATGTTTGCCGCGCAACACCCTCGCCACCCGGCTCGCCAGACGGCCCAGAACCTGACCTTCCGCGTCCACGATGTACCAGGTCGGCTCAACGTCTTTCGCCTTTACCGTATACGTACCCTTGCCGTAGGTTGCCATGAGCCACTCCGATTCAGATGCCTTGCGAACTCTGCGAGTTCGCTGAACATGCTTCCCGCACACCACGTGCCGAATCATGAGATGAGAGGCGGTTGAAGACAGATTACTAAAGGTATCATTTTGCACGGTACTCTGTCAATAGCTTTCTCACGCTGGCCATCCCCCATTTTCTAGCCCAGTGGTACGAGGGTGAGGTTGAGTTGCCAGTACTCGCGTCGTCGTAACCACCCAGGTGGGGGCGGTCGCTTTCCCGCCGCTGCCAAGAGCTTTGTCAC
>Ga0172366_10004745_pt1 | contig 10731 bp, 9 predicted proteins | sample LakKivSesite69cm_FD_114533 | JGI IMG/M metagenome (GOLD analysis project Ga0172366, IMG submission 114533) | Sediment microbial communities from Lake Kivu, Rwanda - Sediment site 69cm | ecosystem: Environmental > Aquatic > Freshwater > Lake > Sediment | place: Rwanda: Western Province, Lake Kivu...
AAAGGGGCAGAAAACATTCGTTGTACTCCCGGTTCGCTGGATCGTCGAGCGAACCTTCGCCTGGCTCGGCAAATGCCGGCGGCTCAGCAAGGATTACGAAGCGACCCCGATCAGCAGCCGAGCCATGATCCTTATCGCCATGATAAATCTCATGATACACAGACTCGCAGCAGGATGACCAAACTTTTTAGACATACTCTAAGTGAGACTCGTGTCATCCGTCTTTCGGTTGGGAGGAATCGCCGGAGTTCGGGAGTTCCTCGGCCAGCGTCTCGATCATCCGCACGAGCGCGACAAGCTCCTTCCTGAGCGCGAGCAATTCCTCCACCGCCCACGCCGGAAGCGGTTCGTTCGCCTTGGCAGGATGCGTCCGGTCAGAAACTTCCTCTGCGGTGTCCGAACGCTGGGGCTGAAGCGGGGCGTCTTGGGTCACCACGGAGTCCGTCTCAGCCGGGACGAACGTCGTCGTGCGTTCCTCGGAGCCGGGCGCGTCCGCAGGCGCGGTGGAAAGCTCACTCGCGTCGCCTCCAAGGCCCGCAAGGGCGGCGTCATCCCAGGGATTGGGTTCATCCGGCTCTGCGAGCGCGTCGCGCTCCTGCACCTCGCCCACGGAGGGGCCTTCGTCGCCGGAAGGGGGCGCAGCCCTCCTCCTCGTGCGGATCACGGTGTCGAGGTCCACGCCCTCAAGCGCCTGGTCCGCGCCTGCCGGGTCGTCCTCAAGAAAGGAACGAACCTCCGCGATGGCCTGACCGTGCTTCTCGATCATCGTTTGCAGGAGCAGCACGAGCCGGAAATCCCGCTCCCGATAGACCCGCACGCCGCTCGCGTCGCGTCGTGGACGCAGTTGTGCGAATTCGTGCTCCCAGCCCCGCAGAGTTTTCTGCGGTATCCCGGTGAGCTGGGATACCTCGCCGATGCGCCAGTACAGCCTGGGAAATCTGCGTTTGAGCATGGATGTTCGCCTCGACGAGCGCAGCTTCTTCCCGTCCGTTCCCTCGGGGATCAGTTCCAGTGCTCCGGCTTGGGGTCCCGCATCATGAGAGAGGCGACCGCATCCTCCGGGCGACGGCCCTCGAAGAGCACCGCGTGCACCTCTCCTGCAATCGGCATCTCGACGTTCCACCGACCGGCCAGCGCGACGGCGGCCTTCGTCGTCCTCACGCCTTCGGCGACCGTCACCATCTCCCTCAGCACGTCGGCAAGGCGCTTTCCCTTCCCGATCTGTTCGCCGACGTAGTGGTTGCGGCTTTCCTTGCCGGAGCAGGTGAGCACAAGGTCGCCCATCCCGGAGAGACCGGCGAACGTCTCCGGCCTCGCGCCCATCGCCAGCCCCAGCCGCACGATCTCCGCCAGCCCACGCGTCATGAGCGCGGCGCGGGTGTTGTCGGCGAATCCGAGGCCGTCGGTCATCCCGGCGGCGAGCGCGATCACGTTCTTGAGCGCCCCGCCAAGCTCCACGCCGAGGATGTCCCGCGAGCGATACACGCGGAAGGTCCTGGTGATGAAGACCTTTTGCGCCAGGTGGGCGGCCTCCTCCGAACGTGACGCCGCGACGACGGTCGTCGGCTGGCCCAGCCCCACAAACCGGGCGAAGCTCGGACCGGAAAGCGCGACGATCCGGTCGGGGTCGGCGTCGGGAAGCTCCTGAGCGAGCACCTCGCTCATCCGCAGGAGCGTCTCCACCTCGATGCCCTTCGCCGCGCTTACGACGAGCCGATCCTTCCATCCCGCGCCGACGACGGAACGCGCCATCTCGCGCATCCGCTCGCACGGGCCGGGGAAGAGCACCACTTCCGCCGACTCGATCACCCCCTCCGGCGAGGCGAGGATGCGGACCGAATCGGGGATGCGCACGCCGGGCAGCGCTCTGCGGTTCTCCCGGAACCGCACAAGCTCGTCGCGCAGAGGCTGGTTCGGGGCGATGAGCGACACGTCGTGTCCGTTCTGCGAGAGCACTCCGGCAAGCACGGAACCCCAGCTACCGGCACGCATGACGACCACGTTCATGACTTCCCCGCCTCCGGCGCCTTCGTTTCCGTCGAAGCTGATGCCGTTGGCGCAGCCGACGCAGGACGACCGAACCGGTTCTCCGTGCCGTTGAGCAGCCGCCGGATGTTGGAGCGGTGCTTCACGATCACGAGGAACGCGACGACCGTGCCGACGACCATGACGATGTGCGGCAGCGTCTCCGGGTAGAGCGCGTGCTGGACGATGAGTGCGGCAGCGAGGACGACCCCTGCGGTGATCGAACCGGCGGAGATGTACCGTGTGAGCGCGACCACCGCCACGAACGAGACGAGCGCGATGAGCACCGCCCAGGGAGCAAGCGCGCCGAACACACCGGCGGCTGTGCCCACTCCCTTGCCTCCGCGAAACCCGGCGAATACCGTCCAGATGTGCCCAACGATGGCCATAAGGCCGCAGAGCACCTCCAGCGTCGTGGCGTCGAGAAGCTGCCCGGCTGCCCCGATCCGCGAGATGAAGACCACCGCCACGACGCCCTTGAACGCATCAACGAGCAAGACGCCGACGGCAGGCTTTGCGCCGAGCACGCGCCAGACGTTCGTCGCTCCGGCGTTGTGGCTGCCGTAGTCGCGCACGTCAATGCCGCGCAATAGCTTTCCCGCCAGGATCGCCGTCGGGAAACCGCCGACGAGATAGCTCAGCACCAGAGCACCGATCACCCATACCATGATGGCCTAGCCCCCTTCTCCGTACGCCGAACGATCCGTCCCCATCTACAATAGATAGAGGTGAGGGAACGAGCCGGTCAATACCATCGTGGCTCCTCGAAACATCGCTTCACGGGGTGACATCCAGGCTCATGCGTGCCTCGTCAATCGTCGTGGCCGGAGGGCGATCCCCGCGGAGGACGCGGTTCGGCTCGTGCCCGAACGCATCGGCATTGCACGCCCTGTGCCCCTCTTTCTCTCCGGGCGCGGATTCGCTACCTTCTGCCGATGAAATATCGCATCAGGGGAAAATGTGCACCCGACACGTGCAAAAAGAAAGGCGGAGGCCCATGTCCACGTTCAGCTACAGCCTTGCGAAGTTCCTCCCGTTTCAGGACGCAGCCGAATGCGCCCGCGTCCGCGCCATCCCCAAGAGCGAGATGACTAGGCATAAGAACCCCGATTTCCGCATCCGCATCATCGAGGACATCGCCGACCTGAACCTCGCGTTCGCGCTGGATATCGTCGGGCGGATCAAAGCCGCACGGGAGAGCGGACAGAAGCTCGTCGCCATCTTCCCCGTCGGGCCGATGGGGCAGTATCCGATGGCGGCGGCGATCATCAACAGGATGAAGCTGCCGCTCGACCATCTCCATTCGTTCAACATGGACGAATACGCCGACGAGGACGGCAACACCGCTCCCGCCGACTGGCCCGGCTCGTTCCAGCGTGCGATGATGGCGAGCTTCTACGGCCTCATCGAGGAGAAGCTGCGCCCACCGAAGACGCAGATTCACTTCCCCACGACGGAGGTGATCAAGGACTACGGAAAGATGATCGCCGACCTCGGCGGGGCGGACGTGGTCTACGGCGGCGTGGGCTGGTGCGGGCACATCGCCTTCTGGGAGGCGCATCTGGGGGTTGAGTTCGGGGACGATCTGGAGGCGTACAAGAAGGCCGGTCCGCGCCTCGTCGAGCTTCATCCGATGACCATCATGCAGAACGCGCTTCACTCTTTCGGCGGGGATTGGTCCTGGGTTCCTCCGAAGGCGAACACCATCGGCCCGGCGCAGATCGTCGGCGCGAAGCACCGCAGCTTCTGGCTCGACGGGGCGTTCGGACGCGATAGCTGGCAACGGTTCATCGCACGGCTGGCGGCGCACGGACGGGTCAACACGCTCGTCCCGGCCACGATCCTGCAAACCTGCCGCACCGACTACACGGTGCTCGGCGCAGTGGCGGACAACGTGGAAATCCACATGGCGTGACGCGCACTCAGGGAGGCACACCGGCAAGGGCTGCGGAGTTACTCCAACGCGGAAGAGTTACGCAGGATGGCGAAAAGATTGCGTCGAAATTTGCAGGAAAGCCGTAACGATGGGCATCAACGCGGGATGGGATGGTGAACTGCAAGGTCGTTGAGTTCACGCGACATGCGACCCGGCGCATGGCAGAACGCTTCATTGACCCGGAAGATGTGCTGTTCGTCGTGCGTCATGGGGTGATGATTGAGGACCACCCCGACGATCCGCGAGGGCATAGCTGTCTGATGCTTGCCTTCGTGGGAAACAGGCCGATACATATTGTAGTGGGAATTGCCGGTGCGCCAGAGATGTGCGAAATCATCACAGCATACGAACCGATGCTCGACGAGTGGGAATCAGACTTCCGCACGAGGAAACAGCGATGAAATGCTCTCTCTGTAAGCGCGGCGAACGGAAGGACGAAACCGTCACCCTTACCCTTGAGCGTGGCAAGACGACGCTCGTGATCAAAGACGTACCGGCACGTGTGTGCGATCAGTGCGGCGACGAGGTGTTTTCAGAGGAAGTAACCCGACGCACGTTCGACATGCTGAAGGATTCGGTGCGGCGCGGGGTGCAGGTTGAGGTAACGTCGTTCGCACCGGCGAGGGAACCGGAACCCGCCCGCACATAAGAGTGCGCACGAAAAGGGACAGCGAACGCGTCGCGCTCCTCGACGTTCTTAAAAAGGACGCAGGTCCGCCCGAAATCGTTCAGCCGACTACTTCTCGGACATACTCTGGGAAGATGCCCCCCTCATGAGGACAGGTCAGGCACACGCGGAACCAGATCGGTTCAGCCCCCGGAGCGGTTCGGAACCACGTTCACGCTCATGTTCCGTCCCTCGTCCGTGATCCCACCTTCAGCCCGACCGTCTTCGTTGAGGTCCTTGGTGAATCGCTCAAGAAGCTTGCGCCCCAGATCGCGATGAGCAAGTTCGCGTCCCCGGAAGCGCACCGTCAGTTTCACCCGATTCCCTTCCGAGAGGAAGTCCTTTGCATGGCGCAGCTTGGTCAGATAGTCGTTCGGCTCGATGTTCGGCTTCATCTGAAGCTCTTTTTGCTCGCCGCCTTGGTTCTTGGCTCTGCTCCGCAGCTTCTTTTGCTGTTCGTAGCGGTACCGGCCATAGTCCATCATCCGGCACACGGGAGGTGAGGCGTTGGACGCCACCTCTACAAGGTCATACCCCTGCTCCTCAGCCAGTTGCAGTGCGTCTCGAATCCCAAGCACTCCGATTTGCTCACCATCAGGACCAATCACCCGAACTTCAGGCACCCGTATCTGCTGATTCACCCGGGTTCGATCTTCATTTCTCTGGGACGCGAATTGCGGCCCACTCCGTCTCATTAGAACGATCTCGTCACCTCACTTGTAAGGGTGCACTCCGCCTATTCTCGACGCATCGCCACAGGCGAATACGCGAATAGTGCCGATAAAATACCAGAAAATACGCTCTCTCGTCAATATTTGTCGAAAGCCGGGTGAAAATTGCGCTCCATCGTCTCACTTCAGACCCCTGTGCCCATTCATGTACGCGGGTGTCCCATCAAAAGCCGCGCCGCTTGTTCACTATGTTCAAGAGCGGCAGGCCCCGCACGAACCGCCAGAGGTTTTCTTTCACAAGGAGAAAGCGGCGTCGGTCCACGTTGTCGGTGTTCCCGCCGATGTGGGGGGTGATCGAGGCGTTCGGCATTTCCCACAGAGGATGGTCGGGCGGCAGGGGTTCGGGGTCCACCGCATCAAGCCCCACGCCCGCCAAATGCCCGCTCTTGAGCGCCTCCACGAGCGCGTCGGTGTCCACGACCGACCCCCGCGAGGAGTTGATGAGGTACGCGCCTCTCTTCAGGCGGAAGATGCGCTGACGGTCAAAGAGCTTCCTCGCCGTCGTCGCGGGCGCGGTGATGATCACCACGTCCGCCAGAGGGAGCACCTCGTCAATCCTCTCCGGGCGGACAAGGGTTATCCCTGCGGCGGCTTTGCGCACGGGGTCCACCCCGATGACGCGCATGTGAAACGCACGACACCGGTCAGCCACCTCCGAACCGATGTTCCCCATCCCGACGATGACCGCCGTTGAGCCGTACAACTCGAACCCGTGCAATGGCTTATAGAGCCAGGTCCTCCTGTCCGGACGCACCGCCGCCGCGAAGACCTGCGAGGTGAGCGCCAACAGATGGGCCATCGCCAGTTCGGCAATGAAGATGCTGAACACGCCCCTGCAATTGGTCACGATGACCGCGCTCTCCACCATCTCCGGGAAGAGCGCGCCCTCAACCCCGGCGGAAGAGGTCTGAAGCCACCGCAGATTCGGCATCTTTGCGAATCGGTCCCTGCTCACGCCGCCGTACACGGCTTCAACTCGCTCAAGGAGAACGTCGTCGGGCGCGCGCGATTGGAGGATCGTCGAACCGGGTGCGGCCTCGCGCAGTTCCTCCAGCCAGGAGCCGGGCCAGCTCCGCAGGGAGAGAAACGTGGTGGGTCGGGGTTGGTTCATGGGTGGATTACCTGCCGTTCATACGACGCCGGTGCGTGTGACTCGGGATGTCCTTCCTGTGTGATTCTCTCTACAATGCGTTCCAGAACCCAGATGCTTCAAGAAACAGCGCAGCGTCACGCTTTCCGCAAGAGGATGACCGGTAGCTCCGGACGGCAGAAAAGCCGCACCGGCAGGTCCCCGTGCGAGACGCCGCGACTCGTGTAAATTTGTGTTTCGCCGACCTGTTGCAGCCCTGCGCCCAGGGTTCGCCCGGAGGCGGTCCTCGTGATCACCGGACCGATGAACGGCAGGCGCACCTGCCCGCCGTGCGTGTGCCCTGAAAGCATGAGGTCAACCCGCGTGCCGCCGATCTGAAGGTATCCGTCGGGGTTGTGCGAGAGCACGATGCGCGGCTCATCCGGGGGCACGCCTTGCAGCGCGCCGTAGACATCGCACACGTCGCGCCAGAAGTCGCCTACTCCGGCCAGCCAGAACGCGACATCCCCCCGGCGGATGGGGACCGCCTCGTTCCAGAGTTCGCGGATGGCCGTGTTCGCCAGTTCTCGGCGGATGCGGAGGGGGCCGATTCCCCGACGCCGGAAGTCGTGGTTCCCCAGCACACACCAGACCCCATCAGGGGCGCGGAGCCGGTCGAGGATCGCCATGCCTTCGGCGATGTTGCGCGCGCGAAACTGGATGATGTCGCCGCCGATGGCGATGAGGTCCGGCGCAAGCGCGTTCACGCGATCAACGATGCGTTCCAGCCACGCGAGTCGCTTCCTCGGACCCCAGTGTAGGTCGCTGAGAAAGGCGATGCGGTAGCCGTCGAATGCCGCGTCAAGCCCTCGCAAGGGGATCTCTGTCTCGGAAACGTCGAGCCAGGACGGCTCTACCCATCGCGCATACGCACCGAGGCCAGCCAGCGCCGCGCCGGTAATCAGCCACCCTATCACCGGCCCTCCGGCACAATTCGCGGGGTACATGTCAGAGTGTATACGGGAAGTCCTTTTCGGGACGATTTTGGGCGGGTTAGAAACCCGCCCCTACGGGCGATTTCCGGGTGTAGGGGAGGGTTTCCAAACCCTCCCGCACCCCTTTTCGTACGCACTCTCAGAGGGAGCCGCATATCTCTCCGTGTGACGATGGGACGAAGCATACTATTTCAAGAGCCTATGTGGCTCTGTTGATAACCTCCATTCGGGCAGACAAGAATGTCTGCCCCCACCCGTATTAAAACTGCAAGAGTACCGGTGGGGCAGGCATTCCTGCCTGCCCAAGAGATAGGGTAATAGAAGTGAAAAGGCCCATCATAGAGGTTTTCCAACAGAGCCAGCCTATGTACAAATAATACAGGCACAGCCTCCTGCAAGCCCTGCGTCGGCGCAGGATGCGGTGCCCTTGTGGTGTGCAGAAGCGAGATGCACCAGGGCGGCTACTCTCCCCGGTCGAAGAGCGAGTACACGGTCGGAATGACCACGAGGGTCAGGAGCGTGCTCGATGTCAGCCCGGCGATGACGGTGATCGCCATCGGCGTGCGGATCTCCGCGCCCTCGCCGAGGCCGAGCGCCATCGGGATCAGGCCGAGCACCGTCGTCAGCGTCGTCATGAGGATCGGGCGCAGGCGGATGCTTCCGGCCTGAATGAGCGCTTCGGTCTTTGACATGCCTCTCCGGCGGAGCTGGTTCACGTAATCCACGAGCACGATGGCGTTGTTGACCACGATCCCCGCGAGGATGATGATCCCCAGGAACACTACCACGCTCAGAGGCACGCCCAGCGCCCAGAGGACGATGATCACGCCGACAAGCGCAAGCGGGATGGTGAACATGATGACGAACGGGTGCAGGAACGACTCGAACTGCGACGCCATCACCACGTAGACGAGGAATACCGCCAGCGTAAGGGCGAAGTAGAGGCTGTTCAGGCTCGTCTGCATCTCAGTGTTCTGCCCGCCGATGAGGTAGCTCACGTCGGAGGGCCACTCCATCGTGCTGAGCGCCTGCTGAATCGCCTGCGAGGCGGTTCCCAGATCAACCCCATTGAGGTTCGCGCTCACGATGGCGGCGCGTTGCTGGCCGATGCGCCGAATCTCGCTCGGCCCTTCCACGATCTCCACATCGGCCACCGCCGAAAGCTGGAGCGGGACCGATTGTCCGGGGTTGATCACCAGGGTGCGCAGGTTGCTGATGAATGCCTTGTCCTCTTCGCTCACCTGCACGCGCACGTCAATGCGTCGCTCTTCGCCGTACTGGATGTTCTCGTCGCGGAACCTCGTGGCCACGTCGCCGCGCACCTTGGTGCGGACGAGCGTCGCAACGTCGTGCGGGGTCAGGCCAAGCTCCGCCAGGCGCAGCCGGTCGTAGGTGATCTTCACTTCCGGGTTGCCGGGTTGAATGTTCGATTCCACGTCTTCAAAGCCGGAAATCCTCGCCAGCCGGTCGCGCACCTCGTAGCTCAGGGCCTTGAGCTTTTCGAGATTGAACCCCTTGATCTCCACTTCCACCGGCGTCTTGAACGTGAAGAGCGTGGGAAGGGCCATGATGGTCTCAATCTGCTGGAGATTCTCGATCTTTTGCCGCAGAGCCTCCATCACCCGCGCCTCTTCGCGCACCAGATCGCTCTTGGAAGAGAGGATCACCGTCACCCGGCCCGTGTTTTCGCCTTCGTCGGAGGCGGTCACCGCGGTCTTTTCCGCGCCGACCCTGGAGGCGACCATCTTCACGCCCGAAATGCTGCGGGCCATGTCCTCAACTCGCTCGATCACCCTGTCGGTCGCCTCAATCGGCGTGCCGACCGGCATGTTCACGTCCACGAAGAACTCTCCCTGATGCACCTGCGGGATGAGTTCCTTTCCGATGCGCGGCATGAGGACGAAGAAGGAGATGAGGAAGAGCGCTGCGGCGGCGCCGACGACGAGGAGCCGGTGATCGCTTCCCTGATAGACCTCCTCCCGGCCCTTTTCCCGATGGCGGAGCGCCCAGCCAATGAGGCGCGGATACCCTTCCGCCACCCACCTGTAGGCGACGTTGAAACCGGCGCTCAGGACGACAAAGAAGGGCAACAAGGCAAAGCCGAGCATCGCCAGCAGGCCGACGACCACGAGCGTCAGCAGGACCGCCACAACGAGGAGGATTTTGCCGATCAGTTCAAGGAGGACGTGGACGAAGAAGCGAATGAGCACGAGCACCTCCCGGAGGAGGCCGGGGATGGCCCGCAATGCCCTGTGCCACCACGCGCCGCGCCATGTCCAGGCCCAGGACTGCGCACTGCCCACGCGAAGCGTCTCCGGCGCGTTGAACGCGAGCAACGGCGGCCAGATGCGCCCCGTCAGCCCGGTAAGCCGCCACCAGGAATCCTTCTTGCACCAGCGCCCGCAGAAGGCCGCGTACGGCTCTTTCCGCTTCAACACTCGCCGGAGAGGAGCGGCGATGGGCCACACGAGCGGCAATACTATCGCAACGACCCCACGCGCCACGACGATGAGGAACGCTCCCACAATCGCCGCGATCCGCCAGAGCACGTCCACCACGAGATAGGGAACGTGTGTGAGGAGAAGGCCAATGATCTTCAGCCGCTCTAGGAGAGCGCGGTCCGTGCGGAAGCGATCCCCCAACCGCCGCGCCGACTCAATCGCCCGGAGACGGACGATGTGCGCGCCGCGCAGCCGTGCGATGAGTTCGGAGCCAGCAGACTCCGGCGAGACCTGCCGCGAGGCGAGCATCGGGATGAACCAGAGCGCCACCGCGAGCGAGGCGAGCAGCGAGAACACCACCGCGAGCGAGAGATCGCCGAACACCTGCCCGGCGATGCCTTCCACGAACACGATGGGCAGGAACACCGCAATGGTCGTGAGCGTGGAAGCCGTCACCGCACCGCCGACTTCGCTCGTGCCGCGCACCGCCGCCTGAACGATGCCGTCGCCCTCCTCCCGGCAACGGAAGATGCTCTCCAGCACGACGATGGAGTTGTCCACCAGCATTCCGACGCCGAGCGCAAGCCCTCCGAGGGACATGATGTTGAGCGAGACCTTCCCCAGGTACATCGCCGCGAACGTCGCCACGATGCTGATGGGGATGGAAATCGCCACAAACAGGGTGTTCGGCACGCTTCTGAGAAACAGGTAAAGTATGATCACCGCCATGAGGCCGCCCAGCAAGGCCGTGTTGGCCACCTCGCCGAGCGACGCCTTGATGAACGTGGATTGGTCGCTCAGCACTTCAAGGTGGACGTTGGGCGGCAACTGCGCGGCGACGAAGCTCGTCATCGCCTTGTCGAGCGC
>Ga0172366_10004746_pt1 | contig 10730 bp, 15 predicted proteins | sample LakKivSesite69cm_FD_114533 | JGI IMG/M metagenome (GOLD analysis project Ga0172366, IMG submission 114533) | Sediment microbial communities from Lake Kivu, Rwanda - Sediment site 69cm | ecosystem: Environmental > Aquatic > Freshwater > Lake > Sediment | place: Rwanda: Western Province, Lake...
CTGAGAGGTCAAGACTGGAAGAACTAGAAGGCATTCTGGAGAGGTTGATTACCATCTCCAGGGATGAGTTGGAAGGCAGGGAGCTGTCTGAAAGCGACTACGGTTTCATCCGGAATTTCGGTGAGCAGCTTGATTCCATCGTGGTTGGAGTCGAGGCAAAGGGTCAGGAGACTACCCTCGTTGCTGATGTCCATACTGATACCAACTTCCCAATGGAGCTTTTGGAAGAGGGTGTGGGCTACGTTGACCTCGTTCTTGTGGCTTACAAAGTCCCTGACGGCAGGATCATTGCTGGTGCTGGCCCCACCTTGAGTTACTACGAATTCAGGTGGGCTATGGAACAGGGGAGATTGACCGACGAGCAGTGGAAGCAAATGCTCGAGCGTGGGGAGCAGCCGTCGAGACCGGGCTGGATAGGTAGCTTCTATGCAGAATAGGCTTTATTGAGAGACGGTACAGAGGTAGTTGGGCCGGGGGGAGGTTGGCACAGAGAAGCGAGGCATGTCTTGTGCGCCCGGGCCTGTCTGTAACCAAAGTTGAGGAAATTCTTGCCAACCGGAGAAGAGTACAGCCCATCTGGCTATGTGGGATTGGCTTTCTGTTTCTCGGCCCGGTTCAAACGTTAGCTGGCAATGACAGCTGGGCTTTGGTCGGTTATAATCTGGCGTGACATCTTTTGATAGTCTGACTAGTCTGCAACTAGAAGAAGGTTACCGGTGGAGATAATACCGGCTATTGACATCAGAGGCGGCAAGTGCGTAAGGCTGTACCAGGGTGATTACGGTCAGCAGACGGTCTTTGATGATAATCCAGCAGCGGTGGCGTTGAAATGGCAGGCTCAAGGAGCAAACTGGCTCCACGTGGTTGACCTGGATGGAGCAGCAGTGGGTAAGCCGAGGAATTTGGCAGCAGTTGTGGAGATAATGAAAGCAAGCCAGCTACTGGTGGAATTGGGTGGCGGCATCAGGCAAGAGGGAGTAGCAGTGAGCCTGTTGGAGAAAGGGATACGCCGCATAGTCTTGGGCACGGCAGCTATAGAAAACCCGAGTTTGGTGGAAAAGCTAAGCCGGCGATTCGGTAACGCTGTTGCTGTTGGTCTTGATGCTCGCGATTCCATGATTACCATCCGTGGTTGGCAGAAGGACACTGTTGTTGACGTTCTACAGTTGTGCCAACAGATGGTAGAGCTTGGGGTGAGCCGCTTTATTTACACCGATGTGAGACGAGACGGCACACTCACTGAGCCTAATTTTGATGCGATAGAGAGGTTAATCGCAGAAGTGGATGTCCCTATCATTGCTTCAGGTGGTATTTCTAGCCTAAGACATTTGCGGAGGCTTAAGGATCTTGGAGTGGAAGGAGCTATTATCGGCAAAGCCCTGTATACTGGAGGTATCAATTTGCAAGAAGCGATAGCCTCAGTGTGTCATGGCGAGGAGCCATACGGAAGAGACAATGTCTGAGGGATTGGCACGCGTTCAGCTTGCAATGACAAAAGGAGAAGTCAGATGCTGAAACTCGATGACAGGGGTTTGATTCCGGCTATTATTCAGAATGCTGGGAATGGCGAGGTTCTTATGCTGGGCTATATGGATAAAGAGTCGCTGAAGCTTACAGTGTCCACTGGGGATGTTTGGTTCTATAGTCGCAGTCGGCAGAAACTCTGGCATAAAGGTGAAACGTCGGGGAATTTTCTCAGAGTGAAGTCCATTCTTAAGGATTGCGATGGTGATGCTATCCTTATTCAAGCCCAGCCTACCGGACCAGTATGTCACTTAGGTAATCGGACCTGTTTCCTTAAGAATGATACGGAGTACAGGTTTCTGGATAAGCAAGACTTGGCCTAGCTTTGCCGGTTTTCAGAGTCATCAGCCTTGATAACTTCAGTCAATGCTGATATGGCAGTCTCCAACTGGTCATCGTTGGGCTCTCTGGTAGTCATAGACTGGAGCAGTAGTCCTGGAGCCAGCAAAATGTGAGCCAGGATGCTCTTGCTGTGGCTCGCTCCGAATCTGGTGACTTCGTAGCCAAGTGCAGCGATGGCCGGGAGGAGAATGATGCGAGACAGAATGCTTAACCATAGTGATGGTCGACCGAGCAAGGCGAAGACAAGGATGGCGATGATTAGAACGGCAAAAATGAAGCTAGTGCCGCAGCGAACATGGGCGGTGGAGTAACTCTTAATTGCTTCCACTTCCAAAGGAATTCCATCCTCATAAGCGTTGACCACTTTGTGTTCTGCTCCATGGTAGGCAAAAACCTTATTGATATCGGGAAGGAGCCCGATTATTTTGAGGTAAGCAATGAAAATGCCAATGCGTACAAAGCCCTCAATTAAGTTGCTGACGAAGTCAGAGGTAATGTAGATGTCGAAATACCGCGTTGCCAGAAGGGGTATAACGAAAAAGAGACCTACAGCAAGGACAATGCTAACGGCTACAATCCCCCACAAAACTGCTGTGGGTATTTTCCCCTCCTCCTCGGCTGAAGCAATTTGGGCCGACTGGATCAGGGCTTGTGTACCCAAAACCAGGGTTTCAATAAGAACAATGACTCCTCGTAGCAACGGTGTTTCCCTTAAGCGGCCTTTGAACATCTCAGCTAGTGGTTGCCTTATTGTTTCCAGTTTGCCGTCAGGGCGGCGCACCGATATGGCTACGCTATTCTTACCCCGCATCATCACCCCTTCGATGACTGCCTGTCCACCGTAATAGAAGTGTTTGGCCATTGTCGTCTTGCCTTAGACTAATAAGGAACGACTTGTACTGAAGCCATTCCTCAACCCCGTGTGCTGCACTGAGTAAATCAGTGCCCTATCTTGTACCGCTTCTTGAAGCGTTCCACCCTTCCCATGGTATCGACTATCCTTTGTTGGCCGGTATAGAAGGGATGGCATTTGCTGCACACTTCCACTCGTAACTCTGGTTTAGTCGAACCTGTAGTGAACGTGTTGCCACACAGGCAGGTTACCTTGGCGTCATCGTAGTATTTAGGATGGATCTTAGCTTTCATTTACTGTAAACGGACACCATCTTTTTGTATTTGCTTGCTGGTTCATATTTGATATAGCCGTCTATCAGGGCAAAAAGGGTATAGTCCCGGCCTATGCCTACGTTGCTGCCCGGGATGACCCGAGTCCCGCGCTGGCGGACCAAAATATTGCCTGCACGCACTTGCTCCCCAGCGTACTTCTTGACTCCTAAACGTTTTGACTGGCTGTCACGTCCACACCTTGTACTGCCGCCACCTTTTTTGTGTGCCATCTCTACACTCCTGGTCGAACGATTTCATTTATGGAGAGCCTAGTATAAATTGGCCTATGTCCAGTCTTCTTATGATACCGAACTTTGGACTTATACTTGAACACCATGACCTTGTCTCCCTTAGCTTCTCCCATAGAAGTTGCCACGACCTTTGCACCCTCAATAGTCGGGTTGCCTATGAGCCTATCCTGGTTGTCGCTGATAAGCAATACATCCCTCAGTTCAACCACATCACCTTTGGCTATGTTCAGGCGCTCAACCTCTATGACCTGCTTGGGAGCAACCTTATACTGCTTGCCTCCTGTCTCAACAATAGCGTAAATCTTTTCGCCTCTTTCTTATCGAGTGTCACTTCGATTGCAGTCGCCAAGTCGCTCACAACCAGCCCGTTCGTTTTGCTTTGGCCTACAGCTTTTGGCAACACGATTAGTACCGATAAGACGCTGAATCTTATCAGGGCAAATTGGCAACTGTCAAATTGTGTAATCTGGCCTTAAACCAATCCAATACGGCGACCATTGCCCTTTGTTCGAAGCGTAGCCTGTGCTTTGCCCCAGGGATTACCAGCAGCTCCTTGGGTTCTCTGGCCTTTTGGTAGAGTCTGTAAGCGTGTTCCAGAGGCACGACTCCGTCACCATCGCCGTGAACCAGGAGCAGTGGCCGAGGAGAGACCTTGTCTACCCAGTGAATTGGGGAGACAGTCTCAAAGCTGTTGAACCAGGTTTCCATTGAGGGTGGAAAGGCGTCATCTCTGATGAGCCCGATGTCCCGGAAGTGCTGTATGGCGGACGAAACTTTTTCTCTATCGGCAAGAGAACTGAAGTCGGCAGGAGAAGCGCAAGCTGTCAGTGAGGATATTCTCTGGTCGTGAGCTGTGGCGTAGACCCCTACTGCTGCTCCACCGCTAAAGCCGAGAAGGCAAAGCTGAGTCTTATCTGTCGCCTCGAGATTATAAAGAAAATCGATGGCAACTTCCAAATCTCGGCTCCAGCCTAGGAGGTCCAGATTACCTTGGCTTCTTCCTGCGCCTCGGAAGTTGAAAATCAAGGTGAGGAAGCCAGCACAGCAAAATCTTTCTGCCAGCACTGCATAGCCTTTATCGCTGGGGTCATAGGGTGTGGTGGGAATCCCATGACAGATGCATAGTGCCGGATGAGTTCTATCTCCCGGGGGAACGTAGACTTCACCGGCAAGGTTTAGTCCGTCGCTTACTAAGCGAATGCTTTGAACTTGCATCTTGGATCAGAAATAATAGCGGGCTGGTCGTCTCCTCTTGAACAGCCAGCCAGCTAAGAGACCCAGGAGAAAGCCGCCGAGGTGAGCTTGCCAGGCTATGCCTCGCACGAAGAAGGAAATTACCAGGAAGAACACCATGGCGGCCCAGAGTGGGACAGGGACCGGGATGGGAAAGACGAAGACCGATAGTGTTGGTGCCATTACTACCAGCGCTCCACCGAGGGCGAAGATTGCCCCTGAAGCTCCTACCCCAGGAATATTCTGAGGTCCGAGAACAATATAAAGGATATTTCCCGCTATCCCTCCAAGAAAGTACACCTTTGAAAAGTTCCCGTCGCCAACCAGCCTGATTAGAAAACCCCCCAGGAAGTACAGGCTTATCATGTTGAACATGATGTGGGTGAAACCTCCATGGACAAAGAGGTTGGTTATTATGGTCCACGGCTGGTGTGGCAGAAGCGCGGGTGTCAGGCCAAGGAAAGAGACTGTATCACGCCTGATCAAGGTGACTATGAAGACTAGGACGTTTACCGCTACTAGAGACCAAATGGCGTTAGGACTGAAGCTGCCGTAGCTTCTCATTGGCTCAATTATAGATTAACGCCTTCTGGCAATTCAATGTTTCATATGCAATGGTGTTCATTTGACAGGCAGCTTATGGGCACCCGTAAGCAAGAGGATACCCGGGCGATATTGACAAGGATAGGCGTTGATGCAATCATATTGGCTGATTCCAGCATAGAGAGCCGATGGATTTGCTGTGATAGTCGATATCCTCTAGGTTTTGGACGTAGGTGAAAGCAGAATGCCGGTAAGTTATGAAGAGCTAGCTATTGGCTATGAGTTCCCTCCGACTAGCTATGAACTAAGCCCCTCGCTCATTTCCAAATACCTCAAGGCGGTCGATAGTGCAGGTGATGCTTTTGTTCCTCCTCTTGCCATAGCCGCACGTGCGATGACTGGCCTGACTGGGGTGCTGTCATTGCCCCCCGGCACAATACATGCCTCTCAAGATTTTGAGTTCTACAAGCTGGTACCTAGCGCTGCTGTAGTGAATTGCCAGGCTAAGGTGGTCCGGAAGGTAAGCCGAGGTGGGATGCGTATGCTAGTATTGGAGCTAAACGTTTTTGACCGCAGTGAAGAGATGGTGCAGTCGGGAAAGGCAACGATAATCTTACCGAGTTAGAGAAGATGCTTTCAGGAGTCTATCAGGGGGAGACGCTTCCTCCAGTGGTGAGGCATATCACCCAGGAAAAGATTAACCTTTATGCTGAGGCCTCTGGGGACTTTAACCCTATTCATATAGACGAGTCCTTCGCTACGCAAACGCCTTTGGGTGGTACTATTGCCCACGGCATGCTCATTTTGGCCTACGTGTCAGAAATGATGGCGCAAGCTTTTGGCCAGAACTGGGCTGCCAATGGCAGACTTTCTGTGCGGTTCAAGACGCCAGCCCGCCCCGGAGATACTGTGACTGCTACAGGCAAGATTGATTCCATTAGGAAGGAAGATGGTATATCATATGTCGATTGTAGCCTGGAATGTCATAATCAAAAGGATGAGGTGATAGTGACCGGCGGGGCAATGGTGAAGCTTCCATATAACCTAGGAGAGACTCGTGACCCAAGGTGACAGAAGAGTAAGAATAGCTGTTGATGCCATGGGTGGGGACCATGCGCCACAAGAGATAATAAGAGGTGCAGTTATGGCTGCGCAGACAGGGAATGTAGAGATTATTCTAGTTGGGCCCACGAACATACTGGGAAAAGAGTTGGCTAACTATACTTCTGCTAATCTACCTATTCGTTGTGTCGAAGCTAGCGATATCATCAAAGAGGGCGAAGCGCCTGGTTCAGCAGTTCGCCGCAAGCCCGGTTGTTCCATAGCAGTGGCTACAAGGCTGGTTAAGTCTGGTGAGGCGGACGCCTTGATTAGCGCTGGCTCTTCAGGAGCAACGGCGGTTAGTGCCGTCCAGTATTTGGGCATGGTTATAGGGATGGAGCGCCCGGCTATCGGTAGCACCCTCGGCGAGTTTGCTCCTAATGTTGTAATGATGGACCTCGGAGCCAATGTTGACTGCAAGCCTTATCACCTCTTGTCTTTTGCCGTTGCTGGCTCCGTTTTTGCCAAAAAGTTTCTCAATATCTCTCATCCTACAATAGGCTTGTTAAGCACCGGTACTGAAGAAGGCAAAGGGAATGAGCTGGTCCGTGAGGGCTATCCCCTTCTTAAGAACAGTGGGTTGAATTTTGTTGGCAATGTGGAGGGCAGTGATATCTTGGCTGGGAAAGCCAATGTCATAGTGTGTGATGGATTCGTTGGCAACGTTTTGCTTAAGTTCTATGAAAGTGTGGGAAACCATGCACTGGAATGGGTGAAGCAGAAGTTCAAGAAATATCCCCCATTGGGTAGTCTGGCCGGACTGTTGTTTGGCAGGGTATTCCCACTAACCAAAATGTCTTACGAAGGGGAGGAGGAGGGCAGTGGTGTTCTATGGGGAGTTGATGGTGTAGTCATAGTAGGGCACGGAGCATGCCGGGCTCCGGATATAGTCCATGCCATAGGTAGTGCCAGGAAGGCCCTGAAGGTTGATGTTGTTGGTAGCTTAAGGTCAGAGTTGGAAAAGTTTCAAGAGGAAGGAAAAGCATAAAAGGAGGTATAAATGTCTGTCGAAGAGCAAATGAAGGACATTGTGGCTAAGATCGTTCATGTTGACAAGAGCGCTATTACTCGTCAGGGCAGCTTTAAGGACTTGAAGGCTGATTCGCTGGACATAGTACAGGCAATGATAGCGGTAGAGGACGCCTTTGACATCGAAATCCCTGATGAGGAAGCTCAGAAATTTCAAAACTTCGGCGACTTTGTTGACTACGTAGAAAGCCATGCGGCTAAAAAGGATGGGCAGTAGACATGTCACTTGACGGTAAACTAGCTTTAGTGACTGGCGGTGGACGGGGCATTGGTCGGGCTATCGCCCTCAAACTTGCTTCGCAGGGCAGCGATATTATTGTTAACTTCTTTCGCCGCCGAGAGGCTGCTGAGCAAACGGCCAAGGATATTGAAGCTAAGGGAGTACAAGCTGAGGTCATCAAGGCTAATGTGGGGGACCCAGCAAAGATCGACGAAATGTTTGATACAATTGGCAACAAGTTTGGCCATTTAGATATCTTTGTTAGCAACGCTGCCTCAGGTGTGGGTCGCTCCATAATGGACCTGGACGTCAAAGCTTGGAACTGGACTATGGACATTAATGTCAGGGCTTTTCTGCTCTCAGCCCAGCGGGCAGCTAAGTTAATGCAGGGAAGGGGCGGCAAGATAGTCAGCATCTCCAGCTTGGGTTCATTTCTGGTGTGGCCCACGTACGCCGCAGTAGGGGTGTCTAAAGCTGCTCTGGAATCCTTGACTCGTTACTTGGCAATTGAACTTGCGCCTAAAGGGATTTGTGTTAATGCCGTAGCTGCTTCTGCAGTGGAGACGGAGGCACTGAAGTTTTATATCAAAGAAGGGTTTATGGCAGATACCCGTCGGGCAACGCCAGCGGGCAGGATGGTCGCCCCTGAGGATGTAGCTAATGTCGTTAGTTTTCTATGCAGTGAAGAAGCTTTCATGATACGAGGGCAAGTAATCATCGTTGATGGAGGCACGTCTGTTGTAGCTCCTTTTGCCATGCCAAAAGAGGGCTAACAATGCCCCCGGCGAGATAATCTCTAAGGAGGTAAATGAGGTGGATATGGTGCGCGTTGTAGTTACCGGTATGGGCACGATTAATCCTATAGGCTTGAATGTGGAGGAATTCTGGCAGGGGCTGCTCACTGGCAAATCGGGAGTTGGCACCATTACCCGTTTTGACGCCAGTGCCTTCTACGTGAAGGTAGATGCTGAGGTGAAGGGGTTTGATGCGGCGAAGTACATGGACCCCAAGGCGGTAGACCGTAATCCGAGGGCAGTCCACTTTGCCATAGCTGCAGCTAAGGAAGCAGTGAAATCAGCTGAGTTGGACATGAGCCAAGAGTGTCCTGAGCGGGTGGGCGTCGGCACTGGCTGTATGATAGAGACTCCCTATGTTGTTAAGCAGAACGAACTGTTCGAGAAGCGAGGTCCGAGAAGGGTTGACCCGCTGTTCGTAGCTAAATCGTCGCCAAGCACTGCATCGATGCAGATAGGCATGTTCCTGGGGGCGAAGGGCCCTAACACCAGTGTGAATAGCCTCTGTGCTACCGGGACTGATGCCATCGGCGTTGCGTCTAATTTCATCCGCTTGGGCTATGCCGATGTGATGGTAGCCGGTGCTGCTGATTCTAGCCTGTCTGCGGTTGGCATGGCTGGCTTGGATATTATGGGAGCTCTTTGTCGAGAGGCAGACCCGGCTAAGGCTTGCCGCCCCTTTGACCTAAATCGCTGTGGCTTTGTTTATGGCGAAGGAGCTGGGATGCTGGTTCTGGAGAGCTATGAACATGCCAGAAGGAGAGGAGCAGCGATTCTGGCTGAAATTGCTGGTGCTGGGTGGTCTTTTGATGCCTATGACCAAACCGCTCCTGCTCCTGAAGCAGAGGCCTACGCTATGAAGGCAGCTCTACAAGCTGCTGGCGTGAAGTTTGAAGAGGTTGACTATATTAATGCCCACGGCACCAGTACCAGGCTGAACGATTCCAACGAAACTGAGGCCATTAAGATAGTCTTTGGGGAACATGCTTATGAGATTCCGATAAGCTCGACCAAGTCTATGATTGGTCACGCGGTAACTGCTGCTGGTGCTATTGAAGCCATCGCCAGTATTCTAATTATCAATAAAGGCATTATTCACTCTACCATAAACTATGAGACTCCCGACCCGGAATGTGACCTGGACTATGTTCCCAACGTACCAAGGCCAGCACAAGTGAATGTTTGTTTGAAGAATGGCTTTGGGCTCGGTGGAGAGAACTGCTGCCTAGTGATTAAGCGCTTCAGGGAATGAGCCTAACTGAGTGCGATTCTAGGCTATGGAGGGATAGTCCCAAGGAGGCGAAAGATGGAATTAGAAAATAGAGTATCGCTGGTGACTGGTGCTTCTCGGGGCATGGGTAGAGCTATTGCCCTGAAGCTTTCCAGTCTTGGTGCCAAGGTGGCCGTAAACTACGTGGCGATTGAGGCTGGTAACAAGGCTGATGCAGATAGCGTGGTGGAGACCATAACGCGTCAGGGTGGGGAGGCCATTCCGGTTGAAGCTGACATTCGAGACGGGGATGCGGCCAAGGGCATGGTGCAGCGAGTAATCGATAAGTGGGGCAAGATAGACATTTTGGTAAACAATGCTGGCATTACCAGGGATACTTTGCTGATGAGAATGTCTGATGAGGCCTGGGATGATGTTATGGATACCAACTTACGGGGAGCCTATCTGTGCACGAAGTTTGCTCTTCGTTCTATGATAAGACAAGAGTGGGGGCGCATCGTCAACATCGCCTCCATTGCTGGGGTGATAGGCAATGCTGGACAGACCAATTACGCTGCTTCCAAGGGTGGGTTAATCGCCTTTACCAAGAGTGTAGCTCGAGAGGTGGGCTCCCGCAACATAACGGCGAACGCTGTGGCACCAGGCTTCATCAGAACTAGAATGACCGAGAAACTATCTGATGAGATAAAGAACTCGATTCTGTCGATGACATCGCTGCGTCGCTTTGGAGAGCCTGAGGAGGTAGCTGAACTGGTAGCTTTTCTGGCGAGCGACAGGGCTAGCTACATTACCGGACAGGTCATTGGCATAGATGGCGGGATGTGGGCCTAAAATGGACGATGGGTCATGCTCTCTGGCTTATCTGCCGGCAAGCTTCTAGTAGTCCCATTAGTCTTCGCTGTACCAGCCGAGGCGGAGCGCCCCTGGCGTCCAGTGGACTGCGTGTATTAAGGAGATACCCGTGACGTGGATTTCCTTAACTGGTACTTGCGATAGAAGTTGTCGCTTCAGCTTCTCTGCTTGTTCTGACACATTGCCATGGCTCAACACAGCATGCACCATTCTATCCTGGTTTCTTTCCTTTACTATCTCAACAAGTTTCCTTATTGCCTCGGCCTTGGTTCTGGTTCTGGCGGCCGGTGTTGCTACTCCCTTGGTAGCAGCATCAAGTTCTAGTATGGATTTCACCGCTAGGGGCGAATCCACCCAGCCAGCTGCTTTGCCTACTCTGCCTCCCTTTCGAAGATAGTACAACGTATCCAGTATGTAAAATAGGTTCAATCTTGGTATCAAAC
>Ga0172366_10004747_pt1 | contig 10729 bp, 9 predicted proteins | sample LakKivSesite69cm_FD_114533 | JGI IMG/M metagenome (GOLD analysis project Ga0172366, IMG submission 114533) | Sediment microbial communities from Lake Kivu, Rwanda - Sediment site 69cm | ecosystem: Environmental > Aquatic > Freshwater > Lake > Sediment | place: Rwanda: Western Province, Lake Kivu...
ATGACATCAAGTTTTTTGTTCAGCTGGGCGTTCTCCTTGAAGTACTGATTTGCTGCTTCAGAAACCATTTTTATTGCTTGCGATTGTGCTGCAGCCACGATTTCGATTGATTTGGCTTCTCCTTCTGCCTTCAGTATTGCTGATGCTTTGTCTCCTTGAGCTTTGAGTATGGTGCCTTCTTTGTCTTGTGCAGGTGCTTTTTTTCTTTCAGTTGCCAAGAGTCGTATTTGTCTTCTTTCCTGTTCGGCTGTTTTTTGTTTGTGCATTGCTTGTTGAATGTCGGCGGGTGGGTCTATTCTTTGAAGCTCTATTCTGTTTACCTTAACTCCCCACTTGTCTGTCGCTTCATCCAGCACGCTTCTCAGTTCCACGTTTATCTTCTCTCGTGACGTGAGGCATACGTCTAGTGACATTTCGCCTACAATGTTTCTCAACGTGGTTTGAGCTAGCTTCACTATTGCCAATTCAAAGTCTTCTATTTCGTAAATTGCTCTTTTTGGATCAATTACTTGATAGTAGATTACAGCGTCGATTGTTACCACTACGTTATCCTCGGTGATGATTTCCTGCGGTGGCACATCTATGACTTGTTCTCGCATGTTAACACGAAACATTCTTTGAACAAATGGAATTATGAATCTCAAGCCAGGCTCAACGGTTTTCTCGTATGCGTTCCATCGCTCAACCAAGCCTTTTTGGTATTGATTGACCTTCTTTATTCCAGATGACAGAATCAGCGCGACCACTAGTAAAATGAAGACTGATGCGATGATTATTTCCAGTTCAAACATTTTTCATTCAACCTCCTCCACTATAAGACTAACTCCTTCCACCCTCGCTACTCTTACTTTTGTTCCTTCTTTTATAACTTTGTCATGTTCTGGTCGGCAAAACCATAGTTCACCCATAAGTTTTATCACGCCGCCATTGACAGGATCTATGTCAGTTTTAGCCAATGTTTCCTTGTCTAACAAAGCATCCACATTGGTTTTCGCTGGTTTAACGTTTAATCTATCTAATAATCCTCCCCCATGTATTTCTTCGACTTTAAAGGTGCAATCTTTAAGATGATTCAAACGTCTCACCAATTCACCAAAGCTTGAGTTGTCTGCGTTCATTTGCAGAGTGAATTCGCTATTATTGCGTTTAAGTGTGTAAACTGTTCCGTACTGCTCTGAAAACTTTGCAAGCAATTGCGCAAGTTTCAACTCATCTGCGCTTATCGTGAGGGTGATTCTCATCGTTACCAAGTATCAGTATGCATAAACTAGTATATATGCGTATCGAGGCTTATCAACGCTTATCGACCACCATTGATCATGCACAAAGACAAAGCGATCTTCACCTTTCACATTTAATTTAACTACAAAAAGGATTATATGTTGCGCAAGTATAAGCATGAACAAACAGTCGCTAGGGTGAAGCCTACGCCATCAGAAATCTTCGATTCAGAGAAATTTGTTGAAATAAGTGGACGCGCTGAATATTGTGCAGTGAAAAGGCTAAAAGACGTTGTAAAATTGAAGCTTCGCACGTCAAAGAAACTTTACACTCTAAAGGCCGAGCCAGCAACGGCTGAAGAAATCATAAAAAAGCTTCAATGCGAAATTCGCGAAATATAGCTGTAGCTCATCTCATGTTTTCAGTAATTTTCTGAGCTATTTTCACCGCTTTTATTGCATCGTTTACAGTTACTTGCGGTTGTTTGTTGTGGAGTATGCAGTCTATGAAATGTTGGTCTATTTGTCGGTGGCCCCAAACTTTTGTTCCTTTCACTTCGATGTTCCATTCTTGCGGTTGCTCTTCTTGTCCATATAGAAATATTTTGTTAGTGTTAATGGCGTGGATTATATTTGTATTGTCGCCGTAAACTTCAAGTCTGGCGAGGCTTGCTGATGGCGTTACAGATGCGCCGTAATGCAGTGATCCTACCATGTTATTGGAGAGTTTTATAACGCCCATAGTGTTATATCCCAATATTCCGCCATATTTTTCAATCGGAGGGTAGCTGCTCATCCATTCAACATCGACTATTTCACTGTTGAACATCCACCTAATCATGTCAATAGACCAGACAGAAAGTGTGAAATCTGGGTATCCTCCACTTTTTTCGATGTTCCAAGCCCAAGAACCTAAAGGCCACTGTTCTGCAAGGCTCATTGCAGGTATGAACTCGCGAAAGTGAAGGGCAATTGGTTTTCCGATCATTCCAGTTTCTATCATCTCTTTCGTTTTGAGGTATATTGGCGCAAATCGGAACTGAAGCACTGGCATCAGAATTACTTTTTCTGCTTCTGCAGCTTTTTGTTGTTCTTCCATTTGACTTATTGTTGGCGCCAGTGGCATTTCACATAAAACATGTTTGCCTTTCTTTATGGCTTTCATTGACAACTCATAATGCATTGGTGTGGGAACCGCTAAGGCCACTGCCTGCACTTTTGGATCTTCTAAAAGCTTATCGTAATCCAAATAGTATTTTACACCTAAGCTTTCTGCAAGAGGTTTTACTCGTTTCTCTGTGGTGGCGCCTAAGGCTACAAGTTCAGAGTTTTCAATTTTCTTGAAGCTTGGTGCGTGGGCTTGTCCACCAACGAATCCGACGCCTACTACGGCAACTCCAACTTTTTCAGACATAAAGCTCACCTATTTTACTCCGTTCAAGTACGTAAATACTGTATAAAATGTTTGCGTTTTATTACTTTTTATGAGCTATACATGACGTATTGTTTTCTTGCGAAAGCGTGAAGAAATTGCATAACGTTTAAAAATATAAATGGATTTCCAAGAGTTAACTAGAGTGGGGAAATAAGAGTGAAAATTGCGGTTTCTGGCAAAGGTGGCGTAGGCAAAACACTAATCGCTGGAGGTCTTGCATGCTCTTTTGCTGAAAAAGGCTTGAAAACAATGGCTATTGACGCTGATCCTTCACCAAACCTTGCCTTGACTCTGGGTTTATCGTCAGAGGAGGCACGCAAAATATTGCCCATTTCGGAGAACAAGAAATTGATTGAGTCTAAAACAGGCACGGGCTATTCGGGCGTTTTTCGTCTTTCCTTTTCTGTTGATGACGTTGTTCGTGAATATGCTGTTGAAACTCCATTTGGTGTGAACTTAATCGTTATGGGCACTGTAAAGTCGATGGGTTCAGGATGCACTTGTCCAGCGAACGCTGTTGTTCGTGCCTTGCTTCGCCACTTAGTGATAGAACGTAACGAGGTTGTTATCCTCGATATGGAAGCAGGCGTCGAGCATATGGGTAGAGGAACAGCGGCGCATGTAGATACTATGCTAATAGTCGCAGATGCCAACATGAAAGCCCTTGAAACTGCCAAACGCATCAATGAATTGGCAGCCAGCGCTTACATTAAACAGATTTTGCTTGTTGGAAACAGGATTCAGAATGAGATTCAAAAAGAGACAATTGAAAATTTCGCTAAAAAAAATAGTTTAAAAATTTTGGATTTTGTGCCTTTTGACCAAAAAGTTGTTGAAGCAGAAATGCGTGGAGAGACTCCGCTCAAGTATAAAGGATTTGAAGCTATGCGTGCCATAGGGAAATTGTGTGAGAAACTGGCGATGAAGAATATCTAATAAGTTGGAAGAAAAACCATATTATACGAAGGAGACGAGAAAACACATGAAGACGCTTGTTACAATTGGCCGCGGAGGAACTGGAAAAACAAGTTTTGTAGCTTTGATGGCTAAATATTTCATTGAGATTGGAGATACGCCTCTTCTTTTGGTGGATGCTGACCCAGATCAAAATTTGGGCGAAATGGTTGGGACAGACCTGTGGGAAAAAGGGAAGGAGACGATTTCAGAATTACTTGTTAAGACTTTTCTGGAGGAAGGCGGAACTACGATTGGCGTTCCACCAACTGAACGAATTGAAGGCAAAATCTGGACGCATGGAATGTATGAAGGCGAATATTTCGATTTTATTGCCCTTGGAACGAAGTGGGTTGAAGGATGTTATTGTCTGCCAAATGCTGCTCTAAAAGGAGCTTTAGAATCTTTAACCAAGAACTACAAGTATGTGCTGATTGACTCGCCTGCAGGTCTAGAACATTTAAACCGCAGAATTACTTCAAATGTGACTGACATCTTCGACATAATTGATCCTTCCAAAAAATCCTTTAACCATGTTGAACGTGCATATCGCATTGCCCATGAGGTCAAAATAGACTTTGAAAACTTCTATGTCATAGGCGGTTTTAGATTTCCAGAAGACTTAGAAGACCAAACTAGAAAAACTTTGACGCTTGAATTTTTGGGCAAAATCGCCCATGACGTTAACGTCGAAGAACACGTTCTTGCAGGGAAATCGTTGCTAGAGTTGCCTTCAGATTCCTCAGCCTATCTTTCTGTTAAAGGAATAATGGAGAGAGTTGGCTACATCAAACAGTAATAAGTCTAATTCCTTCTGAACTAGTTGAGTGATGTTTTTGGCAGCTGCTAAGTTTAGCGCATGCTTGACAGAAGAGTCTTCTAGAAAAGCTTAAAATAACGTTATGAGAATTCTAATGTTTCTGACTCTTAGGTTGTGTTCATGGTTGAGTAAAAAAGGTGTTCACGCAAAAATCGGCGAATTGAAGACTGACATTGGTGTTATCAAGAATCTGGAACTTTCCATTGGCAAAATAGTTGAGGAAACATGGACTGAACCCATGGGACCCACGCCTCTTCCCGAAATAACAAGTCTAAGAGAATGGGACATGAAACTTCTTCAGCGTTACAAGCCATTTTATTTGCCTTTCTGTGATGTGTGTTGTCTCTGCACCTTTGGCAAATGTGACTTGTCAGGAGACAAACGGGGAGCTTGCGGATTAAATATGGCTGCTCAGCAGTCGCGCATAGTGCTGCTCGCTTGCTGTATCGGAGCTGCTACTCATGTTGCGCATGCAAGGCATCTGGTGGAGCATCTCATAGAGAAATATGGTCGAAACAGTCCCATTGATGTGGGCGGATTAAACATAGACGTAGAGGCTCCAGTTACCCGTTTGGTTTGCGGTATCAAACCTGAAAAGCTAAAAGATTTAGAAGATGGTCTCGACTATTGCGAGACGCAAGTTACACATCTTCTTTCCGCAACTCATACTGGACAAGAGGGAAGCAACTTGGACTTTGAGTCTAAAGTACTCCATGCTGGAATGGTGGATCAAGTTGGCATGGAAATCGCAGATTTAGCGCAGATATCCGTTCTAGGTTTTCCAAAGGCTGACCCAGAAGCTCCTCTAACTGAAATAGGCTGGGGTATAGCCGATGTAACTAAACCTGTGATCTTGGTAATCGGTCATAACGTGCCATCAGCCGTGGGGATAATAGACTACTTGAAAGATAAAGGAATGTACAACACCGTCGAGGTTGTTGGCATATGTTGCACAGCCATCGATATGACCAGGTACAGCCCTTCCATGGCTAAAATAGTAGGCCCCATATCTTGGCAATTGCGTTTCATTAGAAGCGGATTACCCGATTTAATAGTAGTAGACGAGCAATGTATACGAGCGGACTCACTAATCGAGGCTCAAAAAATTAAGGCGCCAGTAATTGCGTCGAGTCCGAAAAACTGTCTAGGCCTCGAAAACAGAACAGAAAGCCCTGCGAAGGAGATAATATCAGATTTGGTGGAGGGGAAGATTCCTGGAGCACTCATTTTGGACCCAGAAAAGGTTGGAGAAGTTGCAGTTGAAACCGTGATGGCTATTGCCCCAAAACGAAAGAAGTTTAATGTTATCCCGGAAAAAGAAGAAATCATAAAGGCTGCCCAAGAATGCACGCAATGCAACGAATGTATGCGAGCCTGTCCAAACAATATGCCCATCCCTGACGCCATGAAAGCGGCAGCGAAGGGGAACCTTAATCCGCTGGCTGAAATTCTTGAGAATTGTGTCGGTTGTGCTCGTTGCGATAGCGCTTGCCCCAACGACTTTCCCTTGCATAGTTTCATGGTGAAAGCGGGAGAAAAATCTTTGATGGAGAAGTTTAAGATACGTGTTGGACGGGGTGCAATCCAAGATGTGGAGATAAGGGAAGTTGGAGGGCCCATAGTTCTCGGCGAAATTCCTGGAGTAGTAGCTCTGGTAGGATGTGCCAATTATCCCCGTGGTGGAAAGGAGGTTGCGGAGATCGCTGAGGAATTCGCTAAACGTAGGTATATCGTTGTCGCCACCGGGTGTGCAGCTATGTCCATGGCAATGGTGAAGGATGAGGAGGGAAAGACCCTTTACGAGAAATATCCTGGCGCCTTTGATGCTGGGGGCATCCTCAACGTGGGTTCATGCGTTTCTAACCCCCACATAGCTGGAGCAGCAATCAAGATTGCAAGCATATTTGCAAAGAGAAAACTGCGGGGCAATTATGAGGAGATTGCTGATTATGTCCTCAACCGAGTAGGCGCGGTGGGAGTCGCTTGGGGCGCCATGTCTCAGAAGGCAGCATCAATAGCCTCTGGCTTCTGGAGGCTTGGAGTGCCTGTGATTGTTGGACCGCACGGATCTAAGTATCGTCGCATGCTTCTTGGAAGGAAGGATAAGGAGGAAGATTGGTATGTGTATGATGCTAGAACTGGCGACAAAGTCTATGTGGGTCCAACTCCTGAACACTTATTCACTGCGGCTGAAACCAAAGAGGAGGCTATGGTGTTGATAGCAAAGTTTTGCATGAGACCTAACGACACAACAAAGGGCAGAGCAATAAAGCTGACTCATTACATTGACCTTCATAAGCGTCTTTATGGCGTCATGCCTGATGACGTTCATCTTTTCGTCCGAAACAACGCGGACGTTCCAATCACCATGAAGGATGAGATTCTCAAGATTCTGGAGGAAAAAGGATGGAAGGAAATGAGAATTCCAGACCCAACTCTCTTACCCAGACTCATAAGGAAGCAGAAAGGTGAATGATATGGGTGTACAGGCAGAACCTTGGCAGAAAGCTGAGATTGCAGGTCCAAAGAAAGCGTTGCTTATTTTGAAGCCAGAAGTAGTTGCTGCAATGATGAAGAGGGCTAAGCGTCCGATTCTCGTTGTTGGACACTTGGCTGCTGAGGATTATTCTGATGATGCTAAAATGATTGATTATGCAATCCGTATAAGTAAGACCGCTGGAATTCCCGTTGTTGCAACAGCACACGTATCAAGCGAATTTGTCAAACGGAATTTTAAGCCCACGGCTAATATGTCCGCGATGGACATCGGCGACAGGCTTGCAGATCCAGAGTGGAAGGGCTTGGATGGAGCGGGTTCATATGATCTTGCGCTTTTCATGGGGCTTCCATACTACATGGAGTTCACTATATTGTCTGGACTGAAGCATTTTTCCTTAAACCTAAAAACTATAAGTTTAGACAGATTTTACAATCCTCACGCAACATGGTCATTTCCAAACCTCTCAGTTAAGGATTGGAAGGAAAGTTTCGAAATAATGTTAAACAAGTTAGGAGGAAATTGAAAAGAATGTCAATGTTCGAAGACATACCAGTCGACGTTGGCGTGATTTACGAAGGCGAAAGAATCCGAAGAAATCAGATGCATGTTGAACTTGGGGGACCTGATGTAGAAGCGAAGTTTGAGTTGGTCAAAAGCAGAAAGATGGACGAAGTTGAAGACGGACAGATAATGATTATCGGACCCGACCTCAAGGATCTAAAAGATGGTGGAAGCTATCCCTTTGGTATATTTATCGAGGTAGCGGGTAAGGAGGTGGAAGAAGATCTTGAGGGCGTCATTGAGAGAAGGGTTCATGAATTCTGCAACTTCATTGAAGGCCTAATGCATCTTAATCAGAGATACGATATCTGGTTGAGGCTAAGCAAAAAATCCTTTGAAAAAGGGTTAAACTCCTTCCAACTTATAGGGAAAGTCCTTCAAAGGCTATTCAAGAGCGATGTACCATTCATAGAGAAGATACAAGTAACATTCTTCACCGACCCAGAGAAAGTGAAAGAGATGATGAATGAGGCTATGAAAACCTACAGTGCCAGAGACGCCAAAGCCAGAGGGTTAAAAGACGAAGATGTCGAGGAATTCTACGGTTGTAACTTGTGCCAATCCTTTGCACCAACCCACTCCTGCATAATCACGCCTCAGAGGTACGCCAACTGCGGAGCCATTAGCTGGTTCGATGGCAGAGCAGCAGCGCGTGTGGATCCGAAAGGACCGATTTTCAAGATTGATAAAGGCAATTGTATAGATGCCTTCAAGGGCGAATGGGAAGGAGCCAACAAATCTATAAAAGAAAACACAATGGGCGAGATTAAACGGGTCCAGCTTTACACGTCACAGCATAAGCCTGAGCTAGAGTTGTTTCCTCACACCTCCTGCGGCTGCTTTGAAGCCATAGCCTTCTACATTCCAGAAGTAGATGGCATAGGACTCGTTGATCGTGGTTTTAAGGACAAAACCGTGAATGGACTGCCCTTCTCAACGATGGCGGATGCAACAGCTGGTGGGAGACAAGTAGACGGCTTTCACGGATTATCAATCGAATATATGAGATCTCCAAAGTTTCTGCAAGTCGACGGAAGTTGGAACCGAGTCGTATGGATGCCTTTAAGCGTTAAGAAGCGCGTCAAAGATTTCATACAGCAAGATATACTCAATAAGATAGCCACAGAAAAGGATGCCCAGACAATCGATGAATTGAAGGGTTTCCTCGAAAAGATGGCTCACCCAGTTGTAGAAAGGTGGAAAGCAGCACCAGTTGAAGCTGTGCCCAAGCCCGAGGTGGCAGAAGAAGTCGAAGCCCCAGTAGAGATACCAGTCTCCACTGTACCAGTCACTGCAGGAGGGTTCAAGATAATACTTAAAGACGCGAAGATTTACGCCAAGAAAGTTATCATCCGAAGAATGGAGGAGTAAGATTATGGGAGAAGAAGAAAAGAGGGATAAAGAGGCTGCTACTAAGCTCGCTGAATTACTTGGACTCTTAGATTTAAAGGGTAAAGGAGAGATAACGCTTGAGGACGTTGAGCTTCAAGTTTCTGAACTGATCTTGCAATCATCATCTTTAGCATCAACCATGTTGAAAGGTATTAAACCGAAAGTGGCGTTGGCGCCGCCAAAGGTTAAACCTTCGACAATCTTAGAGGCTCCCTTTAAACCATCCGTTCAGGAATATCCTGGGCAAGTTAGGGAATTGACGCTTGGAGCCACAAAAGGCGAGGGAGGTTCACGAGGAAAAACAGTGACAGTTGGAGGTGCAACCAGCCCAGCGTTCTATCTCTTTGAGAAAGCTCCCACTCATCCACCAGTGATTGCTGTAGACGTGTTCGATATGGAGGTTCGACTTCCAAAGGCTATAAAGGAACATGTGGAGGAGGTTTGGAATGACACCGCTGCATGGGCTAAAATGGTTGTTGACAAATGGGGAGCCGACGTAGTTTCAGTTCATCTGCTTAGCACAGATCCGCTGATTAAAGACGCAAAAGCGAGGGAGGCCGCTAAAACAATTGAAAATGTGCTTCAAGCCGTGGACGTTCCCCTCATCATTGGCGGTTGCGGTGATCCAAAGAAGGATGCAGCAGTCTTCACGAAAGTTGCCGAGGTAGCTGAAGGCGAAAGAGTTCTTCTAAGCTCCGTCACTTTGGACATGGGTGATGCTGGCGTTCTCGACGATGTAGCAAAAACAGCAGCAAAATATGGGCAACCAGTGCTGGCGTTCACAGCCTTAGATTTGAATCGCGCCAAAGAGCTAAACAGGAAACTGTACGACCATGTGCCCCAAGAAAACGTTTTGATGGACTTAACGACGGCTGCGTTGGGTTACGGTCTTGAATACTCATTTACTATTCATGAGCGAGCTAGACTTGCGGCTTTGATGGGAGACTCGGAGCTTCAGCACCCAGTTTTAGCTGGAACCACCAATGCTTGGGCTGCAAGGGAGGCTTTTCTGAAACTGGGACCCGAATGGGAACCTAGAGAGATAAGGGGTCCTTTGTGGGAGACGATTACAGCGCTTACTTTACTTTTGGCTGGTGTTGACGTGTTTATGATGATGCATCCAGATGCTATCAGAACTATGAAGAAGCTCGTAGACGTTTTCATGAGGCGTGGCGAGGCTAAACCTGAGAAGATAGCGAGTTGGGTTAACGCGAGAATTTAGAGGAGGAGTAAGGTATGACTGAAAGAGAGATAAAGAAGAGTGTAAGAACTCTTAGCCCCATCGATGCGTATATGCTTCTTCCAAGGACGAACTGCAAGAAATGCGGGGAACCAAATTGTATGGCCTTTGCGGCTAAACTTGTCAACAGAGAGGTTCTCGTGGATGCATGCTCACCCCTACTGGAAAAGGAATACGAAGATAAGTATAACAAACTCAAAGAGTTGCTGGCGCCGCCAATTAAGGAAGTAACCATTGGTACAGGAGAAAACGCTGTTAAGATCGGCGGCAAGCTGGTTATGTATCGGCATGAATTCACTTATCATAATCCCGTTGCCTTAGCTTTTGATGTGACTGATGAAATGCCGTCGCGGTCTAAATTTGAGGGTGAAGAAGCTTTGCTGGACAGAATTAAAAAGATCGAAGGCTTCTCCTATGAATACATTGGCAGAAACCTCAAGCTCGATATGATAGCTATTAGGTCGACATCAAATGATCCCACAACCTTTAAGTCGGCTGTAGGAACGGTTGTTGAAGCCACACAGATGCCGTTGATTCTTTGCTCTTTAGATCCCAATGTTATGGAAGCTGGGTTGGTGGCGGCTTCTGGAAGGAGACCGTTGATTTA
>Ga0172366_10004748_pt1 | contig 10727 bp, 9 predicted proteins | sample LakKivSesite69cm_FD_114533 | JGI IMG/M metagenome (GOLD analysis project Ga0172366, IMG submission 114533) | Sediment microbial communities from Lake Kivu, Rwanda - Sediment site 69cm | ecosystem: Environmental > Aquatic > Freshwater > Lake > Sediment | place: Rwanda: Western Province, Lake Kivu...
AAAAAGGTAATATTTAATTCAACTCCGGGGGGCCTTGTTGCGGGCTCGTGGCCTAGCTAGGATAAGGCGCCAGGCTTCGGACCTGGATATCGCGGGTTCAAATCCCGCCGGGCCCACACACTTTTGTATACGGAAACCATAGCTCAATGAGCCCTGCCAGCAACAGTCCCATCCATGCCCGAGTCCCGCAAGGGGCCAAAGAAGCAGAGGCTGCACCGAGGCAGGGGCACGAAATGCATCGAGTCGGTCATGATGCCTTGGAAGAGAGGTTTTCTCGTGGCAAGGACACAGTTCCGTGACCAGACTAGCCCAGATCCCATATCAGCCGGATCTAGGAAAAACGGAAAGAAAAAAATAAGGAAAAAAGTAGGTAATTGCAGCGCGCACTGATTGCCGTTCTATCTGAACACTGGATAGAACCGAACCTGCATCAGTTTGACGCCGTTGTTTGTCGTTTGCCACCAGTAGCCTTCAAGTCCGGGTATGTCGAAAATCCATGTGTCGGTATAGTCAGTGAAGGTACCGTCAATGAGGTTGTGGAACGTGACGTCAGCGAAGAACAGATCGGTTCCGTTGTACCAATAAGGTGTGCCTTTGCGCTTCCCTGTTACCTCCAGGTGGTCCTGGTTCAGTTGGAAAGCCTCCCAAGACGCATTGTACGCGGCTTCCGGGTCAATCATGACCACCGAACCGTCCACAGGTTTCCCAAGCCCAACCAAGTAAACCATGTAGTAGCTTACCTGCTTCTTCTCGTCCACGCCATCGCCGTTAGTGTCCAGATACATGTACGCTGGGAGGATTATGCTGGCGGTGCCATCGCCCGTAGCGTCGCAATCCAGCACTGTCCAGTTCAAGGTGTAGGAGAAAGCATACTGGATCGTGAAGCCTTCGCTTGCGCTGAGTGGCACGAATATTGAGTGGCGTCCATCACCTATGGAATCGTCGGCGAATTTGTCAACTCCCTCGGGTACGCCGTGTACGTTAAGATTGAGGTGAGGCCCTGAAAAGTCGACTCCAGGTCTTGGCCTGCCGTTCCCTCCAGCGTAAACAGCAATGGTGCCTGCAAGCACAAGAGCTGCCATCAACGCCGAGATCACTGATGCACATGTTGGTCTTCCTTTGTCTTCTAGCCACGTGTCGGTTTTCATACTTCTTGCCCCTCCTGCAGAAGGATCGATGCCAACGACGCACTCCTGCAAGATCAACCACAAGCTTTGGCTCTAATCAACGTTGTCGCCAGAACCATACATGGTACGGGGAATATCGCAGATACGACCAACAATCCCTACGATCTCTCAGAACAATCCCGCGTAATTCCTACCAATCCCTTCCCAGTTGGGCGGGCCGATAGAAGAAGAGGGAGGTTGCATCCCTGGGATTGGAGGGTCCCCGCTCATGCACTCATTCATGCGGCCCTTTGGGTCCGGGTGATTGTCCAATCCACATTGGGGGAGGGTCGCCGAGTGATGGGTACTGGTGATGAGTCCCCTCTCTACTGTCCTTGCGGAGTATGGTCGAGTGGGGTTGGCGGAAAGAGTCTAATACTGCTCCCCCATCACGTTCAGGACTTGAGGCTTACCCAGTCCGGTGTTCTTCCCGGCATTGCTCTGATCGCCCCGCTATCCTCTCTACTGGTACTGTCTTGTTCCGTTCTTCTCCCGGCGGGGTCTGCCCTGCCCGATGGGAGGATCGGGGTTCTTTACATAGGGTGTCTTGCTCGCTCGGCGCCCTTTCAGGGGATGAGGGTGGATCCCCTTTTCTCGATCGAGTTCGTGCCTGCGACCTACCGGGACTGGGTCGCCGCGGCCGGCCTGACCATCGCGGATGAGCAGAGGATGATAAGGGTCTACATGCCGCGCACCACGGAGGGGTTGGTGGGCAGGATTGACGTGGTGGTGCTGGCGAACGCCAATCGAGATGCCGTCGGTCCTAGGAATATCGAGCTTCTCTTCAGGGGTTTCCAGGAGACGGATCTGGGCCTGTTCATGTCCGGCGGGTGGGAGAGCTTCGGCGGTGAGGGGTCTCCGTATCCTCCCTGGGATGATACGCCGATCGGTGGCCTGCTCCCGGTGGTTGGGGTGCCCGATTCCTGGCCCCAGCTCGGCCGCCTGGTGATAGATCGGCCCGATCATGAGCTGATCAGCAGCCTGCCGTGGAACAGCCGGACGTTGGACTATCCGGACAGGTGGGATCACAACATCGTTACCGTCAAGGAGGGTGTGGCCCAGCTCGCCCATCTTCTCTGGGGCGCGGGAATCGAGCATCCCCTTATGATCGATTGGGAGCTGGAGGAGCGGAACAGGGTTTTCGCGCTGACGAGCGAGATCTGCCGCCTGTCTTGGTACGGCACCCCATGGGAGTACGACTACGACTTCGGGGCGAACATCATGATCTACCTCGACCGCCGGGCTGTGCCGCAGGATACCGAGATGGTTCACCGCGCCAGGTCCGAGATACTGGGGATCGCTGGCAGGAAATCGTACGTGATGGACATACTGGAGTTCAGCGAGTCTTTCGGGGCGAATACAGGCGGGGTAAGGTCCAGATTCGGCGAGGTGGATGAGGTCATAGCGCGGGCGAACGAGCAGTACATCGACCTTAGATACGAGGATATGCTGGAGACCGACGAGCTGATCTTCTCGATGCTGGAGGAGCTTCAGGAGGAGGCATTGAAGTTGAAGGACCGCGCCCTCATGTGGGTCTATGTTATCGAGTGGCTGTCGGTGACGTTGACGGCCCTGGTCTGTGCGTTCGTTCTGTGGACGGTCATGGTCCGGCGCAAGCTCTACAGGGAGGTTCAGGTCACAAGGGCGTGGTAGGCGTGCTGCCCCACGCGGTCGACGCCCATCTGAGGACCTGGGAAGACGACCCCTGCATGGCCATGCTGTTGAACGAGGCGATCCGTGAGGTCCAGAAGCAACAGATCCTCGAGCACACTATCATGGAGGTCAAATCCGTCCTCCTCCCAAAGCCTGTTCTGCGTTGGACATGGCTTCTTGGAAGAAGCCTTGAAGTCAACCCGTCGCCCAGCCTCGAGGCCCTCGCACGGCTGGTCTCATTGGTGGAACATGCGATCAAGCTTTCGAGTCCAAGGCTCTGCGAAACCACAAGACGCTAAACGATATATATGGATGAGCGCCTACGAACGAAAGGACGATGAAGAGGCTGGTTGTCCGTCGCATGGGCTGGGCACGATACCTTTTGGCTTGGCTTCTGATAGCCCTGATTCCAGTGGTATATTGTCTTGGGGATGGTGGAATCGGCCTACTGTTCATAGGCGATCTTTCAAACGCGGGAGCTTTCTGGCTAACCCGGTCTGACCCTTTGTTCCGCTCAACATTTGTCCCGGCTACCATGCGGGATTTCATGCTTTTTGGCCCGATGCCTGCTCCGACAACGGACGACTTGGCAAGGCTCATAAGACTTCATATGCCCAGGACCTACGCTGATGTTGTTCGGAACTATGACGTGATCGTCTTCTTCGAAGCAAATTCGTATGCTGTTGCACCGCACATACAGAAACTGGCGAACGCGGTATCGCAGGGCGGTTTGGGCCTTCTGATGGAGGGAGGATATCAATCCTTCGGAGGGAATGCTGGGCACCCTTCATGGGGGGATACGCCGATCGGGCCTCTTCTCCCGACGGAGGACATCCCAGGAAGCTGGCACGATTCCCTCGACCACCGGTTCGTAGTAGACAAGCCTGAACACGAGTACATGCGGAGCATTCCGTGGCGTGAGGAGACTCTGCTGCGAGGTCAGGTTTGGGATCATAACCTGCTAAGAGTGAGGCCTGGAGCCGAGATGCTTGCACATGTTGAGTCCCCGGGCTGCAACTCGCCCATGATGGTGACTTGGAGGCTTGGACCTGAAGGCGGACCTAGAACATTCTCGTGTGCAAGCGAGTGGCTTTGGCAGTGGGTGGCAATGCCTTTCTGGAAGCACCAGTACTATGCCTGTGGCAATCTGCTGATCTATCTGGACGGTCGTCCTGTCCCACAGGATCTGATGCTTGTGGAGGCTGCAAGATCTGAGATATTGAGTTTCGCGACGAGGAGATCGCTTCTGTTGTCGTTGCTTGAGTTCTGCGAGTCCTTTGGAGCCAACACGGACAGGCTTACGGCGAAGCTTGAAGAGACAGAACAAACGGCGGCGAAAGGCCTGCCTCAATACTTGAACCTGGATTTCGAAGCGGCTTTGTCGAGCTATAGAGATGCGGGAAAGATGTTGGAGAACCTTGAGATCGAGGCGATGAACCTTAAGCGGATGGCGCTGATCTGGGTATATGTTGTGGAATGGCTTTCAGTCTCAGGAACCGCCATTGCCTGCGGCGTTGCCATCTGGTGGGTCATGGTGCGCAAAGCATTCTACCGTCCAGTCAAAGTGACTAGGCTCACATACTGATTCGACCCACAACCGATTTTGGCCAGTACAGTGGAAAGCTGTGTAGCGTGCAGATAGCAGGCTGGGCGGTCGCCACTTTCCGGGAATGTCCAAAGCGTTCCACGAAATTGAACAGCCGCGCTGAGAGCCGACGTTGACCGTTCCAGGATAGCTATTAGTATCGTTTCACCCCAGACAGCGGCGAGGCAGCGAGATGAAGCACCTGATGCCAATATGGATCTGCCTGATCCTGGGACTGGCCGTCCCGGCGGCATTCTGCCTGCCGGCGGCCGAGGACGTGAACAAGATAGCCCTTGAATGCGTCCGTTCTTCCCCAAACTACCTGGACAACGGGGGCTTTGGCGAGACGGTGACCGGGACCAGGGTGGGGGAGGAGATCTGCGTCGTCGCGGTGCAGTACCAGACCAGGCACGTCGGGATGCTTCAGGTCATCGGGCGGTTCGTCAGCTATGTGACGATAGATTCCGCCACCTTGAAGGTGCTCGAGGCAACCACCGAGGACATCACCGGCCAGATTGACGAACCTGAGCCGGGGGCCACGGAGCCCGGGAACGCCAGCGACCCTGACGAGCCCATCCTCATTGCCCCGGGCGAGGATGAACCATACCGCCTCAAGATATCCTACACCATCAACGAGACGAGGGAGATGATCCGGAAGCAGGGGCTGGAGGCCAACCTGACCGACGTATTGGGTCTGCTCGACCGGGCCCAGGCCCTGCTCGACATCGGGGACTACGACGGCGCCCTGAACGTGGCCCTAGAAGCCAGGGCGATCGCGGAGGAGTTCATCTATGGAAGCCCGGCCGAGGAGCCCAGCGAGGAGCCCGACAAGCCCAGCGAGGAGGAGACGCCCTGGCTGTATGGCTACGTCGTGGTCTTCGATCATGAGCCGACATCCGAAGAATGGGCCAGGTTGAAGGACATGTTCAATGCAACCCTCATCGCCGAGGCAAGCGTCTATGTTGACGAGAAGTACTCGTACTGGGTCAAGGTCTCGGGGGTCTCGCCCGATGATCTCGAGAAGGCCGAGGGCATCAAGGATGTCTTGGCCTTCAGGGGAGACCTGATCGGCCCAGCAGAGGGCCAGACCGATGTCCACGAGTTGTTGGCGTTGTCGTCGGGCACGATCGGGGGCCTTCTGGCGATCGCTGGACTTCGCAGACGCTGAAGTGCCTATGGCTCGGGGGGCTCGGGCCCGCCCCTCAGGCCCCTCTCAGGGCCAATCGGAAAAGGATTTAACGATGGCCGGGCCTCAGTTGGCCTGATGAGCGGAAGAACTGGGGCTCGGGTCCTCCTCTTCTTTCTCATAGCGGTGGTCCTTCCTACAGGATTAGCCAGGGAACCCGCAACCGACCCTGAGACGGGCCGCATCCGGATAATCTACTTCGGCGATTCCTGGGGGGTAACCAGCCCCTACCAGTACCTGGTCCGGGATCCGATGCTGGTCGTGACCCCGGTGCCCGCCTCGTCAACTCATCTCGGGGGAGTGCCAGATCCACTAAGGTACATCAGGCTGCACATGCCGAGGACCTTCGACCTTCTCGCATCAAGGTTTGACGTCATCATCCTGAGCGACACCGTCAAGGCGTACTACACCCCCAAGCAACTGAACTGGTTCAGGGATGTGGTCAAGGAGCGCGGCCGGGGATTGCTGATGGTCGGAGGCAGGGAGGTCCAGACCGGTGAATGGTGGGCCAATCCGGTCGAGGAGGCGCTGCCTGTGAACTGGGCCCTCGGGCAGACCTACGAGAAGCTCTTCAGGGCCTACCCGACGGACGTAGAGAGCGGCTTCCTCAAATCCCTGCCGTGGAAGGCCCTCCCTCCCTACCTCGGCATGAACCTGGCTGTGATGAAGGCCGGCGCCACCCTTCTCCTGCGGTCGGACGTTCAGGACTACCCAGTTCTGGCGTACTGGGAGTATGGAAGCGGTGCTGGCGTGGCGCACACCCCAGACTGGACCCCTGCATGGGGAGGACAGATCTGGGGATGGGAGTTCTACGGGGATTTTGCGGCGAACCTGATGTACCTCGCCGCTGGTATGGAGATCCCCGGGGATCCCTTCATGATGCGCGAGATCAGGGAGCAGTTCTACCGCTTCGACATACAGCGCGGCATAATCATCGGCATGTTGGAATTCGTGGAGAAGTTCGGGGCGAACATCGGCCCCTTGGAGGACATGCTTGCTGGGATTGACGAGGCCAAACAGCAGGCCACGCGGCTGTACGTGAAGCAGGAGTACGTAGAGGTGCTTGAGACCATGGGGGCGGCCCGGGCGGAACTGGACAAGGTCCTCGACCTTGCGCTCAGAACCAAGGACAGAGCTCTGCTCTGGATCTACATCTCGGAGGCGATGGCCGTGATGGCGACCTCCTTGATCTGTGGCGTGGCGATCTGGCTGCTCATGGTCAGGCGGAGGCTCTACCGGGCCGTCGGCACAACCCGCATGGTGGGCCTGGGCCGTTAGGCATCACGCCGTCCTTGAGCTCTCTGGGACGTGCGAAACAGATTATAGCTTGATGACCGCGCGGCTAGCCTGCAATGGGGTTTTCGTGGCTGAATGTTGGCAGCTTTTCATCGACGATCACGTGATAGGCAGGAGCACTGGCCTGCGGCGCGTCGTCCACCATCCCAGGCCCCTGGGAGTCGTCATCGACTCCGACCAGCCATGGGAAACCGCCGGCATCTCGCCCATATACTTCGGGCGCAGAACGAACGGGGAGTTCTTCTGCTTCTACAGTTCCATGTGGTGGGACATAGACCAGGCATCAAGCCTCCCGGAGGGCTTCAGGGAAGACCGCGCGCATCACATCCTGCACCGTATCGGCTATGCCACGAGCAAGGACGGCATACACTGGACGAAGCCGGTCCTGAACCTCGTGGAGGGGCCTGCGGCGGTGGACTGGAAAAGGCATGCCCCTTACCCTTCGCCGGAGAAGATGTCCAAGCGCAACAACCTGGGCGTTCCCTTCGTCGTGGTGGCCGATCTTGGGACCCACGGCAACGTCACCGACCCGGCGAAGAGATTTGCACTCCGCCTCGTTCCCGGCCCCGATCGCCAGGCGCCCGGAGTTGGAGGTGCATGGTCCGAGGCTCCCGAGGGGTACTTCGCCCCCGAGATCCCCGACTTCTTGGGCGACGCGGACTGGCGGGACAAGCCTGAGCCTTGCGGGGGGAGCTTCAATCCGAGGCGCAGGCTTCTGCATTTCTGGGACGGAATTCACAACGAATGGGTCGCCATGGATCAGGGCGTGCTCCCCAACTGGCTTCCCTCTCGCGAGATCGCCCGTTTCAGCTCAAAGGATCTGAAGAGCTGGGAATCAGGCGCCGTCCTCTACCCCGACTCGGGCGACCCCAACGATCCGGAGTCCTTTGATGAGCCGATGTCGCTCACCCCCTTCTGCGCGGAGGGATTGGTCTTCGGCTTGCTCAGCTGGTTTCATTCGGATCGCACCTATCCCGGCGGTGGACCCGACCTTGTCCCAAGCGCCGAACACCCGCACCGCTGGCCGTGGTGTCGCAAGGGGACCAACGAGATGCGCATAACCATCAGCCGTGACGGCGGGCTTACCTGGGACCGCAGATCCAGCAGGGAGGCCTGGATTCCCCACGGCCCCGAGGAGGACAGCTACGACAGGCTGGTCATCTCGCCCGTTCCACCCCTCCGCGTGGGGGACGAGGACTGGTTCTACGTCGGCGTGATAGACGGTGACCACCTCGGCATTCGGAACGATCCCGACAGCACCCTCTACAACCGGGGCAGGCTGAGCAGGTTCAGGATCGCGCTGTACACGCAGAAGCACAACCGCTACGTCAGCATGACCGCCCGGAATCGTTGGGACGTGCTCATCACCAGGCCCATCAAGGTTGAGGGCAGGTCGCTTCAGGTCAACGTTGACGCGGGCAGGGGTGAGCTGCGGGTTGGGATTGCCAGGGCCGAGCCCGTTCCAACCTTCGATGGCACGACTCCCTCCCACGCTGTCCACCTCTTGGAGAGGAACATGCTGTCCGGCTTCACCTTTGATGACTGTCCTCCGATCTACACCAACAGCATCGAGCACACTGTACAGTTCCTTGGCCAACCGGATCTGCGTTCCTTGGCTGGGAGTGAGGTCTGCCTGCTCTTCAAGATGTACAACCTAGACCTGTATGGCTTCCGTATCCTGTAGGGCAGGCGCGAGGGAGGGTGGGTGGAAGGACTACGGCCCCCCCAACACGCAATTGTCGGCATCCCCCCAACCTTGGCTAGGGCAAGACCTAACGTTGTCGCTCGTCAGGCACCGGGGCGTATCTCGCTTTCGGTCCTGACTCGGGAAAGTGCCAGCGCCCCCACGAGCAGCAGGGGCAGGCAGGCCACAAGCACGGGGGTGTAGGGGTCAAGTGAGATGATCGACCATGATCCCTTGAGATTCCTCAGCAAATCCAGCGCCATACCCGCGACCACCGGTCCCAATCCCCCGATCACCCCAATCCAGGCATAGTAGACGGCCATGTACTCCGTTCGCTTGGTCGGGGGGACCACATCGACGTAAAGAAGCCGAATGTCCCCCACGGCCCTGCCTGCGGACGCAACGCCCATCACCATCGTCGCGACTGCCGCGAGCAGGAAGCTGAGAGGGTGGTGACGAGGCATCATCAGGTAGAAGAGAGCGGGAGGAACCATGAGATAGGCCGAGGAAACGGCCACGGATTTGCTGCCCGCCCGATCGGCCGCCCAGCCCCAGAGGTAGGCGGAGAGCAAGCCAGCCACCGAGCCGTAGACCTGGAGCAAAAGTATTTGCCCGTCGGTGAGCCCGATCTGTTCCTTCATGAGGAGGGGGACGAAGGCGGTCAGGCACGCGGACACAGCGGTCGACACGATCCCGGTCCCCACAAGGTAGAGCCGGAGGTTTCGGTCCGCAAGGGCTTGGCGGATCGAACGGAAATGCGCCCTGTTCGGTTCCTTCACGGGAGCGCCACCGGGGACCATGGTTGCGCATAACGCCGAAACCAGCCCGAACACAACCCCCGCCTCGATGAGCATGAGGAACCTCTCCATTCCCGGCACCTTCTCTATGACCTGGCTTGCCCACGCCAAGGCAGAGGCGGATGCCAGCAGGGAGAGGATGTGGCTCAGCCCCTGGTACCTTCCCCTGAAGGAGTGAGGGACGATCTCTTGGTACCACGGGTAGATTGCGGTCTCTGCCACTGCTCGGCAGATGGCAAAGAGTCCCACTAGGATCGTGACGAAGAGGAAGGCCGTATGGATGCCGTGGTTTGCGCTGATCCAGGGCGTGAGCAGAAGGCCGGCGGTGATGAACTTCCGGGATGTGTAGAAGGTGATGAACACGCGTTTTACCCCGATCCGCGCCACGGCCGATGCTATGATGAGGGAGATAGGGCCCGCGAAGGGGAGTAGGGAGAGCAGGAAGCCGATGCCCGTCTTGGAGAGGCCCAGCTCGCCTAGGAAGAGAACGAACACGGGGCCGAAGTAGGTGAGGGACCCAAACACGCTGCTGGTCGCACTGAAGGCGAGGCTCCAGGGGAGCCTCCGCATCTTCTCATCGTCGCCCACCTCGCCGCTCATGGGGTTCCTCCAGATGGGGTGTTCTCAATCGGCAGGCCAAGGTGGGAGGTTGCCAGACCCTCTACGTGGTCGGTCCCATCTCTCCGGATGCAGAGTTCGGTATCCGGGGACCAGGACGTTGCTGACGAATCCAAGTTCGCCAATGCGCTGGCTGATCCTCTCGAGGCATATCCGCTTCCTCTCCGGGTTGCCGTCGGCGTCAACCTCGACCACGTAGGTTCTGTGCTTGGAGCTCTGCCCGGCCACACTCCCGTGGTCTTCGAGGGCCTTTCTCACATCGGGGCCCATCTCGAAGACTTCAACTATGATCCTCAAGCTAGCCACCCACCCACATGAGCCGACCTGCGCGGATCATTCGATCGTCTCGAAGTAAACAACCTGATCAAAGGGTTTGCGCTCAGGGGGATCCGGTTTCTCCGCGGGATACCCGACGGATACGACTGCCACTGCCCTCCAGCCCTCGGGAGCCTTGATATACTCGCAGATCGCCTCGTTGTCGAAGGACCCGTTCCAGCATGTCGACAAGCCCTCCTCGTGGGCAGTCAGGAGCATGTTCTGGATCGCAGCGGCGGTTTCCTGGATCGCGTACAGCTCCGCGTCCTGCTTGTCCGCGCCCCTCAGGTCGATGAAGACCACGATGTCAACGGGCGCCCGCTGGACGTGGCGCTGGCTCGAGATCGCCTTCTTGGTGATCTCGTTTCTCACCACCGCGAATCTCCACCTCTCGTTGGCGCAGGGGGCCCAGAGCGCCGCTTTCAGG
>Ga0172366_10004749_pt1 | contig 10724 bp, 6 predicted proteins | sample LakKivSesite69cm_FD_114533 | JGI IMG/M metagenome (GOLD analysis project Ga0172366, IMG submission 114533) | Sediment microbial communities from Lake Kivu, Rwanda - Sediment site 69cm | ecosystem: Environmental > Aquatic > Freshwater > Lake > Sediment | place: Rwanda: Western Province, Lake Kivu...
AAGAAGTGGCATGATATCCCAGTCCCGTCATGATCCACGTGGCCTCGGCGATGTCATCGCGATCCGGCGTGTTGGATGGTGTTCCAACCCGGTCTCTATTGTAGAGCCGGCCGTTTGCCGTTGCATAGCTCCCGTTGAAAAAATGGTTGGCCAGGTCGAATGCGATGAGGTCGAGCACCATCGCGGAGCGGTTCGAGATGATCGAGTCTTCGGAGAAGTCGACAAGGTTGACCAGCGCGGGAATGTCGATGGTGAAGTAGGTCGGAGACGTCTCGGTAAAGCCAATGTTGGCCTTCCAATCGAGCCAGTCATATATCATGCTTCGTGCGTGCGTCATATGCTGCGTTCCTATCATGCCCGAGTTGGCGAACGTCTCGTTGGGATATAACTGCCCAGCGAGGAGTTCGCACGCGTGCATCTGTATCATGTGGTTCTCCGTGTAGATGATCTGGTCTTGGGTCGGTAACAACTGGGGCTCGGTGAACCAGTAGTCGAAATTCAATAACCCCTGCTTGATCGTGGCAAGCGTGGCGGGGCTGAGCAACGAAACACCCTCGTTGAGATAGACCATACGCAGCAAGAGGGTGAGGCTAAACTCGTTAGTGTAGGTCAGGTCTTCATATCTTTTGGCGACGTTCACGATGCTCGACTCATCGGGTGCGATGCCACGGTAGAGCCTGGCGATTTGCGCCGCAAACGAGGTGCTCGTAATGGCGCCGTTGATGTATGCTTCTTTCCTATCGGACGCGGACATCGGATTCCAGATGTCACTGGGGGAGATGGCGGTCCCAGGGTCGAAGAAATAGGCTTTCTCGTCGTAGAAGGACGACCGTCTGGTCGTGGTGGTGAACTCGACGGTCACGAGGAGCAGCACGGATGCCGCGATCGTAATCACGCCCCATGCACGCCGATTGCGAGCTCGAACGTGATGATCCTTGATTCGCAGCTGTCCCGGGAAGAGAGCGGCGAGGACTCGACAAATCGTGTCCAGCAGGGGATTCGGGGAATCGTGGTGCATGCGAGACCAGCGCTCGTAGAATAGATAAAACATTCGATTTGGCCCAAAAGGGACTCAATAATCATGTTATCTCTAATATAAAAGATCATTGATGGCTTTCAAGCGCTGTAAATCGCCTTTTGGCCTTCGATCGAAGGTAACGAACCCATTCATCTCCTGGTACTGGTCGGAGAATTCCGTATATACGTGGCCGCAGATCCAAGCTTTGCGAGCGACAAAAGCCTTGATCGTCCTCTCGTAAAGGTTCAAGACCTCATCGAAGGTCTTGTAGAGGATGCCCTGGTACCCCCAGCACTTGTACTGGTCAGGCTTGGCGTTCGGGTCATCGAGGTTCATGCCCCAGCCGCCCCACTCGCTGATGATGACCGGCTCGCCGTGGTACTTCCCGCCCGTCATGTACCACTTCGTGCACCACGCGAAGTCGGCCGGATCCTTCACCTTCGGGTATTTCTCGGGGATGTTGTTCACGATTTCCCCGGGCTGCTGGTAGATGTGCACCGAGAAGAGGTCGGTGGCGCCGTCTATCAACGAGTAGCCGTCGTTCGCGTTCACCGGGCGCGTCGGGTCCTCGCCCTTCGTGAGGCGGTAAAGTGCCCTCGCGAATTCTTGCTCGTCCGGCAAGCTCTTGTTGGCCAGGCCCCATGTCTCGTTGATGGGGATCCAGGCGATGATGGACGGGTGGTTCCGGTCGCGCCGGACGACCGCCGGCCACTCGTGGAGGAGCAGCTCCCGCGATCGACCTGTAAAGCGGCGCGAGTTGGCCATCTCTCCCCAGAGTAAAACGCCCATCTTGTCCGCCCAGTACAAGAAGCGGGGATCCTCGACGATCTGGTGGATGCGGGCGCCGTTGAACCCCATCTCGAGCAATAGTTCCAGGTCCTTCTTCATTGCATCGTCGGATGGCGGGGTCCACAGGCTTTCCGGGAAATATCCCTGGTACAGGGCGAACTTCAGGTAGATCGGTTCCTTGTTGAGCAAGATCTTGTTTCCCTCGATGGAAACCTCGCGGAACGCGAACGTGCAGCGTAACTCATCGAGCACCGTCTCGTCGTCGGAATTGCCGTCGATCAACCGGAACCGCGCCTCGTACAGCTTCGGGGTGCGTGGGGTCCAGCGCTGGATGGCCAGCGGATCGACATCGAGCTCGATCCGTTGTTCCTCGAACCTCGGGACGATCATCGCGAAATACCCTGTCTTGGAGACCTGCTTGTCGCCGTCGAAGATCGCGCATTCCACCACGAGGCTTTTCTTGTTGGGGGCCACGCCGGCGATGTTCATGAAGCCAGTGACGTGGCCACTCCATGCCGCACGGAGGTAAAAATCCGAGCGGTCGAGGTAGTACGGCTGCCCCACGTACTCTAGCCAGACGGTTTGCCATATCCCGGTCACCTTCTCGTAGTCGCAGCCCGAAAACCGCTCGACCATGCTCTGCTTCCCGCGCGGGAGCTGCTCGTCGAACTGTAAGTCGTGGACGTGCACGACCAGCAACTGAGCGGCGGCCTTGTCTTCGGTCAAGTAGGGCGTGATGTCGAAGGTAAAAGACGTGGACCCGCCGTAGTGGCTACCCACGAGCGATCCATTGACGAACACGTCGCACTCGTAGTCCACGGCCCCGAAGTTCAACAAGATCGTGTTTGTTATCCTGGCTTTCGGGATGGAGAACGTCCGGGCGTACCAGACGTGGTCGATGAAGTGCTGGTCGTCGATGCCAGACATCTTGCTCTGGTAGACGAAGGGCACGGTGATCTTGCGAGAAAAATTCGGCTGCTCGTACCAGCGCTCCCTCATGCCCTTGTTATCGGGATCGAACTCGAAATCCCACTCGCCATTCAAGCATGTCCACGAATCCGGGGCGCGAGCGGCGTCCGGCCGCGGGTATTCCGGCCTTGGTATCGTGTTTGCCATGGTCTTCCAATTGCCCCCGTCGTTGATAATCCTATTGTGGAAATCGATCGATCGACGATGACGAGTAAAAAACCCATGTTGTCGATCTTGTTGTGAACGCCGATGGAAATGGATGCCGGCGCTTTGCTTTCTGGTCATCGGGATTTCGTTACATCAAATACCTTGACGAGCTTGACCGATTCAGGCTCGAGATGGAGCTGCATCGTGAATTGCACGTCGTCTTGCAGGGCTTCTCCATGCTCCGTCTCTTCCTCGTCGATCTCGGCGACCTGCCGGAGGTCCTCGATTTGCTCGATCGTGGGATTGCGGGGCGAGCCCATGGCCTTCCACGCTTCGAACGCGTTGGCACGTGCCTTGCTCGTCTCCCAGATGGTGAAATCGAGATCTTTCCCCGTGAACGATCCTTTCTTGTCGATCCGGATCGCCAGGTCGAGCGGCTGTGGCACCGTCGCCCGGGGCTCAACGAAATACCAGGCTAGCAAGCGCAGCTCGTTGCCAGCACGCGTGGCGAGCAGGCCAACGCCTGGTGGTAATCGTGCACCCTCCTCTTCCACCTTGCAGATCTCGGGACCCAGCTGCTTCAAGAAGTAGAACGCGGTGAAGGATGGCTTGCGGATGCCGTTGATCGTGATCAAGCCGAAGCCGCCATGGAAGGCCTTGTCGGGCAGCCCCATCTCCTCGAACACATCCGAGACGGTCCAGTACGAAAAGGAATCGACGAGGCCGTTAACGGAGCCAATCGCTTTGCAAATGAACGCCGCTTGACCGGACGTGTCGTGGAATGGATCAAAGGGATTCGACGTCGAGCCCCATTCAGTGAAGTGGAGCTCAATACCGGGGAAATGGCTCCTCGCGATTTCACCCCGGACGCGGTCGACGACGTCGCGAACGTAGTTTCCCGAGACGAATTTCTTGCCCTGGAAGCCTTGGTCGCTCTGGTAAACGTGGGTGCTGACGAAGTCGACGGGAATGCCATTGTCGTGGCAAAACTCGAGAAAAGGCGTTATCCAGTTGCCGTCAGAAGACGCGGGCCCGCCAACCTTGAGCCTCGGGTCGATGGCCTTGACGGCCTTGACGGCGTGGTCGTACAGCTTGAAATATTCTGCTTGCGTCCCGGTCCAGAAATTCTTCAAGTTTGGTTCGTTCCATATCTCGAAATACCAGTCGAGTAACTCATCGATGCCATACCGCTCCTTCCAGTGCAAGACGAGCTGGGAGACGAGCGATTCCCACAGCTCGTAGCTGTGCGGGGGCGTCACGTTCGACGGGTACTTGAACACTTGCGTGTCGCCGCTTGCCAGGTATTTCGGCATGAACCCGAGCTCGACGAAGGGCTTGATGCCGAGATCGAGGAGCGTGTCATAGATCGCGTCGACGTTGATGAAGTTCAAGCATTCCGGGTCGATCTCCTTGTCCCCCCTATCAGCGAACTGCACGAGGCCGACATCGTCGGACAAGGTGCCGTGGAAGCGCAGGTACTCGAAACCAATCACGTCTTGCGCCATCTCCACCTGGTCGATCAAGTCTTTCCGGGTGAGCAGGAATGCACTGCCAATCCCGAAGACTTTTTTCCAGAAGGGCTTGAACTCGCCCGCCTTCACGGCCGGGTCGATCCGTACTTGCGTGGCTGCCATGGACCTGCGTTCACCTCGATCAGCTCGGGCTCAACGTGATAGATCAAGGGGATCCATTACTGATAAGTACCGCGGATTCTTGCCTCGCGGAGATGCTGACGAGCTTCCGAATCGAATTGGCGCCGTTCTCGGTTGCCGGCCATTTTTCAAGAAAGATCTCGTCATCGGTCTCGAGCGGGGTGATCGAGAGCCGGGCGCCCGACTCGAGAATACGTGGTGCCCAGCGCTTGATGCCCACGATCCACGGCACCCCGGAGTAGAAATCATCGGCCACGTCCTTGCCATCGACGTGTAGCGTCGCGGTGTTCCCGATGTACTCGATCGAGAGGAATAGGTCCTGGCCGTCATCCAGAGCGTGTTTCGGGATCTCGATCTGCCAGCTGCCCGGGTCGTGCTTGACTGGAACGACCTTGATGGGAAACCTGGTAGCCTTCTTCTGACGTGCCAGCACGAACCGAGCGAACGCGCCATCCTTGGCGGGATCCAGGGCATTGCCGTCAGCCGAGAGCGCGAGGCCGCTCGACGGGAAGACCGAGAAGGTGGCACCACCAGCATCTTCCCCGTACAGCACGACCTCGTTGCTGGCAAAGTATAGGTTCGTCGAGGAGATGATCGCCCGTTCCTGGCCCCACGCCTTGCCCTTCCAGAAGTGCTCAGCGTCGCTTGCGTCCAGGAGCATGACGTTCAGTATAGGCATGTTCGGGGTGACGGCCGAGATCTGCACGTCCCGGCCCGGCTTGATGCCCGTCACGATGACCTGGCCACCGGCCCGCTCGATCTTGGCCTTGCTGCCTGCTGGAAGGCGCACGGAATCCACCGTGCTTTCGACAAAGGCGAATTCGGGGTCCATCCCGTCCAGCTGGAAAAAAAAAAGGGTACACTCCTTCTCGTTCCCGATCGTCGTGATGGGCTGCGCGGTTGTATGGTGCAACACGACCCCGTTAATGTCGAGGTTGAATGGCAAGATGCCGTACTTGCCCTTCTTGAACGCGACCGGCCGGGCAGGGAACGCGATCGTCTCGCCCGGGAGGCTGATCTTGAACAAGATCCCCGGGATGTCGTGCATCCGGGGGTTGAACCGGTCGTGGTTATTATAGAAGACGAAGCCCGCGTTGCCACGCACCCGGGCCCCCGACCTCGGCGTGTCAGCGTCATCGAGGTCCATCGGGCGCGCGTCGGGCAGGACCGGGATCATCGGGGCGAGCCGGCTGCCGAACGCTGCGAGGAACAAGTGCAGCAGCCGGAAGTGATGGTAGGACGGGCGCACCTGCCCGAACTCGCCAATCGGGGCCTGGAAATCGTAGCTGAAGGTGGGATAAATGAGCATGCCCGGCCGTCCAAGGGTTTCCTCCATGGTCGAGAGCTTGCCGACGGGGTGCGTCCCGCCGTGGAACACGTAGTAGCCGATCATGTTCGCGCCGCTGGCCAACTTGACAAGGGCCAAGGACAGCATGTCCGCGGGTTGGATGACGGGGCGGCGGTGATACGTGACCTGGATGCCGGGACCGACCTCGCACGTGAGATACGGGTGCTTGTACTTGCTACGCTCCACGTCGTTGACGACGGCCTTGTTATCGATGAACCCGTCGTCCCGCTCTGGCGTGAAAAAGAAACCTTTTGAATGATCCGTTTTGTACGGCTTGAAATTCATGTCCCATGGGCTTTCCGTGTACCCGCCGAACGTGGGAATTAGTTCTGCTGGCGGTATCGATGCGTTCCCCCAGCCCGTCGCCGTGTATATCGGGACGTCGAAACCAGCATCGACGGCGATGCGCTTCAAGGCTTGCATGTAGGGGATGCCCTTCTCGCCTTCACACATCTCGTTCTCGAGCTGGATCATGAACACGGGACCGCCATCCTTGAAAAGGAGGCCATCGACTTGCTTGGCGATCTCGCGGTAGAGCACGCGCGTGCGTTCCAGGAACGCGGGGTCGGCCGTCCGCTTGGTCTCGGACTTCCACATCCAGTCCGGGATGCCCCCGTTCCTGCATTCGCCGTGGCAAAAGGGACCGAGGCGCAAGAACACGAGCAAGCCGTGTTTAGCGCAGAGCTGGACGAACTTGCGGAGATCCCTGTCGCCCGTCCAGTCGAACTCGTCCTTCACTTCCTCGTGGTGGATCCAGAAGATGTACGTCGCGATGATCGTGATGCCGCACGCCTTCATCTTGAGCAGCTCCTCCTCCCAGAACTGGTGCGGGTAGCGGCTGAACTGCATCTCCCCAGAGACAGGGAGAACGGGCTTGCCGTCGATAGCGATGTACTGGCTGGTGACGTCGATGCTTGTGCCATCTGGCCTCGTGCCAGTCATGCCCAGATGGTGCGAAATGACCTTCCGTATGCCAATCGGTACCTTGAAGTTCACTACATTCGAGGCAGTCATACAGCTTTGTTTTCGCCATCAGGCTTCAAAAATCCGTCAGGAACGGACTCCAGGTCCTCTTTCATTTCCCTCAAAGCCGAGATCGTTTTCGATTTCAAGATAGCTATGGCTGAAAGAACGATGATGATTGCGAAAGCACCACCGGGTCTGAACGCGGGACGCTCTTGCTTAGAGGAGGAACAAGAGCAAGAATGAAAGCCCGTAAATCGAAATAAACAGCACGCCGGACTTTTTATCTACCTTCTGCCTGGCGGTCGTGACGAGAATGACGACGAACGAAGCCGCGATCGCGTACAACAAGGTGGGGATAGCGCGGGCCGTATCCACGGCTTGCGGGAACAATGCTTGCCCGATGGCCATGGAAATCGTCGCGTCGACGATGCAGCTGCCGATGATATCGCCGATGGCGATCCCGTAATCCTTTTTGCGCAAGGCCGTGAGATCGACGGCGAGCTCGGGGAGGGACGTGCCGACCGACAGGATGAAGAAGCTGATGATGTACTCCGAGACGCCCAGGGCCTGGGACAGCGTGATGACCGACTGCACGAGGATGATGGAGCTGATCGCCACCCCACCAAAAGCAAGGAAGGCGAACGTCGCGTGGTACTTTTTACTCTTGCGAGGCTTGCTCTTGTTGGCGTCGTCATCGGTCAGCATCAAGTCGACGGTCTCGAGCTTATCGCTCTTCGTGACGTTCCACGTTATGAGGCTATAGAAGAAAAAGCTGGCGATCAGGAAGATCGCGTTCAAGTTTGTGAAATAGCCCTTCTCGATCACGGAATAGATCATGATGAGCGAGATGACCAGGCACGCGCCGATGATGAATATCTCCTTTCGCTTGACCTGGAACGCCCTATACATTCCGAGGATGCCGAACACGAGCGTGATCTGGTTTAATATCGCGCCGAGAGAATCGCCAACGTCGATGTTGCCGTGGCCAAGGCTGCAAGAGATGATCGAGGTGAATATCTCGGGGATGTCAGTGCCGATGGAGACGATCGTGACGCCGATGATAAGGTTCGACACGCCAAACAGCGATGCAAGCGTCGAAGCGTGCGTGACAGCGAGGTCGCTGCATATAGCGATGAAAATGATGCCCCCGACGATGCCGAGGACGGCGAGGACGATATCAAGCATGCGGTCTGTGCTCCTCTCGTGTGGTCATCTCCGAAAGCAAATGTGTGTAATTTGTCGGGAGCTCTTTATAAATCCCTCCCCCCGACTTCCCTTGCTCCCAAGTGCTGCTTCCCGTCCCCCTACGACCTAAACGAAGATAAGCAATGGCGGTGCTGGTAGGACCATGGCGGGCAAACCAGGCTTGCGTGAGGCCCAGGCAGCGGTAGACGCCGGGAGCGCGGCCGCGCGGCAAGACCCGAACCGGCCGATCTATCACGCGATGTGCCCGGCGAATTGGATGAACGACCCGAATGGCCCCATCCTCGTCGAAGACGAGGTGCACGTGTTCTACCAACACCACCCGTTCAAGGCTGATTGGGGGCCGATGTACTGGGGCCACGTGAAGAGCAAGGACCTCGTTCACTGGTCCCACCAGCCCATCGCGTTCGGGCCGTCGTGGGACCAGGGCGAGGACGGGTGCTGGTCGGGCTCGTGCATCCACGGGCCCGGCGGGTTGCCGCATGCCCTGTACACGAGCGTCGGGAAGGACAGGCCAGCGCTCGACAAGTCCGAGCAATGGCTCGTCGTGGGCTCGAAGGACATGGCGCGGTGGGAGAAATCCCCCGCCAACCCGGTCATGACCCACGTGCTGCACGGAAAAGTGCGCATCGAAGACTGGCGAGACCCGTTCGTTTGGCATGCTGGAGAAGGAATATATTACTGCGTCATAGGCGGACATCTCGTCCAGGACGGGAAGCCAAAGCACAACCCCGCCGCGTTTCTTTACAAGTCGCCCGACATGGTGCACTGGACATTCCTTGGGCCGATGTACTCGCGCTTCAAGGGAGGGGTCGATGCGCGCGTCGGGCCGGGCGTGAACCTCGGCACGAACTGGGAATGCCCGCTGTTCTTCCCGCTCGGCGACAAGCACGTGCTCGCGGTCTCGGTCAACGGCACGGCATACACGATCGGCACGTTCAAGGACGAGAAGTTCGCGGCACAAGGGAACTGGTACCCGCTGGATTACAGTGACATGTTCTACGCCCCGCACGCGTTCGCGGATGCGAAAGGCCGTCGCATCGTCATTGGCTGGATCCGGACGGAAAAGCACCCCCACTGGAGTGGCTGCTTCAGCTTGCCTCGCGTCGTGACCGATCGTGGCGATGAAACGCTCGGCATCGTGCCGGTGCCCGAGCTCGACGTGTTACATGGCAAGCACGTCCACGTGGACGGCGTCGCGATCCAGGCGGGCTCGGCACGGCCCATGATCTCGAGCAAGCCGTTCGCGGCGGTCTCGGGGGGCCGGGCCATCGAGCTGCGCTTCACGATGCCCCTTGCCGGGTCGGCCAGTGGCGAGCTCGTCCCGCCCCCGTTCGAGCTGGCGCTCTACGAGCCCATCGCGGGCAAGCAATCGTTCATCGGCTGTATCGGGTTCGAGCCGGAGGAGTCGCTGATCTTCATCGGGAACAAGAGCGGCGTGTTGCACGCGGGAGAGGGCGAGAATGTCCTCGAAGCGAGGCTGTTCATCGACCAGGGGATAGTGGAGCTGTTCATCAACGGCCGGTGGGCACTCACCAATGAGATCCCGGTCGAGCCAACGACCAGGCTCGCGATCGTTGCGAAGGCCGCCGAAGGTGCCGCCGTCGAGTTCGAGGAGATCGAGTGCTGGGAAATGAAATCGATCTGGGGATGATTGTTCTCCGGCGGTCCATCTGTTGATTAATCGAACGTTGACTGCTGGTCTCAAACAAGGGTCATCAAGGACGCCCAGGAACTCCTGGTCATCAAGCGCGCCAACCGGGAAAAGCTTCGGGAGAAGATTACCAGGGATCAAGCAGCGAAAGCGATGTAACTTCTTGTTTTTCATCAATTACCCATCATTTCGGGTAAACAGGGGGGAATTCAACGTTTCCACCGCGCGGCGACGACCACCACCAGCGACGCGATCGCGAAGGGAATGGCCCGCAGCAGCTGGATCCACCTTTGGTACGCGGCATGCCCCCCGTCCCGCAGCAGCTGGATGTACGACGTGGTCATCTTCCAATACATGAAGGGATCCATGTTCCCGGCCGCGTCGATCCACGGCTCGGTCGCTCCCGAGACGAGGCTGGTGTCGGCCGGCGCGACCGCAGTCTCCTCGGCATACTCGTTGAACGAGTTGATGATCAAAACGCGTGGCAGCCGCGGCGTGGCCAAAACGATGTTCCAGGACTGCACCGCGTAGAAAGACCCGTGCTGGCGGGACACCGGCTTGGCGCCCTTGTTATTGTTCCAGCCAGGCATCACGATCATGACCTCCTCGCCCGGGATGGTGTATTCGCGGATCTCCCACCCGTAATTGTTTGCCGCCGCGGGACTGTGAGCCCACCGCAAGTTGAACTTGTCCACGTTCGTCTTCGATCCGGTATACGCCTGCCACGAGTCCTGGTCGGAAAACGAGCAATAGTTGACGAGCAATGGCTTCCCGTTCACGTGGTAATAGTTTTCCTCGCCACCATCTGTCGTGTTGACGAATTGTCACCAGACCTCGCCCGCCTCCCATTCCAAGCTGGCCGGGTCGTGGGAAAACTGGTTCGAGCCGATGGCGAGGGCATACCGGATCGGCCGGTGCGAAGCGTTGCCATTCCACGCGTCGATGCGCGAGGCCAGGGCCTTGGCGCGGAGGTAGATG
>Ga0172366_10004750_pt1 | contig 10723 bp, 8 predicted proteins | sample LakKivSesite69cm_FD_114533 | JGI IMG/M metagenome (GOLD analysis project Ga0172366, IMG submission 114533) | Sediment microbial communities from Lake Kivu, Rwanda - Sediment site 69cm | ecosystem: Environmental > Aquatic > Freshwater > Lake > Sediment | place: Rwanda: Western Province, Lake Kivu...
GGAAAGATTGAAGAGCCAATCTCGTTCTGATAAAGTTAATAGATTATTTGGTGACCTATCCCCCTTGCCCCCTTCCCTTAACAAGGGAAGAGGGAGTGTAGGTAAGAGAGGGGCGAAGCCCCTCTCTAAAATCTCTCTCCTTCAATTAAAGAGGGTAAGGAAGAAAGTCAAAGAGAGGCGAAGCCTCTCTTAAGAAAAACCTTCCCCCTCTCCTTCAAAGGAGAGGGGGATTAAGGGGGTGAGGTTGATAAAGAAACCTCACATTGTTAGAGACTTGTTTGGAGAGCAGGAGTGAGTAACTGGCAGGAGCTTGAGCACCAATACTTTATGACTACTGTAGAGCGTGTCCCTTTGACCATAGTCAGGGGGCAGGGGGCACGGGTGTGGGACGAAGATGGGCGGGAATACCTTGACTTTGTTGGTGGCTGGGCAGTCAATAGTCTGGGGCACTGCCATCCCGTGGTTACCCAGGCGCTGACCGAGCAGGCACATCTACTTATTCAGACGTCTAACCAGTTCTATACCATTCCTCAGATTCGCCTGGCTGAGCTTTTAGTCCAGAATAGCTGTCTGGGCAAGGTCTTTTTTGGCAATAGTGGTGCCGAGGCTAATGAGGGGGCAGTAAAGCTAGCCCGCCGCTACGGGCAGCTCTATCTGGGTGGGGCCTATGAGGTTATTACCACCCTCGGCTCCTTTCATGGTCGCACCTTAGCTATGGTGGCGGCTACCGGTCAGGCTAAATTCCAGCAGTCTTATCCCCCCCTCCCCACTGGCTTTGTCAATGTGGAGTATAATAATATTGAAGCGATAAAGTCAGCCACTACTAATAAAACCTGTGCTGTGATGGTGGAGCCGATACAGGGGGAGGGTGGGGTCAACCTGCCTGACGACGGTTATTTGCCAGCAATAAGGGCTTGGTGCGACCAGAAGGGCATCCTGCTTATTCTGGATGAGATTCAAACTGGCATGGGTCGAACCGGGACGCTCTTTGCCTACGAGCAATATGGCATTGAACCTGATATAATGACACTGGCTAAGGGCTTAGCCAGTGGCGTGCCCATTGGGGCTATTCTCGCCAAGGAGAGGGCGGCTGTGTTTGCCCCCGGTGAGCACGGCTCTACCTTCGGTGGTAACCCGTTAGCCTGTGCTGCTGGCTACGCTACAGTAAAATTTATCATTGATAATGATATAGCTTGGAAGGCAAAGGTGGTGGGACAGGAGCTTATCGCCGGGCTGGAAAAGCTGAGGCAGAAATTCCAGTTTATTACTGATGTTCGGGGGCGTGGGCTGCTGGTGGCTATGGAGTTCGCCAGTGACATTGCCCAATCATTGGTAACGGCTTGCCTTGAGCGAGGCTTACTGGTAAACCGACTCAAGCCCAACGCCTTGCGCTTTATGCCTCCCCTCATTATCGGGACTAAGGAGGTGGATGAGGCGTTGGGCATTCTAGATAAAGCACTAGCTAGTATGGCAAAGTAAGGGAGAGGCGGAGCCATCTTTACCATAGGGTGTTAAAGAGGGACGAAGTCCCTCTTATAAACTCGTCCCCCTCTCCTTTCTAAGGAGAGGGGGACAAAGGGGGAGAGGTTAAAAATGTCAGATAAGGTAGTACTGGCTTACAGTGGTGGGTTGGATACATCAGTAGCTATCAGATGGCTCAAGGAGAGGTATAACCTGGATGTTATTGCCCTCAACGTTGATGTCGGCAATGAGCGGGACTTTTCTGCCGTTCGTCAGAAGGCGCTTAATATTGGCGCAGTGAAGGCGCTGGTAGAGGATGCCAAGGAATTATTTGTTAACTATTTTATCTTCCCGGCGCTACAGGCTGATGCTGTCTATGAGGGACAGTACCCTCTGGCTACCGCCCTGGCTCGTCCGCTAATGGCTAAGCTGCTGGTGGATACTGCCTTAAATGAAGGGGCTTCGGCAGTAGCCCATGGCTGCACCGGCAAAGGGAATGACCAGGTGAGGTTTGATGTGAGCATCGGTGCCCTGGCACCTAACCTCAAAATCATCGCCCCGGCTCGGGAATGGGGCATGACCCGGGAAGAGACCATCAAATATGCTCAGCGTTATGGGATTCCGGTGCCGATTACTGCTGCCAGCCCCTATTCCATTGATGCCAACCTGTGGGGGCGGAGTATTGAGTGTGGGGTTCTTGAGGACCCCTGGGTTGAACCACCAGCCGATGTCTTCACCTGGACAAGGTCACCGGCTAACGCCCCTGATGTGCCAGCCTATGTGGAGATTGGCTTTGACCAGGGTATCCCAATTACCCTTGATGGGCAGGAGATGGATGGCGTTAGTTTAATCCAGCGGCTGAACCAGCTGGCTGGCGAGCACGGGGTAGGCAGGATTGACCATTTAGAGAATAGGCTGGTGGGGATAAAATCAAGGGAGGTTTACGAAGCGCCGGCAGCTATAGTATTACTCCAGGCACACCAGGCTCTGGAGGCAATGACCCTGTCAAAAGAGCAGTTACGGTTTAAGCAAAAGGTGGCGGTGGAATATGCCGACCTCGTCTATAATGGTCTGTGGTTCAGCTCACTCCATCAGGATTTGGCTGCCTATGTTAAGAGCACACAGCGCTATGTTACCGGGACGGTAAGGGTTAAATTGCTCAAGGGGCATGCTACAATCGTGGGGCGGAAGTCGCCCAAATCACTTTATAGCTATAGTCTGGCCACCTATGATAAGGGTGACCAGTTTGACCAGAGTGCCTCCGTCGGCTTTATCCATATCTGGGGACTGCCGGTCAAGACCCAGGTGCAGGCGCAGCCCCCAACTCAAGCCGAGGGTCCGTTAGGCATGATGAAGCCAAAGAAAACAAAGGAAGGCAGTAAATGAGCCTTATTCGCGGTCGCTTTCAAAAGAAGGCGGATAAACTGGTGACGGAATATACTGCCTCTGTCCCCTTTGATTGGCGGTTATATCCCTATGATATTGCCGGCAGCATTGCCCACGCCAGGATGCTGGCAAAGCAGGGGATAATTTCAGATAAAGAGGCGGAGACTATCACCAAGGGTCTGGCGGCAATTAGGAAGGAGATAGAGCAGGGCAAGTTTGAGTTTAAGCCCGAGCTTGAGGATATCCATATGAATATTGAAGCTCGCTTAATTGAGAAGGTGGGGGAGGTGGGGGGTAAGCTCCACACCGCTCGTTCCAGGAATGACCAGGTGGCTTTGGACTTGCGCCTTTTTGTCAAGGAGGCAACCTCAGAAACCCTAGCTAAGCTGAGAGAATTCCAGCGGGCGCTCATCAGTCTAGCTGAAGCCAATAAAGAGGTAATTATTCCGGGATATACCCATCTTCAGCCGGCGCAGCCGGTTTTGCTGGCTCATCACTTTTTGGCCTATTTTGAGATGCTCCGGCGTGATGTTGACCGATTTAACGACTGTCTGAAGCGTACCGATGTCATGCCCCTGGGCAGCGGTGCCCTAGCCGGCATAGCCTACAATATTGACCGGGAGTTCCTGGCTCGTGAGCTTGGCTTTGGTCAGCTCAGCCAGAATAGTATTGACGCTGTCTCAGATAGGGATTTTGTGTTGGAGTATGAAGCGGCGGCTAGCCTGTGTATGATGCACCTGTCAAGGCTGGCAGAGGAGATTATCCTGTGGTCTTCAGCCGAGTTCAATTTTATTGAGCTTGATGAGGCTTATGCCACCGGCTCAAGTATTATGCCCCAGAAGAAGAACCCTGATGTTGCCGAGCTGGCTCGGGGGAAGGCGGGAAGGGTCTATGGCACGCTCATGGCTCTGCTGACCACGATGAAGGCTCTCCCCCTTTCCTATAATAAAGATATGCAGGAGGACAAGGAGGGTTTCTTTGATACTGTAGATACCATACTATCTACGTTGGAAGTGTTTGCGGGCATGATAAAGAGCCTGCGAATTAAAACTGAGAATACCAGACGAGCAGTGGAGCGGGGTTACATCCTGGCTACTGACCTAGCTGACTATTTGGTCAAGAAGGGGGAAGCCTTCCGCACCGCCCATGCTCTAGTGGCTAGGCTGGTAAGCTACGCTATGGAAAGGGGTAAACCATTCAGTCAACTCAGCTTGGCTGAATATAAGAATTTTTCCCCCCTATTTGCCGAGGACGTCTTCTCCATCACTGTGGAATCGTCTATTGCCGCCAGGGGTATTATTGGGGGGACTGCCCCAAAGCAGGTGGAGCGGGCGTTGGCTAATGCTAAGAAATTAATCGGAGCTAAGGGTGGGAAGTAACCCTCAGGTCAAGCTTGCCCCGTCTATTCTCTCTGCCGATTTCAGTCGCCTTGGGGAGCAGGTAGTTGAAGCCACTAATGCCGGTGCTGATTACATTCATGTAGATGTTATGGATGGGCATTTTGTCCCCCAGATAACCATTGGTGCCCCGGTGGTGGCTGCCATTCGCCGTTGGACTAAACTGCCGCTGGATGTCCATCTTATGATTGAGGCACCAGAGCGTCAAATCGGTCAATTTGCTGATGCTGGGGCTGACATTATAACCGTTCATATAGAAGCCTGTCCTCACATTCACCAAGCAGTGCAAACGATTAAGGAATCAGGGGTTAAGGCAGGGGTTGCCCTCAACCCGGGCACACCTATAGACATGCTGAGAGAGGTTCTTCCTTCCTTGGATTTGGTTCTGGTGATGACCGTCAATCCTGGCTTTGGCGGGCAGAGCTTTATTGACGCTATGCTGGACAAGGTAGCCCGGCTGCGGGCTGAACTGGATGAGAAGGGTTTAGCCGCTGAGTTGGAGGTGGATGGTGGCATCAATGCTGAGGTTGCTCCCAAGGTGGTGAAGGCAGGGGCTAGGGTGCTGGTAGCTGGAGCAGCGGTGTTTGGTTCGGGACAAACGGTAAGCCAAGCCCTGGGAAAGCTCCGGACTAGCCTGTTTTAGCCATTTTATGCTGGCTGCGCAGGCATCTAGTGCACAGGTTTAGTCGTTTTGTTTCGCCCTGGATGAGGATAGTAACCGGGTGAATATTGGGCACCCAGCGGCGGTTGGTATGACGTTTTGAGTGGCTTACATTATGACCAAATTGGGGTGATTTGCCGCATAAATCGCACTTCAATGTTTTTTCTCCTTTGACTATTAGGCAAATTTACGATAGAATTTCGTCCATAATACTAACATAGGTAGGCGATTGTTACAAGGATAGATAAGATGGGACAAGCTAATGCTATCAGTGGGCAAGATTTGAAGGAAATGTTTGCCGCCGCCACCACTTGGTTGGAGAAGAGTGCTGCTGATATTGATGCCCTAAATGTCTTCCCGGTGCCTGATGGAGATACCGGGACTAACATGCTGCTCACCATGCGTTCCTCTATGGAGGAAGCTTATCGGGTTGCTGATAGTGGTGCTTCAAGCGTAGCTCAGGCTATGGCTAGGGGAGCCCTGATAGGGGCTCGGGGTAATAGTGGGGTAATCCTATCGCAGATTTGGAATGGTTTGGCACAGGGTTTGGTGGAAAAGGAAACGATTGCCGGTAGCGACTTGGTTGCTGCCTTGCTACAGGCTTCAACGGTGGCTTATAGGGGGTTAAGCAATCCCGTAGAAGGAACTATTCTTACCGTAATAAGAGAAGCTGCCACGGCTGCCGAGGCGCACGCTGCTAGTGTTAGCGATGACGTAGTCTCAATTATGGAAGTCACAGTTAATGCTGCCAAGGAGTCGGTGGCTAATACCCCTAGCCTGCTGCCGGTGTTAAGGGAAGCCGGGGTGGTGGATGCCGGGGGGCAAGGTCTGTATACCCTCCTGGAGGGTGCTCTCCACTACCTTAAAGGCGAGGTAGAACAATTGAAGCTACGCAAGCCGTGGATGATTGCCAGTAGCGTGCCACTCCCGGCTAAGGTTCCGCAAATGGTGGGCGTGGAGGAGGTGCCCTACGGATATTGCACTAATTTTGTTATCAAGGGGCAAGAGCTTGACCCGGATGAGCTTAGGAAGAGGCTGGGGAAGAGGGGGCAATCGGTCATCGTAATTGGTGACGACTCGGCAGTGAGGGTTCACATTCATACCTTAGACCCGGGTGCGGTTATGCACTACGTTACCCCCCTGGGCACTTTGCATCAGATAAGCATACGCAATATGGATGAGCAATATCAGGACTTCATAAAGATGCAGAAGGAGAGGATGCCAGCGGTTGATATTGCTACTGTGGCTGTGGTGGCTGGGGAGGGTCTATCTAATGTTTTTGCCAGCCTGGGAACAACGGCTATTGTCCCCGGTGGACAGACAATGAATCCCAGTACCAAGGATTTGCTCCAGGCTGTGGAATCAGTGGCTTCGGAGAAGGTTATTATTTTGCCTAATAACAAAAATATAGTGCTTACTGCCAATCAAGTCCAATCTTTGACTACCAAAACAATTAAAGTGGTGCCCACGAAAACAATCCCCCAGGGGGTAGCTGCACTCCTAGCCTTTGATTACGAAGCCGACCTGGAAACCAACGCTGAGAATATGAATAGGGTGAGCTCAGCAGTGAAGTCTGTTGAAGTTACCCGGGCGATACGCTCAACTCGGCTCGGTGGGCTGGACATCAAGAAGAAGCAGGCTATCGGCTTTTTGGATGGAGACCTGGTAGCGGTGGGTGATAACACAGACGATGTCCTTAATGAGGTGCTGGCTAAGGTAAATCTGGACGAGGTTGAAGTGATTACCATCTACTATGGGGCTGACACCAAGCCGGCTGAGGCAGAGCAGGTCGGCACCGCTATCCGTCAGCAACGTCCTGAGCTTCAGGTTGAGGTAATTCAAGGCGGTCAGCCTCACTATAACTATATTGTCTCTGTGGAGTAAATGGTAGGCTTCTATTATGGGAGTCAAAATTGTTACCGATAGTCTAGGTGACATACCTTCCGAGGTAGCTGAAGGGCTGGGGATTACTGTAATCCCGATAAACGTCCGCTTTGGTACCGAGAGTTACCGCGATGGTATTGACCTGACTACTGAACAGTTCTATGAGAGGCTAGCGCACAGCAAAATCTTTCCTACTACTATAGTACCGCCTCTTAGTGTGTTCGGTGAGACATACGATAAAGTGGCTGAGGAGACGGACGAAATCGCTGTCATTACTTTTTCCCATAAGCTTGGTGCTGGCTATGAGGCAGCGATGCAGGCTAAGGAGCTAATGAAACGGAAATGCCGGGTAGAAGTGGTTGATTCGGGGTGGGTGGTTATGGCGCAGGGACTGATAGTTATGGCTGCGGCTGAGGCGGCAAAGGCTGGGGCTAGCCTTAATGAGGTGGTGAAAGTAACCCGTAAGAACATTGCCCGGGCAGATGCCCGTATGGTTTTTGACACCTTGGAATACCTGAAAATGGGCGGGCGCATTGGCAGGGCACAGGCTTTTCTCGGGTCAATGCTCAAGGTGAAGCCTATTCTCGGTATAAGAGACGGCGAAGTCTTTCCTTTTGCCAGGGAGCGCTCCCGGGCTAAGGCGATAGACCATTTATATAACTTTGCTATTAGCTTTTCCCACGTTGATGGGATGGCGGTAGAGGATGCTACTACCCCTGATGAGGCAGATGAACTGGCCAAGCGGCTGAGGTCTAAATTTCCCAAACAGCGTATCTATCGGTCAAAGGTTAGCCCGGTAGTGGGGGCGCATGTCGGACCTAATGTTCTAGCGGTAGCGGTGCTGGGAGACAAGGGGTAGCTGTGACAGTCAAGATTGTTACCGATACTGTGGCTGACTTGCCACCTCAGGTGGTTAAAGAGCTAGGGATTACTGTAATTCCTCTACTTGTTCGCTTTGGCGAAGAGATGTATCGGGATGGCATTGACCTTACTCCTGATGAGTTCTACGCCAAACTCGCCACCAGTAAAGCCTTTCCGGTTACTTCAGTACCATCGCCGGCGACCTTTGCCGATGTGTATGATAAACTGGCTGAGGAAACGGATGAAATCCTGGCTATCATTGTTTCTTCCAAACTCAGTGGTACCTATGAGGTGGCGCTACAAAGTGTAGGACTGATGAAGCGGAAATGCCGGGTAGGAGTGGTTGATTCGGGGTGGGCAGTTATGGCGCAGGGGTTTATAGTTATGAAGACGGCTAGAGCAGCAAACGCCGGGGCTAAACTTGATGAGGTGATAGAGATAGCCAGAAAGGCCATTCCCCGGGTGGATTTTCTGGCGGCTTTTGACACCCTGGAGTATCTCAGACGGGGTGGGCGCATTGGCAGGGCACAGGCTTTTCTCGGGTCAATGCTTAAGATAAACCCCCTCATCACCCTGAAGGACGGTGTGGTTCAGCCTGCGGGCAGAACTCGCTCCCGAGCTAAGGCGATAGACCGCTTATATGACTTTGCCCTGAGCTATTCCTATATTGAGGAGATGGCGGTGGAGGATACTGCCTGTCCTGATGAGGCTGAGGCGCTGGTCGAGCGGCTTAGCTCTAGATTTCCCAGAGAGCGAATCTATCGGTCAAAAATGACCCCAGCCATCGGGACGCATACTGGTCCCGGTCTCTTACTGGTAGCTGTATTGGGGGATAAGGGGTAGCTATGACGGTCAAGATTGTAACCGATAGCACTTCTGACCTTTCGCCTCAGGTGGCTCAGGAGCTGGGGATTACGGTGGTGCCAGTCTATGTGCGATTTGGTGAAAGGGTCTACCGGGATGGGGTGGACATAAGCGAGGATGAGTTCTACCAGAAATTAGTGGAAAGTCCTATTCATCCCGCTACCTCTCAGCCTTCGCCGGCGGATTTTGCCGATGTCTACAAGAAACTTTCTAGAGAGGCTGATGAAATAGTCTCCATCCAGGTTACCAGCAAATTAAGCGGTACCTATAACTCAGCGCTGCAGGGTAGGGAGCTGGTAAAGACAGGTTGTCGTATTGAGGTAGTAGATTCACTTTCAGTAACCATGGGCTTGGGGCTGATAGCCATGGCTGCTGCCAGATTGGCTGAGGCTGGAGAAAGCTTGCCGGCGGTAATGGAGGAGATAAGACACTGCATTCCCCGCATACGCCTGCTTGGTGTTTTTGATACCCTTAAATACCTACTTCGGAGCGGGCGCATCGGCAAGGCTAAGGCGTTATTGGGCAGTATGCTCAATGTCAAGCCTTTGCTTACCATGCGCGATGGTGAGCTCTTTCCCGCTGGTCAAGCCCGCACCCGCTCTAAGGGCATTGAGCGTCTATTTGATTTGGTAAAGAACGTTTTGAATATCCAAGAATTAGCCATTGTTCATAGCACTACACCTGATGAAGCCGGTTCACTCAGGGAGCGTATTGCTTCTATCTTTGACCGGGGAAGGGTCCATATTGCCAGGCTGGGGCCAGCCCTGGGGGTTTACGGTGGTCCCGGGGCTTTGATTGTAGCCTTGAGGGAGAAGGTAAGCGATATTAGGCAGGAGGCGGCAAAGGTGAGTCAAAGAAGGGATTCTCCTTGCCTCCAGTTATTTGCCTAGGCGGATGGAGACCAAGCCGTGTCAATGAATGTTGAGCCTCTGCGGAAGATACTTGAACTGGAACATGACAAAGGTTATGTAGATTCAGCGGTAATCGGTGGTCTGGACAGATTCCTTCGTCGCTGGGCAGGTCAAGCCATAGAATCAATAACCACCCCCCGGCTTTTGAGCCGTTTTCATAGACTCCGCCTGGTTGATTCCAACTATGCCTCTTTGACTAAGCAGCAGCGCAAAGAGTGGATAAACGAGGTGTTCGCCTTTTTGTCTGAGGCGGAGGTTGAGGCAGGGAAGGGCGAGGTTAAGCCGCCAAAGGAAGGTGTTGTTCTCCCCGTAGCTAGCCGGCGGTCTTTAGGGGGGCAGAAGGTGGTGGCTCCTCAATCTATTGATTCCCCCATTACTGCGCTTAAGGGGGTTAGCACCAATCTGGCTGCCAAGTTCAACCGTTTGGGGGTGAAAACGATTCGGGACTTACTCTATTTCTTCCCCCACCGTCACCTCGACTATAGCCAGAGGAAATATATCTCCCAGCTTACTGAGAGGGAAGAACAGACGATTGTGGCTAATGTGTGGCAGGCTAACGAAACTATGCTGGGTGGTAGACGGAGCACTGAGGCTATTGTCGGCGATGAGACGGGCAATGTCAGAGTGGTGTGGTTCAATAATCCCTACCTGGCAAAGAAGCTGCCAACCAATACCCGGGTGGTTCTTAGTGGCAGGGTGGGCTTGTTTGGTGGGCGACATGTGTTTGAATCTCCAGAGTGGGAGCTACTAGAGGACGGGGAGTTGATTCATACTGGGCGCCTGGTTCCTCTCTATCCCCTGACTCAAGGACTGCGCCCCCGGCAGGTAAGGAAACTGATGAAGCAGGTCATAGACCAGTGGGCATGGCAGGTAGAGGACTTTTTGCCCCTAGAAGTAAGGCAACGGTGTAACCTGTTTGAACTGCCTCAGGCGATAGCCCAGGCTCACTATCCGCAGGATGAGGCAGCCAAGGACGGGGCAAGACTTCGTCTGGCTTTTGACGAGCTTTTCCTTCTTCAACTGGGAGTGCTGAGTAGAAAGCGCGACTGGCAGGAGAGCCAGCCGGGCACCCCTTTCACGGTTAGCACACCGGTGCTAGATATCTTTCTATGCTCTTTGCCCTTTGAACTAACTGCCGCTCAGCGCAGAGTGCTTGACGAGCTGTTAGCCGATTTGGAGAAACCAAGACCGATGTCCCGGCTGTTGCAGGGGGAGGTAGGCAGTGGCAAGACGGTGGTGGCTACAGCAGCCTTGCTGGTTGCTGCCGCCAGCGGCTATCAGGGGGCATTTATGGCGCC
>Ga0172366_10004751_pt1 | contig 10723 bp, 11 predicted proteins | sample LakKivSesite69cm_FD_114533 | JGI IMG/M metagenome (GOLD analysis project Ga0172366, IMG submission 114533) | Sediment microbial communities from Lake Kivu, Rwanda - Sediment site 69cm | ecosystem: Environmental > Aquatic > Freshwater > Lake > Sediment | place: Rwanda: Western Province, Lake...
CGTTGTTCCAGTAGAGTTTAAGCTCCCAACCATGCATGTCTGCTACGTTGCTTACTGTTATGTCCACTGAGAAAGTTTCATCCTTACGCACCGTGACTTGGCTAGGATAAACAGAGACTGAAGCAGAGTCGCCTAGTAACATCTGCATCTCACCCGACATAGATGAACTAGATGAACCAGCTAATCCTTCAAAATTGTACGTTTCGTCGAAATGATTTCCAACTGCCACCAAATCGTATATGTCTATTATTCCGTCTTCTACGATGTCTGTGTTTGGGTTGTGTGGGCAATGCGGGCATGGCGGATTGTGCCAGTATTGACCATAGTGAGGATCTATATAGTTATCTATACGAACAGCATCGAAGGCTGTACCAACGCTCACTAGGTCGAAGAGGTCTACTATGCCGTCTCGGTTCAAGTCGTACCGTGGATAAATCTCTACAGTTAGGTTTGAAGAGATGTTGCTATTGAGACCGTAGATGTCTTGTGCTTGGACACTGACGTAGTATATTCCTGTTGAATCCCAAGAATGGGATGCACTTGCATTAGCACCTGAGTTATACCATTCTGTTGTATTGGTTGAGCCGTCACCCCAGAGGAAAGTGTATTTGACATCGTCGTTGTTTGGATCTGTTGTGGTAGTGTTATATGTATATGTTGTAGATACCCATCCTACGGTGGAACCTGAAGGAGTTGAAGGAGTTTCTGGTGGTTTTGGATGGGTGCAAACAAATGTTAAATTTTTGGCGGCATCTTGTACCGCATTTAATTTCTGCGTCGCATTTGTTAATGCATATCCATTTATTCCGTCTGTTCCGTTAAGCCAATCATTCAATGCATCATCATCACTTTCACCTTCGAAGTAGTATTTGTACAGGAAGAATGTGCCAGAATCATTTTGAACCCCCCAATTGCTATAATTGTACCAATGCGTGTTATATATGCCGTAATCTACATTGAAATAGTTGCCCCAAACTGTGTCAGTAATGTTGTATGTGACTGCAAATTGATCATCATTAAAATAGGGATAAGCACATTCCGCAGGTGTATCCCATGCCCACCCAATTTGGTATAGATAGGGCTCTTGGATTGACAGAAAGGAGTAATCTTCTGTCCCAAGTGTGCCGTTGAGGTTTTCACTAGTAACATTTTTTATGTCGAAACAATATTTTTCGAGTTGCGGATGGTAGTAGCATAAGCTGGCGTTTACTGGAAAATACACTGACTCATACTCGTTCGCCCCAGCTCTGACGGTACCATTGTACTCGGCTTTTGTTGAATTGATGCCCACCAGATGACCAACTACTCTGTCACTATAATTTAAGTGCAGTTTGATTAAGTTGTCCAGTGGTTCTCGAGCTTCGACGACAGCTTTTCCATAAGTGTCTTGTGCTTCTGACACGCGCAGTAGGTAGTTTTCTGCGTTTTCGAAATCTATTTTAAATTCTCCTTCTGCTTGTTGTGCGTATTCGTGGGCATAACCTGCAAATATTCGAGTCTGGTTTGAGGCTTCTTCCAACTGTGTTGTATTAAGTGCATATAAAGCATCTCTGATTCGAAACATGTTAGTTAAAGATACGCTAAGCTGCGTTTCTAATAAATCGGTGTCGTGAGGAGGATTCCAACCAAAAACCAAAGTCAACACAAGAACAATAATACCAAGCACTACCCCAACAACAGTGCAAGCTAATGCTACACTTATTGTTGTACCCCAAACTGTAAATGTAGTTCCCAAACCCAAATATGACAACGCCGCAGGTAGCAAATATGAAGCGACAAATGCACCGCCACTAGTTGCTGCCAGCATATCTGCCCATACATGCCAATCATCCATGTGCTCCCAGAATGGAGAAAATCCATATCTGCTAAAATAGTCCCATATTGCACCCGCAATTATTAGAAATCCAATTCCAACACCAAAAATTTTTGCAACCCATCCCGCAGATTCACTCAGTCCAATCTTATTAAAATGTATAAGAGCATTCTTTGCAAGATCGAATATTCCTTTTCCTATTGTTGCAATATCCTTGAATAAATTTAATTGTAAACTAACCCAATGTTCCTCAAGATCATCTGCTTTCACAGTCGCATTAACATCAGGTTGATTCGTTGCTAAATCCAAACAAGCTAAAAAGATACCAAGAAGCGCAACGCCAGCCCCATTGACATCAAAAACCCTCTTTGATTCTAAAAATGTTATTCTGCCTTCTTGATAATCCTGTTCAGTTACATAACAAAACATGGTTGGAGAGATTACCAAAGTATTAACTTCTCGTGTAATAGCTACATCGAGAAAATACCTATATACCTCTGTAGCGGGCTTCATCTCGGCCATAACACCTAGCACTGATTTTACAGTGTATAGCGTTAGCTTAACGGCACCTAATGTTGGCTGTCCAACATGCTGGGCAACGTACTCCTCCAAGTCCTGAATCCAAGGTATGAGTCGTATTGCAGTTTCGTTGTTGCTAGATCCTTTTGGAGGCAACTCTTCGCCATACCCAAAATAATTTGCGAGTGTTTGTAGCAAGTATCTGCCTTTTTCGCCGTCAGTAGCGTTAGACTTGAACGCCATAAACCAAAGCCAAAACACTGCCCGCTCAGATGCCTCAATTGGATAATCCCAAGAATTTATTGTGACATTGCCATTGTTTTCAGGCACTGAAGAAAACCAAGTGTAGTTCCCTGCTGGCACACCTGTCAGAACAAGAGTTCCACTAGAATCTGTTTTACCGCTGTAGAATGGCTCGGAAAAACCATCAAGCATGACATTAATTATGACGTTTGCTTCAGGCGTAATTATACCACCAACACTATATCGAGTCGCATTAAAAACTAGGTCAGGGCACCCATTACAGCCTGCTCTGACGCTACAACTCACCGTAACTTCAGATTGCGCAAACGCAGGAGTAATCATCGGAAAAATCACTAACAAACTTAACAACATTACTATCAAAGCACGCATCATTTTCTTCAAGACGGCTCCCTCTCCTCAAGCTCATACGTTACATAGGCGGTTACAATTTTATAAGATGAAATAAATAAAATTTATGGAAGATCTTTCTATAACAATAGAAGAAAAGACTGTTTTTCTTTACTGTAAGGTTAATCTATGTTTTGAACTCGATAGTTTTTTAAGTTAGAGTTTGCAGATTTAGAGGTATGAAGAAAACTCTAAAAAAACAACTATTATTTTATTTATTTTGTATGTTGCTTGTTGAAGTTGGATTGTACATTATCACAGATTTTGCATACACACTAGGAATGATGTCGAAAGTCGCGTCTCAGGTCAGTTTTTATACTGCAGCCGTGTGTACGCCTTTTGTATTGGGATGGATATCCTTTGTCATTCCATATGTTATAATTAGAAAGTGCCAAAAATGCGGATCAAAAAACATATCTTCACAGCATATGGGAATGGGAAGGGTTATTTGTGATGACTGCGGACATGTTTTCAAATCCAATAATATTGCAAAAACAATAATTACAGTTGTAATTCCATTGTCAATCATTGGTCCTTCGTTTGCAGTAGGGGCTGTTCTTGCAGGGAAAGAACTACCAGAGGGCATTATTGGATTTGGTATTCTTCTTTCTTTTTGGTTGCCATCATCTACGGCTGAAATGATTTATTCAATAATAAAATTAAAGAATTCGGCGTTTTTTAAGGAATATCAAACGCTAGCTTTCATATTTTTTATTACATCAATAATTGCAGTTCCTATCTTAATGCTTATGGTTTATTGGGGAATAATTTTTGAAATATTGAAAATAATTGGGTTATGATAAATAGGAATGCGAATAAAATAACAATGGAGACAATTCTTCATTAAATCTACATCCATGGCATGAGTAGTTTTGCGGTTTCGTTGTTGCTTGATCCTTTTGGAGGTAACGGCTCACTGTATCTAGCGTAATTTGCGATTGCTTGTAGTAGATATCTGCCTTTTTCGCCGTCAGTAGCGTTAGACTTGAACGCCATAAACCAAAGCCAAAATGCTACTCGTTCAGATACCTCAATTGGATAATCGCTGGAGTTTATCGAAACACTACCCACTATTCCCACAGAAGACGACCAAGTGTAATTGCCTGGAGGCATATCCTCAAAGACAAGTTGTCCACCAGAATCTGTTGAACCGTTGTAAAGTGATCTTGGGGAGCCATCTGGCGTAACCTCAATTGTGACGCCTACTTGAGGCCCACCATACGCATCAGTCGCCGTAGATATTATGTCAGCATATCCATCATTATCAACATCCCTGACTTCGCAACTCACTGTGGTTGATAGTTGTGAAAATGCTGGAGCAATATCTGGCAGTATCACTAGCAAGCTAAACAACGTTACTATCAAAATACGACGTAGTTTCTTCAAAAATGAACCCCTCTCCCTCAACTAATAAACTTTAACCTAATGCATAGGTTTTTGAAAAATCATTCCTATCTGCCGAAAGTACTTTTAACAATTCTTTTCCTTTATCTGTTATTGCCCAGTGTGATTTTCCCTCTATCATGGTTCGGCATACAAAACCATTCTTTTCCAGATACCTAAGAATATAATATAATCTTGGTGGACTCCCACATGCATTAATCAAAGCCTTAAGCAAAGGCGTCCACCTGAAAGCCTGTTGATCCAGCCTACTTAAAACCAGATTAACCAATCTCATACGTCTCTCAAAACAACTAGTACCCTCATCCTTATCTTCTAAGCTTTCTTTCCAACCCTTCAAATCCGTATCCAACCCAACAACCTTTCAACTCAATAGAAAAAAATGGGAAAATTAACTCGCTTAGCCTTCTATATGCCTGTTAGCAGTTTGTTATCTTGCCTATGGCGTTAGCTCGAAGAGTTTCATAAGCCCAGCGTGCAGTGACAGCGACTCCAGCTAAGTCTTTCACAGGGTCCTCATACTCCTCAGCCATAATGTCCCGCCTAACAAACAGGACACCAGCATGCTTACTGTCAACTACTAACGCTGTACCAGCTGGAACCTTAGTAGACACCAAAACCTTCATACCCAATAGGTTAGCAATTCTGCCCGATGGCGCAACAGCAGGACCACCAAAATCCAAAGCCTTCACAACAGCGCTATCCTTAAGCAAATCAGCAAACTCACTAGGATGCACAGCCAAAACATCAGGCACAAAATCATCCGCCAAGCACTCTTTAAGAATATTCACAACATCAGCATACGCTAAAGTTCCACCAGTCCCAGCGGCAACACTGTTACCAGCATCCGCCACGATCTTAGCAATAATCTTCTCAGTTTCCAAGTCAGCCATAGCCCGACCAGCCTCACCCAACTGAAACTCAATCACATCCCACTCAGCATCTTCAAGCATTTCCTTGCTAATCAACGGGCGCACACCATACTTCCGAGGCGTCAAAACAACACTATCATAATCCTCTGTCCCTACTGGAATCTCAGCACCCTCAGCAACCTCATACGCCTTGCCAAGCTTAGCACGAGGAACTTTCAAACTAGCCACATCCTCAGCAACAACAACCGCAAGCTCACGCCCGATAAGATTAGGCTTAGCCGCCTCCCAAACAACGTCCAAAACTTTAGCCGTCGCTTGACTAACATCCGAAAGCAAAACCTCGCCTAAACGACCACCCTTAGCCAATTCACTGACATTCTGACGCAAATCAGCCTGCATCTCAGAAACCGACTTACCGCTGAAACTTGTCTTTAGCTTCTCTTCAAGTCTTTTTATGGCTAGATCAGTTTTTGCCATTTTCATTTCACCTACTTGCAAACAAACGCTAAAATCCAATCGTCTGCTGCGGTAGCTGCCTGTAACGCTATTCCAGCCTTGCGAGCATAGTAGATTGTGTAGGTTCCGGTTCCGCCTTCGTTTACTGCCTGATCAGTCAAAACAATTGCTCTGCCGTTTGCGTCACTTTTAATCGCCTTTCCACGTGTAATTGCTGCACCAGCTATGACTTTGCAGACGCCGTGAATGCAGATGGGCACGTAGTCGCCGTTTACTGCATCTTTCAATGCTACGCCCACTGGGTCACAGTCTAAGATTGCTTGCTGTACTTCTAGGTCGCCTGTTAGGTAGACGAGTTTGCCCTTTGCTATTGTTCCAGTTGCTTTGAAAAGTGAGACTATTTCGCCTTCGCTGATGAATCCTTCTTCGTCTGGCCATTTATCAGTCATTTTCTATTTTTTCCTCCATATTTTGTTTTTTGATTTTGTTACCTTCCATGAGGGTAACTATGAAAAACGTTTCAGAACGTCGCGTAACCGAATTTTAGAAAGATCAAACGGTTCTGATTCGCTTTCAATGGCTTCAGGAGCAATAATAGCTCGCCCAGCAAGGCGCTCCGTTTTGCCATTATCAGCTAGTTTTTCTGCTATCTGCACATTTGTTTCTGGAATCCCAGGCACTGCGACAAGGCTTAATTCGGCATTATGCAGGCCGTGTGGGAGTTTTCCGTTTAGGTTGTCGATGCTTTCGTAGTCTGCTGCGACTGAGACGTGGCGTATTAGGCCTTTTCTTATTTTTTCTTGTGTTTCGTCGTCGTAGATTTCTGCTTCATAAAATAATGTTTTTGATTCGGGGTTCCATGTGGTATTCGTTACTTTGCCAACTGCGCCCAACGCTGAAACGTGTTCTATGTATATTGGTGAGCCTACGAGTTTTGAGGCAAACTGCTGCAGTTCGCTTTCAGAGTATATATTGAGGTTGCGGCTTATGCCAGTAGATAAGGCGATGCCTCGGATTTTTAGGGGTTTTTCCATGATTTTTTCGAGAATTGGGGTTAGACAATACAAGTGTTCATGACTAGCCTTGCTTTCATGTTCTTCAAACCATTGTTTCGCTTTGTCTAGCGTCCAGTCTTTCTCTTTCATGAAAAGATAACTTATGACTTCTGTGGTTTGGCTGTCCTTCTTTTTTCCGATAACGGCTTTTATGCCGTCTTTTTCGCTTATCCAAATCGTTCTTAAGCTGTCGGGTTGAAAATCGTTTACGTCTTTATGTCCAGAACGGATAAATTCTTCTGTTTGTTCCCATGGCAAATGTGACACCGAAAAGTAGGATGGCGCTGTTTGCTTAAAGGTCAAAATTACGTGGAAGCAGAATATTGTTTTGAAAAGCCTCAATGTTAAGCGGTGAAAGGTCTATTCTCTAAGTGATAAAATAGAAAAAATTTGTTTTTCATCATCACTTGCCGAAGGAAAGCGTAACCTTAGCTGTCTGATTTTGGAACAGGCGTTGCTTTGGGTTCTGTTAGATTTGAAAACTATGAAAACAGATGATAAACCTATTTTTTCAAGATTCATATGCCTATTTTTCGATAGGTTCTTGTGAATTGCACAGTAATACAAGGAAAAGGAGGGAAATGGCTAGCTATACTTTCAGTAGTCCTTTCTGAAAAAGATAGTAACCGTTGCCAGTGTTTACGAATGAAAGGCAAGAGATATTTTGAAGTGTTTGATATATGTCTTGGTCATTTTCTATATTGCTGGCTAATTCTTCAAGTAGTGAACAGAGTCTATCGAAGAACCCATCTGGGAAGTCAATTACGGTATCTCTTCCTAAGACAATCGTGTCTGCTCTAACTCTCATCATTTCGTATGAATTATTTATTACATTATGGGCAAATAGCAATTGAGGGTCGAAGTCGATGTTTAAGATTCGTAACATTTCACCATAGACACCACTATAGTAGTAAATCTTTGTTCTAAGATCTTTCTCTGTCCTAATTTTTTCCACAACGAATCTAATCTCATTTACCAATTTTTTTCTTAAGTTCGCATCTATCTTCATTCTACTTCCTCCTAAATAGCTGCTGGTAAAGCTGACCTTTTTTCTATTCTACTCTCTTCTTCCACTTGTATAATATCTCGGGGAAGACTACCAATGTTGGTATCATCAGCCGCAAACCATGTGCGAGTCTTACGTCCTCCTCTCACATATTTTGCATCTATCCAATCTGCTATTTCTTCCAGGTTTTTTGTTTTAGAAATGTTCATTCGTTGCGCTATAATATCCCAGCCAATAATGAAAACTCCTGACGTTGCTGAAGTTTCTTTCAGAGGTGGGATTAGGCAAGGTTGCGGGGTCAGAAATTCGCTTAAGATTTCCACGAAATTTTGCCCAAAAGGAGTGACATTGTAGAAAGAGTATTTCTCAGTTCCTAACTCATGTTTGTAATAGTGATGAATCAACGCACTTTCGATTAATTTCCCAAGATGATAGTTTAGCATTGCTTTGTCTATTTTTAGCGTCTTCTGTAGTTCTGAGAATGATAATTCGCCATGTTTATACAAAGCAACAAATATTGCTGTTCTGTAGTCACTGTCTAATCCTCGAATGGCATGCCTTATTTCCTCAGGTACCTCTTTTACATAGTCTTCAATTTTTGTCATTGTTTTTCCACCTGTTGTGTTATTCGGATACTAGGTTAAATAAAATTAATCTGGGGTAAATAAAGTTAATCCTTTCTAAAATATATAAATAAATTATAGATGCAAAATGAATACTAGCAATCTTTAACTTCAAATTCGAGATAAATTGTATGGATGATAACAATGTCAGCCATCTTCTCCAGGAACTTTGAAAACAAAAAGAAAATCCAGAGAGTATTGATTCTCGGTCCATACAAGCCAAAAGTAGCAAAGGAAAGGCTTGTAAAGCTAAGGGATTGTCTACAGTCACATGGATATGAAGGTGCTAGAATCATTGAAGACTTTCCAAACATTCCCAAGTATGATGAAGACCCAGACAAACATTTCACATTAAAGAGTCAAGATAAAATCAGGAATTGGGCTGACATACTTATTTTTGTCTTCATGCGTCGAGCAGACAATTTAGGAGTTTGGGCAGAATTACAGTTCACCATAGATTTTGTCAAAGACAAGTTACATTATTTGGTCGAACTACATGAGAAAAGAACAGTTCTTTCCACACAGACTAGAGGTCCCTTGAAGATTTCTCGAATATTTTCATACGAATTTTATAGTGATCGACAACTTTGTGAACTATCTCTGGCTTTTTGTACCAATATTGTCTATGAATTCTTTTGGAAGTCTAAATCCACTTAACTATGTACATGCACTTTTTCATTAATTGCCATTATGCGTATTCTTTTCCGTTTTGGTAGCATCTGAAAAAGTATAAGGAATATTTTGGTGCCGCAAGACTATTGGGCATTGAGTTTATTTTTCTTTGAGTATTTGTAGTAGTTGTTGTCCGCTTTCTGTTAGCCTATACGTCTTAGTTGGTATCCCCCATTTCTTCTCTATTCCTTCTAGTTCTATTAGCCTGTGTTTTAGGCAGAAGTTGAGTTGACGATAGAAACTATGATGGTTCCTGAAGCCGCTGTTGCTGTTGAGTTGACGGTAAATAGCCATAGTGCTCTTCGACCCATAGGCTAATACTTTTAATATCTTTACTATTAACGTGGCTTCATGCGGACGTAAGTGTAGATTTTGATGTTGTGGTTTCTGCATTTTTACCACGTATATTGCTTTTCGGTATACGCCTAAGTGGTATACGCTAAAAAGTTATATAAGCTTTGCGCATATACGCCTAACCAATACACGCCCTTGAGGAATCCCACATGCAGCAAATCGACAAACTAAACGAAGTCACATTAAAAGTCATACTCTACCTACATGACAATAAAGAGGCAAAACTAACAACCATTATGAAGGGAATACCAGTAGGACAAAAAGCACTCTACACAGCGTTAGCAACACTCACACAACTACAAATCATAGAAGAAAAAACAAGCAAAGAATTCCCATTCACAAGAAACTTCACACTAACACAGAAAGGACGAGAAACCGCAAAACACCTCGCAGAAATCGAAAAAATCCTAACAAAATAAACTCTACTTCAGCGCTCCCAACATCTGCTTTATCCTATCAAACTTATGCTCCATAACCAACCCAATTAAATATTCAAGCCTAGTTAGAGCATCTTTTTTACTGCTTGAACTTTTCAGTTCCGTGTGGCACAGCTGCAAAGCATCCTCAAAGCCTTCCTCATAATCAGCCATGCCCTTTCACCATTCTATGTCTTTATCCGCAATTTCACGCCAACAACGACTACAAATCGGTATCTGCCTGCCCCTATGATAAACGTAGACTTCTATGTCCGTGTTTTTGCATTCGCCGTTCCAAGGATTTCCACATTTTTCACTGAATCTCGCCATAGAGCATCCTCCCTATTGCAGACTTTTTAGGCTCCAAGGCTCATTTAAAGCGCTTGGCGAAACATCAACCCAGAAAGCGGAGAGAGAAGAGTGAAAGTAAAACTATTACCGCTTAACAATATTGCCTTGTTACACAATTTCTCTTTTTAGGAAAGCCCACACCAAACGCTTCTTGCTGACTCTACAATGACAATCAGGCTGAAAAAGCAACGGCTACGAGAGTTCTTCGAAATAACCAAAGTAGCCAAAAGGTTCGATCGTACTTCGAACACGTTCAAAATCAATATAGCCTACAAGACTGCAACATGCATCACACCGAGAACACTTGCAGTGGCAGAAGCCTTCGGACTAGGCGTAGACAAAACCAGAACACAAATCCTATACGACAACATTCAGTTGCATATTGGTCCCAGAGACATTGTCTACATTACGGGCGAAAGCGGAAGCGGAAAAAGCATACTACTCAAACACCTAGAGAAACTACTAGCCCCTGATACTTTCAATATTAGGCAGATTCATGTTGAGTGCACGAAGCCTTTAATCGACACAGTTGGC
>Ga0172366_10004754_pt1 | contig 10722 bp, 9 predicted proteins | sample LakKivSesite69cm_FD_114533 | JGI IMG/M metagenome (GOLD analysis project Ga0172366, IMG submission 114533) | Sediment microbial communities from Lake Kivu, Rwanda - Sediment site 69cm | ecosystem: Environmental > Aquatic > Freshwater > Lake > Sediment | place: Rwanda: Western Province, Lake Kivu...
CCAGGCCGTGATGGTATATGCCTATGTGCTTTCCCCTCTGGCTGTGACAGTCACTAAACAACCTGTTGCCGTTCCCGGAAAGGATTCCCTGGCCGTCCTCAGGCAGAAAGTTGACGATATACTTGAATGTACGGATCTCAAAAAGAACAGCACCCTCTTTAACCGGATCATGGAGCGTCTGAATCATCTTGGTGAGGACGATGTTCATCTGATGCACTCCATCTGCAACGGAATCAATAATAAGATGCCAAAAGAGAACAAACCATAACATTTTCACTGGCTATGACATTTATACCGGCCGCTCGCTGGCCATTGCTATTTTTGTTTTGCCGAAGGACTTAAAGCACTTGAAAAAGCAGTAAAGAAAGAGGAAATAACTGCGGCCGATCAGCAGCTATAGAATGAACACTCCTATTCCGACGGTGTTGAAAAAATTAATAATAAATGAATAAATTTACCAGACCAATTCAATATTGTGCTAGCCATAAGGATGAAGGATAAATTAAATCTGAACGTTGAGATCGATAAACACTCCGGTTTTTGTTTCGGGGTTATAGGTGCCATCCGCAAAGCCGAGGAGATACTCGACAGGGAAGGGCATCTGTATTGTCTGGGCGAGATTGTCCACAATGAAGAGGAGATCAACCGTCTGGAGAAGAAAGGACTGATCACCATCACACGTGAGCAGCTCAGCGGTTTGCATCATCAGAAGATCATGTTCAGGGCCCACGGCGAGCCACCGTCGAGTTATGAGCTGGCACGCCGGAACGGCAATGAGATCATCGATGCCTCCTGCCCTATCATCCTCATGCTCCATGAACGCATAAGAGCCACTTACGAGAACGGTGAAAGTATTTATATTTTCGGTAAACGCGACCACCCCGAGATCATAGGGCTGTTGGGTGAAATAGGCAACCATGCGGTGGTCTTCGAGTCACGTGAAGAACTGGACCTCACCACCATACCGCAGAGGATTGCCCTTTACAGCCAGACCACCCGCAACCTGGAAGCTTTTAAGCAGATCGTCGACTATCTGCGTTCGTCGGGCATAACCGTCAATGTCAAGGACACCATATGCCGCCAGGTGGCGGGACGCCAGCCCAAACTCAGGGAGTTCTGCCGCAGTTACGACAAGATCATTTTTATTGCCGGGAAACATTCTTCAAACGGCAGAGTCCTGTTTGAAGTTTGCCTGGAGCAAAATCCTCTGGCATATTATGTCAACAGCAAAAAGGAAATCGATCCGTCCTGGTTCAACCCGGGCGACCATGTGGGCATCAGCGGAGGCACCTCCACACCGATGTGGCTGATGGAAGAAATCAGGAAAGTGCTGTTATCTTTTTAATGCACCTTATTATCTCATTCATGACCGGTAAAGAACCCATAAGAGACCACAGCCCAACCCGTGAAAACGGAAAGAACGGGCAGAAACGTCCCCTGTACCGTATGTTTTATGAGGTACCTCCACACTATGACCGTATGAACCGTATGCTGACACTCCGCCTCGACGAGCGGTGGCGAAGGAAAGCGGTGCTGGAATGTCTGAAATACCGTCCTGAACGTATTCTCGATCTGTGCACCGGCACGGGTGACCTGGCGGTGCGTATAGCCCGCATGACGGCTGCACATACCGAAATCGACGCCCTTGATTTCAGTGAGACCATGCTGGAAGAGGCACGGAAAAAAGCGGCGGCATGGTCACTCGGATCCCGAATCCGCTTCGTACTAAGTGATGTGGCCGCCCTGCCCTATCCCGATGATCATTTCGACTCCATGATCATAGGTTTTGCGTTCCGTAACCTCACCTATCACAATCCCAAACAGGATCAATACCTCCGTGAAATATGGCGGGTGATCAAACCGGGCGGCATCTGCGTGATCGTGGAGACCAGCCAGCCCTCATCACCCCTGCTGAAAGCCCTCTTCCATTTCTATTTAAAGGTCATTGTTGCCGGCATCGGCGCCATGATGTCAGGACATCCGGCAGCATACCGTTACCTTGGCCATTCGGCAAAAAATTATTACAATCCGGATGAAGTTAAAGCATTATTGCAAAAAACAGGTTTCAAGCATATGGATCATAATAAATTATCAGGAGGTGTCACTGCCATCTACGTTGCAGTAAAATAAACAAGTTGAATCCGGCTTCACCACATCGAAAACATGGCCTTTCGGACGGCTCTCCGATCTCACCGGCCGCAAGACGGTCATGATCCTGTTGTTTGTGCTCTGGGCATTGCTATGTGCTCTTTTCATTTTTATCCATCACCGGGCGGCCATCATTGCGGGCTTCGTCATTTATGGCATGCACAAAGGAGCTCTGGAGCCGGTGCAGAAAACATTCGTGTCGGAGCTCTCCCCTGAGCCTTTCAGGGCAAGCACTCTGGGAGCCTACCAGATGGCCGTGGGGCTGTGTGCCTTGCCGTCATCGGTCATTGCAGGGTTGCTGTGGGATAAAATCAACCCGACGGCACCTTTTTATCTGTCCCTGGCACTCACAATGGTGGCTGTCATCATGATGTTCTTTGTGAAAAAAAAGAGGCTGAAAGAGGATGAACCTCGATACAGTAATGGGGTCAGAAACGCCCGTCATTTGGTTGATTCCTTCCATTCCCTCATCAGGTTGATCCAGCCTTCGGCTTTGGAGGCATCATATTGAAAGGGTTTGCCCGGAGGAGAGATGATGGCCAGATCATCGGGTTTATTCTGCTGTGCCCAGTCCCAGAAGGTCCTGAACATGTCCGACACCTCCCTGGCGCTGGCCTGTGTAAGCCGGGAGGGGTGAAATTCGGTAATATACCCGTCCCTGAAAACGGCATATGTGCCGGGATCATACGTCACTTCCTGTATCCCTGCCACAATGAACCAACGGTTGCGTTCGGTGATCTGACCAAGGATCACCGTGTCGCCACTCACTTTCATCTCCCTGACCTGCAGGCGGCTGTCGATAGCCGAATCCCAGCTCTCCACACGGCGTATGGCGGCTTTACCTTTCAGCGGTTTCTGTCCCGGCAAGGAAAAGATGGCGTTATCAGCAAATAATTTCATCGTGTGATCGATATCATGTGCGTTATGTTTGGCAAAGTAACTTTCCATCTGCACCTTCAGATCGACCTTCTTTTCGCAGCCCATGACCAGGACTGTGGACAAAATAACAAGAATGAGCCTGCACAAAACTTTCATGACATTCGGGTTTGGTTAAGGCAAAAATAATGGAAATACGGTATCGTAAACCGTTTAATTTTTATTTTAACACCGACCACTTCCAGATATCTTTCTTTGAGGTACGCAGAATGGGCGAGATCGCCAGCAATCCGGTTCTTCCGATATTTTTCTCCAGTGACTGGAGTTCACTCAGCCTGGCCGGGGTGGTTTTATCCTTTGGAACCGGCAGGCCGGCTTCATGAAGCATGAGATTGCCCTTGGCTTTGATGGACAGCTCCAGGTAAAGCGATATATATGCCAGCATGTCGAAAACGACGAGTTGTGAGAATCTGTTTTTTATCGTGATGAGGTATTCACCGGATTTGGATTGTGAAAAGCGGCCTTTGCGTATCATGGCCAGCAGCTTCACCTCGCTGTCGAATTCCAGTTGAAGCCAGTGGCGCAGTGAGCCCTCATTCAGCCTGAAAATGGCTATCTCGGTGAAAGCCACCACCACCAGCACAGCCGCCATCATCACCAGTGGCGGCAGCACAAACTGGTTATAGAAAGCATGGATGATGAGCGCCACCAGCCAGCCTCGCAACACGGCCAGCCACAGCCGCCGCTGCCGGTCATAGGCGTTCATGACGATGATGGCCAGCACCGAGGTGGCACCGCCATGCATGATGGCTGTACCCAGACCCCGCACCATCCAGAGAAGAATGTTAGAACTGTTCACCTGATATAAATAAAAGATGTTCTCGAGAAGGGCAAAACCACATCCGATGGCAAAACCATAAATGGCACCGTCGATCATAAAACCGATCCGGCCACGGCCGATCAGTACCAGCAACAGGATCATCTTCAGGGTCTCTTCAATAACAGGGGCTATGTATTTTGAGAGAATATCAACAGAATGTTCGGGATCGGATGAGATCAGTCCCATCAAACCGTTATTTATAAAATAGGCTGCTCCGGCCACGATGACACCCCACAGCAGGCAGAGAAGCAAAAGAGAGAGATGAACCAGCTTAAAGCTGTCGAGAAAGATCAGCACGATCAGAAATATAACGACCGGCAAGAGAGCCACTAATATTTGCATACCATCCTTATTTTAATTGGCGGTTGGCAGGTCTACGGGTCTATGGGTCTTCAGGTTTACGGATATTTAAGCATCTTCTACCCGTAACCCGTAACCCGCAACCTCTCTTTTGGCGGACCTCAGCATGCCTTCCCATTATAACAGCTTAAGGGATACCATATACTGATCCTTGGGCATGAAACCTTTCTCAAACGCCCTGGCATATCCAAACGACAAAGTTGATTTGATAAGTGAAAACAATACCAGTTCAAAATCAAGCTGTGCTCCCGCATTATACACCTCATACCTGTATTCGGGATAAGTCGGATCGGCCCACAGACCCATTCCGAACACCGAGAATCTGGCATAAGTGCTGTAGAAGCTCAGGAAACCCAATTTGCGGAAACGGATGGGATTAAAATTCACCTCGGTCAGTAACTTACCGTAGTTCATGGCCGGCAGGTCATCGATGGCCACTCCGGGGAAGCTCTCAAAATCACGGTAGCGCTGCTGTGGCCTGTAATCGATCCAGTTATTCCGGAAACCGCCGAAATAAAAGTTTGACAATGCATTTTTACGCTCCCCGAAGGAGTTACCTAAGGAGGTTCGTAACCATAACGACGTATTGCGCAGGGGCAATAGAAATCCAAAATCCTGGTTCGTGATGACACTGGGGTATATTGTACCTTTCGCCAGATAATTATTGAAATAAAAGTTCCATTCAAAACCCTGTTCAGGCTCCACGGCGCCGAGTGATCTGCGCAGGTTGCTGTAATGAATACTGGCTAAGCCGGTATAGAGCTCGGTATAGGGAGCCTCGACATTTTGATACTCCGGCAGCCTCTCCAGCCCGCCATAGGCCCCCACCTGCACAAAGAAATCCAGCATCTGCGGCTTGAATCGTTTCAGTATCTTCTGGTATTTCAGAACGACGGCATATCCCGCCCTGCTGACCTTGGTCGGGCCAAAGAGATCATAGAAGTCGGTTCTATTCCAGCTGGCCCTGAGTTGCCAGTTCCAGTAATGGTAATCGAGGTTAAAATGAAATTTCTGATTGTCGGGTAAAAAACCGTATGGTGTATAGGTGGCCGTCAATTTCAGGGTATGCAGACCAACCGGATCCATGAAACTAAACCGGTAGCCATAGGCAAACAGGTCCTTGTAACCTTCGATGACAGGGAAAGCCGAGGCAAAACGAAGCTCAGTGAAAGAATGGTACTTCCCTTCGAATACCTTCATGGAATCGATATTTATTGTCGACGGGGGCTTGAGCATCCAGTTCTCGACAGAAGGATTGGACTCATACACCAATTGTCCCAGATAGGTGATGGGGTTGGCATCTTCGATGGGTTGCAATTTGATCTTGCACGGTAACAACCCATCATGATGGTATTGAAAAACAAGCAACGAATCCTCACCAAGGGGTACAGGCCTGAAAAAACCTGTCTCGGCATTGGTCAGCAGCTCCGACTGCTTGGTTTCGATATTGATACGATAAATATTCGACACGCCGGTATAGTATGATGATCCGATCAGATACCGGTCGTCGGGTGAAAAGACAAAACTTGACATGACATTCTCCTCGAACTCATATATCTTCTCGTAATCGGCCTTGCCCTGTAACAGATCGTCAATCCTGAACAAAACGAGCTGTTGGCTACCTTTTATATCGGACATGATGCCTGACAGGTATTCACCGTTATTGGAGACGGCGATATCGAAAAAGCTTTTCCCGAACTCAATGGTATAGACTTCATTATATTTATTGTAAGGTGGCGGGATCTGTATCAGCGTCACCCTGGCGTTTGAATGTTGAATAGCCCAGATGGATTTGTCTTTTTTATCTAAGGCAAAGTCACCGGCGCGTGTCAGTTTGATCAGGTTCCTTGTCCGGCCCGTCCTCACATCCACAGATGTCAGTCCCCGCCAGTCGTTATTATGCACCGACATAAAAAGCATCTGGTCCGCTTCGTCATAAGTGAGCGAAGTCACATAATACAGGACGGGGCTTGGCACCTCGGCAATTTTCTTCATTTCCCCGTTATCGAGGTCGATGGAGGCGATGTGGGCCGCTTTGCCCGGATAATTAACGGCGGCATAGATCTTTCGCTCCTTCATATTGACAAAGGCATTCGACACCGAGCCGAGGGGTTTCGCTGTCACCTTGACCACAGGAGTGACCGGATAGACCCTTATCGTATCCAGGTTACGGGTTTGAAATTCATGCTCCCATTTAATCCACTTGTCCCATTCATCCTGAACCCTGATGCCATAAACATGCTTGAATTGATTGGCATAAAAAGCCCTGCTGCTGTCACTTCTTGAATAGAATTCGCGTAGTTTCTCCACGCCGTATTTGTATGCCAGGTAACTGACGAACCGTGTTCCGTAAAGATAGGCGTTGGCGCCCACCTGAAAGTCGATGGTGGAACCCTCGGTCTCGAGGCCTATGACATTGTAAAAATAACTGCTGTCGTACACCATGGTGCGGAAGACCATCTCGTCATAGCCGCCCAGGACACGGCCCAGGCCGCCCGACATCCAGGTCTCCATGAAAACGGCGATGCCCTCGTGATACCACCGTGGCGAATACCAGCGGGGAGTGGTGAGATAACTGTACATCATCGACATGGGATTGGCGTTATCGGCCAGCACCTTGCCGCCGAAAATCTTACGCCATACGATATCGCTTCGTGCGGCCTTATCGCACATCACCGTATGGGTGAGTTCATGGTTCATCAGCCACTGGAAACGCTCGTTCGTCGGCACAATATTGTATGCAAAACTGAACGGTGAGATGCCCAGGGTGACCATGTTCCAGGGCAGCACCAACGTGCCCCCGTTGCCGATGTCGGTAAAGTCATTCAATAAAATGGTGACCTTCTCCGACGGGGTATAATGCCAGAAACTCTTCTGAAACTGCATGGCATTCTCATAACACCTGGCCATATGCGGTACCATATAATAATACCCTTTCCCCAGGTAGATCAGTCTCAGATCAGAGGTGTTGAACTGGTTGATCTGGGCATGCGCATTCAGGGATCGAAAAAAAGCCAATAAAATAAGCATGCCGGTCAGGGCATGCTTTTTAAATCCGTTGTGGGCTAAAAGCATAATATGAAAAAAAAACTATAGGGGTTCTATAATTTAATATTATTCAGGGTGGCGTTCATGGAATTGACGTAACTGCCTATATTGGTCACCGCACTCACCACATTGCTTAATTCCGTCCCACCAAGGGCTATATTTCCAATGTTGTGCATGTCACTGACAACCGCCGCAGGTATCGGATAAGAGCCGATGGCACCCACGGCGGCCACAGAGTTAACTGCATTGACCACTTCCTGGTCCAGGACGATGAAACCGACGGTGCTCTGGTTACTGACCACGACATTCAAATTACCGGTAGCATAAACACTGTTCAATTGTTCGGCTGATAACACATTATTCAGAGTGGCTTCACCATAATATGCTTTAAGGTTGCCGGGATTCAGCAGATTATGCCTGGTTGCCGATTTAACCTGATTTTGATCACCGGACAGGACAGCCAGTTGAACATCGCGCAGTACAAGGCCGTCACGAATATTCTTCAGTTTCTCTATCTCTTCACCTTTTTCATTGGGATGTGCCTTCAGATAGGTATCGATATCATCAATGAGCTTGTATACGGTGGTGTCGCGTCTGTTCAGCTGAGCGAAATAGGTCAGGATATTCTTCATATCTTTCTCGATATCGTAAGATCGCTCCGTGCCGGCATTTTTGTAAAGATCGCTTAACATGCCCACCGTGTTGGCAATCAGCGAATCGTTATTTTTAATGTAATCATTGAAATTACGCAACACTTCCAGTTTGAGGGCATCGTTCTGGTCACACTCACAGACGTCGAGTGTGGGCAGGTGATTATCCAGGTCATGCGACAAGGCTTTGGTATAGGCGTCGAAAATGATCAGGCCCCTGATGGTGTTGGCTAATTGAGCGGTATCCTCGGTCAACTGGCTCCTTAATTTGATATCATTCTCGGTCATCTGGGTTTTACGGTATTTATTGACTTTTCCCACGGTGCCACGGGCTTCGTCTTCATTCACCCTGCCCTTGCAGGAGAACAATAACAAGGAGATGACCAAGGTGACCTGACATACCAAGAATAAATGATTTCTTTTCATGGCTATAAATTTTAGCGTTATTGATATTTTTATTTTACAGTGACAACTGTCTGATATTGCAACATATCATCATAAAACACCTCCACTTTCAGCGGTTCTTCCGCATCATTTAATTTTTTCAACAGCACGAGGTATGTATTATCGCCCCGGTTAATGATGGCCACCGACTGGTAATCGGCCAGTATCCTGCTTTCATCGGTCGGATTCACCGCTTTCATGTTCCATACATTGAACTGGTCCATATTGAATGACATACGTATCTGGCTTTCCTGTTCGGACTGTATGTGTAAATTGATCCTGAGAAAATCGCTGCCGATATAATCGGCATTGATGGTGGCGTTCACGCCCGCCAAATTGATAGGCAGGGCAAAAGCGCCGGTGGCATGGCCTGTCATGGTGCCGGCCAGTTCCATTGTCGAAAGGTCTTTCAGATGCTTTTTCTTTAAAACAGGACTGAAGATGAAAAAACCGATCAGGATGCCCAGTACCAAAGCCGGGAGAAGCGTCCATTGAGGTGAAGCCGGAATGAAACCAAACCAGCGCTCCCTGTCTGTCCCCACCTGTGAGAGACCCTGCGAACGGTTGAGATGGCCGATGATCTCCTTCTCCATATCAACGGTTGCAACGGCAGCGGCGTCCTCTTGCAGCATTCTGTCCGTGGCGATAAGCTTTTCATAATAATCCTTCACCCCACTATCGTGTTCCATTAATTCCTGGACCTGCTTTTTCTTGTCCGGAGAAAGCTCTCCGTCGAGATATTGCTGAAGACGTTGTTTTATCCTGTTAGTAAGCATCTTTTAGGATTATTTCAGTACACCAGGCGTTCTTTAAGGATTTGCCTGGCTGAGAATAACCTGGATTTTATTTTCTTCACCGTCAGGCCTGTCACTTCGCTTATCTCATCGTAGGATAAGCCGTCGTAATATTTCAGGACGATGAGTGACCGCAGATGAGGACGAAGGGTGAGCAGAGCCTGTTGTATCATGATTTGTTTCTCCTTATCCTGGTATAGATCTTCAGGTGTTTCTCCAATGGTCAATTCAAGTTTTTCTATTTCTTCGAACCGCCGTGAAGCCTTCATATAATTCTGCGTCTCATTCAGTGCGATCCGGTATAACCAGCTGAAGAATTTACGGTTCCTGTCAAAGCGTCTCAAATTGATGTAAGCCTTGATAAAGATCATCTGTGTCAACTCGCGCGCATCGTCCGTACTACCCGTCATTTTCCACGCCAGATTATAAACCGGCTGCTGGTATGTCCTGATCAAACGGCCGTAAGCTTCTTTATTTCCTCTCAGAATCTCTTCGATGGTTTCTTTGGAGTCGAATTCTGTCATAAATACAACAGATATATGATAAAGTTGGTTTTTTAGCCCAAATTTCCCGGACAGTTGATAAAATTACAAAAATCTCAACGATATTTCCAAATAATGTAAAATAGTCATGACAGAATCGGGAAATTTATCGATAGAAGGTTCGTGAAGTGCCCTTCAACATTTTATATTGTCATTTGTTTTAAAGGTACATACCAAAAAAACCTGATCATTTTGATATGTATGGCCATGTTGACATAAATCTTAATAATTTTAAACTCATGATGAACGAAGCCGATAAATTACAATACCGTTCTATTGTGCGTGACCTGTTCAACGCTTTTCGCCGGAGCCGTATTGCCCTGACAGCTTACGAGCTTGACATTTTCTCCATCATAGGTTCAGGCGCCCTGACGGCGCGTGACATAGCGGCACAGGCTCGTACCGATCCCCGGGCCACGGCCGTGCTGCTGGATGCCTTATGTGCCCTTGAATTGTTGGTCAAAACAGAAAATAAATACAGCAATACCGAAGGCGGCAGTCTTTTTCTGGATAAACATTCGGTGAATTATATTGCCGGTTTTCATCATACCAATGACCTGTGGGATACCTGGAGTGCATTGACACAGGTCGTACGCGACGGACACCCGCCGGCACGCAAACCTATCAATGGCCGTTCAGCGTTGTGGCTGGAAGCGTTCATCGAAGCCATGCACGACCGCGCCCGCCATAATGCCCCGGCACTCATCGCCAATATCGACCTGTCGGGCGTGAAACGCGTGCTGGACGTGGGAGGAGGTCCCGGCACCTATGCCATGGCCTTCGTCAACGCCTCCCGACAAATCACCGCCGATGTGTTTGACCTGCCCCACGTCATCCCGCTGACTAAAAGATACATCGAAAAGGCCGGATTATCGGACAGAATGGGAACGGTGGCCGGTGATTATCTGGTCAATGACCTGGGCAACGGTTATGACCTTGTTTTTCTCTCCGCTGTCATCCACAGCAATTCATTTAATGAG
>Ga0172366_10004755_pt1 | contig 10721 bp, 12 predicted proteins | sample LakKivSesite69cm_FD_114533 | JGI IMG/M metagenome (GOLD analysis project Ga0172366, IMG submission 114533) | Sediment microbial communities from Lake Kivu, Rwanda - Sediment site 69cm | ecosystem: Environmental > Aquatic > Freshwater > Lake > Sediment | place: Rwanda: Western Province, Lake...
AGAGAAAACCTAGATGAGTCCATTAGCTTGATAAAGCGTTTTAAGAGCCTCGGCGCACCCATAATCACCATTTCTGAGGATGATGCGAAGATTGCTGGGTTAGGTGACTCGATGACTATCCCAGAGGGGTTACCGCCCCTTTTTACCCCAATTATTTATGTAGGACCTCTGCACTTACTTGCGTATTACAGCTCGATCGCTAGGGGTCTAGACCCAGATAAGCCCGAAAAGATTGTTAAGGTGGTGAAGTAAGAGTGAAGATTAAGTGCGTTCTATTCGATATCGACGACGTACTATACGACGCTTCCTTACAAGTTGAGATGGCGAGGCTAAACGCGATTCGTGCGATGATTGAGGCGGGACTTCCATCAGACGTAGAGAACGCGTACCGCGTTCTGAAGGAGATTGTCAAAGAGTATGGAACTGATTATTCCAAGCACTTTGACAAGTTGCTGGAGCAGCTAGGTCTCAGATGGGACCCGAGGGTGATAGCGGCTGGCGTGGTAGCATACCGTGAGACCAATGTGGCTTACCTAAGACCCTACCCCGACACGATAACAACGTTGCTAAAACTCAGAGACTTGGGGTATCGTTTGGGCGCTGTTTCGGATGGGAGAACTGTTAAACAATGGCAGAAGCTCATAAGCCTAGGACTGCAACACTTCTTCCAATATGTTCTCATATCTGAGGAATTAAGATCTGAAACTATTGGTCCTGAGCTGTTCAAAACAGCGCTGGATAAGTTAAACCTTCAACCCGGCGAGGTAGCCTTCATTGGGAAAAGGTTGAACCCAGACATTCTAAACGCGAATAGGACAGGCATTATATCAATTAGAATGCGAAGGGGAGAGTCTAGAAGCGAAGAAGCAAAGAACGATGAGATGAAACCAAAATATGAGATAGATAAATTGTCAGGGATACTTAAGATCGTAGAAGAAATCGAAAAAACTAGGCCTTAAACGCTTTGCTGTTCTTTGGGACGGCTAAAACTAGCGCGCAATTGAGAAATTCAGGCCTGATCTAATAGTTCCGGGTCATGATAAGCCATTTCATCCTAGTTTATGATCGTTTACATCATGAGGCTTTTTCAGGTTCTCTAAAATCCGTATTTAGCTTTTACGACAAAGAAAGGCCTAAATTTAAGTATATAGCCAAAAATTTAATTCACGGGGATCAGATTGATTGGAGCCGCTGTTATAGGTCTAGGTGTTGGATTAGCCCACTGCCGCACATATGAGAAGACCAAAAACGCAAAGCTACTTGCTGTTTGCGACTTAATTGATAAGAGATTGACTAAGGCGAAAAGCGCCTTTCCTAAAGTTGACTTGTATAAAGATTATACAGAACTTTTGAAACGCGACGATATAGATGTTGTAAGCATAGCCGTACCCAACTTCTTACATGCAAAAGTCGCTTTAGATGCAATTGAAGCCGGGAAAAACGTGTTCTTGGAGAAGCCGATGGCTTTCACATTGGAAGAGTGCGACGAGATTATGAAAGCTGCCCGGAAAAATGACGTGAAATTTACAGTCGATTTTGAACTTAGATTCAGCCCAGTCTGGCGTGACATTAAGAAATTAATAGATGATGGGAAAATTGGTCGGGTGGCCTCCACGGCGATCTACTGGTGGAGGCTACCGTTTCATGGTCCTTTCAAACCTGGTAAATGGGGGGAGCACAGAAAGTTCGCTGGAAACATGTTTTTTGAAGAGGCCATACATTGGTTTGACATGCTCAGGTGGTATGGTGGAGAGATTACACAGGTCCATTGCTTGACAAATGATTGGGTTCGTAAAGAGATTAAGTATGAACAGACGGCTTTCGTCAATTTTAACTATCGAAGTGGAGCGGTTGGACAAATCTCCCAGACAATAAACGGTTTTGAGACGCACGGCACGATATGGACCATCGGGACGAAGGGCAGTGTCTTAGCATCGATAACGTATTCACCCTTCGGAAACCAAGGCGTTATGAGGTATACACCACATCCAGAAGACATAGCTGATGAATATCGGGGCATAACTCGAACAGACGACGAAGTCCGATATATAGTTAAGACGAGACATTTTGGAGAGGAAGTCTTTGAGATTCACGCTATGGAGAAGCATATCCAAAGATTTGTGGACGACATTGTTAAAGACAGAAATCCCCTTGTAACTGGTGAAGACGGGAGGAAGTCCGTTGAATTATGTCTAGCCGCTGAAATGTCCGTTAGGAATAATGAACCCGTAGGGCTGCCTCTGGGGAGGTCACCAGATTTTGCCCTGGATAGGGCACGAGAGGGGACTGAAGATATGAAGGACTACTTGAAGCTTGTCAAAGAGTGGCCCTACATCAAAGAATGGCCCTACTAATAGAAATGTCATGAAATCTCAGAATTGAACATCAAAGACTTGGTTTCCTCATACTTTCCCATTTTGCATCGACCTTAGCAACAAGCACGCGTGGAGTAACTCCCAGCTTGGCCTACAGAAAATCTGAAATACTTTTTTAGCTTGGCAGACTTAATAAACCACTGACAGAACATAAGTTTTGGTTTAGTAGTCAAAGATGCAAAAAAGATTTTGTAGGAGAGTGTCTGCTTGGAGAAAGATTTAGAAGAGGCGGCTTTCAGGATAATAGCCTCCGCCGGTGAGGCTAGAGGGATGGCTTACGATGCTTTGGATGCCTATGAGGGGGGAGAGTTTGACAAGGTAGATGAGTGCTTGAAGAAGTCGGGTGAGTTGATTGTTGAGGCGAATAAGGCGTTGTTTAAGCTCATTCAGAGGGAGGCGCGTGGCGAAAAGGTAGCGTTCTCGCTGCTCCTAGTTCATGCGTGCGATATACTGATGGTTTCGACGGCTGAGAGAGACTTGATCAAACGGGTCATAAAGTTGGTTAGGCTATCTAACAGAGGGAAAGAGGACATCTGATGCCTGTCCTTTGCTGAGGCTCACGAGGTTTAAAGGTGAGGAGACGAAGAAGAATTCACTAGAACATGGGCAATAGTCTACTTCATAAATTACTTTTTAATTCCCAATTCTTCTACGACCCTCATGATAAGCTCGTCACCCTTTACTAGTGCGAACGTCAAAGGGGCTATAACGCTTAAACGTATTTTTGGATACTTCTTTATGGCCACCTCAACAGCACCCTTATAGTGTCTAACCTGAGGGGCAAGTAAAACGTAGTCATAATCCCCGATCCTTTCTCGCTCCTCCACAAACAATTCGGCAGGAATACATTTCACTTCCGCTGGAATACCAATCTCTTTAGACTTTTTCTCCATGCTATTGATAAGCATGCTTGAGGACATCCCTGCTGCACACATAAGCAAAATCTTTAGATGTTTCTTCTCCAAGTCTGTATCACCATATAAAATTCTAACTATAGAAGCGTCCCCTACGCAAAGTTATGGATTAGACATATTTAAATTACGCGTCCTTGAATTTTTCTATCACCAAGGTGTTAAAGTCTAAAGTCAAGTAGAAAAATGAAGGAGTTGTGAGCATATTTGAAGGATACATTTGTTAGACTCAAAGAGCTGTTAAAGAGAAGGGATGTAATTCTCGTCATAATCTCCACTATAGCTGCAGTTTCAATGCACATTTCATTCACATACGGTTGGGATATTGTTGGTAACATCATTCATTATGCGATCTATGTAGCCTGCATCGTCTATTTCCTGTACTACTTTTATAAAAGATATACAAGAAAAACCTGATAAGAAAAGGTTGGAAGCCTAACTGGGTGCTTGAGGACACATCAAGTAGAGAGGCAGTTAATTTGAGCACAGCTTGTTTTCAGCAAGAGGATAGTAAACTTCAGTCAGATCCGCATTTGCGCACTCACTTTATGCTGCGAGAGGTCATGTGATTTCTTAACTCACAGGACCTTAACAAAAAGGCTTTTATGCAGGTAGTTATACACTAGACATTTGACTAATAACGGAAAGGAAAGAAAAAGAAATGAGCAAGGAAAAAATGGGTGTAATGGACGCATTTTCGGCGTGGGTTGAGAAGAATCTGATGCCTCCAATGATGAAGATAGTGGCGGAACCACACTTCGCCGCGGTGCGTGATGGTCTAGCCAGCGCCATGGGTCTTGTCATCGTGGGCAGCATTTTCCTAATCGCAGCGTTTCCACCGTACGAGCCCTGGGATGTAGCTATAGAAGCAATTGGACGTGGTATGGTCGCTGCACCTTTCGCGTATGGGTTCGGACTCTACAGCATCTACGTCTGTCTTGGCGTTTCATACGCTTTAGCTAAGACGAAGGGCTTGGACCCGTTGCAGCCGATGTTCTCATCCTTGATTACCTTCCTCTTGGTTTGCGCCGCCGCAGACTGGTGGGGTGCGCTGGAGATAGACTACCTCGGTGCGCTTGGACTGATCACAGCGATACTTGTAGCGAACATAAGCGTAGAAATATTCGATTTCTGCGTCAAGAGGAAGGTCACCATAAGGCTTCCGCCGCAGGTACCCCCAGCCATAACCGAATCATTTGTCGCAGTAATACCCATAGCGGTAGTTGTAACAGCCTTCTGGACAGTAAGGGGAATCATAGGCATAGACATCGTTCAAACCATAATTCATGCATTTTCTCCAATCCTCGCCGCGACCGACACGCTTCCAGCAGTGATGACAGCAGAGTTCGTACACATCTTCTGCTGGTCCTTTGGGATACATGGAGACATGACCATCGAAACGGTTCTGGGACCCATGTGGGCGACGTTCTTGGCAGAGAACGTCGAAGCCGTTGCAGCGGGCCTTCCGCCGCCCCACATCTACACTAGCCTCTTCAGGTCGTTCGTTGTGCCCGGAGGTTCTGGATGCACTCTACCATTGGCATTCTACTGCGCCTTTCTAGCGAAGTCGGCGAAGCTCAGACAGGTTGGAAAAGTCGCTATTCCACCCGGCTTCTTCAACATCAACGAGCCCATCACGTTCGGCGTGCCTATCTTCCTAAACCCAGTGATGTGGATCCCATTCTGGACGGTGACAATAATCGCGGCCGGCGGCACCTTCCAACTAATGGCGATGGGTCTAATAAACAAGACTTGGATATCTCCGCCATGGACCTTATTCTCACCGTTGCTGTTGTATCTTGCCTGTGGCTACGATATTAGAGCATCTATCTGGGTGATATTCACTGAGTTCATCATCCCTGCCATCGTCTACTACCCATTCTTCAGGATCTGGGATAGACACGAATTCGAGGCTGAACAGGCAGAGCTAAAGGCTAAAAAGAAATAAATACCCCCTTCCTTTTTTTTTAAGAAAAAGAAAACTAAGGTACATTGAAAGAGCAATACCTTCTCCGCAAAAAACTTAGATTATTACTTGGGAGATCTTCCTAAGGCTTCCAAGACCTTTCCCATGAGCTTTTCGCCTTGACTCAGCGCGAATATCGTGTGATCGATGAGTTGTAATGGTATTTTCGGATGGCCCTTAAGAGCCTCTTCAACAGCGCCCCTAAAATGCCTCACTTGAGGAGCAAGAAGGACAATATCGTATTCCTCTATTCTAGAACGTTCTTCTAAAAACAATGCGGTAGGAATAGCCTTCATGTCTAGGGTGATACCCATATCTTTAGCCGCTTTCTCCATGCTATCGACAAGCATGCTTGAAGACATACCCAGTGCACAGATTAAAAGAATCTTCAAGTCTCATCCATCCCTTAAAACATAAAATGAACGGAGATTACCTTTGGTAATTTATGATTAGATGAGAACCCATCAAATAAGCTTTCCTCACGATCGTACCGATCGCGATCAAGGAAGTTACCTAAAGAAGTTCTTCACCTCTGGTCTCATTAGATAATAGATGACTACTGAGTTTATTGTTATATCAACCAAGGGAGCCAGACCATACGCCCTTGGAGCCAGACCATATAACCCAAGCAAGGATTCCGGAAACGAGAAATAAAGAAAGTCTACTATGACCGATAGAATTGAAAATAGCATTGTGGCCAATCGAGCCCACCTTTCGCCCGTCCATAAGCCGAAAGCAACTATGATGCTCATAATTGCCCATATCGACTTTGATAGAAGGTAAACGATGGCTTTTACACCTTCGAGAAAAACCAGGATCACGACGCCATATGGTCTCTTAGCCATCTGATCTACCCAAGTAATTTGGCTCCTTTTGGCAATTTAAAATTATTCCCAATACTCTCTCATAGATATTAAGTGCCAGAATTTTTGTCAAATCTGCGCGCACAAAAATAATTGAGGGAATAACGAGAGCCGATGTTGCTAAAATATGCTAAAGTAGCTATGCTTCTCCCTTTTTATTTAACGAATGGGAGATATCGCCATTCTTCTGTAAGTGTGCCTCCTACCTCTTATCACTACTGATAAGGCCATGATGTTCTCGGGCATGGCCATACCAGAATAGCCAGCGTCACCTATGTGATGTATGTCTGCACCAGTCATCTTACTGTAGACACCAAACCTCTTTATAGTGTCGACATCAGCCCCTTCTTGAGATGTAAGCATTTCACTTGAAGCTAGTACGTTGTTGTCGTGCGCTACTTCAGCCAGTTCCCGAACAAATTCAACAGTTGCGCCCGGCGTTGTTCCAGGAGCTGGAAGAACAACCCAGTCAACCCCAGCGTTAATCAGCTCTTTAACACGCTCAGGCGACGTGCATTTAAAGCCCATCTCACTTTTTACACCCATTCCATGCCCCTTCCCAGATGCAATCAAAACCTTATCCCCGAATTCCTTCTTCGCTACCCTAATCGCTTTGATCATCGTCTCATATGTACAACCTGATCCAGGGTTGCCCATGATTCTGATGAAGTCTGCACCCTGCTTCATCGCTAGCTTCATGTTTTCGATCGAGAAAACGCGCCCCGAAGGGACAGTTATCCTCTTCCCAGCCACCAGCGCGGTGGGATCTACTGGCTCCAGCTTTGTTCCAACGGGCTGACCTATTAGCCTCTTCAAATCGTTTATCGTTGCACCTACTCCCACAAGCTCATATCCCGGAATGATCTCCTTCGCCTCTCCTTTTGAGGGGGGAACACCAACTATTATGGGCTTCTGCACATCGTAAACGTTCAGAACGATCATGTCTGCGCCAAAGGCTACGCACACCTCTGGGTTTGAAACACCTTCAATTAGCGGCGGAGACATCGCAACGGTTTCTGCGAGTATTGTTCTTCCTTCGGAAGCACATATGCTTTCAAACAAATCATGGCTACTCATAGCCTTAAAATCGCTTGCTGTACAATCCAAAATCCTTTTTGCCATTCTTTTCAACACACTTCTTTTTAGCTGTAGATAAATAAAAAACAGATAAATATAAAAACCTTAGAGGATTGCGTTTATCCTTGGCCACAACGGAGAAGATAGGCAACGACCACCTAAATCATGAGCGTTATTGCCGTATTTGTAGCCCTTAGCCCCGCTTAGGCGTCTGCTCACCGATTCGATTGATCGATCATCTCTGTACTAGTTTTCGGCTCCTTCGGAAAATACCGAATTGCCTTACATCCTAGGCAAGTTGTTTTAAAACGAAAAACAGGAAAACTCTTTGTTCCAACATCCTTTCTATCAATAATATGTTCTGTTATCTTGTGACAGGAGAAACACTTCAACCTCCTTCTTGTTATGACTCTCTCCATTTGAATCACCGTGTTTCTTCAAGGGTTTACTAGAATGGGGATACTATAAAAATCTGAGGGTGCTATCCACCTCTGACGGTTGTGCATACGCATTTTATTTTTTTCGACGAGATTCATAAAGTAGCAAATACCGCATAAGCCCAAAATGCTTAACAATAGGCATCATATTGTCACTGTACAGGACGTAGATGCGAGTAGCTCCAGATAAACTTAAAAAATATAAAGTCTTATACTGAATGAGGAGGTTTGAGGTTATCATGAAAGTTACAGTCATAGGAGGAGGTAGCACCTACACCCCTGAGCTGACGGACGGTTTTATTAAAAGAGCTGGGGAGCTGACAGTAGACACTGTCGTGCTGATGGACATCGATGAGAAGAGACTTGAAATCGTAGGCGGATTAGCTAAACGCATGATGAAAAAGGCAGGGTTACCCACGAAGATCGTTTTGACTACCGATCGTCGAGAAGCTATAGAAGGCGCCGACTTCGTCATCTCATCTATTAGGGTCGGTCTTATGGAAGGCAGAATACTTGATGAAAGAATCCCAATAAAATATGGCGTGATCGGACAGGAAACGACCGGACCAGGCGGCTTTGCTATGGCTCTCAGAACAATACCTGTTATGCTGGATTATGCCAAGGACATCGTAAAGTGGTCACCGAACGCCTGGTTGATCAACTTCACCAACCCTTCAGGCATAATCACCGAGGCAGTCAGTAAATATTCTGAAGCAAAGGTAATTGGACTATGCAATGTACCGATAAACATGTTGGGCGGAATCGCGAAGGCGCTGAATGTTGAAGAGAAGAAAATCCTATTGGACTACGTTGGCTTAAACCACCTAAGCTGGATTAGGGGGGTCTATCTGGAGGGAAAGGATGTATTGCCTGAAATGATTGAAAAAATGAAAGAGCTGGTCGAGGGTTTCGATCCGGAGTTGATAAAAACGCTCAACATGATACCCAATTGGTATCTTCATTACTACTATGATACAGAGAAAGTGGTTGAGGAAATGAAGAAGGCCAAGAAAACTAGGGGCGAGGAGACTTTAGAGATAGAGAAAAAGTGTCTGGAGATGTATAGGGATCCAAATCTGAAGGAGAAGCCAAAGCTCTTGGAGAAGAGGGGTGGAGCCCGCTACTCCGACGCCGCACTGTCGTTAGTAAGTGCGATTGTCAACAACAGGAACGAGATTCACATCGTGAACATTCCTAATAAAGGTGCAATCAAGGGCTTCAGCAACAACGCTGTTGTAGAGATACCTGCGATAGTTAATTCGACGGGCCCTCATCCGATAACAATCGGTGAAGTCCCCCCCGAGATTGAGGGTTTGATGCATGTTGTAAAAGCCTACGAAGAATTAACGATCGAGGCCGCTATAAGAGGATCGAGGGAAATGGCTCTAAAGGCATTATTGATACATCCACTTGTTCCTTCATTCGACGCAGCTAAAAAAATACTTAACGACCTACTTGAGGCGCATAAGAAGTACCTGCCTAAATTCTTCTAAAACGAATCGCGATGAAAAAGTGATTTAAAAGACCTAATTCAACTTCTCTGTTTTTTGGTTTGGAATCCTTATCAAGCCGTTCCTACAGACGGCCAACAACTTCAGGTAAATTTGCTGTGCTAGCTATTATTTTATCTGGCTTTATTTCTTTGAAACGCCGTTTATAACGTCCTCCCCAGCCTGTCAATACAGCTACCGTCTTTGTTCCAAGTTTCTTGCCAGCCAACATGTCCTCCGGCGAGTCGCCAACAAATATGGCATCACTCGGTTTCACGCCAAGCTCCTTTAAAGATTCTGTTATAAGCCAAGCCTTTTTCTTCGCCGAACGCCTAAAAGGCGCATGCGCTGGCCTCACAGGTATCTTCTCATTAAATTTTCTGAAGATATAATCATCAAGGGTTAAAACTGTTTTAAAATAGTCATTTATTCCATGCTTCACTAACACTCCTTTGGTGGCCCTCGTTCCCAACCATCCACTCGTTAAGGCCATCTGAAAACCCATTGAGTGAAGTTTCTCAAGTGTTTCTCTAATCCAGGGGAAAACTCTGACATGTATAAAACTCTTATCCAGAATTTCGTACTCATGGCTCCTACGCCATGCCTCAAAATCTTTCTTCCTAAAACGGCCATCCGAGATCTTTATCCAGAATTTTCTTTTACTGTTCTCCAGAGTAGAAAAGAAATCTTCAATTGAAGGGCACTTTAAGCTATTGTAAGACAGGAACTCTTTAACCTCATAGTATAAGACCTTTGGAGAATTGAATGTGTCGAAAATTACGCCGTCTCGATCGAAAACTACCGCTTTGAACCTCAGATCCTAACCCCCTTTTATCATAATTAGTAATGATGGATGACTCACTGCGATTTTCAATTACCGTACTTTCGTTAAGTTAAACATTTATTCTCTTATCTACTATTGGGTTATTCGGATGAAAAAAGTCAATTAGAAGGAAGATGTTGTTTTGAGTAAAGGGAACTTGTCGACTGATAGGTATTTCGATGTTATGGTCGGGCTTCTCAAAAAGATTAAAGAAACACAAAGGGAAGCAATCTTAGAAGCAGTTAACGCTATCGTAGACTCCTTATCGAACGACGGCGTCTTGCATTTGTTTGGCACCGGACATTCACAGATGTTGGTGGAGGAGGCGTACAGCAGAGCAGGAGGGCTGGTGCCAGTTGACGCCATTACGGAGGATATCCTGTGGCCGCACTCAGGACTCAGCACCGCGCTTGAGCGAACGGTGGATTCCGTTAAAGTATTTTTCGACTTCCACAATGTGCAGAAGGGCGACGTTATGATCATAATCTCGAATTCCGGTATTAACGCCATGATAGTTGAGGCTGCCTTCGAAGCGGAGAGGCGCGGGGTCAAAGTCATTGCGATTACGTCTCTGATTCACACAGAACACCCCGAGGCGAGACGTTCCGGGAGGCACTCAAGTGGGAAAAGACTCTTTGAAGTCGCGGACATAGTGATAAACAACTTTGTTCCGGAGGGGGACGCAGTACTCGAAATAGAGGGCGTAGATACAAGGGTTGGTACCGGGTCCACCATAACAGGAGCAGCGATCATAAACGCCATCGTGTGTGGTGTCGCCG
>Ga0172366_10004756_pt1 | contig 10720 bp, 17 predicted proteins | sample LakKivSesite69cm_FD_114533 | JGI IMG/M metagenome (GOLD analysis project Ga0172366, IMG submission 114533) | Sediment microbial communities from Lake Kivu, Rwanda - Sediment site 69cm | ecosystem: Environmental > Aquatic > Freshwater > Lake > Sediment | place: Rwanda: Western Province, Lake...
CGCTGCCCGGCGACACCGACCCCTTCGTGCTCGGGTTTGCGTTCAACCCAACCATGGACTCCACGACTCCGTTCACTACTGACGGGGTGTGGGCACAAGGGAATATGGGGTCAGGCATGGTGCAGATGAGCGTGCTTCCTGATTCGTTCGGAGCAGGCTCTTACGGCTACCCGACAAATGCCAGGACGGGCAAGGATGACCTCTATTCCTTGTTCTACGCACGTCGTGGGGTCGGCGGTGGATACAAAGGAAAGTCCACGGTGTACCGGAGAGCAAACCCAGTGCGAACTGGGAAGTCTACCTACACGGTCAACACAACGGGGGACCGTATCAGGTTAGGCACAACCGAAGTGGCAGTGATTGTGCCCTGGGATAACGCCACCCCCGGATAAACATCATGGCCGACTTTCCAGGACAAGACGTAGAAGGCTTTGACCTAGAGTCAGGGTCTACGCACGTCCCTGCTCAGGAGGTTCCTCCCGAAGGCAGTTCGGTAACGTCACCGCTCATCACCATCACACCGGCGAATGGGACGCTTCTTGGTCCGTTCACTCCGGTCGTGGTTGATGTCATTGGCGACAACGTTCAACTCGTCGTCATCCGAATCAAGCTGGACTCCGACCCTGAGCAGTGCCTCGTCTACGCGGGTGTCGGAAACCCACCGACCACAGACAGCTTGTTCGGCCCCTATATCGACACCATCATCGCCCCGATTGCGGGCGGCTACCGCTGGACCATCACGCATCAGGGCGGCTGGCCTGTTGAGCGTGTGACACTCAACGCCTCGGCGTCGAATGCTGGTGGCGTGGTAATCTAGGAGGACCTGATGCCACAAGTCGTCTACCCAGTGAACCCGCAGCAAGCGGGGCAAATCAACGCCCTCATCCAGACCACGCGGAATGGAATCAACAGCGTCATTGGGTATCGTCAGGACTTGGTGCCCGCCGATGTCATCGGTGCGTCGCTCACCAACAACACCGGGGTCGTCAGCTACGAGTGGCAGTTGATTGGACGCCCCGAGGGTTCGGGAGCAGGAGGCGCAGGCCCGGAGCCAATCTCCCTCGGCTTCGCCCCATCTGCTTCGTTCACCGTGGACGGCGACGCTTCGGCGTTCTTGGACGGGACCTACCTGCTCCAGTGCATCGTCAACGGACGCTCCCCGACCGAGACGCGCATCCGGGTCGCTCTTGTACGGATGTCGCCCTCGGCGCTTGCCGACGGAAGCACGCTCAGGCACCTGGGGGCGAACGAGACGAGCGAGGACACGTCCCTCCCGACCCGTCGTCAAGGCTTTGCAAACATGGCCAACCGGCTCCTTCGAGGCGTGGTGAGCGCCATCAAAGGACCTGAGGGCGCTCTCATGGGCAACCCTTCCGCCGAGGACACCTGGACAGGCTCACGTCCCAACAACGTTCACCTCGTCGGTCAGCGAACCGCCCTGCTCGGTGACGTCGTTGCCGCCTTGCCTGCTGCCAACCTGCTCTACGCGGTCCCCTGGGTTCTTGGCGTCGAGGCCCGTCTCGCTCGACTGCTCCTGAAGCAACGGGCAGGGACGACCGGAAACATGCGTTTCGGTGTCTACGGCAACGTCGCCAAGAGCTTGTACCCCGGAGCCCTGCTCTACGACTCGGGGAGCCTCGCCTTTGCTGGCGGTACTCGTGTCGTCGCTTCACCAAACATCCGACTCCCTGTTGGTGTCGCTTGGCTCGTGTTGCAGTTCGACGCGACCGCCATCGCCAATGCCGTCACCGTGGACCACCTCAAGAGCACGGCGATGCCCCCGGTCCTGGGAACGGCTTCTGACCTTCTGGATGCCGGAGGGGCCGGCGTGAACTTTGGCGTCGCCTGGACGCACGCTCTTGCGTTTGGTGCGCTCCCAGCAACGTTCCCTGACACCTCACCGACACAGATAAAGACTTCGACGGCTCCGAACGTACCAACCGCCTACGCTGACCTGAGGCTGTGATGTAGGATGGGAAGCCGTGGCAACCATCTACAAACACTTTCGGAGCGTGGTCATCGGGAGTCTGCCCGAACCTGACCCGAACACTGTAGAGCCCACCCAGGCCAGCGTCTTCAAGCTCGACAAGCGCGTTCGAGGAGGCGACAAGCTCACAGAGGGCCACTCCCTGTTCTTCGAGTTCCTGGACGCAGGCGGTCTTGCTGTCTCTGGGCCGACCGTTGAGTGGGTGACCTGGGTCCGTGATGACGAGTCCCGGAAGTGGGCGAACATGGCAGCGTGCTCGGGTGCAGGGCTTTACGAACTGTTCCTGACCTACGACGCCAAGAACGCAGACCTCTTTGTGCAATGCCTTGCGGTCACCGCCCCGGGAACGGCGGTCCGCATGGTGGTGCGCGTGGCGGAGATTTAGACCATGGCCGAAGGTGGCCGGGCCGGATACCGAAGGGCCAATTCTTGTGGGTGCCCTCCCACGCCTCCGGTTACGGGCTCCGGGGCCGTCTTGGCCTGGGGAGCAGGGACCGTTGCCAGTTCCTCGGCCACGCGCCATCTCCACCCCTGGTACGACGACACCATCGCAGAGACAGACGAGGTGGGTTTCCGCGTTCCTCGAGCAGGGACAATTCGGAACCTGCATCTCAGACACCAGACGCCGGCAGGCAACGGAGGGACAATCACCTACACCTTGCTCGTCAACGGAGTCGCCTCATCCGTCACCGTTGGTCTGGCATCGACGGGGACCAATGCGGCAGATGTCGCCAACTCGGTGATGGTGTCCGCTGGGGATTTCGTTAGTATCAGAGTCACCAAAGCCGCCAGCATTGCCGCATCGCCTCGTAACATCACCGCCACCGCTGAATTGATATAAACCCTCCCAGGAGAACGTCCCAATGGCATTGAAAGATTTTCGGTTCAAGAAAACGTCCGCCTCCATCCTTGATGAGTTGAACTCACGCTTGCCCGGAAGCGCGTCGCTCATCAACGACGCAGGCGGCAACATCATCACCCTGAACTTCGAGGAGACGAACGAGGCGGACCTCGTTGACGTTCTTGCGGAGCTTGGGTACGTCCTCATCGAAGGCGCAGGTGGCGTAGGCGTCACCGGAACAGCGTCCGATGACGAAGACCGCCGTCTTCTGAACATCAAGAACGCCGTTCGTGCTTGCACCGGTGGCGTGAACATCGCAGCCACCTGGACTCCTTCGGGTACGGGTCGAGGCAAGACCCTCACGTCCCCCACGGACGCACTGTCGAACAATAACTTCGACGGCGTGACCCTGGTGGTCGGCGACCGCCTCTTGGTCAAGGACGGCTCGGGAGCCTCGGCTGTTCACAACGGCATCTACACACTCACCCAGGCCGCTGACGGCGCGGGTGACGTTGCCATCCTGACCCGTGCCTTCGACTTCGACGACAACGCCGAAGCCCTGACAGGTTCGTTCACCTTCGTCCGTCTCGGTACGACCTGCGCCAAGCGCGTGTTCTACATGACGACGGCGGGCCCCATCACGGTGGACACCTCGCAGCTCGTCTGGGAACAGGCGAACAGCCAGGACGCCTCCGACTCGTTCCTCTTCGGCGCAGGCACCGTAGGCTCGACCACGACCACCCGCTACCTGTTCCCTGGATACTCGGACTCGCAGGCGCAGACGGATGCGGTCCAGTTCCGCGTCCCTCGTGCTGGCACGTTCCAGAGACTGCGAGTTCGCCACAACGACCTCGGAGGCAGCGCCAACGCTGTCGTCTACACCCTTCGGGTCAACGGCGCACCGAGCATCCTCACGGTGTCACTCGCAGCGAACGCAGCAGATGCCAGCGACCTTGTGAACTCGGTTGTCGTGGCCGCAAATGACCTCATCGACATCGAAGTCACGAAGGCATCGAACATTGGCGGTGGCCTCCGCGACATCACGGCGTCCGTTGAGTTTGCCAACTAACTAGATGCCAACCCAGGTCTATCGCTTCCGTCTGGACGCTCCGGGGCTCGACATCGGGCAACTCCGGGCGGAAGTGAACGACCCCACGGCGAACGTGAACGCCCTTGGTGGTGCCACGTTCATCGACATCGACGCAGACACGGCGGTCAAGGACGACCTCATCGACTCGCTCCTGGAGCGTGGGTATGCCTTCGTCGAGGAGGCTCCGGTAACAACACCGGTCGACGCCTTCAATGGCACCCTTGGCGTCCTCGACAAGCCTGCGCATGACGCCTTCCGCTCCCTGATTCACTTCATCGACAATGGCCCAGCGAACGGATTCGCCTCTGGAGCGTTCCGCAAGACGACAGGGGGCGTTTTCCCTACGCTGGTGACGTGGTTCGAGGACAACACCGAGACGCAGAAGATTGTGGAGCTGACCATCACCCGCAATGCCAACAGGACCCCGGCCACTGAGATGTGGCGCATGTACGACACAGACGGAACCACCGTGCTCTGTACGGTCACAGACACCATCGCCTATAGTGGTGTGACGGAAACCTCGCGCACGAGGACCATCGTCTGATGCAGAACAACCCAGCAGTCATCCTCTACGACTCCAACGGCGTCGCCCATGCCGTTCAGGACGGGGTTGCCATACCTGCAAACACTCCGAGGCTCTTGGTTGCCGGTGCCGAAGGCACGAACGCCAGGACGCTCAGGACCGCCGCTGACGGTACAGTCCGAGTGGACCCGACAGGAACGACCATCCAGCCAGTGTCTGCGGATTCCCTTCCCTTGCCCACAGGAGCGGCTACTGAGGACACCCTTGCAACAAGAGCATCCCAAGCCACGCTGGCTGCATTTGCCTCGATTGCAGCGACAGAGGCCACGCTGGACGACGCCAGGGATATTCTGGATGACATCCGGTCCGGTGCAGGTGTCGAGCGCATCGACCAACCCGTGACGGTCATCGGGCCTGCGGCAGAAGCCGCAGCGGCAGCAAACAACCCAGTCCGAGTCGCCGGATGGGACGGCACAAACATCCGAACGCTCAAGACCGACTCTCTTGGTCGATTGCAGCTTGCTGACTACCCGACGTTCATCGCAGCGGCAACTAACGTCACCCTGGGCAACAACAAGTCGATGCTCAGCCTGCTCAACGTGGACGCGACGTTGCTGGTCAAGGTTCGAGAAGTCTGGATTGTGAACAGCCGAACGGCGAATGTGACTGGTGTGGTCGCGGCCTTCGAGGCGAGGCGCATCACGGGCCACAGCGCCGGGACGGTCATCGCGCCTCAGTCACACGATACGGCAGACGCTTTGGACGCCGACATCACAGCCCGCACAGGCGCGACGGTTGCCGGTGAAGCTGCTACCCTGTTGTGGCGTCGGCTCTGGTCAAGCGACGAGTGGGGTCCTGGTACGCACGACACGGAAGCCGCGCAAGTCGGACACCAGCAGGTTCATCCGAATTGGCAGTCGTTAATTTCGCAGCGACCGATTGTCCTGCGGCAGAACCAGGGTTTGACCATCAAGTGCGCGACGAACACCGTGGCGGGAACGTTTGATCTCTACTTCGTTTTCACAGTGGAGTGATTCATGGGCGTACCAAAAACAGCAGACGGGAAGCTCTACGTCTCGACATGGCCCACTGAGGGCTCTCGAACTACGTCGATGACGCACAATTGGTGCGACAAGACGACGTGGTACATGACGGCCATCAGGGAAGTGGACAGGGACTGCCCCAACCTGGGAGACAACCTGTCCTACGCGATGCCCCACGCCTGGGTTGTGGACACCTACCACGGCAAGCTCAGCGGCGAGGATAGCCTCAAGGACGCGGGTGGCTTTTCGTACCGCGTGGCAGTGACGGTCAACGGAGCTCCGAAGGTCGAGCGTGACCCTCACTACGGCTCCGGAGGGGACTTCGAGGTCAACTATCAAACCGGGACCATCACGTTCTTCGTTGCCAACACCCCAGGTGATACGATTCAGGCAACCTATCACCGCGTCGTTGACTCGGTCTGGCACTTGAAGCCAAAGGCTGGGACCGTCCTCAAGATTTCACGAGTCGAAGCTCAGTTCTCCTCAGACGTTGTGCTCACAGACACCGTGGTATTCCAGCCCAAGGGGCTCGCCTCGGTGTTCGCCCCGCAGCTTGGTCTACCTCCGGGGACGATGATTCCTCTCGGGAACCCCACCAAATACAAGACCATGATGGACTTCATCAACGAAGCCAACGGAGCCTACCCGGTCATCCCGGCATCCGGGGGCCCTGGCTGGCGAGGAATGTCTCAAGGAATCCTCACCTACCCGTGGGACTACGCTGCACTGACCTCAGTCCCTTCAAGCCTCGGGATGGAGATTGAGGTCAAGCTGGAGCACGACATACCCTTCGAGGGCTTCGTGTCCACGGCAGCGTTCTACTGCCTTTCGGAGGTGGAGTGATGGAGAGCGTCCCGCCCTACGCTTCGTTGATTGTGCTCATCGTGGGGGGCGTCGTCATAGGCATCGACATCTTCCTTGCGCTCAACGGGACCAAGGGAGACACCTACAGCGAGGTCATCCGTGCCTGGGCACGGAAGCGTCTCTGGCTCGTGATGCTCATCTGCTTCGCGATGGGGATGCTCTCAGGGCACTGGTTCTGGTCCGACTGTTCACTCCCTGACTGTCAGGAGCTTTGTCGTCATGTCCAGTGACGGATACCCATTCCTGACCGAGACGTTCCGTGGTCGATGCGTTCGTGTCGTTGACGGCGACACCATCGACGTGGTTCTGGATGCTGGGTTCCGTACTACCAGGACGGAGCGTCTGCGGCTCCTTGGGGTGGACACCCCTGAGCTGCGCTCCGCTGATGCGACAAAGCGCCAAGGTGCTCAAGCCGCAAAGGACAAGGTGGCGGGGTGGCTCCTTCGACAGGCGCTCCTGTCCGGGTCGATGTGGCCCTTGAAGATTCGGACCGTGAAGGCCGACAGCTTTGGTCGCTACTTGGCTGACGTGTGGTGGATGGACGAGGAGGGCCAGGAGCACCACGTGAACCAGGAACTACTCACCCTTGGACTGGCGGTGCCACGATGAGCGGCTTTGGAAACGGACACGACGACAACACCCCGACTGAAGGCATCCCACTCGGTCACCTGGACAACCGGGAACTCCTGACGTTTCTCGGCAACGACATCATGCTCCTCAAGGAGCACACCAAGATGGTTGCGACGGTCTACGACGCCATCAGGAGCTTGGAGTTCCCGGTCGGCCTTCGCCTCAAGGCTCAGTTGATTGAAGGGTATGAAAAGCACCTGGAAGCGAACACCACAAACCTTGCCGCGCTGAAAACCGTAGTAGGAGGTTGAAGATGCCACGCTGGAATGACGACGATAAAACGCCGACGCCGGTGACAGGGGTGAACCTTCCGACGTTCCCGATGCACCCAATGCCTCCGACACGCTCTGGTGCGCTGCACCTCCCGCCTCCTCAGGAGAAGACCATCCCGGTCAGCCAGATTCACATCCCGCTTCCTGCGATGATTGCCGTGCTGACATTCATGTTGGGCGGTGTGACCAGCATGACCCTCGTGTGGGCCAAGGCCTCCGACCCTGCGCTCCACCTGGAGCCAGTCGTCGTCACGCACGGTGGTGGTGTCGCGTACAAGAACGAGGTCAAGACCGCTCGGGAGGACTTCAAGGATGCGCTGCTCGACGAGCATCGTGCCACCCGTAGGATGCTTCTCCAGATGGTGTTACGATGCAAGAAGCCACCTGGGGCGGGGAACGCGGACCTTGACTGCAAGGTGTCCTACCTGCCCGAGTCCGAATAACAAAGGAGCAAGAACATGGAATGGTTGAGCACAAGCTGGCACGGGATGCCCTACTGGGGCTGGAGTCTGATTGTCCTCGGAGTCGTCACCGAGAAGGTGCTCGGCCAGATGAAGGACGAACGCTTCCGCTCCGGAGCCGATGCGGTTCGGAACTTGCTCGGGCTCGCCCTGTCCCGTGTTCCTGGCATTGGAGGCCCGTTGCTGACGCTGCTTCGGATGTTCTACGTCGTCCCGAAGCCCAAGCAACCCCCAATGTTCCCGCCTCCTCCCGCCTCTGACGAGGCGGCTCCCAAGTGATTGTCCACATCGGAATCGACCCTGGCTACCAGGGAGCCGTCGCTGCCATCCTGCAGCACAACCCTGACGCGCAACCGCAGGCCGTTGTCGTCGACACACCGGTGGTGAAGGTCAAGAAGGGCAGGACAACCCGGAGCATGTACAACGAGACGGAGATGCGCCGGCTGCTCGTTGACCTCGTGCGGAATGCTACCACCGTCGTCATCGCGCTGGAGAACACCAACGGACGCCCGGGTCAGGCTGTCAACGCTGTCTGGGCGCAGGCGATGGGCATCGGCCTGTGGCGTGGCATCTTGGTTGGCCTTGCTCTGCCCTACCAGGAGGTCTGGCCTCAGGTGTGGAAGAAAGAAATCCTCCGAGGTGTCGGAGACGGCAAGGCGGCGAGCTACATCCCAGCCGCTCGCCTGTTCCCAGGTGTCGCGAAGGAGCTCCAAGGAGCAAGAGGCGGTGTGCTGGACGGTCGCTGCGACGCCATCTGCATCGCGGAGTACGCCCGAAGGGTCTTCACACCACGCCAGCAGAATCTGTTCGGTCAATTGGCAAGCGTGCCTCTTGAAGTCGAAGCCAGCTGAATCGAGGCTTGGGCCTTAGGAAGCCGGGGTCCCAGCCTCCAAGGTTGTCCCAACGAGTGAGGGGTTCGATGTCCTCGTGACCAACGAGCCTCGCCCCCTTCAGCTCAATGCCGTAGCGTCGCTCAAGGTCGATGCACAAGGCAGCGAGCTTGTCGTATTGCGCTTGGGTGTACCAGTTCTCATCGACGGGCTTGTTGAGTGGTATCAGCTCGACACCGATATAGGCGGCGTTCGGTGACGCCAGCGGGAACAGGTTCAGCGGCGACCTCCTGCCGGGCCAACGTTGCTGCCAGCGTTCGACGACGGCGGGAGGGAGCTTGCTCCTCCAGGACCCTGACTCGTAGGCAAGACGTTCAGCAGAGTCGATGCCTGCATGAGCACCCCAGTGAGTCTCGTAACACGTTTGGACTGCATCACCGTTCGTGTCGATGACATAGTGTGGATAGGCGTCGCCGGTCATGTAGAGCTTGACCGCTCTCGCCAGAGGTGAACCGTGTTGCGAAACGCCTCTCCCTGTCGTGTGGACCATCAGTCCGAACGGAGCGACGAGTCGCAGCCGCGAGCCGCGTAGCACGGTTGATGCCTGTGTGGCCCCTGTCCAGTGGTCGTCCATTGTTGCAAGCGTACCCCTTGGGCACGCCCAGGGGTGTATTACGCTTGGTTTGACCCCTAATTGTTGCTTCGCGTTACAACGAATTCCCTAATGATTCTATGGGGTTACAAGGCATTATAAAAATAAACACAATAGCTTTTGCAATCGTAGCAATAACATATATTGTAGTAACTGTAGGTGGCTCGGGCAGGACCCCGTAATAGGCCCTGGGATACCAGGGAGCGATGACCGCCGACCTTGAAAACTAAACCCTCTCGACGCTCGAAGGGCTGGGCTTGTGCGCGGTAGCGTGCCAACCACAGCGAAGGCCGGCTTGACTGTAAAGCCAGACCCCACCCAGCCCCTCTCCGTTATAGGCCCAGGTTCCCGCTGCAAGGCGGACATGAATGGGAGCGATGTCGTCGGCGAGGGCAGACCAGAATGGCAGTCCAGGGTGTAGCTGTCCGGCAGACCGGCAGCGACATCGCGCAGATAGAGCCCACGGCACCACCTCAGTGGAGAACGTGAATCCCACGGCAGAGGCAACGGTCACCGGGGCCAAGCGCAACACCAATCGGACTCGCGCAAGAAAAGCGCAAGTCGAACGACCCAAAGACGGCGTTCGACCACGGCAGGGAGGCGACCCCTTCTCTGTCGTGGCCGTACGCCGTCCACCCAACCCCAACCCTGAAAGGCTCCCAATGTCCAATATGTCCTACTGTCGTTTCTGGAATACCCTGCTGGCCTTCCGTGATTGTGCCAGCGCAATGGAGGAGGTCCTGAACGACCCAGACGAGGAACTGTCGGAGGATGAGGCAAAAGCTGCCGACGCCCTGCTGGTCAGCATGGTCGGATACCTCGGACAGCTTGCCGACTTCGGCAAGCTGTCCCGTGAAATGGTCAGCCAACTCCGCCATGTGGTTGAAGTCGCGGAGGAACACTGTGACGAGGAGTAACACAACCCCAACCCACCAACGAAAGGACGTACCAATGCCCAGCACCTACACGGTCAGCGACACTCAGCACTGGTGCCCGTTGTGCAACGCCAGGACTCACGGGGCCCGAACAGGTTGGCTGAAACGGCACCTCCGGACAAAGGCGCACCGGGCAGGGGTGACCCTCCAGGAGATGCACGCCAAGAACTTCATCAGGCTCTGCAGCAACGCGGCTGTCCGTTGGACCCACTGGCTCACCAAGCGGGGGCTCATCACGAAGACTCATCTACCGAAACTTGCCTGGATACCGAACTGGGTGGGTTGGTTGTTCGACGCGAACTTTTACTCCGACTTCACCAAGTCAAAGGAGGCGGTCGATTACCTACTCAAAGACCCCAACAACCTGACCGCCTTTCTGGTCTGGGTGAATTTGGCCTTTGAGGGTGGGAACCCGTACAGGGCCGGGTTTCAAGGATTCATCGACTACTTCGCTCAGCGGGATCTGTAGCACAAACCACCAACGAAAGGACGCACGATGCCTACGAAGTCGCCCCAATTCACCGACGCCCAGATGCTGACCGTCAACGCCTATCGGGCGCTTGAGGAGGCCCAGAAGGTCATTCTCGACGAC
>Ga0172366_10004758_pt1 | contig 10716 bp, 6 predicted proteins | sample LakKivSesite69cm_FD_114533 | JGI IMG/M metagenome (GOLD analysis project Ga0172366, IMG submission 114533) | Sediment microbial communities from Lake Kivu, Rwanda - Sediment site 69cm | ecosystem: Environmental > Aquatic > Freshwater > Lake > Sediment | place: Rwanda: Western Province, Lake Kivu...
CAGCTCAGTGTTCTGCGTCAGCGCTCTGAGCGCTGCATCTGTGGAGAGCAAACCCAGTTCAGACAGCCCGCGTTTCACCGTCGTCGCATCACCCGCCACCACCTGCGTCGCCACCACACGCCAGTTCGTGCCATGGAGCCCCACGGAGCACCACGAGGCTTCTTTCTTTACCGGCGTGCTCATGCCCGTCCCGAAGAATTCGTAGAGTCCTGTACCCGACTCATTCGCGGCGATCTCGCGACCCACCATGAGTAGTTGAGGAAACGGTTGATAAATCGGATCCTCGAATAAGTTCCGCCCGATCTCTTCCTCATCGGGATCATAGAGGATGAGCCCGTCCAGCTGCATCACCCAGGCATCGATCGGGAGGCCTTGCACTTCAGGCGCGATAAGTGTCGAGAGGAACGATTCCGGGCGAATGAGCATGCTGACCGAGCCGATCATTTCGCCGTCCGGCCCAAATACGGGTGTTTCGAGGTCAACGGCATTGAACCCCTCAACCGCGCGGAACGCCTGGCTGAGTACTGGCTGCTCCGTTTGATGTAACCTGATGATCTGCTCCTGCTGGCTGATATCCGAGCCCTCAAACTCGCGGTACGCAGCAGGTTCCACCACGAGCATCGTGCCGTTCCGATCAATGGTACAGCAGTCAACGACGTACGCATGTTGCTCGCACAAGTCGTTCAGGATGACACGCGTGTCAGGGCTGGTGAGGCCCGCTCGGGTAAGGTTCTCAGCCGCGGCGGCGAGATCCGCATCCATGCGGTCCAGCACCGCCTGGATGGCTTCCTGGAGCTCTAAAAGGACGGGCGGCAACTCTGGAGCACCGAAGACGAGGTCAACGGTCTGCTTCGGTGCGGTTACCGTAATGATCTCCCAACCTTCGGGCGCGTCATGACAGTAGACGACCAGCTCCTGATCATGGTACTTCGCGGGAATACGCAGCTCGTAGTTCCCCTGCGCGTCGGTCGTCGTGGTCGCGAGCTTCGTGCCGACCGGGGGTCGAGACTCGAGTGCGGATGGTTGATAGGTATACAGAGCAACTTCCGCCGTCTCCAACGGCTCGCCCAATGAATAGTTCGTGACAGTCCCGTCAATGGTTATCTCGGGCTCGAGGCACCCGATCACGGCAATCACCACAGGTATGCAGAGAGCAAGGAAAAGTAGCTGACGCGCCGGCTTTCTGACTGCCATCTCCGGTTCCTCTTTATTATTGATCTGAGGACTATAGACGCAGGCAAGCTTTTAAGCATGACTGGTCCCATATTCGGTATCTAGAGGTTCGTTAAAGATGCAGGTGAGAGGGCACAGCCATCGAAAGCTCGGTAACGTTGATATGGTCGTGCTCGCCGAGCACTACGGCACACCGCTCTACGTCCTCTTTGAGGAGCGACTCGAGGAGAATTATAAGCAGTATCAGACGGCGCTCGACGCGGTCTACCACGAGTACCTCATTTGCTACGCGGTGAAGGCGAATACGACCTTTGCAATCCTCAAGCTCCTGGGAGAACTTGGCGCAGGCGCGGACGTCGCCTCGGAGTACGAGCTGCAGTTCGCGCTCGATGCCGGTATCCCGCCGGAGAAGATACGGGCGAACGGTAACTGCAAGAGCGAGCACTACCTGGAGGAGTGCATTACTCGGGGTATCATCATCAACGTTGACCCGGAAGAGGAGCTGGCGGTCATCGATGCTCTCGCGCGCGAGCTGGGCACCGAAGCGCGCGTAAATCTGCGGCTCGCCGGGTTCCCGCTCACCAACATCACCTCACCCGCCATTACCACCTCTACCGAATGGAGCAAATTCGGTATACCTATCCGGCGTGCACCGGAGGTCTTCGCCCGAGCCCGTGCGCTGGAACATCTTATCCCAAACGGGTTGATGGTACACCTCGGCTCGCAGATCACTGATATGACGGCCTACCATGTGGTCTGTGACGAGCTCATCAGATTGGCCCGAGAAGCCGTAGAGACCGACTTCGCGGTGAAGGAGCTTGATCTCGGCGGTGGCTGTGGCATCTCCTACTTAGGCGAAGGGGAGTGGCGCGAGCTGAAGCACGAGATACGGCACACGAAGGATACGAACATTACCTGGTCCAACGAGCAGCTCGGCTTCAATTGCAAGGGCGACTGGATAAGTGAGGAGCTCTACTGCCCCTTCACTCCTGATACCTTTGTTCAGCAGCTGTTTACTGAACGGCACGCGAGCAGATCGTTCAAGGAGCAGCTGGCGGAGATCGGGAATCCTCGAGTGGTACTGGAGCCGGGCCGGAGCATGGTGGGTACTGCGCAGGTAACGCTCGTGCGGGTCTGCCATGTCGGCAAGACCCCGGGCGGGCAGAATATTATCCACGTGAACGCCGGCGTCAATCACCATTCCCAGAACATCGTGGTGCCCGAGCAGCTCCACCGGATGGAGATCGCGAACCGGCTTGATGCCGGTGAGCGGTTCGAGACCTTCGTCGCGGGTAACCTCTGCTATACGGGCGATCTCCTCTGCAGGATCAAGATGGCGCTGAACGTGAAGCCTGAGCGGGGCGATTACCTCCTCATCTACGATACTGGGGCGTACGCCGATTTCTTCAGCTCCACCACGAACTCCTTCCCACGACCCGCGAAAGTAGTCGTCACCAAAACGGGCGTGCATCGCGTGGTTGTAGCACGGGAGCGTTTTGAGGATGTGTTCCAGCGCGACGTGGAGTGGAACAACGCAGTTAAGCGAGGCGAGCTGACACAGCGCAAGCCTGAAGGAAAAGTATATCAGTGAGTGCAGAAGAGGGATTAGTATGTCTGACGCTTCCGGTACATGCGCGTGTGCATCGAAGTGTATGCTCCGCAACCTCGCGATCTTTTTCGTGCTCACCGTAATCAACGCGCTGCTCGTGCGGTATGGCGAGCTCTTCAAGCCCGGTGAGTTCGGGCTGCCCGGCCTCTATCTCGCGGTCGGGTTCATGATCGCATTTGGCCTCTGGTTCGGGCTCTGGGGCGCGCTTGCTGCATTCTTCGGCTACCTGCTCGGCGCCCTCGTTCCTGCGGACGTCCCCGCCGCAGTTCTGCTCTTCATTGGGCTCGCGGACTTCGTGCAGGTACTGATACCCGTGGTAGCCTTCCAGCTCTTCGCCGCCGATCCGGGGCTGAGCACCCGGCGTGATCTCCTGATCTACCTCGCCTTCGGCTGGTTCCTCAACAATCTAATCGGCGCACTCATCGGATCCGGTTCTCTTTTACTCGTTGGAATCATCCAGCCAAACCTCTTTCTGGCGAGCTACTTCGGCTGGCTCGTCGGCAACCTTATCGTTACCTTTATGGTGACGACCGTGCTGCTGAAACTGGGGACGCCGCTCGTTCGAAGAAGGGGCATCATGGTGGAGCGGTACTGGTGCTGAGTTCACCCGGGATTGGCTCTGAGCTGCTCATCTTCGAATCGAGGACGCCTCACACGAGTACCATCTGGAGCAGACCGAAGAATACCTGGATGTGGTGCGTGATTTTCTTTATCGTGCGAGGCTGCAGGAGACTAAGTAAGGTGTAGCCAGAAGCAGGAAAGCGGAAAGAGCTTCAAATAAGGTACATGTTCTCCGCTTCCCGCAGGAGTTCCTCCCGGAACCTGGGATGCGCGAGACTAATGATGGCAAGCGCGCGCTCGCGCGTCGACATGTTCTTGAGGTCTGCCACCCCGTACTCGGTGACCAGGTAGTGCGTATCCATCCGCGGCGTGGTGACCGTCGTGCCGGTTGGGAATCGCGGGACGATCCGTGATACCGTACCATTCTTCGCGGTGGAGTAGAAGGCCAGGATGGACATCCCGCCTCGCGCCTGGAACGCGCCGCGTACAAAGTCGAGCTGGCCGCCCGTGCCGCTGAACTGCGAGCCCGCGAGGAATTCCGCGTTGCACTGCCCGAGGAGGTCAACCTCGAGGATCGAATTGATCGCGATCATATTGTCATTCTGCGCGATGACCGCGGGATCGAGCACATAGGAGGCGGGGTAGCTCTCCATGCTCGGATTATCGTTCATGAACTCGTACATCTTCCGCGTGCCCAGCGCGGTGGTAAAGACTGCCTTCCGAGGATGCAAGGTCTTCTTTCGCCCGGTTACCACTCCTTTCTCGATCAGCTCGACCATGCCCGGCACGATGAGTTCCGAATGGATCCCGAGATCCTTATGCCCGTCGAGATACTTAGCCACGGCGTTGGGGATGCCGCCAATGCCCAGCTGGATCGTAGCGCCATTAGGCACCAGCCCGGCAATGGCCTCACCAATCGCGGGGTCTTCCGGTTTTGATGCAGGCGGTATCAGCTCCATCAGGGGCACATGGTTCTCCACGATCGCATCCACCTCGGATATGTGGATGAGCGAATCGCCGAAGACGCGCGGCATGTGCTCGTTCACCTCCACGATAAGCCGTTTGCAGTGCCGTGCTGCGGTAGAAGTGAAGTCGTTCGCAGTACCGAAGCTGAAGTAGCCCGCTTTGTCCATTGGCGAAACGGTCGTGATGGTCATATCGATCGCCATGTAATCGCGGATGAGTCGCGGAATCTGATGCAAATAGATGGGCACGAAGTAGTTCAGTCCCACCTTCACCTTCGACCGGTCAGAACCGCTCACGAACCACGAATACGCCTGGATACAATCGCAGAGATCAGGTGCGAAGACCGTCTCGGCCACGTGCTTCTGCGGATTGAAGGAGTAGATCTTGAGGTCATTCAGCTCACCAGCTCGTGCACGTTCAGCAATCGCAGCGAGGAGTGCAGGCGGCTCGGCGGTCGTCGCGCCGTGAACAATCGTGCTCCCATTCTCTATCCGTGCCACAGCTTCATCAGCCGCGGTCAGCTTCTGCCGGTAATCTGCTGCATACGTGCTCATGGCTGATCCTTCCCGTAGGAATAAGATAGTGCTCCCTCGCCTTTTATAAGCAAGCGCTTCACGGAATGACCCGCTTCACATACTTCAGCAAACTACCTGTAGCAATGATAGTTCCCTCCGTACCCGCTCGTGTGCTGAAAACGACCGAACTGGAACCTAGCCTTTACACGCACCAGCAGCCATGAATCTAATGAGAGCAAGGGTGAATTGAGATGGAGATCCAAGCAGAGCGGATTGACGGCATGCTGATCCTATCGCTCGACGGCCGGCTCGACGCATTCGGTGCCGCGCAGCTGGACGAAGCGCTCAAGAACGCTATTGTCCCTGAAGATGCCTTGGTGGTCCTCGATATGGCGAACGTCCCCTATTTGAGCAGCGGCGGCATTCGCACACTCCTGGCGACCGAGAAGTTGTTGAAGCCGCGTGGCGGCGGTATCCAGCTCTGCTGTGTCCAATCATATCCGCTCAAGGTGCTCGCGATGGCAGGCTTTGACCAGTTGTTCGCCATCTGGCCAACACGGGAGGCGGCGCTGAAACACGCGCGCGCACTCCTCAGCAGGCGAGAAGCGGAAGTTCAGTGGGATCGTCTACCCACTTTTACGAGCCGCGGCGCGCGTTTCACGGTACTCGAGGCCGCGCACGACGAGGCGGTGCTGAAGGTGACGAGCGATATCGCGAAGGTGCTCTATGCACAGTTAGGTGACGAGGATATCTGCATGCGTCGGTTCTCGGAGACCGAATACTCGATCGGACTCGGCGCGCTGGGCGAGAGCGTGTCTGCGTGCGCACCGCTGCTCGGTGAGATGATCACGATCGGGGGCACGATGGTCTGGCTGCCCACGGACGGGCATGATACGCCCGACTTCCTTATTGCCCAGCGCGATACCGGCGAGGTGACGATCTTCACCGGCTTCAACGTCGCGCTCGATGGCCCGTTCAATGATCTCATCGTGCTGGAGTGCGAAGGCGAGAAGACGGGCCTGACGATCGGGGAGATGTATGCTGCGATCTTCGAGTTCGCACGTGAGCGCCGACCTGCCTTTAAGGGCCTGCTCAGCCTCGCGCTCTGGGCTGATCTCGACGCGGCCTACAGCTCGGGCGTCAAGATCTCGCCCATCAAGAAGTTCGCGCCCGCGAACCGCGAGATGATCTTGCACCGGGATAATATCGCGCAGTGGTTCGATGTATCGACCGCGCCGAAGCACCGGGGCGAGACGATGGTGAGCTTCGGGATAGGGCTCGATCTGCTCTGCGATCGCTCCTCGCTCGACCATGACGCAATCAACGCGCTCTTCTATTTGCACCCGGAGAATGTGGGGAGCAAGCAGATGCTGCTGCATAACCACGGGGTGATCTTCAAGCACGTCCCCTGGGAGCGAACCCAGGCTCTGGACGAAGCGATCAAGCGCATCGTGAGAGAGGCCGAGTTCATCGATATGCGCCATCTGCTCGATACCACGAGCATTTCGCGCGCGGTCATCGGCGTCTCATACATCGCCGCGGTGGTCTTCGAGGAGCCGACGCGAATTGCGCTCGCCGGTGCATGCCCGGGCTGGACCGAGACATACGAGCGCATCACACGGAAGCTCCACCAGGACTGCAGCGACGTGCTGCTCACCCCGATCACCAGCGGTTACAGCGGCTCGCTCGTCTTCCGCGTGAATGCATGGGACCGCAGCGGGCGTAAGGAGATGCCGTTCGTCCTGAAGCTGGGCCGGTGGGCGAATATCCACGATGAGATCCGTGGCTACGAGGAGCATGTAAAACGCTATATCCAGAACAACGCCACGCAGCTCATCGAGCACAGCAAACTGGACGAGTTCGGCGGGATTCTCTACACCTTTGTCGGTATCAAGGGCACGGAGAGCCAGATCAGCTCGTTCGAAGACTATTATCGCGCGCACAGCACGGACGAGATCCTCAACGCGTTCGATAAGCTCTTCCGCGTGGTGCTCCGCGCCTGGTACGGGCAGCCGAAATTGACGGAACTCGCATTGTACGAGCAATATGGCTCATGGTACCAGTATGAGGCGATCCGGACGTATGCCCACGCGCACTTTGGCGTCACGCCGGATCAGGAGGTAATCGAGCTCCCATTCGGGCTCGGCAAGGCCGTTAATCCTCTGTATTTCGCGGAGAAGGTCATGCCTGCACGGCGATCGAAGTCGGTGAGCGTCTACCAGGCATCCGTGCACGGTGACCTGAATATGAAGAATGTGCTGATGGACGAGGAGGCGAACATGTGGCTGATCGACTTCTCGGAGACGCAGCATGCGCATATACTCCGTGATATCGCGAAGTTGGAAGCGGTGCTGAAGTTCGAGTGCTTCGCGCTCACGTCAGAGGAGCTGCTGCGGGCAGTCCTCGAGCTCGAGCAACGGTTCCTGGAAGTCAAGAGCCTGAGCGAGATCCCGCAACTCCCGGAGACCACTCTGGATCCTGAGGTGCGGAAGGCCTTTCGATGCGTGCAGCGGCTGCGGGAATACGCGAATGTGATCACGCTCCTGGACGAAGACATCTCGCAGTACTGGCTCAGCCTGCTCTACTATGCGGTGAGCGTGCTGGCCTACGGGAGCGTGAACGACTTCGGAAAGCGGTACGCATGGATCTCGTCAGCGCTGCTCTGTCAGAAGCTGGTGTAGACATCATTCAGCTTCTTTTCTCTCGCGGGGCCGTTAGTGCTCGAAATGGAACTGTATGCGGCACCTATCGCCCTTCACCTCTGATTTAAGCCGGTCCACGTAGTGCATGATCATGAAGCCCGCGAGCTTTGCCGTGGTTTTAGTATCGCGGAGCAATTCTCGGGTGGGCGTTCAGTGGTGAATTCCATACGAGCCCCGGTATACCGAATGTCCACGTCGAGATTGAATTCATCGAAACTGGTATCGACGGTAATCTCGCTTTTCGCCAGCCCCAGCAGGGCGACCGATTCATACAATTCGCTCAATGCCGCGATTGCGCGATAAATCACTTCCCTGCGGGCGCCCCAGGCCGCGCCCTGCTTCTCAAAGAAGGCGAAGATGGCGTCCGTGGTGTCCACGCCCGGCCGCAGCACGAGCTGCTGCCGCCGCGCTATGCCAAGTCGGAAGAGGAGATTGAGCGAAACCGCCAGTACGGCGGCCAGGGAGAGCGAGGAGCTGAAAATCGGGTGAATCCAGGGATGCACGTGCTCATACAGCCCGGGCAGCACATCCACGCTGAGCCCGAAGATGATGGAGATACCTATCACGCACGTCTTCCGCACGTCGAGCATGCGTGACATGATGATCTGGAGCCCGGCAACGATCATGAAAGAGACTGCGAAGAGGAGCGTCGCACCCATCACCGGCTTGGGCATGATCACGAAGATCGCGGCGAGTTTGGGAATGAAGGCGAGAAGGACGAGAATGCCGCCCGTGGCGAAGGCGATTTTACGGCTCGTGGCACCCGTGCCGATGGAGAGCCCGATGTTGCTCGAGGAGGTTGATTGCCCCATCGTGCCCACCAGCCCGCCGATGGTCGCGCTCAGCCCGTCGGCAAGAATGCCTCCGCGGACATTCTGCATGTCCACACGTTTCCACTCAGAGTCGTTGATCTTCTGGCACGTGGTGATATCACCCACGGTCTTCAGTACTGAGCAGGTAATGGCGATGAGGAAGGGCGCGAGCAGGAGCAGGTCAAAGGACCATCCAAAATACTCGAGCTCAGGGACCGCAAGCAGTGATGCGTGCGAGAACTGGCGCAGATCATCCGCACCGAGTATGCCGAGCAGATACGAGAGAAGGTAGCCGAGGATCATGCCCACGAGCACGGGATACAACTTCAGTTTACCCCGGCACCAGACGCTGGTGCCCACCATGGCGCCGAGCGTAATGAGGGCAACAAGCACCTCCGAACGTTCCGTGACGGTGTCAGCGGCATCGAGCCCCATGAAATTGGAAATGGCAACCGGTATGATGGTAATCCCGACCATGGTAACCACCGTACCGGTGACCTCGGGCGGAAAGAGAACGCGGAAGCGATGGATCACCCGCGAGAGGAGCACCTCAAACATCCCTGCGATCGTGGTCATGCCGAAGAGGAGCGAAAGCCCGCCAGTCTTCGCGGCGAGGAGTGATGCGGAGAGGAATGAGGGGCCGCAGACTGCGGGACAGAGATACCCGGACCCTATGCCCCGGCGGTTCAGTGCCTGGAGTATCGTGCCGACACCCGCGGCGAGCATGGACATGCTGACCATGAAGCTAGCCTGCGCTGTTGTCCCGCCGATTGTCCGGACGATGAGGACGGGGAAAATGAGCGAGATGGTGATGATGAAGACATGTTGCACTCCAAGGAGCAGCCGCGTGAGCAGCGGCGGGGTGTCATCCACGCCATAGATGAGATTTGGTGGTCGCTTGGGCATGCAGCCTCACGGTATATTGAATGCTACACCGGTGGTTAAAAAGTCTCCCCACCCGGGCATCTGCTTCCCGGTGCTTCGTCTGCCCCTGCTAGCCACTCTCTGGCCCCCGTGTTCCGTTTTACCAGCGTCAGCACGTTCTGGCCATCCCGGTACTCGTAGGCGAGCTCGTCCACCATTCGTCTTATGAAATAGATACCCAGTCCGCCCACTGCACGGTCATCGAGATCCACGTCCAGATCCGGCGGTGGTACTGCGGTGGGATCGAATGGCGTCCCGTGATCCGTGATCATGACCCGCACCGCGTCGTTTCGGCGCTCGCAGCTCAGCTCAATCGTGCCCCCGGCTTCGGAATAGGCATAGTGCATGATATTCGTACACGCTTCGTCGACCGCGAGTTGCACCTCGAAGCTCGTCCGGTCATCAAGCCCGAACGCGCGCATCGCATCCGCAATAAACTCCCCGATCCGTGCTAACTGCTCGACCTTCGCCTCTACCGTGAGCTCAAATCGCTTGATCATACCTCCGGCTCCGCAGCACCCACCTTCAGGACCATCAGCGTGATATCATCGAATTGGGGCGCCTCGCCACAGAATGCTACAACTGCCGCCTTGAGACGCTCCATCAGCTCTGACGCGGAGAGGCCGTGGCTCTCTTTAATAAGCCTGACGAGCCGTTCCTCACCAAATTGCTGCTCGTGCGAATCCACCGCCTCAGTAGCGCCGTCGGTGTAAAAGACCACCACATCGCCGCTGGCCAGCTCGAGCGTCCGCTCTTCCAGCTCGATCTCCTCCATCGCGCCCAGCGCAATGCCCCTCGCGCGGAGCATGATAAGATCGCCGCTCTTCTCCTCGAACAGCACCGGCGGGTTATGGCCCGCGTTCACGTAGGTCAACGTCCGCTCCTTTAAATCCAGGATCGCGTAGAAGAGCGTGACGAACATCCCGGACTTCGAATCGGCCGTGATCATGCTGTTCGCATCCGTGATCACCTCTACCACACTCGGATTATTGCGCGCATTCGCCCGGACGACCGTGCGCGAGAGCGCCATGAAGAGCGCCGCGGGCACCCCCTTCCCGGAAACGTCCGCGATCGTCAGACCCAGTTTATCCTTCGAGAGGGGTATGAAATCGTAGAAATCGCCGCCTACCTCCTTCGCCGGGAGGTTCAGCGCGGCAAGCTCAAAGCCGCGTAAGAGCGGTATCGCATCGGGCAGAAAGCTCTGCTGGATCTCATGCGCGATCTTCAGCTCCTGCCGCTTCCGCTCCAGCTCCGCCTGGTACCGGTCGCGTTCCTCGGCCGTTTCGCGCTCCCTGATCAGATTGGCGATGATAGTCGCGGCGAAGAACATGCCCAGTGCGTTGGAGAAGATCATGGGCAGGCTCACTTCTTTCACCACTTGCAGCGCTTCGGCATAGGGCCGTGCAAGGATGAGGGTGATGCCCATGTGCAAGGACTCCATGAGCGCTGCGAAG
>Ga0172366_10004760_pt1 | contig 10715 bp, 10 predicted proteins | sample LakKivSesite69cm_FD_114533 | JGI IMG/M metagenome (GOLD analysis project Ga0172366, IMG submission 114533) | Sediment microbial communities from Lake Kivu, Rwanda - Sediment site 69cm | ecosystem: Environmental > Aquatic > Freshwater > Lake > Sediment | place: Rwanda: Western Province, Lake...
ACAATAAGTGTGCGGGATAAACTCTGCGACGAAGCCCCGATTCATCGGGACCACGCTCCCCACGGTCGCTCGCAATGACAAAAGGGGGTTGCGACACAGCCTCTTGCGCTTTGCTGCTACATTTTTCAATATGCCTTGCTTTCGCAAGCACGCCATAATTCCAGGAGTCCTCCCGAAAGGGAGGAAGGCAAAGCTTTGGCTTTGCCACTCCAAAATAAAAAAACATAAAGAAGGCAAGGATTCGCTTTGCGGCTACAAAATAGAAATTACGCCCATAAAGGGCTACACTACCCTTTAAGGAGGTGGGTATGAGTCAATTGAAGTTGGTGGTGGTTCTGATTTTTGCTTTCCTTTTGGTTCTCCTTGCTGTGGCAAATCAGCCGCAGGTATCGATGAACCTTTTCTTCTGGAGGACTCCTGAGGTATCCCTGATTGTCTTTGTGTTTGCAGCAATTCTTCTGGGTGGGATATTTGCTACTGTTTTGGGAATGGTAACCCAGATGAAATCCAAGAAGGACCTTATGGCGAAAAAGAAAGAGATAAAAGAACTGGAAGAAAGGATTGTCAAGTTACAACTCGCTGCTGGTAAATCTGAAGAAACGAAAGAAGAGAAGAAACCTACTCCGGAGATAGAGCCTCAAGAATAGTAGAGATTTGTTTTAAGGGGTTAGAAAGTTTGAGTAAATTCAGTCCTTTAATGGAACAGTATCATAGAATCAGGAAAGAGTATCCTGGCACTATCCTTTTGTTCAGGCTGGGTGATTTCTACGAGATGTTTGGAGACGATGCTAAACTCGGCTCGAAGGTTCTGGAAATCACCTTGACCTCCCGCCAGAAAGTTCCTATGTGTGGGGTGCCTTACCACTCTGCCAGTAAATATATTGCTACTCTAATTAAAGCAGGATATAAAGTGGCGATTTGCGAACAACTGGAAGATGCTAAAGTGACAAAAGATTTAGTCAAGCGTGATGTTATAAGGGTTATCACTCCGGGGACAGTCCTGGAAGAGAATCTCCTTCCCGAGAAAAGTAATAATTTCTTGGCGTCTGTATATCTGGAAAGACCAAATGTCAAGAGAGCTGGTCTTTCTTTTGTGGATATCTCAACTGGCGAGTTTTTAGCTACGGAACTTGAGGGAGGAAATCTCCTGGAAGAGGTTTCATTAGAGCTCACTCGCCTTCCTGTGGCAGAGGTTATTTTGCCGAAAGAGGAGGAAAGTAAGGGCGAGCTTCTCAATCTCCTTAAAAATTACTCCCTTCCTGTAAACTATGTTGACGATTGGAACTTTATGAAGGAGAATGCCTACCAGAAATTGGTGAACCAATTCCAGCTCCATTCTCTGAAGGGTCTTGGCTTTGAAAATAAGGAATTGGCTATAAGTGCTTCTGGAGCAATTATAAGCTACCTGGAAGCTACACAAAAGATGGCGCTTTCTCATCTCTTACGATTAAAGTTCTATTTGAAAAGTGAGTTTATGATCCTGGACGAGTCAACCAGGACAAATCTGGAGCTGCTGGCTAATGTCCAGGATAACACTAAACAGGGAAGTCTCCTCGGCGTTCTCGACTTAACCCAGACAGCAATGGGAGGAAGGAGGCTTCGCCAATATATACTCGAGCCTCTTATGGATGTGGAGAGAATAAAAGCTCGTCAGGGGGGAGTTGAGGACTTCTTTTCCAATTCTATAAATAGAGCAAAAATTCGGGAACTACTTAAGAAGATTTTTGATTTGGAAAGACTAATCAGCCGCCTATGTTGCGGGACTGCTAATGCGAGGGATATGGTCAGCCTCAAGAATTCACTTAAGCTCATCCCCAAGATAAAGGAGTTAATAGGGGGATTCAAAAGCCGAATGATTCAGGAACTCTCCAAAGAACTGCACGACTTAAGAGAAATAGTAGATTTAATTGAGAGTGCCATAATTCCTGAGCCACCTCCCACGCTCAAGGAAGGTGGCATTATTAGACCTGAATATGATGAAGAGTTGAATAAGCTCTACCAGATGGCGAGGGGAGGGAAAGAGTGGGTTGCCGAGCTTGAGGCAAAGGAGAGGAAGAGGACGGGAATAAATTCGTTGAAAGTTGGGTACACCAGTGTCTTCGGATACTATATTGAAGTTACTAAAGCAAATTTAAAACAGGTTCCCTCAGACTATATCAGAAAACAGACGCTGGTTAATGCAGAAAGGTTTGCTACTCCCGAACTGAAAGAGAAGGAAACACTTATCCTCGGGGCAGAAGAGAGAAAGGTAGAACTCGAATATGAGATATTCCAGAACATAAGGAATAGAGTAATTCGTGAAGCGAGAAAGATTCAAGAAGTGGCGAGGACGATCGGCGAAATAGATGTCTTGAGTTCTCTGGCTGAAGTGGCAGCAAACAACAACTACATAAAGCCCACCTTGAATAATGGAGAAGTTATCTCCATTAAAGCGGGTCGCCACCCTGTTGTGGAAAAGATGCTCATTGGTGAAAAGTTTATTCCCAACGATACATATCTGGATGGGTGCGAGAATCAAATTCTTATCATTACCGGTCCGAATATGGCAGGCAAATCTACATATATTCGCCAGGTAGCGCTGATTGTTCTTCTGGCTCAGATGGGTAGCTTTGTTCCTGCTGAAGAGGCGACAATTGGCATAGTCGACCGCATCTTCACCCGTATCAGCACCAGAGATACTATTTCCCGGGGTGAATCTACCTTTATGGTGGAGATGATTGAGACTGCCAATATCCTGAATAACGCAACTTCAAGAAGCCTTCTTATCCTGGATGAGATTGGTCGAGGGACATCCACATTTGATGGCATCAGCATTGCCTGGGCGGCAGTGGAACATCTGAACAGAATGGCAAGGGGAATGCGTCCCTCTAGTGAACTCGAAACGCCCTTGGGCCCTCGAACACTATTTGCTACTCACTATTTCGAGCTGACAGAGCTGGCACAGACCCTATCAGGGGTGAAGAACTACAATTTTGCTGTTCGGGAATGGGGAGACAAGGTCATTTTCTTACGCAAATTGATAGAAGGGAGTGCGGATAAGAGCTATGGAATCCACGTAGCTCAGCTGGCAGGACTGCCAAAGGAGGTGTTGGAGCGGGCAAAAGAGATACTTTACCACTTGGAGAAGAACTCTTACCGGGAAGATGGAATGCCTAAATTGGCGAAAGTTGAAAAAGAGGCGAAGCAGCTTTCTCTATTTGCTGAAGCCGAGCACAATCTCCTTCAGGAATTGAATAAGATGAAAATAGAAGAGATGACCCCAATAGAGGCATTGAATAAACTCCAAGAATTGAAGGAAAAAATAAAGAAAAGGGGGAATTGAGTATGGAACAGGAAAGGAGAAAGTATAAGCGAGTTCCCACAATATCTATAGTAAAGGAGGCATTGATCGAGTCCCCAGCATTGAAACTGAAGAGAGAAATCCCGGCGATTCTATCCAATTTGAGTGCAGGTGGTATGGCACTCATAACTTTTCTGTCGCTTCCTCTGGATGCTATTATCTCTTTGAGTTTCAACATAGATGGACTGAAATTGAAAGATGCGGAAGGGAGAGTGGTTCGGGTTGAAGGGAAAAAGAATACATATTTAATTGTTATTGCCTTCACCAAAATAAGAGCTGAAGTTAAAAACCGCATCAACATGATGGCGGATGCTTTCGACCTTTGCGAGACAAGGATACTGATGGGAGAGAAAGATGTATGTTCCATGCGATGTGCTTACTATGAACTGTGCAGCAAGCCCGTAAAAATGGTAGTTGACACAGATAAAAATTAAAGAATTTGGATTTTGGAATTTGAAATTTGGAATCTGAAATCTGGAATTTAAAATTTGGAATTTGGAAAAATGGCTGGTAAAATTGAAATTTTATCTGAAGAAGTGATAAACAAGATAGCTGCTGGAGAAGTTGTGGAGAGACCATCGTCAATTGTCAAGGAACTAATAGAAAATTCTCTCGATGCCGGAGCAACGCATATTACGATAGAAATAAAAAGAGGGGGAAAGAAATTTATCCAGGTAATTGACGACGGCTCGGGCATGTCGAAAGAAGATGCCGAATTGGCTCTCCAACGCCACGCTACCAGCAAGATAAGGAAGTTAGAAGACCTTCAGTCGATTAGAACTCTGGGTTTTCGCGGAGAGGCTTTACCTTCAATTGCTGCCGTAGCTAATTTAACTTTACTTACCAGGTATGAAGAAAGTCCTGTAGGTTGCCAGGTAAAAGTCAAGGGGAACTCTTTTGAAGTCCTTGAAGCAGGATGCTCGCCTGGAACTACAGTAACAGTTGAAGACCTCTTCTTCAATGTCCCGGCTCGCCTGAAGTTTCTGAAGACCGATTCCACAGAGAGTAGCCAGATAACCAGAGTAGTTCAGAATTTCGCTCTATCCCACCCCGAAGTAAGTTTTGAATTAAAAGAAGACGGCCGGCATATCATAAAGAGTCTACCTAAGGGGCAGACCTTACTTGAAAGAATCGCTTCTCTATACGGAAGTAAAATAGTGGGAAGCCTCGTTCCACTACAGTTTGAAAATAAGTTCTTGAAAATTTCCGGTTTCATTACCAAACCCGACATCTCTTATACTAATCGCCAACATCAATTTCTATTCGTAAACCAGCGCTCCATTAGTAGCCGACTAATCGGACACGCTGTCTGGGAAGGATATAAAGATTTTCTGCAACCCTCACGCCACGCAGGTGTTTTCCTTTCGATGGAGATTGAACCAGTTCTCGTTGATGTAAATGTTCATCCGACAAAAAAGGAAGTGCGTTTCATAAACGAGCCGACAGCACACACAATTGTTATGCAGACTATCAAGCAAAGCCTGCATAAAGAAGTCACAATGGTTGAGGCAAAAGATAAGACCACTTATCCTGAAGGTTCGCCTTTTCAGAAAAGAAGGATTGAGGAAGCAATGAGGGACTATCTATTGAAGAACCAAAAGTGGCAGGAATCAATTTCTTCAGAGGAGCTTTTTAAGCCGAAGAAGTTCCACATTCCAGAGCCAGAAAAGAGAATAGAGATAGAGAAGGAAGAAATGGTCGCGCTTGGACAAATAGATAACCTCTACATAGTTGCTCGCAGTACAGATGGAATACTAATTCTGGACCAGCATGCAGCGTGGGAACGAATCCTTTATGAACAGCTCGAAAACGACTATAAAGACCAGAAAATAGAATCCCAACGCCTTCTATTTCCCATCCAGCTCGAGCTACCTCCCCATAATGTCCAGGTATTGATAGATAATATAGAACTTTTCTCCAGATTGGGCTTTGAAGTCGAACAGTTTGGACGCTATTCTTTCCTGATTAAAGCCACGCCACATATCCTGGGAAAAGAAATCGAAAAGCAATTTATCATTGACCTTATTGACGAGATTTCTGATGAGGTGAAAAGAAAAGAGAATAAGAGAATGGCTTTAGAAATTTCTTCCGATATCTTCAAAATTATGGCTTGTCGGGCAGCAATTATGGCCGGGCAAAGCTTAAGCGATGAGGAGATGGACGAAGTCCTGAAGAGACTCAATAGATGCGAATCTCCTCATATTTGCCCCCATGGCAGACCGACGATGATTAAACTGACCAGAGAAGAGCTGGATAGGAGGTTCAAAAGAGACTGATTCCCCTCAGCCTGACCCTCTCCCCGTCGGGGAGAGGAAGAAAAGGTGAGGGGCTTCTTGGTCACTAAAGTATGCGAAAGTTAATAATTGTGCTACTTGGACCAACCGCTTCCGGGAAGACAGAAGTTGCCTCATCTTTAGCTAAGGAGGTTAATGGGGAAATTATTTCCGCAGATTCTATGCAGGTATATAAATATCTTAATATTGGAACCGCCAAGCCTTCAAGAAAGATAAGACAGAATATTCCCCATCATCTCATCGATATCAAGTATCCGGATGAGGAGTTCAGCGCTGGCGAATTCCAGTTGAAAGCAATAAGAGCTATTGAAAGAGTTTTCAAGAAAGGGAGATTACCCATTTTGGTTGGTGGCACTGCCTTATATATCCGCACCATAACCGATGGTATTTGTCCCATTCCTTCCAGAAATGATAGCGTCAGGAAGCATCTCTTTCAGCTTGCCAAAAAATATGGCAAGAGTTACGTTTATAAAAGACTTGAAAGAATCGATAAATTGGCTGCTCGGAAAATTCACCCAAATAACCTCAAGAGAATCATTCGTGCCTTGGAGGTTTACTCTTTGACTAAGATTCCATTCTCTGCCTGGCAGAATAGGAGATACTGTCTTCCCTATCCAATAATTATATTCGGACTGAATTGGGAAAGAAACTTCCTCTACGAGAGAATTGGTCGTCGCGTGGAGGAGATGGTTAAGGAAGGGCTGATATGCGAAGTTGAGAAATTGTTAAGAAAGGGTTATTCCAAAAGGCTCAACTCTTTACAGAGTTTGGGATACAGGCAGGTGGTAGATTTTTTAGAAGGAAAATACGACCTGGAATGGATGAAATATCTGATTAAAAGGGATACCCGGCGCTATGCCAAAAGGCAACTGACCTGGTGGAGGAAGGATGGTCGAATCCACTGGATCGAAATGGATGAAGGAAAGAAGGCAGAGGAAGCTGCTCGAGAAATAAAAAGTATTTGTCAAAGAAATCGATTTTTAGTATAATAAATCAATTAAAAAATATAGGAGGTTACGTTAATTAAGGAACTTAAGGATACAGAATATTACAAAAAGGAGAAAGCACTTCTGGTAGGAGTAGAACTGGCAGGCAAGGATACAAGGTCTGTTGAGGAAAGCTTAGAGGAATTGGCTTTCCTGACAAGTTCAGCTGATGCTGAGGTTATTTGCCAAACGGTCCAGAGAAGAGAGCGAATCGATCCAGCCTGTTTTATTGGAAGAGGAAAAGCTTTTGAGATAAGGAACCTCTGTGCTGAACACGAAATTACTACAGTCATTTTTGATGACGACCTTTCCCCTGCCCAGCAAAGGAATTTAGAAGAAATCATTAATCGCAAGGTCATTGACCGCACCCGCTTAATTTTAGACATATTCGCCAGGAGAGCTCGGACACAGGAAGGAAAATTACAGGTAGAGTTGGCTCAGTTAATTTACCTTTTGCCCCGCCTGACTGGAAAGGGAGTGACTCTTGCCCAGCAGGTAGGTGGCATTGGAGTGCGTGGTCCGGGAGAGAAAAAGCTCGAATATGATAGAAGGAGGGTAAAGGAACGTATAACCAAACTGCAAAAAGAGATAAATAAAGTAAGTGAGCACCGCGAGCAGCAAAGGCAGAGAAGGCGAGGAGTTCCCCTGCCGATTATCGCCATTGTGGGCTACACCAATTCAGGTAAGACAACCTTGCTGAATACCCTGACTTCTTCAGACGTGTTCGTGGAGGATAAACTATTCTCAACTCTCGACCCTACCATACGCAGGTTAATTCTGCCCAATAAACAGAAAGTACTTATTGTAGATACAGTGGGTTTTATTCATAAATTACCTCATCAATTAGTGGCTGCCTTCAGAGCGACCCTGGAAGAGGTTACTTTCAGTGATTTGCTTCTTCATATCGTGGATGTCAGCCATCCCGAGTTTCAAAAACAGATTGTTGCAGTAGAGAATGTACTTCAGGAACTTAATGCTCTTGGCAAGCCGATGATAACTATTTTTAATAAAACAGACCTGGTTAAAAATAGTTCCCTCCTGCCCCGTCTCGAAAGGAAGTACAAAAGCAACATAAGTATTTCCGCTAAGAAGGGTTGGGGACTGGAAAGGCTCTACGATAGTATAATTAAGCACTTTGGAAAGGAAAGAACCTCTATAGACCTCGTAATCCCCCAGGCTCGTAACGACCTGGTAAGTCTCGTTTACGAAAAGGGTACAGTCCTTTCCCGTAAGTATAATGGTAAAGACATACTACTCCAGGCTCAACTTGACCAGAGGACAGCTCAGAGTTTAAAGGAGTTTATTAAGAAAAAACGCCGGCGCGTGGCACATTATGATTCTCTTCATAATTAAAAACTATCATGAGGAAATAACTTGAACTTGGCCAATTTTATTACTCTTTTTCGTATAGTCATAATCCCAGCTTTCGTAATTCTCTTACTCAATCACCAGCCTTACTTACCTTTTTTTCTCTTCTCATTGGCAATTGTCACCGATGGACTGGATGGAATAGCTGCCCGAATTCAGAAACGAAAGACAAAATTGGGAAGTGTTCTCGACCCGCTGGCAGATAAACTCTTATTGGCCTCTGCCTATATAACTTTAGCCATCCTGAAGCTCGTCCCCCTATGGGTAGTGATTGTTGTTTTCAGTCGAGACCTGGTTCTCGCCTTAGGCTGGTTGGTAATTTATTTTTCCGCAGGCATATCCATAGTCATCCCTACTATATTGGGTAAGGCGACTACGGTTTTGCAGATGACTGTAGTATTTTTGATTCTTCTCTGCAGCAATGGCTACCTGGGGCAGGAAAAGTGGTTGGTAATCAAGCCGCTTATTCTTTCTGTTATGGTTCTATTTACGATAATTTCAGGAATGGATTATAGCTTTCGTGGAATTCGCCTCCTAAATAAGGGAACCGTGTAAGATAAAATGAATATCTTAAAATTTATATTAATACTATTAAGCGCTTATTTACTCGGTTCTCTTCCCTTCGGTTATCTGGCTGGAAAGTTAATTAAGCGTATCGACCTTCGGCAAGAGGGAAGCAGAAATGTGGGAGCGACCAACGTTTTTCGAGTGGTGGGGATTTTGCCAGGCATCGCCGTTCTCATTCTCGATATTTCAAAAGGTTTCCTCTCTGTCCATCTGGCAGGTTTATTCAATTTGGGTGAAAGTCCGGGACTATCGCCACAAACTTTTAATCTGGTCAGGATACTTGCTGGACTATCTGCAATCGCAGGACACAATTGGACCATATTTTTGAAGTTCCGTGGAGGAAAGGGCGTAGCTACCGGCTGTGGGGTTTCTCTGGCACTGGTTCCTCTTCCTACTTTGGTGAGTCTGGCAATCTTTGCAGTGGCAACAGGATTAACTCGCTATGTATCTTTAGGCTCAATCCTTGCGGTTTCAGCATTTCCCTTAAATTGTTTATTATTTAAGGAACCGCTGATTTTAGTCTTTTTTGGCAGTATTGCCGCCCTGGTTGTACTGGTCAGGCACCAGTCCAATATAAAGAGGTTAATTGCTGGCACAGAAAACAGAATTAAAATTGGATAAGGGAAAGGAAAGGATTCCAACTTTTAAGAGGAAATGAGAAGTGGTGAAAAGCGTTACTATACTTGGTGCGGGGAGTTGGGGAATAACGCTTGCTACATTGCTCTTTGAAAAAGGAGTTTTCGTCAAAGTTTGGGAGTTTGAGAGAAAACAGGCTGAAATACTCGGGAAGAAGCGCAAGCTGAGATTCTTGCCCTGGGTGGATATCCCCCGGGAAATTGAAATCACTTCCAGCATTTCTCAGGCTTTGGAAGGAGTCGCGTTAGTTGTGATAGCCCTCCCGTCCCATGTGGTTAGAAGAGTAGCAAAAAAGATAGCCGAAGTATCTTTACCAAAAGATATAATAATTGTCAATGCTTCCAAGGGACTTGAAGATAAAACTCTTCTTAGAATGTCCCAAGTCTTATCTGAGGAGTTGCCCGAGAAATTACGAGAGCGAATTGTAGTTCTCTCAGGTCCTTCCCATGCAGAGGAAGTCAGTAGAAAGATTCCCACTAGCGTTGTGGTAGCATCCGTAAACGAAAAGTTGAACAGGGAAGTTCAGAAAATTTTTTTTACGCCATACTTTCGGGTATATACAAATCTTGATATTATTGGAGTGGAAATGGGGGGAGCATTAAAAAATATTATTGCTATAGCTGCTGGAATTAGCGACGGATTGGGATTGGGCGATAACAGTAAGGCAGCCTTAATTACCAGAGGATTAGTAGAAATTACGCGGTTAGGCAAAGTTCTGGGCGGAAAACAGGCAACATTTTCAGGACTTTCCGGAATGGGAGACCTGATTGTGACCTGCATAAGTGGCTACAGTCGGAATCGAAATTTTGGAGAGAAGATTGGGCAGGGAAAGACCTTAAAGAAAGCGCTCTCCGAGATAAAAATGGTTGTCGAAGGAATTCGCACGACAAAAGCGGCTTATCAACTGGCAAAGAAGTACAAAGTTTCTATGCCCATTACTGAGGAAGCGTATAAAGTTCTTTTTAAGAACAAGAAGCCATCTGAGGCAGTAAGAGATCTGATGCTTCGAGAAGCAAAGCCAGAGTTAGAAGAAGATTTTCTGAAAATGTAAAATTCTACACATAGCAGGTAGCCGCTCCGATTCATCGGAGCGTTTCGTTTGAAGGAGAAAGTAAATGAACAAGTCCGATCTGATTGAAGAAGTTGCCAGGGTCACCTGTGCTAAGAAAGAAGCAAAAGATGCCGTCAATGCTTTGATTTCTACTATCAAGCAGGCTTTAGGAAAGAATGACAGAGTAACAATTTCAGGATTTGGGACTTTCACTGTGCGGGCAAGAAAACCGAGGATAGGACGAAATCCAAGGACAGGACAGCCAATAAAAATTTCAGCAAAGAGGGTCATCAGGTTTAAGCCAGCCAGGGAGATTTTGGGAGGATAGCAAAATTTCCAATGGGTGAACGCCTATGCAAATTCCAGAGAAGAATTTCTTTTCAATAGGAGAAGCAAGCAAAATCACTGGTGTAAGGCCTTATGTCCTGAGGTACTGGGAATCGGAATTTAAGCTACTCCGACCAGCCAGAAGG
>Ga0172366_10004761_pt1 | contig 10715 bp, 7 predicted proteins | sample LakKivSesite69cm_FD_114533 | JGI IMG/M metagenome (GOLD analysis project Ga0172366, IMG submission 114533) | Sediment microbial communities from Lake Kivu, Rwanda - Sediment site 69cm | ecosystem: Environmental > Aquatic > Freshwater > Lake > Sediment | place: Rwanda: Western Province, Lake Kivu...
GGAAACAGAGCGTAGTTCTGGAACACCATTGCGAGGTTGCGCTGACCGGGAGGGAGGTGGGTAATCGGTCTCGAGTCCATGAGAATCTCCCCGGAGGTGAGCTCGGTCAGCCCTGCAATGAGCCTGAGCAGCGTCGTCTTGCCGCAGCCCGAGGGCCCCACGAGCGCCATAAACTCGCCGTCGGCGACCTCGAGGGAGATGTCGTCCACCGCCCTGACGGCTCCAAAGTGCTTGCACAAGCCCTTGAGTTGAATTGTAGCCACGCGGTTGCCCTCTTCGCCTGCCCCTAAACGCGCTCCGGGTTGCGTGCCCGACTTCCGAGAGCGGACGCGCCATTATAGTATGCAAACACCCCGATTGAAGCGAGTCGCGCGGCAGTTTCCCTTGACGGGACAGAGAACCCTCGCGCTTGACACGTACGGGGCAGCAGACCTGCGCGAGCCATTACGGGATTCGGTGCAACCTGCCTTCGAGTTCCGGAAAGCGCGCCCGTATCGCTTCAAGGTCCTCATCGGTGAGGCGGTAGCCCGAAGAGTCCAGTTCGGCGAGCGAGTTGTGGTACTTCATCACACTTTGTGGATGTTCGCTGTGTCCGAGCAGGAGCGTGTGACCGAGCTCGTGCAGGGCGACCTTCGTCAGGCGCTCGAGCTGGAGCTTGCCCTCCGAATCAACACGTCCCGCCCAGCGCTCTCCGAAACGAGCACTGCTCACTAGGGCTGCACGACCTCCCGGCGCTGCGAGGCCGAAAATGAAGTTGAACCCCGGCAGATAGAGGTCCTCGCCGGTGACGAAAAGCACCCGGAAGCAGGACTCACTGCGCAACCGCGCGCTCAGAGTCGCCAGCGCCCGACGAGCCTCCACCTGGTCTCGCGCCGCCTCCAGATGTCGTGCGGGCAACTCGACCGCTTCTGTCACCTCGTAGTCCACTCTTAGAGATTCCGCCAGCTCGTCGGCAAGGTCTCCCAGCAGCTTCCGCCGCGCGACCGAGCCCATCCGCCCGGACACTCCTGCAGGCACGATGAGGATTCTCAGGGAGTCCTCCTGTCGTTCAACCGGCTGCATATCCTTCCTCCCGAGGAGCCTGCTCGTACTCACAATGCTTACTCCGCAGAGAATCAGAAACACCAGCGCCCATGCCGCCACTGGCCATTTCATTCTAGAGTCCCAGCTCTCCCACTGCTCGCGCTAGCCAGTCGGTGCGGTAACCGCTAAGGAGAAGGTTTCGGCGAAGAGGCAACAGGAGGAGATGTCTCAGCACGGGACCGTCTTCTACATGCTTAAGCTTGAGCGCAGGGGAGAAGCTCAGCCCATCGCCCCCGAGGAGAACGGGCGCGAGGATGACATCAAGGCGGGTGAACTCGTTCTGGGCGATGAGCTCCTGTGCCACTCTGGCTCCACCCTCGACCAGCACCGACCGAACTCCGTAGTCCTTCAGCTTCTCCCAGAGTTCGCCGAATGAGACCCGTCCTTGCCCGGCAAGCCCGACAATCTCGACACCGGAAAGCAGCCGCAGACCTGTCGGCGCGGCGCTTTCCTTCCCGGCGATGACGAGCCAGGGAAGCTCCTCCCGCACCGGCTTCGCCTTCTTGAAGATGCTAAGAGGAGGAGATGAGAGTTTGTTTTCCTCCTCGACTAGGCCTCTCTCCAGCTCCTCGGCGACATTGCACTCGCGGAAGAGCCGGAAGTCCGGATCAAGGATGACGCGCGCCGGCTGCCTGATTCGCATGCGCTGCCTGTACTCGTCGACGAACTCCCGCAGCAGCGCCGGACGGACGGTGAGACGCGGGTTATCGGCGAGCACCGTGCCGATGCCAACCATCACCGCATCGTGAGTCTGACGCAGGAAGTGGGAATAGCCGCGACCCGCTTTCTCGCTTATCCACTGGCTGTCGCCGCTGGCAGCAGCCAGTCGTCCATCCATGGAGACCGCCAGCTTCAGCGTGATGAGCGGCTGCTGGCGCGAATGCCAGTGGTAATAGGAGTCATTGAGGCGCGCGACCGAAAACGGCATCAGCGGTCCGACCACCTGCACCCCGGCCTTCTCCAGGGCGTCCCTCGCCTGCCGGCGTGTCAGCGGGTTGGGGTCGTACCCACCGAAAACCACGCGCCGAATGCCCGCGGCGGCTATCGCGGCGGTGCACGGCGGCTGATTGCCCTGGTGATTGCAGGGCTCCAGATTGACGAACAGCTCTCCGCCACGAGCGCACTCGCCGGCCATTTTCAGCGCCGCTGCTTCGGCATGGTCCTGCCCGAAGACACGATGCACTCCCCGACCAGCCTCGGCACCGTCGGCCAGCACGAGCGCGCCAACGAATGGATTCGGACTAACGAAGCCGGCACCGGTCAGGCTCATCGTCATCACCTCGCGCATCAGCTTGTGGTCACGTGAGGGGCGAAACTCCTGGCCGCTAGCAGCGCTGACCAAGTGCTCAAGCAGAACCACGCTCCAATTGTAACAGACGACTAAGCCGGGGGGAGGACTGCGCTTTGGCTCCCCGGTCGAGTCCGCGCACCCGGGGTTTGACGGAAGCGGAATGCGGAAGTAGAATGCCACTCTTGCCGCTTGTGAGGGCTTGCAGGCTATGCTGATAGGGCTGGTAATTGCTTCTGCTCTGCTCGCGCTGGCTATCGCCGCGTACCTGACCGTTCGAAATGCGCGCATGGATCCCGGCGATGAGAAGATGCGCGAGATCAGCCATGCCGTGCAGGTAGGCGCGATCTCGTTCCTCCGCCGCGAGTACAGCTATCTCGCCATCTTCGCTCTCGTGGTCTTCCTGGTGCTCGCGTTTGCACCACAGCTCGGCTGGCGCACCGCGGTGTCGTTCATCGCCGGAGCATTCTGCTCCGGGCTGGCGGGCTTCGTCGGGATGCGCGTGGCGACGATGAGCAACTGCCGCACCACCCAGGCGGCACGCACCAGCCTCCCCGCCGCTCTACGGGTCGGGTTCTCGGCGGGAGCCGTGACCGGCCTCTGCGTGGTCGGCCTGGGGGTATTCGGAATCAGCATCCTGTTCCTCGGCTTCACCCACGGCAACGTCGCGCTGTTCGCGGACGCCCTCGGCGAGCACATCCTCGGCTTCTCGCTGGGGGCAAGCTCGATCGCGCTGTTCGCTCGCGTCGGCGGGGGAATCTACACCAAGGCGGCGGACGTCGGAGCAGACCTGGTGGGCAAGGTCGAAGCCGGCATACCGGAAGACGACCCGCGCAACCCTGCCGTCATCGCGGACAACGTCGGCGACAACGTGGGTGATGTCGCCGGAATGGGAGCGGACCTCTTTGAGAGCTATGTCGGCTCCATCATCTCGGCGATGCTGCTTGGCTTTCTGGCGCTGCGCACGGCGGATGGCGCGCTTTACCCGCTGGGAATCGTCGCCATCGGCATCGTCTCCAGCCTGATAGGAATCGCGTGGACGAATCTGTTTACCGCCCGCAGCCCGCACCAGGCGCTGCGAAACGGCACATTCGCCGCGGCGGCGGTGATGATTGCCGGCGCGATCTGGCTCACTTCAGTCATGCATGCAATCCCGAACGGCATCGCATGGGCGATCATCGCCGGGCTGCTCGCGGGCATCCTCATCGGTCTTTTCACCGAGTACTTCACGAGCACCGCATTCGCACCGACGCGCCAGCTTGCTCATACGGCCCTGACCGGCCCGGCGACGAACATCCTGGGAGGATTCAGCCTAGGGATGTATTCGGCGGTCCCGTCTCTGCTCACGATTGCCGCCGTCATCTACATCAGCTTCTGGGTGGCCGGCGGGTTCAGCAGCATGCTGTCGGGTCTCTTCGGCGTCGCCATGGCAGCCGTGGGAATGCTTTCCACGCTCGGGGTGACGCTAGCGGTGGACGCCTACGGGCCAGTCGCCGACAATGCAGGCGGGATTGCACAGATGGCCGGGCTGCCCCCGGAGGTGCGCGGCATCACCGACAGCCTGGATGCGGTCGGCAACACCACCGCAGCAATCGGAAAAGGCTTCGCCATCGGCTCGGCGGTGCTGACAGCGCTCGCCTTCTTCGCGGCTTTCACGTCGAAGGCGGGCATCACCGCGCTGGACCTCACGCAGCCGGTGGTCATCGTCGGGCTGTTCGTGGGCGCCATGTTGCCCTTCTTCTTCAGTTCCCTGTCGATACGCGCGGTGGGACTGGCGGCACAGGATATGATCGAGGAAGTCCGGCGTCAGTTCCGAGAGATTCCCGGCCTCATCGAAGGGAAAGCGCGGGGCAACTACTCCCGCTGCGTCGACATCGCCACACGAGGCGCGCTGCACCGAATGGTGGCACCGGGTCTCCTGGCGGTGCTGGCCCCGATTGTTGTCGGGCTGATCTTCAAGTACCTGCGGTTGCTGGCGCACAATCCGTCGGCACCCGGCGGCGTCGAGGCCGTGGGCGGGCTTCTGGCAGGAGCGATTGCCTCGGGCGTCATGATTGCGCTGTTCATGGCCAACGCCGGCGGCGCCTGGGACAATGCGAAGAAGTTCATCGAGAAGGGAAACCTGGGGGGCAAGGGCAGCGACGCCCACAAAGCGGCGGTGGTCGGCGACACCGTCGGCGACCCGTTCAAGGATACCGCCGGCCCTTCACTGAACATCCTGCTCAAGCTGATGAGCATCGTCAGCCTCATCTTCGTCGTCTGGTTCCAGTAGGGGCGGCATTCACGCCTGCCGAGCCAGCACATTCCTCGCTGACCGCTCAGGAGTCCGACCGAGACCGTACCTGCGCTACAATTCCCCTGTGCAAGCATACTCCCCGGCCAGAAGCATCGTCACCGATGGGCTGCTGGGTCGCCCCGGACGCTTCCGCATTGACATCGAAGACGAGTGCATAGAGCGAATCGTCCCGCTCGCGACGGGCACGCTTGGGGAATCAGGCGGGGATGCTCCCGAGGTTGCCGACGCCAGAGGAAAGCTGGTCCTGCCCGGATTCATCGATAGCCATGTACATGCGCTGGCGACGGCCCGGTATCTTCAGCAAGTTGACCTCTTCGGTGTCTCCAGCCTTGAAGGGATGGTTGAGCGCATCCGCGGCTCCCCGCAAGGCGATGCCGACTTCGTCATGGCGGGGCGTCTTGACCGCACTCGATTGCCGGAAGCGAGACGCGAGTCTGTTCGCGATGCCCTCGATGCCGCCTTTCCGCGGAAGCCGGTCCGCGTGGCCTCCATCGAAGGACACAGCAGCTGGTTCAATGCGGCGGCGTGGAGGAGACTGGGCGTCGATGAAGTTGCGGGGAAGCTGGAGCTGCCGGGTGAGGATTTCCGGTCAATGCGAGACGAAGGATGCGTGCGCGGAAGATTGTCCGAGGCGCTCGCGGACGCCCTGTACGACACTTACAGCGACGCGGAGAAGCGAAGCGCGCTGGCGCAGCTCCTTGATGGACTGCCCGCAATCGGAATCACCACGCTCCACTGCCTGGAAGGCTACGGCAGCGATCCCGCCCACGACTTCAAAGTGGTGCTGGACATTGCCTCCTCGCGAGATGACATCGACCTGGTGCTCTACCCGCGGACGCGCGATGTTGCCCTCGCCCGGGAGCTGGGCCTCGGTCGAATCGGCGGGTGCATCCTGGTGGATGGGGCGATCGGCGCTCATACGGCGGCGATGAAACAACCCTACGCCGACCGGACGGAGGAAAGGGGGATACTCTACTTCGCCGATGAGGAACTGGCGGAGTTCGCACGGGAATGTGCGCAGGCGGAGCTTCAACTCGCGCTGCATGCGATTGGAGACGCCGCACTGGAGCAGGTGTTGCAAGTCTACGAAGGCCTGTCGGGCGAGTTTGACCTCGCGGCGCTTCGTCCGAGAATCGAGCATTTCGTGGCCGGCAGTATAGAGCAGTTCGAGCGCGCGGCGAAACTCGGCCTCGTCAGCGGCATGCAGCCCGCTTTCGACCACTTCTGGGGCGGAATCAACGGGGCGTACGTGAGGTCGCTGGGCCGAGAACGGGGGATGCGGACGAACGCTCTGGCGACAGCCCTCCGCGCGGGATTGGTTGTGGGAGGAGGCTCGGACAGCCCGATCACACCGCTCGACCCGAAACTGGGGATTTACGCCGCGGCCAATCACCTCAACGAAGAACAACACCTTTCGTTCGCGCAAGCGGTTGAACTCTTCACCTCCGGCGGAGCATCGCTCGCTTTCGAGGAAGACCGCAAAGGGCGCATTGAGCCGGGATTCCTCGCCGATATGGTGGTGATGCCCGGGGACACGAATGAGTCCAACATCCACCGGCGTCCGGTGCTTCTGACGGTCAAGCGGGGACGCATCGTGCATCGGAAGGGCGACTGACCGTCCTTCCGCCGCTCGCACGCAATCCGGAAAGAGTGCTATAGTTGCGTCTGTTGAGCGGGAGGTGCTGCGAGATGACCGATGAAGGTCAAGAGACGCGAGACGGGATGGAATCAGGCGGCGTGCGTCCGGGCAAGCGGTTGCCCGACCTGGGGCGCCTCGAACGCAAACTGAAGCCGGGCCGCGAAAAGCCGAGACCGGCCCCCTCGGGGAGCGTGAGCAGGCGACCCTCGATGGAAGAGCCGGTACGGGAACCGAGCTGGCATGCCGCACCGCTCGAATCGTCAAGGCTCGAGCGCCAGCTTGTGCTTGCCGGCAAGCGCGAGAGGATGCGGCTGACCGAAACCGACGAGCGCTTTCTCAGCCGTTACAGCTTCGGAACCGCCTGCGGGCTGTACTACCTGAACCGCGCCCTGTGGCCTTACCTGGTATTCGCGGTTGTCGTCGGCTTGAGTCCGCGGCTGGTTCACGCACCGTGGTGGTTCACGGGAATCGTCCTGGTCTCGCTGTTGGTCTGTCCGGTTGGCTTCGCCTTCCTGTGCGTGCTGGCCGGTCCGGTCGCCTACTCGGCTCCTTACCTGATGGAAGGGCCCATTCGCAGCCTGATGCTTGGAGGCGGGGTCCTTTTCTACCTCGCCGCAGGAGTCTTCGGGTTTCTCATCGCCATCGCAGGCATCTACGCGCGACGGCAGCGCTGGCAGGCGCACGACTGGGCGAGCTTCGCCGACTTCGAGGAAACGGAGAAGCGCTGGCAGGCCGTCGGCATCGTCTTCTGGCTGGGCGTCATCGTGGCGATAATCTATGTTTTCGCCACCAACCGTTTCGAAGAGCTGTTTCCCATCTTCTGGGGCACCGACTTCGCCTAGGCGCGCGCCCCGAAGGCGAGGCAGGAGCAGAGCCATCTGCGCGCCGACCCCGCTTCCGCCACCTGGACCGGCACTGGCGCTCAGGGGGCGAAAGTGTTTGCGGGGGGGGGATGGGCCCGGTTGAGGAACCGAACTCACCGCCGTCTGCTGGATGCCCTTTCCTAGCAGGGCTGGTTCATTTCTCCCCCTGCGCCACCCCGTTTCCAAGCACCCAACCAAGCGAGTGGCGCCGCGCGGTTCTGGCTTCCACAGAACTTGGCGTGCCACGATTTCTGAGGAGAGTGGTTGACAGAACTGCGGCGACAGGTTGAAATAAAGGTATGCAAGAAAAGGAGGAATAATGAATATGAGTGGTAAAATGGGAGCAGCCATTGTGCTGTGTGTTCTCGTGCTTGGCATACTGCTTGTCGCCTACGCCTGCGGAGGCACCTCCTCTCGCAGAATCCCATCGACGTCTCCGGCGCCGTCTGTTCCATCTGATAGCGCGGGAACGCCAGCGCCCCCGGAAGGTACCGAATCTGGAGACGGGTCTGAAAGCGCATCCGGTGAATCCCAGAGCGAATCTGAGCAGCCTCAGGAACAGGACGAATCGCCCAGCCTCCAGGAACAGCTCGGGCTTCCCGAAGACGAGCCAATCACCGAGATAAAGCTGTGGACAGGAGAGGAATACCCCCCGCCCCCCGAGATCGGCGATGTGATGTACCAGGTTCGCTATAACGACGAGAAGATGGTGGAGAAGGACGACTTCCTCTTCCTTCCGGAGCTCAATATGGGCGAGGAGGATGTCGAGAGCTTCGACATTGAGGTGACCGACCCCTGGAAGACTTTCCAAGGCAAGGACATCGTCCGAGTTGCCGTCAAAGCCGTCAATGCGCAGGACTTGGGCACCGTGAGGTTCTACCTATTCGGAGAGCCCTGGCGTTACATCCCGCTCTGGGCGGAGCCGGGCGACCCGGAGGTCTTCCCGCTGGAGGACTATCACACCTTTGTGGAGGCTGGGGATACGGTTGCCGGCGACGGTGCGATGGGAATCGCAGTTGGCAATTACAGCTATCTGGTTGCGCGCCCCTTCAAGTTCGATGACAAGCCTGGTGGAGGCTTCTATTACGAGAGCGGAGCGGGCAAGGGATTCTACGGCTCCGGCGCTGTCGCCTATGCCTACTTTCTCAAGGCGGATTACTTCTGGGACTATCTCAACACCTACACGCGCTATACCAGTATTGAAGGAATGCGCGACCACGCAAACGTCCCGGCGGTCGCGTTCGTCCTGTCGGACGTATATGCGCCGGAGATGTTCGGCGGGAGGGACAACGAGGGCCTCTGCTTCTACTACGAGCTTCTGGACAACGGAACTCTTGAAAGCTCTTTTGGCGGCATCTTCCTTGAGAACAAGTCGGCATCAACAACCGAAGAAGGCGATTACCTGTGGGAGGAAGTAACACCGCAGGAGAAGGCTCAGAACTACCCGGCAGGCCAGTGCGTCCCGCTGAACGCTATCCAGACAGCGCATTTCACCCTCTGGCCGATCAATGCCGATTGGACTGCCGATACCGCTTCTCTGACCTATTATGCCGCTTCCGAATCTTGCAGCGCCTATCCGGACGAGAATGGCTACTACGATGCTACGCTGGAAATCAGCGCCGTGGATGCCCCCGAGTGGACAGGCTCATGGGTGACGGTGAACTACCCCGCCGAGTTCATCTTCGACTACCAGGAGATTGGCGACTTCTTCGTGGAGGAAGCCGACCGGATAGGGGCAGCGCTCACCGGCATCTACGAGTTTATGGAAGCCGGTGTGGTGCGAGTTCACTATGATGTCAACGGTGGTGGTAGCGGGAGCGGTTGGATTGAGACTCTGCACTTCAAGTGGCTCGGGGAAGGTCTTGGCGGCGGGAACGCGGGAGGTAATAGTGGCGGGCCTGGAGGTTCCGTGGGTCCTTCAGGTGGTGGAAAAAGCGCTTCCATATACCAGGTCGTCCGCCGCTTCGCAGACCAGTTCGCAATCTATAACCATGAGTCGGCCACCTTCTCGGGAACTACGCTGGACGACTACTTCGTGACCATCCGCCAGAAGTGGTATGACTTCCGCGAGGAAAACGGCGGCGACTACAACAATGACACTTACTTCAACATCCATGACATCACGCCTATAGCCCGGTACTACGGTCAGCATCTGCAAGTCCCGAACGACTTCGAAAGCCCTGTAACGTATGTCGATGGCAACCTTAGCAACGTGATTGACATTGGCGACGTCACGCCGCTTTCGTGGTACTTCGGCTTCGAGACCTGGGGTATCTATGTCGAGCTATACCAGGTCCTAGGGGACCGGCTCTATGAGCCTGGCAGTACGAGGACTCGCCCGAGGCAGGAACCGTACATCTACTTCACCAGCCCACACCCCTGGGTGCACCCGAGGTGGCACGTTCAGATGGCTGAGAACGCCGCCTACATCGGTCGCCATTACCTTTGCGAGCTGACTGACGGCTACTGGGACTACGCCCACCGCTACCTCAATCGCTGGAGCAAATCGGGCAAGTATGTCGTAAGCAACGACCAGCAGGGCTGGTCGTTTCGGTGGACGGTTATCGTGCACTGAACAGACCTGACCGGCCTACGAGGCGGGGCAGTTGGAGGCTCCGCCTCGTTGGAGGCAGTGCCTTGCTCGCCAGCATCGTCCACCGGCACCACGCGGAATCTCGCCAGCGCCCCCGCGTCGGCAGCCGAGAAGGCGTATTCAAATTGCAGGGGTTTACCCGCCGTCGGCGGGCGAGATTCATGAATCGCCCCTACGGCGAAATCCACCGTCTCGAAGGCTGAGAAATCTCCGCCAACGGTCGCGCCCTCAATCTCGTATCCCGCGACATCGCAGAAGAAGTTCGCCGCCAGAGGGGTGACATCAAGGATGGTGATGGCGCCATCGCCGTTGCCGTCGATCCATTCGTTGCCCTCATCGGCAGATTCGTTGAAGTGCGCTGCAAGGGGCGTGATGTCCATGATATTGACGATGCCGTCTTGGTTGTAGTCGCCCACATTGCGATACGACCAGGTGGGTGTAGGTGCCATCGCCGTTATCGATTAGTGCGAGGTCATCGACGCGATTGGCTTCGCCGGTGGGGGGCTTCGACGCCATGCGTCGGGTTGTTAGTTGTTGGTTGTTGGTTGTTGGAGAATCGCCGCCTGGAAAGGCGGCGCTACCCGGTTCTGTAGGGCGACCACCCGTGGGTCGCCGTCCTGCTTCAACGTCTGTCTCGCGGCGGGGCACAGGTCCCCGCCCTACAGCTTCGAGCAGCGCCTCCTCCTCACGTAGGGGCACGGCATGCCGTGCCCCCACACCGTGAACCAATGCATCGCGCAGTGCGGATTTGAGCTGCGAAAACAGGGATGCGTCCACGCCTTCGGGGGTCGGGAGGGAGTCGAGTTCGGCGAGGGCTTCGGCCACCGCGCTTGTTGGTTGTTCGTTGTTAGTTGTTGGAGAGAGAGGCGGGACTGGAGAATGACGGGCGAGGACGCCCGTCCTCCAGTCGGAAGAAAGAGATGGCGGCTTGCGCCCGCCGCCGCACGAAAGCA
>Ga0172366_10004766_pt1 | contig 10709 bp, 12 predicted proteins | sample LakKivSesite69cm_FD_114533 | JGI IMG/M metagenome (GOLD analysis project Ga0172366, IMG submission 114533) | Sediment microbial communities from Lake Kivu, Rwanda - Sediment site 69cm | ecosystem: Environmental > Aquatic > Freshwater > Lake > Sediment | place: Rwanda: Western Province, Lake...
ATGACGTTCTCACTTCCCTAAATTACTGTTTGATTTATCCACACCCAATTGCCTCATTTGAATGTCAAACTAATATGTATACTTTGGTGCTTCCGTCCAAATATGAACCGCATCTGCCAAGTTTAGGTTGGGTTGGTTGGGGTAAAGTTTTATCCAAGCGTCGTAGCCACGCCTTTGTAATAACCTCCAGTTCTGTAGAACACAACAATATCGCCAGTAAGATTTCGGTTGAGGGATCTTGAGACGTAGACTTTTGATATTGCATTTCTGAAAGGCTCGTTTTCAACAAAATCTAAGGGTGACTCTGTCCAAAGTATATAATTAGGAAATAGACTGGTATGGTACTCGGGATATATCGGAACAAGGAATTTGCGGGCATGTTCTGAGACAAAAGGATATGTCTTTTTTGGCGACTCTAAGGATCGATCGATCCCATGCTATGCGCGCGCATTGCAGTTTTGGGTCACTCTGATTTAAGATTTTCTAAAGTAGTGGGAAGAATGAATCTTTGGATGACATAGTTAAATTTTTAAGGCCAAGCATTTTATTCACTCATATGATTAATCCTAAGGCGATAGTCTACCTTGGATGAAAATGAAATCTTGATTAAGATTTATGTTGGTCAGAACATTCGAGATGAAGGTGTGCTCCAGTCCACTTTTTCAATGTCCGCGGATGAAAAAAAGCTCTGACTGAGAAAGAACTGGTACGCGAAAATCATTGGTATTCTCACGATCTATATTTAACAACGTCAAAAGGTGCTGAAGTCGCTAGGTCTTTAGTTAATAAAAGAATCGAAGCTAATAGAAAAGAGATAAAGGATTTTCTGGCAACTTTTCCTCCGAGATTAGTTGGGTTTCTAGCTAATGATTATCTTGCAAAATCACTTGATTTCCCTGCATACATGTCTGACATATTTCTGAATTATGGCTTGACGAGTGGAAAGATTATCATCTTGAAAGACTCTAAAATATGGTCTAAAAGAACAGAGATTCTCTCTAAACTTGAGGAGCTGGGCCTCTGTATTAAAACAAACTACTATGTTTCGACTAGGGGTGAGGTACGTGAATCAAGATACGTGATTCCTCCTGAAGTCAGGAAATTACTGCTGGAAGTAATTCCATCTTATGGTCTTACCGAAGACGAGAATAGAAACTGCAGGCTCTATGATTTTCTGGAACGAATTAAACTTTGGTTGGATGGTGCTGTTGTCGAAGAAGTGAGGAAGAGATTCGTGGACGAGATGCAAAGATTAAACGTAGACGAGGCAGACGTGAGAGCAGTCATTGATGCATTGGCTGAAAAAGGGATTACAGATTCTTATCGCGGTCTCATCAAACCAAATGTAAAACCGTACAGCATTAAAGATAAGATAAGCTACTCATTCTTTTTACAGGATCTTTTAATTAAACCAATAGTTACTGATTTGTTAGAAGGAAAACATGGGAAAATAAGCAAAAAGGAAGAGTACAAACAACCGCAAGTTCTCCAACGGGTAATCAGGTTGGTCGAAGCCAAATATACATTAACACAGAATGCCGGAATTTTCGGAATAGATCTCTTCGATAGTACTCCCGATACTGAAGTTTGCATTACTCGTATGCTGAAGATTCCAACAACAGATGGAGAGCTAAAGGAATTCATCGAAACGCTCTATAATTACATCATAGATCGTTCAAAAGGTTGGTTACTAAAAATAGGAGACCTAAAGACAGGTGAAATATCAACGATCGAAGAAAAAATAAAGAAGAAAGAAAGAAGCATACCTTCTGAATCTGCCGCCGAATTTGAAAAAGCAATACAAGATCTGCGAATGTTAAACAATTTAAGAAATAAACTGAGCCATTCAAAAGCAGCGAAAGATTGGGAAGAGATGGCTAACATTTATCGAAAAATAATAAATAAACCATTACCCCAAGGTAGAGAGGACTACATTAAAGTGCAAGAGAACCTATTGGACAGGATCACCCAAAGCCTAGAATTATTATTCCAGATACTCATGAAACTGAATGGTTGACCTCGCGCGCTTTTCGGTCGATCGGTTGAGATGTTTTCTGTTTTTGGATTGCATTCTGTTTACTCGATTTCGATACTATCTATAGTCGTTTCTTACTGTACATTCCTTCCTATTCCAATACTATCCAGATGCAACCTGAATCAGGTATACAGTTCTTTGGAAGCCTATAGTTGGTTATCCGTTAACCGTCGTCCGTCGTTGGTTGGTTGGGGTAAAGTTTTATCCCAAACCCAATAAAAAGGGAAGTTTGCGGGAGGCTTCGTGCGCAAGACTTCACATCATGCATATTAAATATACAATAACAATTATTGAGTGTCAAAGTGATCTTAATGGCATTGCACAACAGTTCAGGAAAAAAACCAAGAGCACGCGACTTGGGTGTTCCCTTTGACGGGTCACCTGGAACACTGAATGCGATTACAGACATTCGGGGATTAGAGGTGGGTCATGTTACCCTTGTCTCTGGAAATGGCAAATTGATTGTGGGAAAGGGCCCTGTCAGAACGGGTGTCACAGCCATCTTTCCTCGTGGAAAGAAATCTGGGGATCCTGTGTTTGCAGGTTGGTTCTCTTTGAATGGGAACGGAGAAATGACGGGGACTACATGGGTTGAAGAATCGGGTTTTTTGGAAGGTCCGATTATGATTACCAATACTCGCAGTGTGGGCATTGTCAGAGACAGTGTTATCGAGTGGCAGATGAAACATCATCTAGGTCGGTCTTGGTTTTTGCCAGTGGTAGCTGAAACATATGATGGTTTTCTGAACGACATCTATGGTTTTCACATAAAGAAATGCCACGTTTTTGAGGCTTTGGACGATGCGAGTTCAGGCCCCGTGTTGGAAGGAAATGTAGGAGGCGGAACAGGGATGATTTGTTTCGATTTCAAAGGCGGTATCGGGACAGCTTCCAGAAAGGTGCAGACACATGGGGAAGAATATGCAGTTGGAGTGCTGGTACAAGCCAATTTTGGAGATAGGCAACAACTCCGAATTGCAGGAGTTCCCGTCGGAACTGAGATACGTGACCAGTTACCCATGCGTGGAAAAAGCAGTTCAATCATCATAGTCATTGCAACAGATGCTCCCCTACTGCCTCATCAGTTGAAACGAGTGGCACGTCGAGCTTCGTTAGGGCTTGGAAGAGTTGGAGATATTTCCAGCGATGACTCAGGAGACATTTTCATTGCATTCTCCACATTGAATTTCAAAGTGACGAAGTCATCGGGGCTTGTCAAAGTTAGCATGCTTTCAAACAGTGAGCTGGATCCTTTGTTTGAAGCCACTGTGCAGGCTACGGAGGAGGCCATCATTAATGCTCTTGTTGCTGCCGAAACTATGACCGGTCGTGATGGTAACAAAGTCATGGCAATTCCGCATGATCGCCTTAGACAAGTGCTGAAGAAATATAATCGGTGAGTCCGACTCGCCAATTCACACGATACCTCAGTCGGTTCGACTATGCTCTTCTGTCTGTGTGTCTGTGTCTGTGTGTGTCTGTGTGTGTCTGTGTCTGACAGAAGATAAGAGAGAGTAAGAGAGTAGTAGGGAGAGTAGTAGAGAGTTAGAAGTAGGCGTAGGGGTAGGGGAGTTGAGAGAGAGAAAGGGTAAAGTTTTATTCCTTCCTTCACGGCGTTCGGGAAAAGTTATAGCTGAGCTGACAGAATGATTTCTTACTGAGGGTGAGACTAAGTGCGTGAAGTTGATAAGTGTCCAAAATGCGGAGGAATTTTGACTGCTAAAGGAGGAAGAAAGGACAGAATGAAGGCTGTGGCAAAATCCCTACTTACCATGAGAATTGAGACAACCTATGTTTGCTCTTCTTGTGGCTATTCAGTAAAAAGGCAGACATTCATACGGACTTAGAGAAGTCTTCTGTCAATCTTTCGATGGACCGATCTCCTCTAGGACGACGACGCAAAAATGGGTAAGTTGTCCTAGTTGGCTATTCTAGGACACCATTCTTTATTTTCGTCTCTCAGATATTGGGCTAAAAGGAAAGCTTCTTCATTGATTAAGGTCTCAATGGTTTTATTTGAGTGTGCATGATATTCAGAAGCTCCAGTAATTACGTTCTTTATATTTGAAAGCTTTCCTTAACTTCTTTGTAGTAAAGTATGCTATAGATATTATCTTGAAAAGAACTATGGACAAAGCAATGAGTATCAATTGATAGTCGTAAGTTATTATGTACGATTCATCAAAGTAGTTTTTGGTCCATCCATAAAAATAGCCAAGCGATGAGTAGACTATGCATTCAACTATCCATCCTGTTATTGCAGGGTACCAGAACGATTTCCTGCGTGCAAGCAAGCCAAGAATACTTATCATGCCTACAATCGAGTATGTCACACCAACGAATGTCGCAGAAATCGATCGATACGAAGAATAAGGATCTCTCGATCCCTTGCCGGAAGCGAAGAATGGGAAAAAATGTAGCTTCCAAACATGTATGACTGAAATGCTAAATCCTTATGCCTTGCAAGCGTAGCCCAAACATTGAGAACTGGCTTTCCGCTGTCCTTTTTCTACTCTTCTGTGAATGTTTGCACGACCTTGTCCCATTCTGATTTATCTATCAATTTCTCCATCACAGCAGCAAGATCAACTCCTTTCAAAGGAGGAATCCGAGGCCTAAAAAGTCGCACCGACTTGTGACGAACGATCCTTCTAGTCAATTGCCCTTCCTCCTTCTTACTCATTGATTGTTTCACCATTCTTCCGTCTATTCGCTTACTTATTTCCCGATTATTAGCTTAACTTCTCTTTTTACGAATTTTATTCTCTGTATGGCCTAGGGAAGGTGGGGAAAAGTTTCTACGTAGAGCGTCGTATTTACTTATAGAAGATTTATTCAAAAAACAGATAACCAGATTTGCTTATAGTATTTCAATGTGCTCTAGAGGAGAAAAGGGGGTGATATTTTGGTAAAGAAGAAGGATTTGTTGATTGCTGTTTTGGCGACCTTCTGTTTAGCCGCCGTGTTGTTCATGATTATGCCAACGCGAAGTTCACCGGGCGCAGGCGAATATGACGCTTGGATGGACATTGACAGTAATGGAAAAATCAACATAATAGATATTAGTAGCATAGCAAGGGCATTTGGCACATCTGGAGATCCGACTAAACCCGTAGAGATAGCAAGTTCTAGCAGCTTTGAAAACGTCACAAGTTTTGTTTTAAACACCACGGAACTCGTAAATATCACAATACCAACAGTTGGTTATCGAACCATAACCGTGAGCATCTACGCCTACAGTAAAGATTCCCATCAATACGAACTCTTTATCGGGCCTAAGATAGCAGGCAAATTCACGTTTTCCAGCATTCAAACACTGACATCAGACTCAAGCATACATGTGGTAAAACCGATATGGTATCAAAATGTTCGTACAATTGTTGTTGTTTTCACATACGAAGTCACATTCTCGGAGCTGGTGGTGTCAATCAATAACATTTCAACAGATCAATACCTATTCGGGACAGTGGCATACCATCTAAACGCTTGATCTCTGTGAAACAGAAGCCAAACCATGCTTAGAAGCTTTAGTGCTCTCTATCCGGCCGTTTCTTCTATGGCGTGACATGGGGAAGCACAAGAACAGGATACGAAATGCATAAAGCCTCCAGTGATTTACGGATGCATTCCAACCGTTACCCGTGCAGGTTGACATGATCGCCTTTTCGAAGTTCATCAGACTACCTTTGCTGTTTCCTATTCGCCCATAATTTCCACAATGACTCTTCTGTTGCGTGGTCCGTCCAGTTCAAGGAGGAAGATGTTCTGCCAAGTTCCTCTAATCAGCATACCATCTTGGACTGGGAAGATACTTGTAGGTCCTAGATAAGACGCTGCTAGGTGGGCATCGGCGTTATCGTCCACTCTGTCATGCAACCATCCTGCCCCTTTCGGGAAGTCTTGTCGGATCTTCTTTACAATGTCATTTGTAAGGCCGGTTTCATGTTCGTTTACGATTATGGCTGTTGTGGAGTGAGTAGTATGGATGAGGCACATACCATCTGTTATCTTACTTTTTTGCATAACTTGTTCGACATCGCGGGTGATGTCGATGAGTTCTGTTCTGTTTCTCGTTGAAACCTGAATATGTTGGAAGAAAATTTTCATTAGGTCACACCTAAACAAGATTTGACAACTTCTCTTGAAAAAAATTGCGCACGCCGCGAAATGCTTTGTCAATTACCGTCTTTTTGCCTTTTCCTTTTAGAACCAAGAAACCCTACGTGCCGCCCTATCGCCTGTTAACTCGTCGCCTTAACCTCGACCGCGCTCAGATTTATAATTTTTCAGACGACCTTCGATTAATCTTGATCAATCACCCAAAATTCTTTTATAAATATTACGGAAAGAAGTAACTGGAGGAGGGTTGAATGAAAGTTTCACCTGAAGAAAGGTTTGGCATGGTTGTTCCAGGTTTATTCGCAAATATTGGTAGGATAGCGAAAGCAGTTCACAGAAAGTTTGGTGCAGCAGATCGCAATCTCTTGAGACAAGTTATGGGTGAAAGGGGCTTTGAAACAGGCGCGATGATGAAACCTCTAAGCCCGGGTGAGGATTTTAAGTCGGTTGGAACCTTTTTGCTGGAGCGATAAAGATGTTTGGCGTGGAGAATGAGGCTGAGGTAAGAGAGAGTGAAGTTGTAGTTAAGACTCCAAAGTGTCCATACGGCTTGGAAGGTACCAGCAGAGAACTATGTGAAGCAATGATGAATTTCGATGTAAGAGCAGTCGAGACTATCGGCTCTAACGTAACCCTGCAAATCGTTAGGACTGTAGCTGTAGGAGACCCAACGTGCGAACTGTCAATCAGGCCTAAGAAATAGAACTCGCCTCAAAAAAACTGCAACCTTCTTTTTTCTACATTACGTATGCGTGGTCAGGCGCTAGCGCCAAGAAGATTCAGGCCTGCTCTAATTCTATGTTTCAGTAAAGCCTAATTCTGCAGAATTTGATTTTCAAGGAAATTTTTTATATTAAGTTGGCTTTCATAGTGACCGAGTTGGTAAAATGAGTTTTAAGGGTAAATCTGTAATCATAACAGGGGCGAGCGGTGGCATAGGCAGCAAAACTGCTCGCTTGTTTGCAGAGAAAGGCGCAAACATAGTGGTGAATTACTTTTCTTCTCCCAAGAAGGCAGAAGAGACAGTGAGAACGGTTTGCAGCTTAGGCGTTGAAGCGTTCTCATTCAAGGCCGATGTGTCCAATCCGAAGGATGTGTCCCTGATGATAAGAGAAACTGTTGATAGGTTCGGTCGGATCGATGTGTTAGTTAACAATGCAGCAAAGCATCCGCCTCCACTTTTTGATTTCGATAAGCCAGATTGGAGCTATTGGAAACGGATGATGGATGTCAACGTGATGGGCATACTTGTGTGTTCTCATTTCGCCGCGCACTACCTAAAGAAAACAGGCGGAAACATAGTTAACGTTGTAATGGATTATGACCCAGGAGGCTTAGATTATACACTCACAAAGGCCGCAGGCACGCCGTTGACACGTGGTCTTGCCAGAAAACTTGCGCCAATAAGAGTCAACGCAGTGTCTCCAGGCGCCATCGACACGTGGGGAATGAGCGAAGAGGAAAAGAAAAGCTTCATAAAAAAAACCCTTATCAAAAGAGTTGGACAGCCAATAGACATTGCAGCTGCAATAGTCTTCTTGGCATCAGACGGAGCCTCCTATATCACAGGAGAAACAATTCACGTTGACGGCGGCAACAGGCTCCTCGAATAGGTTTGCGCACGCGGGAGAACCAATATATTGAGTTGTTGTTTCCTGTTTAGCGTATAACGATTGTCAAGCGCCTAAAAGTACGCGGAGTCCGAAACCGTTTTATTATCAAGTCGGCTCTCAACCTCTGCCAAGCACAATGTACACATATTTTTGCCTGCAAACACAAGCGAGCTTTGCACGCTAGATCAACTTGTTCTTAGGCTGAAAATTAGTCAACGTCTTTCATAGAATCGGGAACGCCCACTGGAAGTCTCAACTTCTATCAACTCATTTGAAGAGCATGTGTGAAAAGAAAGGACGACATTCAGGCGGTCTCGAGTAGCTACAGCATGTGGAACATTCTTGGGGATAACATACCATACCTGCTGTATTCCTCGCGGATCAAAAACTCGTATTTCCTCTTCTTCCTCTGCGATTTTTATCTTCCCACGGCCTTCTACAACTGCACTATACTGAACACTATTTGGGTGCTGATGAGAAGGACTGCAAGTATCGGGTTTTAGAACAAATATCCACCCAGACAGAATTCCTCTAGGGAAAGTTGCTCCAATAAGCTGTTCTGACAAAACCCTCCATACAAATGGCCCTTCGCTTTCCACAATTTCTTTTTTCAATAGCTCAATCATATCTAGAACAGTCGGAGATACCAATGCTCTTTTTGTCAGGTTTGTCAAATGTTCCATGTCAACCATATTAGGCCACCTTTCTCATAGTGCGCGCAGTCGTCCATCTGGACAGAGCGAAGCTTCCGACTACAGAGATTTTCTGGTTTTAAATATAATATCAAGGTTTCCATAAAAATCAACAGGAATAACTCGTGAGCGCTAGAATTTCAGGAACAGGCTTGCATCAGCAGAATAAGGGAAAAACTCCGAATCAAATGATTTCAGCCATAAGAACCCGTCCCCCTTCAGCCATCTCCAGTTTGGTTTCAAATACTAGTTCCACCCATGTTCAGGCTGGGCCACAATCTGAATTACGCTGAAAAAATAGAGGGGGCCTAGAGCCCACAAAATTCCCGCAACCCATGGTGCCACCTAGGCTAACTTTTTTTCTGATCATGACGCCTAGAGTAATGCGCGGACTATCTTTTCTCTAACCTTCTGTCTGAGTGGTTTAAAGTACAGGAAAATTAGATCTAATGTTGCGAAGGCAACGATTACGTAAAATACGATGTCAGGTATTCCTATCTTTCTTGCTCCTATGAGAGGCTCAGGGACGTGTCCGCCAAGGAAGAGCCAATGTTGCAGACCTATTTGGGGAAGAAGAACGTATAAGGGAAGGTCGAGAAGCCCGAAAAGGCCCAAAGTCTTCAATGCAACACTTTTCTTCTGTCCAAGGTTCAATTTAAGCTGAGTCAAAGCCAAAACCCATGAAACGATGTTTGTCGTCAACGAACCGCCTAGAAGGAAAAGACCATACTGAGAATCTGTGGAAAGACCATGTACATCGACGTATCCCAGAACAAACTGTGAAGTTATCGCAGGTCGGGGGAAGATTTCAAAGTAGGCAATCTTCATGGAAGCAAGCGTTCCTCCGACAGCGGTTCCCCATATAGCATGACCAAATTCATGAATAAAATCCATAAAAAGGCCCAATGGAATCAGCAGAGCTAAGGGCAAGAGTAATGTCTTATACTTAATGCTTACCCCCAGCTTGGGAAACACGATTCTCTCCAGAAAAACCAAGCCGAAAAGAGAAACAAATATCAAAAATACAGTGTTCATAATTAGGTTAATCAGAATGAAGTCAGCGGGTTGAAGGGTTTTAGTCACCAGCCAGACTAGAGGGTAACCATAGTGGCGAAACTCGATAACGCTGGCTTCTGGTTGATTCTCAACCAATCCCGTGGCTAATGAGACAAGAACTCCACAAGCTATTCCGCAAATCAGAAATTCAACCCAAAGCCTGCAATGCACACCACATCACTCAACTATTCAATCTGTGACTTCATTATGGAGTAGCATTTATTATTCTATGCTTTGGAATATACATTCTGATAAGGGGGTTTCGCCGTTGTGCGTTCTTCAGTGTGGGCAAGAACATTCTCAAGATGTTGTTAAGAAAGCCCTGAGCCATCCGTCAGACTTAATAGTTTTTCGAGCGCATATGAGCAAAACACTATAGGTGGGGAATGGATGAACAAAGATCTGGGGCAGTTGAAGAATATTTTTTACTTTAACGTTTGCGGCGAAATCAATACTGAGAAAACATTGGAACTTGCTATTCAAAGGGCTCGCGAATTGAAAATAAAGAAGCTAGTTGTCGCTTCTGAGACTGGCTTAAGCGCTCTCAAAGCGTTGAAAATGCTTCGAGGTTCTGGAATAAACCTCATTGCAGTTACTTCTGCTGCCGGCACAAAAATTGAGGACACTGCGATTGGCGACATAAAGATAGGTATCCCGGGCAGGAAGATTTGGAATCAACTGGAAAAAAATGGCGCTAAAATAGTAAGAGCAACAGATCCACTCTACAATATTGGAGCGGCTTTGGAGCGCAATCGCGTCCCGACCTTGGCCACGATGATCCGCTTATGTTTCAGAATGATTAGCTCTGGAAGTATCGTTTGCGTCACGGCTACGTTAATGGCTACTGACAATGGATTATTGACAGAAGGAGAAGACATCGTGGCTGCTGCAGGATCATGGGTCGGGTTAGATACAGCCTTGGTTTTGCGAGCGGCAAATTCAGTAAATCTCTTGAGACCTGGTGCCCTGCAGATAAGAGAGATAATATGTAAACCTCGAAATCCTGCATATAGCTGGCCAACTAATCAAAAAGATTGGATTGGCGATTTGAAACCCTATAAAAAGTTTACTGAATGATACAGAAGTTCGCGAGTACCTACCAAGAAAGCATAGATTTAGAACCCTTAAAACGAGATGGAAACTGCATCTTTTCACGGTTTACTTGAGACAAATATCATCCTTGGACTTTGCTCA
>Ga0172366_10004768_pt1 | contig 10704 bp, 11 predicted proteins | sample LakKivSesite69cm_FD_114533 | JGI IMG/M metagenome (GOLD analysis project Ga0172366, IMG submission 114533) | Sediment microbial communities from Lake Kivu, Rwanda - Sediment site 69cm | ecosystem: Environmental > Aquatic > Freshwater > Lake > Sediment | place: Rwanda: Western Province, Lake...
CGAAGCCGCGCCTACTCGATCGATGGAGATGAGTGGCGAGGCTGGTGTCGTCGAACGCCCGAACGGTGACCCTACGTCGGTTTGGCAGTCTCAGCGGTGAGCGTGCGCGCGCGGGCAAGAAACGAACCGGCCAGCTCGATTGTCTTGTGAGAGCCGGCTTCGGAGGAGCGGCCGTAGTAGTCGGCGTTCTCGCGCAGCGTCTTTCCTGACTCAAGCCCTTCGACAAACTCCAACTCCAGTAACCGGGGCCCAACGTAGAGCTCACGCAGCGCAATGACCAGACACCGGTGGCTGCGCTCCCGGTAACCCTTGGCGTACAAGAGGGCCCGCGCGCGCTGTGAAACACCGAGTAGTAAGCCTGAATGGTTGCCCACTTGAGCCCGCCGGCGGCGAGCGTGCGGCGGGCTTCATCGAGGTCCTGGTTTGCCGCCGCCAGTTCGCCTGCGACGAAGGTCGGACCGGGCGAAAAACGTCGAATCCTACCCGACTTCACACAGGATTCGAACTCCGGGCCTGACTTTCTTTCCACAGCTCGATTCCCCGCTTGAGTTCGGCGGCGAATGCCGCGTTGTCCCGCTCCAGGTCGGCGAGCCCGACCGGCGTTACGATGACGGCCTGCAGCGCGTCGCCGGCGGAGGAAACGACCTTGCGGGCCCGGTCCGGCGAATTGGTCACTACCAGCAGGTCAACATCGCTATCGGGCAGATTCGTGCCCTCGGCCGCGCTGCCGAACAGGACGACTCGCAGCGCCAGTCTCGACAGGCGGTCGAGCAATGGGCCGAGAGCGTCGATGTTCAGCAGAGTCTTGAACGACCGGACCCGCGGGTCGGCCAGACGCGCGCGGTAGAACCGCATCCGGCCGCGGTCCTCGGCCTCAACCAGCCCGGCTCTGGCCAGCCCGCGCAGCGCGCGATTCACCCCGCCGCGTGAAAGCCCAGCCTCGCCCGCCACTTCGACACCGTAGAAACTCCGGCCGGCGTTGGCGCAGAGAAACGCCAGCACCGTTTGCTCCAGCGACGCAACGAACAATTGGCCTGAGTCGCTCAGGTGGCCGCGTGAACTCGCGTACTTCATGGTGAACTCAAGTTCGTCAGGGTGAACCGCGTTTGGAGGTCAAGTACATCGTACCGGGCGGACCCGCAATCCTCGCTGGCTGGTGAGCGAATGCGGAGGGAGCGAGGGAGCTGGGATTAGGGAGCAGAGCCTGGTACGGAAGGGGGCGCAAGCCCGCCCCGGCTGTCACGCGTGACATCTTCGGCCGTGTCGCAGAGTCCGATGCCTCACTCGCAGCGGATTCCAGCACCCAGTTTACTATCTGTGTGGGCGTCCGGCATGCCGACGCGCGCTTCCTGAACATGGCTCGGACGAGCTAGACCACACCGGACGCCCAGAAGTCCTTGCTTCAATCGGTCTGGGAAGTTGCGTGCCGGCAGATTTCGACCGAGCAGCATTTCACCTGTGTTGCTAGCCAATCTTTCTCCTCATTGACACCCCGGCCCGCGAGTTCTAGAATGAACCACGAGTCTACAGGGCACAGCCGGGAGGTACATATGCTCAGACGATTCGGCACAACCGCCACCGGAGATGATTTCTCCGAGGACCAGGCCGAGGCGGTGTGGGGCAAGGGCCACCCCGACCCTCCCCACCCCTCCGCGGCCCGCAGAAGGGACATGTGCGGGGCTTCGATGCAAAGGTACGCGTATGGCACTGAGACTTTGCTCGGATGGGAGATTGACCACATCAAGCCCGTAGTCAAGGGCGGGACCGACGACCTGGAGAACCTCCAGCCTCTCCAGTGGGAGAACAATCGTCACAAGGGCGACAACTGGCCTCGCTGGCAGTGCAAGCGCACGTCTTGAGAGCCGCCGGGCGAGGAACCGGGACTGCCTCATGACTCGCCGCCCGGCCGCTGGCCCCGCCTGGATAGGCGGACGGCCAAGAACCTCAAAGACATTCCAGATTGCAGATTGCCGAGGCCGTCAGCCTCTTGACGGTCAACCCCGCAGGCCCTGGGGTCAGGCCATGTCAGAGTCTGCTCAGGCCTCGAGAGACGGGTTACCCGCAGAAGGTGTCCGCAGCGTCCCGCCGTAGGGCGGGAAAAGGAGGTTGGGATGACACAAGAACAACGTTTTGACGACCTGGAACTGCAGACCGGCCGCTTGCGGCGCACAGCTACGGCATTCCTGTTCATTGCCCTCGTAGCGCTCGTCGCTTGCCTCGGCCTGCTCGCCATTAGGCGCGCACTCACCCAGAGCAAGACCAGGCCGGCCGTCGTGACCGGCACCGAGTTTCGGTTGGTGGACGAGAACGGCGCGACCCGGGCCGTGCTGGCGATGGAGAACGGCCATCCGTTGCTGCGCTTCCTTGGCGAAAGAGGTGAGTTCCGTGCGGCAGTAGGGCTGCAGGATTACGGTCCGTCGCTTTTCTTCGCGCGTCCCAACGGCAGACCTGCAATGAGCATGGGATTCGGAGGGAAGGGACCCGGTATGGCCTTCGCCGATACCGCCAGCCACATGCGTATCATGCTGCACGTAGATGACTCAACCGGCATGCCGACGATCGTGCTCAGAGACACCACCGGCCACACGGCCTGGACCGCGCCCTGAAGCCGGAATGCTACGGGGACAGTCCCATTCGGGTGCAGTCCCTTCCGGCGTCCAAGCCGGTCCCTGAATCCGAAGCAGATGGCCACGAAGCCACGAAACAGAGTGAAACGGAGCCGCAGTGCTCCGGACCCAATCGTTTCGTGTCGTGGCTTCAATATCGGCTCTGGGACCGGTCGCTTCGCTTGATTCACTTTCAGTGGCCGGTATAATCCGCCGGTGGAAAAGAAGCGCATTCTGACCGGCGACCGGCCGACCGGGCCTCTGCACCTGGGCCACTATGTCGGCTCGGTGGCGAACCGGGTCAAGCTGCAGGACACCTATGACACCTTCATCATCCTGGCCGACATCCAGATGCTGACGACTCACTTCGAGCATCCGGAACGGCTGCGCCAGGATGTCCTGAACGTGGCGATGGACAATCTCGCCTGCGGAGTTGACCCGGGCAAAGTTACGCTCTTTGTCCAGTCGCTGGTCCCGCAGATTGCCGAACTGACCGTCATCTACTCGAACCTGGTGACGGTCCAGCAACTCTCTCACAATCCGACCATCAAGACCGAAGCGCTTCAGTACCATTTCGAGGAATCCATGCCTTTGGGGTTTTTGTCCTACCCGGTCAGCCAGGCCGCCGACATCACTTTCTGCCGCGCCCGCCTCGTACCGGTTGGCGAGGACCAGGCTCCGCACATCGAGCAGACCCGGAAGATCGTCCGCAAGTTCAACGCGATGTACGCCGATGTCCTGGTCGAGCCCGAGGGCCTGCTCCAGCCCAAGCTCGTGGGCCTGGACGGCAGCACCAAGATGTCAAAGAGCCTCGGCAACGCCATTTTCCTCTCCGACCCGCCCGAGGAAGTGAGGCGCAAGGTCTCGACCGCGCTGACCGACCCGGCGCGGATACACCCGACCGACAAGGGCCACCCGGACGTCTGCGTGGTCTATGCATACCACAAGTTGTTCAACCCCGAGGCCCGGTCCGAAATCGAGGAGCGGTGCAGGGCCGGAACCATCGGCTGTGTCCCCTGCAAGAAGCTGCTCGTTGACGTGCTCAACCGCTTCCTCGCCCCGATCCGCGAGCGCCGCGCGGTCTACGAGAAGGACCCCGACACGGTCTGGGACATCCTGAATAGAGGCACGGCCCGCGCGTGCGAAGAAGGCGCCGCGACCATGGCCCTGGTACGCGCGGCGATGAAGATTGCCTACTTCAGCTAGGACGGGTCCGGTGGGCCAGAAGTCCAGCGCCCGAGCGCCGGCCGCCCGAGCGAGGCGACGCCTGCGAACCGGAACGCGTATTATCCTGCCGTCCGCTGCTCCCGGCAGCAAGGCGCCGTACCAGCGTCCCAAGTTCGGGGTGATAGTAGCCGCGGGCCAGGGCGTCCGCTTCGGAGGGTACAAGCAGTTGGTGCCGCTCGCCGGGATGCCGGCGTTCATGTACAGCGTTCGGGCCTTTGAGCGCTGCCCGCGCGTACTTGGCTACGTGGTAGTCGCTCCGGCCCGCCGCCTGAGCCTGTTCGGACGGGTACTCCGAAGCTACGACGTCCACAAGCTGCTCGACATCGTGCCCGGCGGCAGAACGCGCGCCGACTCGGTGCGCGCCGGCCTCGCCTGCCTGCCGGAGAATGGCTGCGTTGCCATCCACGACGCCGTGCGCCCGATTATCACCGCGCAGATGCTTGACCGAGGCTTTGCCGCCTGCGCAAAGTACGGCGCCGTTGTATTCGGCTACCCGGTGACCGATACTCTGAAGAGCGTGTGCGGCCAGTCAGTCACTGGCACGGTCAGCCGGGAGTCGCTGATTGCGGTCCAGACTCCGCAGTTCTTCAACCTGCCGATCCTCCGCCGCGCATACGGCCTCGCGGGAGTCCGCTCGGCCACCGACGACTGCGCGCTGGTCGAGGCCTTAGGTATAAAGCCGCTCTGGCTTCCCGGCCCGCGCACCAACCTGAAGATAACCACAACCGAAGACCTGCCGCTCGCTCGCGCTCTGCTATGAGAAAGCAGCGCCTCGCTTTGCTGGGGTCAACCGGCTCGATCGGCACCTCCACGCTTGACGTTGTCCGGCACCTGTCGGACCGGTTCGAGGTCAGTGTGCTTGCCGCCAACCGCTCGGTCCGGCGCATCTGCGAGCAGGCCAGGGAGTTCGGCGCTGCGCACGTAATCCTGAGCGACCACCACGCCTGCGAAGTTGCCCGCAAGGCGCTTAAGTCTCAGACCGATGCGAGGTGGGGACCGGCGGCCCTGATTGACGCCGCAGCCGCCCGTTCGACCGACGTGGTCGTCATGGCCATGTCCGGCACGGCCGGACTGCTGGCCGTGGTCGCCGCACTCGAACGGGGCAAGAGAGTGGCCCTCGCCACCAAAGAAATACTCGTAGGCTACGGCGAACCGGTGATGCGGCTCGCGCGCCGGAACGGCGCTATGGTCCTGCCTATCGACTCCGAACTGTCCGCAGTCCACCAGTGCCTCACGAGGAAAGCCCGAAGGACGAAGGACGAGGGACGAAGGACGGAGCCGGACACGTCCGCGGTGCGGCGCGTCATACTCACTGCGTCTGGCGGTCCCTTCTGGAGAAAAGGCCTGCCCGCGAAGGCCCGGCTGGCCGACGTGCTCAGACACCCGACCTGGTCGATGGGGCGCAAGGTAACGGTTGACTCGGCCACGATGATGAACAAGGGCTTGGAAGTCATCGAAACCTGCAGGCTGTTCGGGCTCAAGCCCGAGCAGGTCGAGCCGGTCATTCACCCGGAGTCGATTGTCCACTCGCTGGTGGAGTTCCACGACGGCTCCCTACTCGCGCAGCTTTCGCTGCCAGACATGCGCCTGCCAATCCAGTACTGCCTGACCTGGCCGGACCGGACGCCTTCGTTGGCCCGACCCCTCGACCTGGCCGGTGTCGGCCGGCTCGAGTTCCACGCAGTCACTGACGACCGTTTCCCGTGCCTCAAACTGGCCTATCAGGCGCTGGACGCAGGCCCGGCCGCCACCTGCGCGCTCAATGCGGCCAACCAGGTCGCGGTCGAGGCTTTCCTTGCCGGCCGAATCCGGTTCGGGGACATCTCGCAGGTCATTGCCCGGGTTCTGGCAGTCCTGAGCGGTTCGGGGCAGCCGGCCGATGCCGGTATCAGCCGCCTGCTGCGAGTTGAATCGTGGGCGACCGGGCAGGCTCTGAAGGCGGTCACGGCGCTAAGAGGACCAGGAACCAGGAACTGCCAGCCAGAAACCAACAAGGGGGAATAGCATGTTCTCGTCAATCATCCTTGTAGTCCTGTTCATCGGGATACTGATAATCTTCCACGAGTTCGGCCACTTGGTCGCGGCCAGGCTCTCGCACATACCGGTCGAGGTGTTCTCGGTCGGATTCGGCCCGGTCATCCTGAAGAGGAAAATCGGCGAGACCGAGTACCGGCTGTCGGTCATCCCCTTGGGCGGGTTCATCAAGATGGCGGGCGAGGAGGAGAAAGCCGGACCCAAGCCTGTGCATGCCGTCGCGGCGCCGGAAGGCGGGTATATGGACAAGCCGCTGGGGGTCAAGGTCGCGGTCATTGCGGCCGGACCGCTGTCGAATCTCGTCCTCGGTTTCATCCTCCTGCTGGTGCTGTTCGCAGGGTTCGGCCAGCAATACACTGCGCCGGTGATATCCGTGGATGAGAGGTCGGCCGCATTCGCAGCCGGTCTCAGACCGGGCGACACAGTCGTTGCCGTTGACGGAGAGACGGTGCCGACCTTTGACGCCTTCGACGCGAAGCTCGAGCAGAACGCGGGAAAGCAGGTGACCACCTCACTGCTGCGCACCGGCAAGCGGCTTGACATACCGATATCGGTGCCGGTAGGGTACATTGACTCGATGGTTCCAGAGGTGGTCGGTGGCGTCATTCCAGGCACTCCCGCCGCGGCTACGACGCTCGCACCCGGCGACACCATAACCTCCGTCGCCGGCACTCCGGTGAGAAGCTGGCCGCACTTCACGGAGCTTGTACGAAAGCAGACCTCGGGCCCTTACGAATTGTCGTGGCGCCATGGCGGCGTCGTCCACACCGACACGCTGAGGGACTCCATAATCGAAGACCCGGAAACCGGCGCCAGGATTAACCTCGCCGGTATCCAGGTCAGCACCGACTGGTACATCGGACCGCGCATCGCTGCGGTCGTGGGCACCGTCCGCAAGGGCGGTCCGGCCAGCAGGCTACTACGGCCCGGCGATTCCATCGTCGAGTTCGCCGGGCTGCGGATACGGGAGTGGGCCGACTTCTCCAATGCGGTCTACTCACGGGGCGGCGAGACCGTTCCCATCGTCTGGCAACGCGCGGGCCGGACAATGCGGGGCGGGGTCGCGGTCGCCAGGAACGAGGAGCAACTGCTGGGCCAGCCGGGCGGCGGCATCGGCATATCGGCTCGGGTGCCGCGCCGCAGACTGAGCCTGCCCCGGGCCATCGGCGAGGCAGCGACAAAGGCCGGCGTGGTTACGGTTCAGACATACATCGTGCTTTACAAGTCGGTTACGGTGAAGCACTTCGCCAGGAAGGCACTCGGCGGTCCGATCATGGTGGCGCGGATCGCCTACGAGGGAGCAAGCTGGGGCTGGGACTATTTCCTGCTGCTCTTCGCAATTCTGTCCATCAATCTGTGCGTGGTCAATCTGCTGCCGGTGCCCGTACTTGACGGCGGACGGGTTCTCCTCGACTGCATAGCCGGCATCCGCCGGCGCAACCTGACGGAAAAGGAACTCGACTGGGCCGCGGGTATCGGCTGGGCAATGATCGGCGCGCTCGTCCTTTTCACGATCTTCAACGACATACTGAAGCTGCTTCGCAAGTGAACGTCCTGGCCGTCGCGCTGGCCGACGAGTCCCAGCGCTTCATCAAGGGCTACCCGCCCAAGGGAGCCCGCTTGTTCCTTCAACCCAACGTCGAAGTCATGCGCCTCGCCTCGCTGCTGCGGCCCGGCGACCACCTCCGGTATCTTGACGAACGCGTGGAACCTGCCGAACCGAGTGACTGCAACCTCTGCCTTGTCCACGTTGGACTGGGTCAAGCGGACCGAGCCCGGGAACTGCTGCACGGCTGGGGCGGGTGCACGCCGGTGTTCTTCGGCCCGCAGGCGGCCTCCTGGCGGGACTCGGCACCAACGTGGTGCCGGCACCGCGTGGTCGGCGACATAACCGAGGCCTGGTCCCGGCTGCGGGATGATGCGGAATCCCGGCAACTCAGGGAGGTGTACGTAGCGCCCGGCCGTCCCGGCTACGTCGCGCCGCGGCAGGTCAAGCTCAACCCGGAGATGGACTGCGACCGCCAGATAATCCAGTTCGTGCGCGGATGCTTCTGCCCCGAGCCGGTCAGACCTCTCTGTTCGGAGTTCCTGTACTACGGCACCAGTACGTTTGTACGCGCACCGGAAGAGGTCGTCGGCGAAGTGCTCACGCTGCCGCGCAAGCGCATCCACCTTCTGGATGATGATGTCGCCGCCCTGCCGGACTATTACAGGGAGCTTTTCAGTCGGCTCCGGGGCTATCACCGGCAGTGGGTTGTCAACGCGTCAGACCGGCTGTTTGACCAGCCTCGTCTAATCCGCCTGCTGGCCAAAGCCGGCACCAAGGTCATCTACCTGAATGAGTCGTTTCTGCTTGGCCGGCTATACCGCGCCGTCAGCGACCATCGACTGGTGCACCGATTGTACCGTCGAGTCAAGTCACTGCAAGCCAGCAAGATGCTAGTTGGCGCGCGCCTGGTCGTGCCGGCCGAACCGAGTGCGCCGACCGACTACGACAAGATCGCGTCGGTGCTACGGCAAATCGACCTTGACTTCATTGAACCACGATTCCTGAAGCGTGACGGCAGTCTGGCGCGGGTAGTCTACCAGCCGATGGTCACCGCGACCGAGCCAGCCTGGCTAAAGAATCGTTTCTACTCAATGGAAACGATAGCCGACCGCATGATACGAAGGCCGCGGCGGGTCGGGGTCTTCACTACCGCCGCCTACTTGCTGCCCTACAGCGCAGCCTACCGCCAGAGCTTCCTCGAAGGACTGCCCTGGCCCTAGGTGATTCTCCGATTGTCGAGTGACGATTTCCGAATGGCCGAGCATTCGACACTCGGCATTCGTCATTCGGTAATTGCTATGGCACGGGCTGGACTTTGACGACGTCCGGCACGGCTGCCTTCAGTCGTTGCTCGACAGCCACCGCCAGAGTCATCGCCGAGAACGGACAGCCGGAGCAGGCGCCGGTCAGCCTGAGCTGGACCACGCCATCGTCGCCGATGCTAACCAGCTCGACGTCGCCGCCGTCAGCCTGGAGGTTCGGCCTTATCTCTTTGTCCAGGGTTTCACGGATCTTCGCCTTGCTCTCATCCGTCATGCTGTTCCCTCAATCCGATTTCACACTGCCGCTTCTGACCAGGAAGCCCGGTTCCTCTACCGCGGTTCGGCCGCCTTGCCGCGCTGCCCTCGGGGTACCTGTGCCTCTTTTGCGGCTTTCTGTTCAGAGTGCTTCGTATCCTCGGCTTGCACGCGCCAGGCGGCAAAGTCCTCGTCCTTGTAGGGCTTCACCGAAAGCGTCTTCCCTGCGCATTCCAGTTTCACGGGTTTGCCGGCAGGGGCATCCGAATAGCGCGCGGTTATCCGGGCCGCGATCCCGGTGTCCTTCTTCGTCTTCCTTTGAGACCTCAGGATGGCCACCGGCCCCATGACCTCGACCGTCTTGCACACGACATCGTCCTCCCGCGCCAGTTGCTCTAGCTGTTTGTTCTCGGCCTCGTTTCGGCCGACAACTACCTTGGCGCCGCTCTCGAGCCGGAAGTGGCGTCCGTACTTGAGCAGCTCAATTTCGGGAAGCACCAACTGGTCCTGTTGAATGGCGTCGCGCGCCCGGGCCGCGAAGTTCTTGTCGAGAAGCATGCATCCCGCGCCCGGAACCGGATAGTCGAAGATCCCGAACTCATGCGCCAGCCGTATCTGCCGGCGCCGACTACGACCCTTCAAGTCGAGCAGCCTTTCGCGGCGTACCAGTCCAGTCAGTTCCGGTATCGTGGGCTCGAGCAGCTTCGCCGACAACGGCCTGAGCAGCCTGCCCTCGAGCCCCACTGCTTTCTCAATCTGCTTCAGCGACCGCTTGTTCTGGCAGATTGCCCGCTGTCCCACTACCTCGCCCGTGAACACGAAATCGGCCTTGATCTCTTTGGCCAGCTCTTTGGCCTTGGCGAGCATGAGAACGATGCAGTCGATACACGGGGCCAATTGCTTCACGTGTCCGAACTGCGGGGATTTGACCAGTTGAAGGTAAGACTCATCGGCGTCGAGAGTCATCAGGCTTGCGCCGACAAGGCCTGCCATCTTCGACAGCCTCTCTTCGTTTGGCTCCCGACCCGGCACCCCGAACGGCAGCCGGTAGTGCAATGCCACGACCGTGACGCCCTGCTCGGTAATCAGCTTAGTCGCCAGGATACTGTCGAGCCCGCCCGAAAACAGGCCGACCGCCTTGGACTTGCGGCTCGGGATCATGCTCTGGGGTCGCTTCCTTTCTGCAGACAGATTTTGGGTGTTATCACTCTCGCGCTCAGGCCAGGGTTGCCCTCACTCACGTCGAGTGATTCTAGCCCGCTCCTGCCCGGTGTCAAGGCAAACGCTGGCAAACGCTGGCATAGCCCCAATGCCCGAAGTCACCACTCCTCGGAGGGGATAGCGCGTGAGGCTTTCTTCTCGGCCTGCTTCGACTTGGCAGCAAGGACCTTCTCCTTGGCCCGACGCGAGCGCCGCCGCTTCTGTCGTCTGATCTTAGCCACTCTTGCCGCCTCCACCAACTTCTCTCCGCGCAGCCGGGCCTCCAGCTTGTCAGCGAGCGCCCGCCTGGCCAGGAACCGGTTCAGGGCCTGGGACCGCTCTTTCTGGAGCTTGACCTCGATGCCCGTTGGCACGTGTTTAAGGTAGACCGCGGTCGAAGTCTTGTTGACGTTCTGACCTCCCGGGCCTCCGGCTCTGACGAACTTCTCAACCAAGTCGTCGGGCTTCACCCCGAGTTGGGCCAACCTTGCGGCCAACTTCGCCTCTTTCTCCGAACTCACGCCGGCCGCCACTACTTCCTGCCTTCCTCGACCTGGTCGGCCTTGCGCGC
>Ga0172366_10004769_pt1 | contig 10703 bp, 8 predicted proteins | sample LakKivSesite69cm_FD_114533 | JGI IMG/M metagenome (GOLD analysis project Ga0172366, IMG submission 114533) | Sediment microbial communities from Lake Kivu, Rwanda - Sediment site 69cm | ecosystem: Environmental > Aquatic > Freshwater > Lake > Sediment | place: Rwanda: Western Province, Lake Kivu...
TAGAACATTTTGCTGATTTCGATAACCATGTAGTTGAATAAAATCTCTGATATTGTTCTTCCAAAGCTAGAATTAGGACCCCATAGGATTCGAGTAAATGGCTTTTCTCGTGTTCAGCTTTGCTTTCTCTTTTCAAAGCCTCGGTGAGCATTTTGGTGGCCCCTAGGCGAAGTTCTGTTAATTCTCTAAGTCTTCTGGAGTTGGGTCTGGTTTCCAATTTTTCAATAATGTTATTTAGCTCTTTGAATTTCTCTAAGCAACTTCTTAGCCCTTTCACGAAGTCTTCTTCACCTTCTAAGAAGTTTTCAAGTCTGGCCTCCAGCTTTCGGATTTCCCTTAACAGTTCTTCAGGCATTTTGTTCACCTGTTCTCTAAGTTACCTATTCTCATGGGTCCTGCAACATGAGCGTAGCTATTTTTAGTTGCTTTACTCCTCTTTCCGCCATCAGTCTTTTGGCCAGACTCTGAATAGACTTTACCTCGCCTTTGACAGCGACTATTTCAAGGCAGTTTTGTTCGTCCAAATGAATGTGTGTAGTTGAGCTGATCACCGTCCTATATTCATGTTGTATCTCTGTTAAGGTCTCTTCTAAGCCTCTGGTCTCATGGTCAAAAATCATGATAAGCGCGCCTACTCCAGTTCTCTCCTCTTCGCTTGTCCACCTATACTCCGTCAAGAAGTTTTGCATGGCAAGTCGGATGGCCTTTGACCGTTCATAACGCATTTTTCCTATTACTTTATCGAAGTCTTCAATCAGTTTGGGTGGAACTGAAACGGAGAACCTCCTCACGCCCTTCTTGCTCATAGCTGGTCTCTACCGGTATTACCAATAGAACAAAATTTATTAATAGCTTTTGGTATTACGAAATATCGAAAGAGTAATATTAACACTCGATTAGAAACGGATAACTTGGTTGTAGGCATAGGGCGATGATGCCAATGGATGTAATCATAAAGCTTGAGGATGTTTCTACGGTCTACGAAGGTGAGAATAGGCCTGCGATCAAGGATGTGAACCTGACTCTGGAGAGAAACGAGCTTGTTTATGTGGTAGGCCCAAACGCCGCCGGAAAAACGACGCTACTCGAAACCATCAATGGCCTACTCCCTCTTTTCAGAGGAAAAATCTCTGTTCTTGGCTTGGATGTGCTAACTCGAGGAAGGATGGTGAGGTGTGAGATAGGTTATGTTCCCCAAGATTTTATGGTGGAGCCAGGGGAACCCTACACTGCTCTTGACGTTGTACTAATGGGACGCTACGGCAGGATAGGTACTCTCCATCGACCTGAAGAGAAAGATCGCGAGAAAGCCGTAGAGGCTATGAGGCTGCTTGGCGTGGAAGAGTTAGCGGATAGACCTATGGGTAAGCTTTCTGGAGGACAGCAACAGAAGGTAATGCTCGCTCGGGCCATAGCTAAGAAGCCAAAAATCCTTCTCTTAGACGAACCGTTCAGCAATCTGGACCCTGAATCAAAAGAAAAAATCCCCTCTCTGATAAGGCGCCTTCATGAAGAGAACGAACTGACCACCATAATTGTGACCCACGACATTCATAATATGCTGAAACAATGCCATAGGGCTATAGTCATGATAAACGGAAGGATCTTGATAGATGGAAGCCCTGAGAAAGCCCTTGCCACCATAAATAGATCAGTCGCCTTTTCGCTGGAGGCGATCCAGTGATTTGGCTTGAGTTCACAATCATGGGGAGGGCTCTACTGGCCTGTGTGCTAGCTGGATTCCTGACCGGTTTGATGGGAGTTTTCGTGGTCAGGATGAGGCTTTCAGCCATAGGCTACTCTATGTCCCACGGTGCCTTTGCGGGAGCAGCTTTAGGCGTGGCCACATCAATGAATCCCCTCGTGACTGCGATGCTCTTCGCGTCAGCTACCGCCTTTCTTATTGGTCCTATCGCGGACAAGGCCCGTTTACACGCAGACACCATAACGAGCATAGTTTTCCCCCTTAACATGGCCTTGGCATTCGTGTTTCTGACCTTGACCCCTGAGATAGGCCTCACCAGTCAAGTGGCCAACATCCTCTGGGGCAGCATCATAGCTATGGCCAACAGTGATGTGGTCTATCTTGTCACGTTATCTGCGGCGACATTAGCCATAATCTACTTCACTTGGAAGGAACTCTTCGCCATAATGTTCAATAGAAAATTAGCTGAAGCAGACGGGATATCCACTAAACCCTTCATCTACCTTATAATATTCATTTCAGGGGTAGTTGTAACAGTTTCCCTTAAACTCGTCGGGGGTTTACTCATCTATGCTCTCCTCTTCAACCCCGCTTCCTCAGCCCTCCAGTTTTTTGAGGATATGAGGAAAATCATAATTGTTTCACCCTTAATCGGGGTTGCTTCGAATTTGTCTGGCCTTGTGGTTTCCCTGTTTCTTGATCTCCCGGTTGGCTCATGCATAGTATTGGTGTCAACCGTCGTATTCGCCGTTGCAGTTCTCCTGTCACCTAAAAGAAGGAGAATGGAGGTGCAATAAAACGTGAGGATTAAAAAGACTTTGATTTCTGGCGTGGTTTTAATTCTACCTCTGATGTTTCTATGGATGAGTGTGGTGGAAGTTGAGGGTGCCACCGATAAGCCTATCATCGTGTGCACAACAAGCGCGGTAGGCAGCATAGTTCAAGAGTTCCTTGGAGATACGGCTGATGTCGTGGTGCTGGTTCAGCCGGGCCTCTGCCCTGCTGACTTTGACATGAAACCCAGCGACGTCTATGCGGTAAGTAACGCAAAGATTCTGTTCAAGCAAAACATTTCTGGAGAGTTCTGGTTAGAAGGGTTGCTCGGCGCAGCTGGAAAGACGAACTTGACGCAGGTTACTATTCCTGGCGTATATAACACGCCTGAAGGAGCAAGGAACTACATACGCTGGGTTGGAGGAAACCTGACTCAAATTCTGAATGTAGACTTAGATGCCAAAACTTCAGAGATGCTGATGGAAGTTGACGATGTGTCCAGCTGGATGGCAAGTCAAGCTCAGGTTTTGCAGGCGTCGACTGTTAAGGTTATCTGCATGCAATGGTTGAAAACGTTCGTGGAATCGGTTGGCTTCACAGTTGTTGCAACATACAACCCGCCAGAGACGTTGTCAGCCGGAGACATAAACAATCTCATCGACGCGGCGCAGAGGGAAGGAGTAGCCCTCATCGTAGACAACCTTCAAATCGACACTGAGTTCGGAGCGGGAATAGCCTCTCAAGTAGGAGCTGAACATGTGATCTTAACCAACTTTCCCGGAGCTATTCCAGGAACCGGAACCCTAGCTCAGATGCTTCGATATAATGCAGAGCAACTCTTCAATGGAACGAACACTTGGAGGTCTACGGCAACACTTAGGGCGGAAAGAGAAGATCTGAAGAACCAGGCAACCACCTTTCAGATAACCACATCCTTAGCAGTCATAGTTGCTGTCGTGGAGGCAGTTTGGCTTTACATCGGAAGGAAAAAAAGGTGAGAACATGAAGTCTACCAGAGGGAACTCTAACCCTTACCATTTTTATGGTGCTTTACCAATGAGTCGAAAGGTGTATTTTAACGAGGCTGCAGAAACGTGGGATCAGAGGTTCTACACACCGAAACTCGCATCGTTCCTAGAGAGGTTAGTATCGAGGTTCGGTTTGAAACCTGGATATAACGTTCTGGACGTAGGAACTGGTACAGGGGTATTAATTCCCTTTTTGCTTCAGGTTGTAGGACAGGCTGGCTCAGTTACAGCGATTGATTTTGCAGAACGAATGGTTCAGATGTGCAGATTAAAGTACTTACATCTCAAAAACGTCACTGTAAAACTCCATGATGTTGAAGAAGAAGATTTGCCACCAGCGTCTTTTGATGCTGTCACCTGCTTCGGCTTGTTCCCTCACCTCGAGAAAAAGGAGAAGGCCTTGCATAATCTTAATCGTGCGTTGAAACCTGGGGGGATTCTCATCATAGCCCACGCGCTGAGCAGCCGAGAAGTCAAAGCTCACCATAAGAGCGCTTTATCACCCGTCGCGCACGATACGCTACCTGAAAATAAGGAGGTGAGACAACTGTTAAATCTTACTGGGTTTACAGAAATCCACATTGAAGATGAACCTGGATGTTACTTGTGTTTGTCAAGAAAACGATAACGTTTCTAGCTATAACTCGCATAAAAGGATGTTCTAATATTTGGCAGTAAGCCCGTTTTCGCGGATTCGTCCATTTCTACATTTAAAGTGCAGGGGAATAGGTTTAAACATCGGTTTAAATTCTCGGTTTTTACGGGCTTATTCGTGCACGGTCTTGATCTTAACTTATGGGGTTCATTGTTTCCGGCCCTTCTCTCTGTGTTCACGCTTTCTCTACGTTCTCTTTGTAGACAATAGAGTCTTCTTAGAATGGGGACATTTTCATTCTTTTCATGATTAGAATTGTGGCTGCAACGCCAATGACCAAGAGTACCAATCCAAAAACATATAATTTAACTAAGTTCGTTTGATTGGCAATTTCTTTCCAATAAATACACCCGAAAACTATCCAAAAACCCAACGTAAAGAATAATGATGCAAGAGCAAACAGGTGGAAATGAGGCAAAAATTATGAGTTTTTTATGACTGACATTTTAGACCGCCATAAGATTGCATGCTATAACATCCCACGGCTTCGTTTAAACCCTTCGCATTGACAGTGTATTTGAGGTGTTGCCACAAAAGGGCTAGTCCGCCTAAACTACGGGGCCTTAGTGCACGCGCTACTCTATGATGGCGGGCAGTTTCCACCCTTCCCGCGGTTTCTTGACAACGATTTCCTGAATCGAAGGCACCTTTAACGCAAGATCTATGTGGCGGCAGCTGTCCGATTGGCAGTGTTCGCACCATATTCCCTCCAGCCTGAAGTAGATGTCTATGACTTTGGGGAAATAGGTCGTCAATCCAGAAGATTCGTGTTGAATGATAAGATTTCGGTTTAAATTCTTTTCACCTAAAGTGAAATCGACCTTCAGATAACCTATACTTGAAGCTATCCCGGGCTATTATTACATGTGTAAGAGAATACTTCCTCAATTTTTTGGATCGTAAAATTGTCAGCTATGAGAGATTTGAACCCGAGAATTTAAACCGAGTTTTAAACCTAATCCCATACACTTTTAGGAGGGTGATTTGCGTTTTCTGTAAATCTTGAAGCGCCGCGTGCGTTTTCTTGTCAATTCATTGTAGAATGTTTAATAATTGAAGCCCTGTCAATTATCGTTTCAAGGAGTAAGCGATGACTGAGTGGCATAAGCTTCCGGTTGAAGAAGTTTTTCATGTACTCTCTGCTTGGAAACTTTGATGAACTGTTCCTTGTGATAACTTGTTTTTTGCTGGGCTTTCCATTTCCCATAACCGCGCTACAAATTTTGTGGATTAACTTGCTTACCGATGCTTTTTCCGGTCTGGCTTTGGCATTCGAACCGCCGAGGGAAGAAATATTGAAGGAACCGCCAAGAAATCCTCAAGAAAGTATGCTGAAACCGATAATACTTCGGTCAGCGTTTTATGGTCTACTCGCTCTGGTGTTCGAGCTGGCATTCTTTATGACTGGTATGGATTTTGGAGTGGAGAAGGCAAGAACATTAGTCTTCATGTTCTGCGTGTTCTTCGAGTTCTCCGCCATATTCAGCATAAGAAGCGATAAGGTCTTCGACGTAAGGATAAAGAACGTAAAACTGATTATAGCAGTTATCGCTTCAGCTATTCTACAAATGGCTACAATGTTTCCACCTTTACAAGTTGTTCTCGAAATAACTCCTCTCACTCCATTTGAAATCGCCTTTATACTGCTTACCTGTGTCCTCTGCTTCTTGGCAATGGAGAGCATAAAGTTTCTAAGTGAATACTTAAAGAGAAACAAATTCAGCTAATCGGATTTCATTGGGTTAATCTGCGATGCAAACATTCTGAGAGGTTTTCGGAGGTTAACTCACGTGAAAATTCCGATAATTTAAACCTGGGCTTGTCCACGGTGTAATGGTAGCCCGGGACACGTGACTTGTCTCATTTAAATTTCTCAAATTGGGATTTTTGGCCTGTTAGAGGAAAATATCGACTAGAATCCGCGACTTTTGAATTCTCGGTTTTTTGATTGTTCTGCAATCAAAGGCAAGTAGGTCAGATTCAACGCAGAAGAAGTCAGAAACAATTTTAAGAATGTGTGGATTTGTAACGGTATGATAGCTCAGCGCGAGAGTGATTTAAAAGAAATGGATGATGGAGACGATGAAGAGTCAAAAAATAGAGAGGTTGAGTGCAAGCGAGGTTTCGAGCTGGGCTCTGCCAAGCACCGAAGAGCTTCTAAGTCTACCGATTGATGAACTTCTTGCCCGTTTGAACACTTCACTGTCAGGGCTCTCTCCCGAAGAAACTGAAGAACGCCTTAGAACGTATGGTTACAATGAACTTGCCAAAAGAAAGAAGAGAACGGCTATTGTCGACTTTCTTTCTCACTTTCGTAGCCCCTTGATAATTATACTGTTGATTGCGGGTTTGATCTCAGGTTTTCTCGGAGAAATCATAAACGTTGCCATCATATTCTCCATCGTATTTGTAAGTATAATACTTGACTATTACCAAGAATCAAAAGCGGAAAAAGCTGCAGAAGCGCTGAAGGAAAAAGTAACCACAACCGCCACGGTTCTCAGAGACGGCGCTAAACAAGAAGTGAGACTCTCCGAGATTGTTCCAGGCGACATCGTGTATCTTTCAGCTGGAGACATTGCGCCTGCAGATGCAAGGGTCATCACCGCAAAAGATTTGTTCCTGAACCAATCAGCGTTGACGGGAGAATCTTTTCCAGTAGAAAAAACATCTATGCCAGTGAAGGCAAAGGGAACGGCGCCCACTGAATGGAATAACTGTCTTTTTATGGGAACTTCGGTTGTAAGCGGGACGGCAACAGCTGTCGTGCTAAAAACTGGAAGCTTCACTGAATATGGGAAAATTGCTAAAAGACTTGTTGAAAAAGAGCCCGAAACAGAGTTTGAAAGAGGTATCAAGGGTTTCGGGTTTCTAATAATGCAGGTCACCTTTCTTCTGGTGATGTTTGTTTTTTTCATAAACGCGCTTTACAAACGTGACGTTTTGGAGTCCCTTCTTTTTGCTGTGGCTTTGGCTGTTGGTCTGACACCTGAGCTTCTACCGATGATTATTACTGTAAACCTTTCCAAAGGAGCTCTTGCAATGTCTAGGAAGGGCGTTATCGTAAAGCGTCTCGCGTCTATCGAGAATTTTGGAAGCATGAACGTTTTATGTACGGATAAGACGGGTACGCTTACGGAGAACAAAATAAAGCTTGTACTGCATGTGGATATGGAAGGAAAAGATGATGAAAAAGTACTGTTGTATTCATTTCTGAACAGCTATCACCAGACAGGGTTGAAAAGTCCACTCGACGAGGCCATACTCGGATACAGAGACATTGATGTGAAAGATTACCAGAAAATCGATGAAGTCCCATTCGATTTCATAAGAAGGCGAGTTTCTGTCGTTGTTGAGCATGAAAAACAGCGATATTTTATTGCTAAAGGAGCCCCCGAGGAGATAGTCAAAGTATGTTCCTACTGTGAACATGGAGACACTATTTCCGATTTAACAGACGAATTTCGCAGAAAAATTGAGCAGAAATACTATGATTTAAGCTCTGAAGGGTTCAGGGTCTTAGCAGTTTCCTACAAGAAACTCAGAGAAGAGAAACCCGTATACTCTGTGAATGATGAGAGCGAAATGGTGTTTTTGGGTTTTGTGGCGTTTCTCGACCCGCCTAAAGAAACAGCTCGAGAATCCCTACAGCTATTAAGCAAGGCTGGAGTAGAACTAAAAATCCTCACAGGCGACAACGAATTAGTCACGAGAAAGACATGTGAACACTTAGGTTTTGAAATTAAAGGTGTTGTCCTCGGAAGCGAGCTCGCTCAGATGCATGATGAAGCCCTCCAAAGAGTAGTCGAGGAAGCAAACGTTTTTGCCAGAGTGACACCAGTCCAAAAGGACAGAATAATCACCGCTCTGAAAAATAATGGGCATGTGGTTGGCTTTTTAGGAGACGGAATCAACGACGCACCTTCCATGAAGACAGCAGACGTTGGCATATCAGTGGATAACGCTGTGGACGTAGCCAAGGAATCAGCTGACATAATATTGTTGCAAAAGAGCTTGAGAGTGCTGGATGAAGGCGTCTTAGAAGGGCGAAAAACTTTCGGCAACACGATGAAATACGTCATGATGGGTGTCAGCTCAAACTTCGGCAACATGTTCAGCGTCGCCGGAGCATCCCTGTTTCTGCCATTCTTGCCTATGACCGCAACACAGATACTCTTAAACAATCTACTCTACGATTTCTCCCAGTCCACCATAACAACCGACAACGTAGATTCAGAATACGTTGAAAAACCCAAACGATGGGACATTTCCTTCATAAGAAAATTCATGGTGGCTTTGGGGCCTGTAAGCTCAGTTTTTGACTTCTTGACTTTCTTCATTATGTTGTTTGTTTTCATCCCCATGTTGCCTTTATCCGTGCCGCAAACACAAAAAGAGCAGTTGTTCCAGACTGCATGGTTTATCGAGTCTTTATGTACACAAACCTTTGTCATATTTATCATAAGAACAAGGAGAACGCCTTTCTACAAGAGCAAACCAAGTAAGCTTTTGCTTTTAAGCAGCCTGAGCATCATTGGCTTTGCATTAATCTTGCCATTCACACCCTTAGGTGAACTATTCCACTTTGTGAAGCTACCATTCACGTTTTTCTTAGTCTTGGCAGGGCTGATTGGTGCTTATTTAGTCTTAACTGAAACTGTTAAAAAATGGTTCTATAAACGATATGCCTACCGTTTAGAGCAGGCGTTGATTCCGAGAAGACATGTAGGGCTTTATTTCAGCAAGACAGCAAGGCTTATTCAAGACATGGTTGCTATAGTATGTCTACGTCCAGAAGACGAAATCTCCATTGATTCCTTATTAGCCGATCTAACGGGAAGCGTAAGCTATCCTCTTGACTCTAACCAAGTTGGCCATAACATTCAACATCTGAGGCGTGCCGGACTCATTAGCATTAATTGGCGTCAAAGGACAATAAAACGAGAAAAACCAATGAAAGATTACGTAACAAAGCAAGTGATAACCAGCGAGTCTTGGCCAAAAATAGCTGAAGATTGGCGAAAAATCAGCGACACCATTCGAAACAAATACAAGAAAGTGAACCCAGAATACCAGAACCTTTTATCTGCATAAAAGTTTGAATAGTTCCCTAAATACAGTTTCAGTAAGGAAGAAGAATATGAATTGAATCACCGTCTTCCCTTCGCATCATTATTGAACCGAGAGTTTTGAACGTCGTACTTACTAGGGTATAATGACACTGGGATACATGACTTATCTCTCACTTCAGACAAACTAAGATGAGTGATCTGACTGGAGAAAAGCCAGTTTAAGTTATCGGCGTTTTTTCATCCATTATTCCTGGGTTCTTCTTTATTCCTCGGGAAAGAACAAACGGAAAAGTTAACGTAGTTATCATTGCCATCGCCACAAGTACGGAGAAGATCTCTATAGGAATCAACCCAAACCGAAACGCCACAAGAGCAATAACCAGTTCAGCAGCTCCTCTGGAATTCATTGCCCATCCGACATAGTAGAGTTGTTTAAGGCTCAAGTTTGAAGCGGGTTTTACAATGAGAGTGCCAAAAATTTTTCCCAAAAAAGCAATAGCAACTGTTCCTATCAAAAGAACAGTGTTCATTGAAAGCGAGTTAAAATCGAAGTTGATCCCGACATTTGCAAAAAAGCCAATGACCAAACCTGGCAAATCTGAGTTTGAGTTTAAAGGCCTGATTTTCCCAGTTACAACTAGTTTCAGCAATGAATCCAATTTAGCTGAGAATTCGGTTGTTAATGTCCTTTTTTCCTCTTTTCCTTTCATGAATAATTTTATAAGCAGCTTGTGGTCATCGCCGTACTTTTGCTTGAAGGCTCCAAGATTGACCCTGACCCATTTGTCTCCGTAGAGCTTCTCAGTCAATGGCTCTTTTTCAGGTTGAGTAGCTGCGAGGTTCTTATTGATCCAAGTTTCTATCTCGCTTTCAGTCATGTGATCAAGCAGGTGAAAACTGCCTAAAACAGATTGATAGAGGAATTTTATTACATCGATAAGCGTGACATCGCGGTGAGTTTCAAGGTGAAGCTTTATAGCTTCGCCAAGTTCATCCTCAGCTTTTCCTTCAAGCTTGATCTTAATTGAAGCTAGACTCTCGGCACTCATAGGATCACATCAGGATGTTCTTATTGAAATCTTTTTGTCTTCTGTGCAAAGAAAACAGCGCTTTTTTCTTCGTTCTTCTTGGTTCTTATGTACTTAACACTTAATGATCGCGGTATGTTGTGCATGCCAAGAGTTTGAACTCGCCTTGACCAAGGTAATGGTAGCCCGGGAGAGATTCGAACTCTCGTCAAGGGCTCCAGAGGCCCTCATGCTTGACCACTACACCACCGGGCTTTAAGGCTGTCAGATTTAACACTAAAAGTTCCTTATAATAACTTAGCGTTAAATTAAAAAAAAATTATTTGCTTTTCTTGTTTTTCATGGCTTCTTCAACGCAGTAGCATTCTTGGCTGCTTGGGTTCCATTTTTCACAGCACCATAAAGTCGGCACTATTGGGTTCTTGTTTTCCGAAAAACGCA
>Ga0172366_10004770_pt1 | contig 10701 bp, 10 predicted proteins | sample LakKivSesite69cm_FD_114533 | JGI IMG/M metagenome (GOLD analysis project Ga0172366, IMG submission 114533) | Sediment microbial communities from Lake Kivu, Rwanda - Sediment site 69cm | ecosystem: Environmental > Aquatic > Freshwater > Lake > Sediment | place: Rwanda: Western Province, Lake...
CGTTCGGTATACTTGAGTGGATCTGGAAACTTGTAGGTGGCGAGCGCGTTCCAGTCCGCAAGGGGATGCTCGATCACCTGGCCCTCGTATCCCTCGTGCACGACTTGCCACGTGCAGCCCCAGTTGTCCGAGTGCAAGCCGACCTGGTGCCAGTCCGATATCCGGTCGTAGTTGAGCCGCTTGTTGATGATCTTGGGACCGAAGATGAATGGATGCTTCTCGACGATCGCGGCGAGTCGCTCCCGGTATTTCCGCCACACCGCGCCGTAGATGCTCATGCTGCAAGGTATCCATGCTGGATTCTGAAACCGGATCGCCTTCAAGTAGTTCGTCCTGTCCGACTTGTTGGGATAGACCGCACGCCAATCATGCGGGTCGTTTTTCCGGCGGGTCATTTCGTCTCACGATCGGGAAGGGAGCCGGTGCATTTCAAGCACGCGCTATGCGGTCTCGGGCGCCATTGCATCAACGAAATTCGCGCCAGTAGCCTTTGGCTGCTTTTTTTGCCATAACAAGCCAAACATGCCCGCGAACGAGGCAGCCATGCCGATAAGGTGGTACCACTGTACAGGGCTGCCGAGCAATGTCGCGGCGAGCAAGGCCGTGACGATAGGGCTCGGGATGCCGATCCCCGTGGCAAGGCTCATGTCGATGCGCTGGAGGGCCTTGTACCAGCAGTAGTGCATCGCCGCGTAGTTGATGCCCATGAGGATCATGAAGATCAAGTACGAGCCATCCAGGATTTGCCACGCGCTGCTCCCCCCGGTCGCGACGATGTACATAACGAAGAGCATCGCGCCGGACATGCTCGTGCGGATGGCGATCATTTGCGTCGCGCTAACCACGCCCGAGGTGAGCAGTTTCTTGGACATCGCGTGGCCGACGCTCCAGAGTGCCGGGGGGACGAGTAGCAAGACCGCACCTACCGATAGCTCGCCCAATAAAAAGGTACCCTTGGTCGCCACGAATACGACGGCCGCGAGCATCGCGACGATGCACGCCACGTGCCGCCAGGTGAGCCGCTCGCCGAGGAAAAAATACCCGATGATGACGGAGGAGATGGGCATGGTCTTCATCGCGACCGAGCCCGTGGTCGGGTCCGACATCGAGAGGCCGACCACGAGGAGGTACGTGGCGACCGCGAAGATGGCACCGATCGTCACGAACCAGATCCAGTACCGCCGCCAGCTGCCCTTGGAACTCAAGAACTCGCGCAGCGGTTTGCCATCGTGTCGCTGTTCGAGGAACACGAACGGCGTGATGGCTGCCAGCTCGACCACGACGGTCATGAGCGTGAACAAGATCTCCTCCAGGTCGGACGGGCGGGCGTTGTTGATCACTGGCAAGAGGCCATTTCCCAGGAGCACGACCAGCGCGTATGCTATCCCGGCCGCCGCGATGCGGGGTTTTTTGCTTGCATTCATCGAACCGTGTCGACAAACGCGCCCTCGCCTATGAATGGATGGTCGCGGTTAAATAACGTGCCACCATACATCCCGTGATGGCGTCCCAAAGACACGAGCATCACGACTTTCCCGTGGTTCTGTTCGTGCATCAATACAGCGATGCATACCAACGTCCGATCCAGGCTCGCCAAGTGCGGGTACACGCGCTGCGCAGCAAGAAACACGCGGCCGTAGAGCTATCCCTATCCAATGACGTTAACGGAAGCGAAAATGAACCCCGGAACATCATCGTGAAGCATTTCTCGGACGCTGACAAAAGACTGCTGCACCACGAATCCGCGGTGTATGCCCACGCCGCGAGCGCCGGCGTCCCCGTTCCGACGGTATTACATGTTCTCGATAACTTCCTTGTGCTGGATCGCGTGGAAGGTGTCACGCTCATGGACCTGGTCAACGACAAGAATATTCCCCTGGAGCGGAAGATGAATGCAGTTCAGGGTCTCGGTGCCTGGTTAGGCACTTTCCATGTAGCGTTCGCCACCCACCCTGGCGTCAAGCGAAGGGGGGACACTAACCTCCGGAACTTCATAATGACGGTTGCCGGCACGATCGTCGGCCTCGATCTCGAGGAGGCGAGCCTGGGCGATACATCGAGAGACTTGCACGAGGCTGTAGATTCGATCCTGCAGTCGAGCCCTGGCATATACACCGACACGATGGCAGCTATCGGGTGGAAGTTCGACTTGTGCGCGTGCTTGCTCCGAGGTTATGCCAAGGTCGTGCGGAAGCCATTGGACGCCATCATCAGCGACCCCGGCGGGTTCGTCGACACGCAACTGCAAGCCATGCTGGATCTCGCCGCCATCAGGGGAAACACCAGTGCCTTGCTGCCGCTTGTGCCCGGGATAAAGAAGGAACTCCTAACCCGCATATCCTCGCTGTTACCGGGACGCGGGAGATGAAGAGCCTTTCTCCCGCGCCTCGCAGCCCTCACGATGCTTGTCCAGCAATATCTCGCCGTTGACGAACCGCTTCGTGATGTCGCTCTTCGGGCCATTGAAGAAGCTATCCTTTTCCCCGGCCTCGATCATCTCGCCCTTGAAGAGAAGCACGACATCATCGGCAAGCCGGCGGGCTTGAAAGAGATCATGGGTAGACATCAAGATGATCGTGTGTCCCTCTGCCCGTAAATCCTTGAGGTACTGCTCGATCATGTAGGATGCTTCTGGATCGATCGACGCGGTAGGCTCGTCGAGCATAAGCAAGCCGGGTTCGGTCACGAGGGCTCTCGCCAAGCCCGCTCTCTTCCGCTCGCCGCTCGAGAGCCGGAAAGGTTTTTTTTCCGCGATCTCCGCGAGGCCGAACCTGTTTATCGCGCCTTGCACTATCTGGTTGATCTTGATGGCCTCGATCTTTCGCATCTTGAGGGGGACGGCAAGGTTCTGGCGGATGCTCATGTTAAAGAGGTATGGCTCTTGCAAGACGAAGGCTATCGACTGGCGCCATGCTCGCGATTCCACTGCATTCAACATCAAGATGTCATCGTCCCCTACCATTATCCTGCCAGAGTTCGCACGCATTAACAAGTCGATGATCTTGAAAAGTGTCGTCTTGCCCGCCCCGTTCGGGCCGATGACCGCCGTGATCCGGCCCTTCTTGGCACGCATGCACACGCCCTTCAGCGCGGGGTTCTTGTCGTATTGGAAACAGAGATCCTCTACCCGGATCTCGTCGAAACTCGTGTCCAACATCATGACCTCCGTGCCCGCATTTGTAGGAAGGTGAGCGTGAACATGATGAGGAACGTCGTGATGATGAGGATCAACCCGGTTAGAAGTGCATCTCCTGCCCGTCCCTGGCCCGTGTAGGTGACGATGGCCGTTGTCATCGTTTGAGTGAAGGACGAGATGTTCCCGCCAACGATCATGCTGGCACCGACCTCCGAGATGTTCTGGCCGAAACCAACCATAATCCCGCTCAAGATGGGAACGAGGTTCTCGGAAAACACGTTTTCGTAGACATCAGATCTGCTTCCCCCGAGGGCAAGCGTGGTTTCTATGATCTTCTTGCTATGGTTGGTAATAGAGGAGATCGTGATGCCGGTGATGATGGGGATACAGAGCACGCACTGCGCGATGATTATCGCCGTTGGTGTATAGAGCAGGCGGAGAAAGCCTAGCGGGCCCGCCTTGGAGAGGAGCATGTAAACGATGACACCCATCACGACCGGAGGGAAGCCCATGAACGAATTTGTAAGGTTGATGATGATCGTCTTGCACTTGAACTCGCGCATGCCCATGAAGATTCCAAGGGGGATGGCAATGGCGGCCGCGATGGCCGTCGCTGTTGCAGAAACGCCATACGAGAAGCCTAGCAGGGAAAGTATTTCAGATTGCCAGCTCATGAATCACGTCCACCATCCGGGTCATTTGATAGCTTCGAAATATCCTAGAAAACATTACGTGCTTAACACGAAAAAAAAAGGAACCAAATAATCATTTTGATCTCACACGAGCGAGAACATGCCCAATTCCTTGACCTTGGCATTCCACCAGGCGAGGTCGGCTATCGTGGAATTGCACACGGCATATTGAGGAGCGGTGTTGTTCCAGCAAATATTGAAGAGCTGGTGGCCGTTTTTCATGTATGTCGCGATCTTGTTGAGCCCATAGCTGCTCAAGCAGAACGCGACGAATTTCTCGGCAAGTGCCTGGTTTGTATCCGGATATTTGGTGGAATTCACGAGAAGGAACGAGTACGGGTTGATCAGGTCGGCGTCGCCCGATGATAGGATACTATATCCTGTCATTTGTGATTCGTACGCGTACCAGGTTCCCCTGTCCGAGAGCGTGTACCCGTCGTTCTCCCAGGCTATTGTCAACGTTGCACCCATGCCGCCATTGGCACACAAGTACCACCCCGTTGGCCACATGTGGCCATTAGCCGGGTTAGTGATGCCGGTATATGATTTATGCGGCGGAGCTTTACCCCAGATTGCTTTCTCCTTGGAATGCGTCCCAGAGCTGTCGTTCCGGCTCACGAACGGATGTGCAGAAGTCAAGTTGTCATGCATGTACGTGAACGCTCGCGTGATGTTCGCCATGCCCGAAACGCCAGCCGGATCCGTGCTTGGCCCGACGAGGATGAAGTCGTTGTACATGAAGCAAGCCCGGCGCGAACCGTTCCCGGCCGCGATCCATGCCATCTCGGATGCATAGGAATGCACGAGGATCAAATCCGCGTCGCCATTGGACCCGTCTGCGATCGCCGCGCCGGTTCCTTTAGAGCTAACCCGGACATCGCAGCCGAACCGTGCCTCGAAGTCGGGGACGAGTATATCCATCAAACCAGAATCGTTCACGGATGTGGTCGTCGACAAGCGTAGCACGGGAACGGGGCTCAGCAAGATCCCCGCGGTTATTCCGATCGCGACCGCCGCGCCAACGACGCCGATGATCAAAACTGCCGTTAGTTTTTTTTCCATGTCATGTACACCAGGATAGTTCGATTTATAGGGCGTCTCGGTCGATATGTTCGACAAGCAATAACGAAATGTTCTGTCATTCGATGCTTAAAAATGTTTATTCTCGTGTGGGGGCCGAACTAGCTCCCTTCCCGCAAATGGAATCAATGCTAATCAGAGCGATTTCTAGAATGAAAAATCATGCAAGAAGTTCGGGAAAAAAAGCATCGTTGAAACAAGAACGGACGCGTTATTTCGATCATTTCATTTCTTTTTGTTGTCCAGCGCGGTCTTGCCCCACCCGGTCAAACCCGCCATATAGTTCCAGCAATCTGACTCTACCGCCATCGACTTGGGATCCATCGTGGCAACCATCTTCATGAAAGCGGCGGGCGTGAGCCAGAAGTGCTGGATGTCCTCGGTCTGCTCCATCTCGGTCTTGCCAACGGCGGCCGGGTCGACCACGCACGAAACGACCGTCGCTGCCTCCGACGTGAGGCCGGCACTCTTGGGCATGAGCGTGCTCGTGGCGATCACCTTTCCGTCGTACCCGGTCTCCTCCTTTAGCTCCCGCAGCGCCGCGATCTCGGCCGACTCGCCCGCGTCCACGAGCCCCGCGGGGAAGCTGACGACCACCTTGTTCACGGGAACGCGTGGCTGCGAGATGAAAAGATACTTGTTACTTCTTTTTGCCTTGCAGACCACCGTTACGACCTTGGTGTCCTTCTGGCGCTCGATGTACTGCCATTTCTGCTCGGCGCCGGTTTTATCGAGATATGTTGCCTCCTTGAACGAGAGCCAATTGGTGCCGGCGATCTCCTTGGTTGATGTGACCTTCATGATTTGCATCAATCCTTGATTTCTTGTCGATGGGAATCGATCCACGCGCCGGGTTCATAAACATGCCGAAAAAGAAAAAGAAGCAATTGGATAGGTTGCTTGCCGGCTATTGCTTCACGATCTTCTTGAGGAGCCACGCGTACACGAGAGAAACGAGGAAGCCGAGGATCGCGTACCTGAGGAAGCGCCAAACGTGCGGGAAGGTGGCAATGCTGCCGAGAGCCAGGGACAGGGCAAAATACGTCCCGATCGTGAGGAGCGAACCGATGATGCCCGCGAGCACGCGCTTCGAAACGGGTAACGATGCCGGATTGAACTTGACCTTCACCTCCTCGATGGGGACGCCAATCGCAACGCCTAAAAGCAGACCGCATGGCTGGCCGAAGTCGCTGGCAGCGTCAGGCAAGGCAACTATGCTGAACACCCACAAGGTCATCCACGCGGCGACCCCGAGGCTGATACGGGCCATCCAATCCAGTTTGAATTTAGGCATCACGTGTTCCTCCACGAGCAAATACACGAGCAAGACAACCGCCCCTATAACGAAACCACCAGTGATATCTTGCACGTCGTGGACGCCGAGCACGATCCTCGATATCGGCACGAGCACGAGCATCGCCGCGCCCACGATCTTGACGACGCGGGAATATGCACGTCCACGCGTCGCCGCGATGCTATACCCCCAGAACGCGACCGTCGACTGGGAGTGGCCGGAGGGGAAACCATATCCTTTCTCGTAGTAGGGATTCGTTTCCTCGGTCCCGTTCGTCAACGGCCGGGGATCCTTGAAGACTGCCTTGCCGAGCAAGTTCACCTGGGTGCTGATCAAGAAGCCGTAGAGCAGCTTTCGACCGAAGACCTTGTCCGCGCCGAAATACAAGAATGAAATGACGACGATGAAGAATAACTCGTCGCCGGCTTGCGTGATGGCACCGAAAATGCATTGGGCCGCCGGGTCGTTCGAGAAGAATGCTTCATTCGAGCCAGTCGCGATCAAGACGAGACCGGCGACCAGGACTGAGGCGGAGACGACGATGAACGAGATCAAGAGCTTCGCATCGACGTGTCGGGATTCTTGTTGTGTCATTGTCCTCGGTATGACACTTACACGCCAAGACTCTATAAATGGTAAGGCTGACGGGACAAGGATGGCAAGCACGCGGGGGATAGGCTAGCGTGGATGATTTTTTAACTATCTTTCTCGTTCCGAGGTCATGTGTGCAAGCGATGGAAGAATCACAAGACAGCTACTTTTTGCGGCGTCGGCCGCTCTGGTCTCGGAACAGGGGTCACCTCCCCGAAGTGCTATTACACGAAAGGTGCTACATCGATGTAAGGAAAAATCTCATCAAGGACGTGATTGAAGAGGGGGCAAAGTTTATCCTCGCGTTTGGGCCCTAAGAAAACCAGGCGCTCGTGGCAAACGTGGACTGGAGCGATGAAAAGTTGATCGAATTCTTGTACTGGAAGATTTTTGGGAACGTGGAGCGCTGCGCCGAGTTGTACGCCGCCGGTTACAAGGACAAGATGGTCGAATATATCGAGGCACGCCGGCTCGGCGAGCGCCGAGGGTTCGTGATTTCTCGCCACGTATTGTCGCCACTGGCGAAAGGCCGGCTCAATACTTATGCTGATGAGGAAAGCTCAAGCCGGTGGAATGAGATGCCGGGTGAAGCGAAGCGTGTTGTCGAACGACAGACAAGCCAAGAAAGCCACCATATACGAATTAGCGTCGATAATCGACGAATTAGATTTTAATGTTACGATTCATAAGCTCTCATTATATCACACAACCGATGGCGACGTGGCTTCTTGCGATGATCATATAATCGCACGCCGAAAGACTGGTATAGCGTTTGCTTGGTAAGCAAAAGGTCCCGGGATCAAAGCCCGGCGTCGCCTCCATTCCCCCCAAACTTTGCCTCCCTGGCTTAGTCTGGTTATAGCGCAAGACTCATAATCCATGGTCAACAAATAGGGTCAATTTGGTCAAAATTATGCCTGGATGATGCGATCTTGAGGTCCGGGGCTCGAATTGCCTTTTTCATAAAAAAAGGCAACGGGAATCCCCGGGGAGGCACCATTTTTTTTCCTTTTCCTGATTCAGTTCTTTATACCAATGACACCATGTTCATTAAGAAGAGCACCTTTCATAACATGGTGATTCCATGCCCGAAACAATGAAACTCGTCTCTGAAACATATTCTCTCGACTTGAAGCCAAATGCCTTTAATATAAACAATCTCTCGCAAAGTTCGCGCAGGATTTCGCCGCGTGCTCCGTGGATTTCGAAAAGAAGGTCAACGATGTCTTGAAGGACGGCTGGACTCTCGTGAACACGAACTTCTTCTTGTTCGGTGTCAATGTCACGATGACGGCCACGTTAAAGAAACAGATCTAAGGTCTTCCGGGGCGAGGGAAACTATAAGTTCTCCTCGCTCCAAATCATCCATGATCAAATGACGCGCCGCGAGGTAAGAAACGATGCATGGGCCCAGCGCATCATCGACCGGTTAAAGAGCGACCTCTGGAGCGACCAGCAACCCGGCGCGCCCGGGATGCTCGATGACAAGCGCGCCACGGCCATCTTGAAAAAGTTGCACGATGAATTGTGGGCGCCCTCGATGGATCCGAAGGAGCGCGACATGTGGGCGAACCGAATCGTCGACAAGCTGCGCGCCGTGCTGTGGTCAGGGACGGGGAGCAGCACGAAGAAGCAGCCGTCCCCGGACGAGTTGAAGCGCGTCGATGAAATCCTGGCAAGAATAAGGAGGGAAATCTGGTCGCTCTAAGACCGGATCGACTTTAGCGGATCACGTATTTGCACGTTTCTGGTCGATCCGCTCCAGCAATGCCTCGATCCTGAGGAACACGCTACCCTCGTCATATTTTCGCACGTCCGCGTGATCAATGTCGATCAAGACCGTGGGAATGCCAAATTTTTCCTCGATCATCCGCTGCAAATCCATCTGCATGATGCTATAGACCTTGCAGCTCCGGTTGCTCGCGAAAATGACCCCGTCGATGCCGATGTTCTCGATGATGGACGACATAGCCTTGAATCGCAGCTGCAACCCGTAGGGGCACACCGAGAAGTTCTGCGTGCGTGCCATGTAAAGCAAGGGATCGCCGCCGTCGTAGGGGTAATGCGCGTAACCGCCCTCGACCGTCCCCATGCACGAGGTATACGTCGCGTGGACGAGGTTGGCGCCCGAAGCGGCGAGCCGGGTCTTCATTGCCCGCAACTGGTGCCACGGGGCGATGTTGTCCCAGAGCAGGCGGTACTTCTCGTTCGGGACGGGGTAATCGCCGGCGTCGACGCGCGCCTTGGCCTCGTTGAGTAACATCTTGTAGTGCAGCGCGGTTTGTTTTTCCCCGCGGGAGAACACGAAGGGCGCCATCTGCGCGAACGTGTCGAACGCCGTTACGGGCGACGGGCGATGGGCCGCCAGGGCGAGGAATGCCTTCCAATGCACCAGGGCCTCGTTCGTGCGCGCCAGTGCCTTCTTGACCTTGTCTGGATCGAAGTCCTGGCCGGTCATCGACTCCACGAGGGCGACGAGCTCGCGAAGCTGGCTGACGATCCATTCCCTGTCCGTTTCCTTTTGCGCCTCGTAGCAGAACGGGACGTCGATGACGAAATGGGGCACGTCCCAGAGCCGGTGGTAGATGTCGAACCACTTGATGAGCAATGAGCAGTTATTGGTGTCCGACACGAGCAAGTCCGGGCGGGGAAGGCCGCCGGCAGGAGATGCCTTCGGGTCTCCGAGCTCGGTGCCCAGGTCGATGCGGGCGTAGGAGCACAAGTCCATCGAGAAACCGATTGCCTCGGCTTGCTGCGCGAGCGGGACTCCCGCGTTTTTCGCCGCGGACATGGCCGCGTGGTTCTCCGGAATCGCCACGAGGACGTTATCGAAGCCCTTGAATAGCTCCGTTGGGACGCTGATGGACGCCCAGACCACGAATTGCTTGTCCTTGGCAGCGTCGTGCAGCATCGCGTAGTGGTTCATGATGAGCCCGGTCAAGTTCTGGCCGGCTCTCGATTTGGGGGTGCCCTGCTTCTTTTCAGTCTCGGTCATGGTTATCCCTTAGGTCCCCTTCGAGCCCAGCATTTCCGCGAACGCTTCGATGCGGCTCTTGAGCGGGGCGATGTTGTCCCGGTCGTCGATTGAAAGTTCCAGCGAGAGCACGGGAATGCCATTTTGCTTGAAAATGGTCTCGATGTGCGGGAATTCGAGGTATTCATACTCGCAAAACTTCTCCCCGACGAATATCATTCCCTCCACGCCGTTGCGCTTGGCCAGCTCGACCAGGTAATTGGCACGGTGGTCGGCCGTGAAGATCAACGTGGGGCACGGGCAATGGCGCGAGTAGAAGTCCACGTAATAGTCACCGACGTCGCCGTCGAAGCGTGGCGTGTGCTGGAACGAGCGGTGCATCGACGCGATGTCATTGGCGACCACCACCATGCCCGCCCGATCCATGGCATCTGACAAGTCAGGCGAAGGCGGCAAGATACCGCTCAGTATGACGCGGTGGAACCCCTCGCGCCGAGGCGATGCGCTCGATTCCCGTGCCAGCGACTTGAGGGCGTCTATCGCCTTTTCTACTGGCATGAGGTAGCTATCATGGACTGCCCGGGCATACCGCCCGAAACCAAGCTGCCCGATCGCCACCCGCTCTTGCAATTTTATGCATAAATCACGCATTGTTCGGAATTTTTCCACGCTTTCCTGGAAAGATCGATTTGAGAAGGTGACATGATGATCTTTCTCGATCGACGAGACGAGGCGGGAGATCTCCCCCTTGAAATAGTCGCGGCCAGACGCCCCATCGAAGCCCTGCATCGGAACGTGATAATGGTAGAATTTCACTTGGCGCCCGTCGCCGCACATGTTCCGAGAGAGGATCTCGGGCAGGTTCCGCAGCGTGTCGCAAGCGTTGTAGAAGAAAATGCTGTCCACCATGGCCGCCTTGCTAGACAAGAGGAAC
>Ga0172366_10004771_pt1 | contig 10701 bp, 12 predicted proteins | sample LakKivSesite69cm_FD_114533 | JGI IMG/M metagenome (GOLD analysis project Ga0172366, IMG submission 114533) | Sediment microbial communities from Lake Kivu, Rwanda - Sediment site 69cm | ecosystem: Environmental > Aquatic > Freshwater > Lake > Sediment | place: Rwanda: Western Province, Lake...
CACGCCGCAGGCTGGGGCGGAGTTAGTACTGGACCTGTACTGTCCGATTGCAGAATAGCGCCGCTTGCAGGACGACACACAGGCTCACCCCTGGGCGCTGGCCTGGGGGTGAGCCGCTGTATCTGGGTGCACCTCTTCGGGTAATAAGGAAAGCACAAAATTATAAAACTCTTCCGCAGAAGACAGCGCCTAGCTGAATTGTTCTCGAGTCGGTTGGACAATGAGGCCTGGATAGCGAAATATTCTCGCGTATGGTGTCAGAAGCCTGCCTGCCTCTATCCAGGCTGAAAAACCCACTGAGTATGGTACGGCCGCTCGGATCAAAACCTCCACGTCGTGGACACGCTCAAACTCCTGGTCGCAGAAAACGAGAAAGCCCTTGACCGCCTTCTCTGCCGCTTGTTGGCAGTGATAAATGGCAGTGTCCAGCAATGGTGGATTACTTGTTGCAAGAACACACGCCGAAGCCAGGTCACGCTGCGCTTTGGTGAGCCAACTCTGGACCAGTTGCCTCTTGGCTTCGTTCATATAGTACCTTTCCCTGTGTATAGACCTTGTATTCGAGCGAAACTCGCACGTCGCGAAAGAAATCAAACTCCGCACGTGTTTTCACGATGACATCTTTAGGCACATCCAGCCCACTTAAGCAGCGATGGGCCTGCACGGCGCGTTCATAGTCGGACAGGTCACTATGGGCAACAATCACCATCAGGTCCACGTCACTGTATGGATCCGGTCTACCCCAGGCATGTGAACCAAACAGGATCACTTGCTCCGGTTGGAACTGGTCAACCAGCCGCCGTGTCATTTCTTCGAGCAAATTGTCGTTTACTGCCCTCATATACGCCAGCCTGTCGAAGAAGTGCGCATTTGGCTCAGGAGTGACGAGAGTCTACCCTGAACATAGCTTGGGCATCTATACCTACCCACAGGTCAGATATTGGCGTCGTTTCACCACGTACCGCTTCGTGCCAACCTTATTATACGTGCAGTACTCCTGCAGGTCAAGCCATTCTGCCTGACGTCCGGTCATAATTCTACCAGTAGCCCAGCCCAGGGGCCGGACGTCTGGCTTGAGCCGGGAGAACCCCGCTGAAGCAGGGCGTCCGACCATGGTCCACTGCCCTTGGATCATTGATGGCCGGACCTCAGATTCTGCCAGTCCAGGGAGCCAAACGACGTCAGTTCATCGCCAGACTCATGTCCCTACTCCGACCACACGCCAGCCACCGCTGCCTCCACGCACTGCCCGGCTGTCCCGTAGCGCACCAGGAGCCCCGCGTGGGAAGAGGCGTAGATGGCGCCTTTGGCCGAAGGGATTGCGACCATGCGGAAGCCCAATTCCTGCATGGGGGCGACGGCCACGCACATGTCGGCAACGATTCGTCCACCACCGGCGACGATGGCGGAGACCAGCCCTTCCGCTTCGGCCCGCTCCCGCACCTCGCGCGCCGTCGTGATCCACAGCGCCGCCTTCACCCGCCGCCCACCTAACAGCCGCGCCATCTCTGCGATTTCCTCCAGGCTGGCGTGCGGGCAGCCGAACCAGGCCAGGTCAATCTGGTGCGTGTCAGAACTAAGCGCGGCGTAGGCGGGGCGCAGGTCGTCCACGATAAGCGTCTCGTGGTCAGGGACCAGGATGCCCGGTTGGCCAGCCTCGGGCGTGATGCCTGCCACGTGGTACAGCGCGACGGCGCCGCTGGCCGCCATGGCCGCGCCCAGCGCCTTCAACGCAGCAACCGAGCCCGCTTCCTCCAGGCCGACGAAATACGGCACGCGGTTGCGAGCGGCCTTTCCGACCAGGTAGCCCAGTGCCCCAAAGTCGGAAAGCGTGCGCAGCGGGCAGTGCACGACGACGCGGAGTGTGGCGCGGCGGTGCTCGTCCAGGTGCAGGCCGTAGGCGGCGGTGCGCCCGACGATGGCCGCGGCCAGCGCGCCCGGTCCGCCCTCGCGGTTGGTGCGCGCGCCCAACACGGAGTTGGCGTAGCTCACGGCGGAGGATTCGGCCCACGCGACGTGCTCGCCCAGGCGGGGCACGTTGCCCACCAGGTAGGGGGTGCACGTGCAGGTCGTGCGCACGCCCAGCCGCCGGTAGGCTTCGATCACCGCCAGTTGGCGGCGGGCAAACGACTCCGAAAAGCCCAGCTCCTGCCAGGCCTGGAGGTCCATCCCGGCCGGATTGAGCGTCGTGGGGACGCACACCCGCGCGGACTGGTCGGCCCACTGGCGCAGGAAATCGAGCCCGGCCTCGCCCAGGTTGCGGTAACTGACGCCCGCCACCTGGACGGAACCGACCGGCGCCAGCCGCCGGGCGCCGTAGATTCGCCCCAGCGCGACGACGATCTCCGTCGCCTTGCGCACGCCGGGGCCGAGGTCGCCGGCCAGCATGGCCTTTTCTTCAGCCGAGAGTTCTAATTCCAACACAGACCCTACGACATGCTGCGCAAGCACGCTTCGTGCAGGGCGAGGATCTCTCTGATCAGGATGCCCCGGTTGCGCAGGTGCAGGCGGCGACTCTGGTTGCTGACCGAGAAGTGGTAATGGTCGCCCAGCACGACGCGTATCTGGTCACTGGCGAAGCCCAGCTCCTCGAGGAGATCCAACATCGGCTTGACGCCTACCAGCCGGTCCTTGTGGCCCAGCACGACACGGAAATGACGCCAGTGGCGCGGCTTGACCTGACGAGGTATGGCGCCCATGGCGAAGAAGGTCTGCGCCAACACACCCTTGGGGGTGGTGTGGAACATCCGCGCGTGCTCGTCTTTCACGGCCCGGCTGGCCGCGCCGATGAGCATCTCGACGATAGAGGGGGCCAACCTGGCCTTGAGCCAGCCCAAGGCGTCGGTGGTCGAACCGGCCCAGATGCCGACGCCGAGCGCCTTGTAGAAACCCTTGCGCAGCCCATCGTTGACCAACAGTGCGGGCGAAACTGCCAGCCGCCCGACCTCGTGCGGACGCCAGCGAGATTCGTCCAGATGAAACAGCGCTGCTCCGCTCATCGAATGGCCGACGAGCGTGATGACGCGCAGGCGACGGGTTGCCTGCGGGCTCGAGCGCAAGCCCAGCAACTCGATCCAGTGTTCGACGGCGGCCATGTTCGCCGCCGGGTCACAGGCTTCGATACGAGGTAACTCGTCGGCAAAAGGGGAGCCGCCGAAGCCATTCACGTCGGCGGCCAATGCAACCAGGCGGGGGTTGGCGGCACATGCCAACGCCGGAATCTGTTCCCAGATGGCGTGACAACCATCCCAGCCGTGCATGAACACGGCGAAGCCCTGTGCGCGGGCCAGCGCTTCCGCGTGCTGGTTCTGTCCCACCGCTGCCTCTGGCCAAAACACTCGCCATGCGAAATCTGCCAGGCCGGTTTGAGCGCGAAAGTGGTCCGCGCGCTGCTGCTCGATCAGTCCAGCCCGGACAACGTCGTTGAGCGTATAGCTGGCGCTGACAATCCCTTCTGTTTGTTCTTGCCGGAGCGCCCCGTATTTTGCGACCCAATCCCACTTGCCCACGGGTGTATGGCCTCATTATAAATCGGGGCATCCGATATCTAGGGCAGTGCCCGATATGGAATACCGCTCAGAAGCCCTTCGCGGCCTTCAAAGACATCCAGGACCGTGAGGCCTCCTGAACCGATTTCGTAGCAGCGAATCTCCTTGGCATGGTTGGATCCGCGCATCTTGAGCACGACGATGGCACGCTGCATCGCGCTCTCGATCTCCACGTAACGCAACAGGATAATAGCATCCACAATGAATGAGAGCCCGCCTCTATCGGCGCGCCGGTACTCGGCGCGGCCTTCCTCGCCTAGCAGCATCGCGGTAACTCCTTCTCGCCGCAGGCCGTTTGCCACAGAGGCGTACATGTGGCGCAATTCCTGCACGTTGCCGGTGAGACGGTCAAAGTGAGTGATACTGTCGAGCGCCAGTCGCCGGACGTTCGCGTCGAGGATCAACTGATTCAGCCGACCATCAGGCGACTGCAGGTCAGCCAGGAACACTTCCGGTGAGGTGAACATCTGATACAGTTTTCGGCTTGACTCGAGCTCCTTCAAGTTCCAACCCAGTGCCTCAGCATCGCGGTAGAGGGAAGCGGGGAATTCCTCAAAGGATATGAGCAGCCCCGATTCATTGTGCTTCGTCGCACCGTGGACCAGGAACTGAAGCGCCATCAAGGTCTTACCTGTACCTGGTGCACCGCGTACCAGCACCATCGAGCCAGGCAAGAAACCCCCGCCTAACATCTCATCAAGGCCTTTAATCTCGGTACTCACACGTTTATCCGCCATGCTCTACCTCTATCCGCTATTCCGAGGGAGAAACCTGTTCATTGTTCATTGTTCAGTGGTTCTGGATGAACGTTACATAGGCCAGGGCCGCACCGCAGTACCCGGGCAGGTTGACCACGATCTCCTCCGAAATGGGAAGATGGTCGTCCCGGTAGGGGTCGTGGAGCTGCACCCGCACTTCCATAGGCTTGGGGCTGCTGTCAAAGAACTGCTCCCACGCGGCCTTATTGCCGTAGATGGTATTGAACCGTGCATCAGCGCCGGAGGTGACGACCATGTCAATGCCTGCCCCCCAGACGTGGACCGGATAACCGATCAGGGGATTATCGTCCAGGTCCTGCACTTGGCCCGCCACGCCTGTCCAACTGCACCCATACTGGGGCGAGGTCATGTTCAGTTCGTAGGTAAAAGGCCACGGGGAGCGTGTGGCTCTGGGAGTGGGCGTGACCGTCGGGGGGAAGGTGGGGGTGGGTGGGAAGGTGGGGGTGGCCGATGGCGTCAGCGTGGTTGTGGGCGTGTCTCTGGGAGGTGTCGCGGTTGAGGTAGGGGTTGGCGTCCAGGTGGGAATGTCTGTCGGGCCACTCGGCGTGGGCGTCTCAGTGGGCAACTGAGCGACGCTGATAGGCGTGGGAGGAGGGAAAGGGTTATAGATGTTGAGCCCAATGGCTGCATAGAAGCCCACCAGGCAGACCGTGGCCACGAGCACCACGACAGTCAGGATGTTGAAAAGCGCATTTCTCCTGTCACTTCCCATCGCTTGATCTCCTTACAGCGCGCCTGATGCATCAGGGACCTGTTTCGACGAAACGCTGCACCACGGCCTGAGCCCACAAATTCTCGATCCACTTCTGGACCGCCTGATCCTGTAAGAGACGCAAGTTCTCCGGACTGAGGGAACGAGCCGGGTCGCGCTCGACAACCTGCACGATGTGATATCCCAACGGACTGGTCACAACGCCACTGAATTGGCCAGGCTGCAGGGCAAAAGCAGCCTCTTCTACCTCAGGAGCTACCAGGATGCCCCGGGGGAAGAAGCCCAGGTCCCCTCCGCTATCGCGGGTGCTGGTATCCTGGGAATAGGCCATAGCCAGCGTGGCGAAGTCAGTGCCGGCCTGGAGTTGGGCCAGGATACGTTCTGCTTCCGCAGGATTGTATACCAGGATGTGGCGGGCATGGACATGTTCAGCGGTCGTCGGTACACTCTCAGTGACGCGCTGCATCATCGCCATGCCGATCAACTGCGCGCGCACCTCCTGCCAGGCATCTTCGTACGTCTCCCCCCACTCCGCCAGCTTGGCTCGAAAGGCTTCCTCACCGCCGTTCTCGTCAATCACCATTTGCATGTAGACATCTACCTCAGCGTCAGAGACGACGACGCTCTCTGCTGCTGCGGCTTGCTCGGTCAATACCTGCTCGATCATCACGTTGAAGACCCAGGCACGCGCCTGAGCCAGGTTTTCCTGGCCTTCTGGACTGCTGGGATCAATGCCCCTCGATGGCAACGAAGCCTCGTAACGGGCCAAATTGTGCTCATAGTCGTCCAGATAGATGGGCTGGCCGTTAACCAACGCAGCCAGGGGGCGCTCCGGAGTGGAAGAGGGCAAGACAGACGTAGCAGTCGGCTCAGTCGGGGCCGGGATCGTAGAAGTGGCAATTGGTACAGAAGTGGGTACAGATGTGACGAACGTCGGCGCACACGCAGTGGAGGCGAACAACAGCGTCAGCGTCACCAGTCTTCCTACTGCTTTTAAATCCATAGTGAACTCTGCTCCAATGACTGAATGGTAAACTTTAGAAGTCATTATACCCACAGCGGGAGTTTTATGCAACCTGAGCGATAACTGGCTCAAAGCCACATTTTATGCGATAATGCACCTACACTGGATTCCGAAAGAAGGGGTCAGATCTGCAAATGGCTAAAGCAACGGTTGTTGAGAGTGTGAAACAAGAGGAGCAAGCCAGGCCAAAGCACCGGCTGCCGCGTGGCTACGTGACCGTCTTTCCCAACTGGTGCAAGGGCTGCGGACTGTGCGTCGAGTTCTGCCCGGCCGGTGTGTTGGAGCAAGGGGCCGACGGACGGGTCACCGTGGCACATGCAGAGAAGTGTACCGCCTGCCGCTGGTGTGAACTGCATTGCCCTGACTTTGCCATTTTTGTAGCAGACATCGAACCGGAGAAGGAGGCGGAATGACCGTGCAACTGACCACGAGGCTCATGCAGGGCGATGAAGCCTGCGCCGAAGGCGCACTTGCCGCGGGCTGCCGGTTTTTCGCCGGTTATCCCATCACGCCGGCGACCGAGATCGCCGAGATCCTGGCCCGGCGATTGCCCCAGGTAGGAGGCAGATTCATCCAGATGGAGGACGAGATTGCTTCCATTGCCGCAGCCATCGGTGCGTCGGTGGGCGGGACGAAGGCGATGACGGCCACTTCTGGCCCTGGCTTCAGCCTGATGCAGGAGAACATTGGCTACGCGGCGATGGCGGAGATCCCATGCGTGATCGTGGACGTGCAGCGGCTGGGGCCTTCTACCGGCCGGCCGACCAGTCCTGCCCAGGGAGACGTGATGCAGGCGCGCTGGGGTACCCACGGCGACCATCCTATCATTGCCCTTTCTCCTTCTTCCGTCCGCGAGACCTTCGACCTGACAGTGCAGGCGTTCAACTTCGCCGAACAGTACCACACACCGGTGATCCTGCTGATGGACGAGGTGATCGGCCACATGCGGGAGCGCGTCGAACTGCCCGATCCGGCGACGATCAAGCGGGTAGAACGGGCGGGCACGACGGTGCCGCCAGAATGGTACAAGCCCTACGAGAACTTCCCGGCCGACGTACCGCCGCTGGTGCCCTTTGGCGAAGGGTACCGCTACCACATCACGGGCTTGCACCACGACGAACGGGGGTATCCAACCGAGCGGCCGGACGAGGTTCAGCCCTGGCTGGAACGCATCTTCCGCAAGATTGAGCGCAGTCTTTCGGACATTCTGCTCTACGACCAGGATGGCATCGAGGACGCCGAGACGCTGGTCATCGCCTACGGTGCGACGACCCGCTCAGCCCGCCACGCGGTCGAGCTGGCACGAGAGCGCGGGCGCAAGGTCGGCTTTCTCAAACTCAAGACGATCTGGCCCTTTGCCGAGGAGGTCGTGGAGCACGCGGCCGAACGGCTGCACCACGTCGTGGTGCCAGAGATGAACCTGGGCCAGTTGGTACTTGAGGTGGAGCGGGTGGTAGGGCGGCATAAAGTGCGCCGCGTCAACCGCGCTGACGGCGAGATGATCCAACCGGCTGAGATACTGGCCGCCATTGAGGAGTGGGAATGGGTAAAATGAGTAAACAACCACACGAGTCACGCCTTCACGAGCGTTACCTGCGTCACAGCAAGAAATTTCCGAACGTCTGGTGCGCCGGCTGCGGCATTGGCATCGTTCTGGGGGTGATCATCCGGGCAGTAGATGGGTTGCAACTGGACAAGGATGACGTGGCACTGCTCTCCGGCATCGGTTGCACGGGCCGGATGCCCGTCTACGTGGACTTCAACACGATGCACACTACCCACGGGCGAGCGTTGGCCTTCGCTACCGGGCTGAAGATGGTGCGACCGGAGATGAAGGTCATCGTGGTGATGGGAGACGGCGACGCACTGGCCATCGGCGGCAATCACTTCATCCACGCTGCACGGCGGAATATCGGGCTGACCGCCATTGTGGTCAATAACGCTACCTACGGGATGACCGGCGGCCAGTATTCGCCTACCACACCTCTCGGCGCGCTTGCAACGACCGCTCCTTATGGCCACATCGAGCAGCCCTTCCCTATCGCCGAGCTGGCGGTCGCTGCCGGGGCGCCCTTCGTCGCCTGCAGTACCGTCTACCACGTGCAGGAGCTGGAAAAGTACATCACCCAGGCCATCACCAGGGAGGGGTTCGCCGTGGTCGAAGCGGTGAGTTACTGCCACACGACGCTGGGACGGCTGAATCATTGGGGCACCGCGCCCGACATGATGCGCCACCTCAAAGAGCAAAGCATCACGCTCAAGCAGGCCGAGGGGATGAGCGATGAAGCAAAACGGGGGAAAATTGTGCGCGGCGTGTTCGTGGACCGGGACATCCCCGAGTACACGCAACTCTACGACCAGATTATAGAGCGAGCACAGCAGGAGCCTGCCCTGAGCTTGCCGAAGGGAGCCGCCTGATGGCAAGGCAGTACGAAGTGCGCTTGGGCGGTACCGGCGGGCAGGGGGCGATCCTGGCGGGTATCCTGCTGGCCGAAGCAGCGGTTCGGGATGGGAAGAACGCCGCGCAGACACAGTCGTATGGGCCGGAGGCGCGGGGCGGGGCCAGCCGGTCGGAGGTAGTGATCTCTGATGGGGAGATTCATTACCCCAAGGTACTCCAGGCTGACATCACACTCTGCATGAGTCAAGAAGCATGTGACCGGTACGGCCGGGAGACGCGCAAGGACGGGCTGTTGATTCTGGATGCAGATCACGTCACGCGTGCCCCGACGACGCGGGCGGTGCGCGTGCCCATGACCCGGCTCGCGCGAGAGGCGACGGGGCGGGAAATCGTCGCCAACGTGGTAGGCCTGGGGGCGCTGGCAGGATTGACCGGGATCGTATCGCGGGAAGCACTGGAGGCCGCGGTGCGGGAGCGCGCCCCACGCGGGACGGCGGACATCAACCTGAAGGCACTGGCCGCGGGTTTTGAGGCAGCCGCGCGTGTGCGGGGGACCAAAACTTGAGGTGCCAGGCACCTGTACAGATGCGATCAGATCGCTGTTGACAATGCCCAATCATGTTTTTTGTCGCTTGACAAAAACCCGTCTTTCCGTATACTACACCTGCGGTTCGGTACAGTGCTGCCGCTGCTGCGGGGCTGTAGCTCAATTGGGAGAGCGCTACAATCGCACTGTAGAGGCCAGGGGTTCGAATCCCCTCAGCTCCACCAGCACACCCCCCGACATATGGGCCCGTAGCGCAGTTGGGAGCGCGTCTCAATGGCATTGAGAAGGTCGAGGGTTCAAGTCCCTCCGGGTCCACCAACCGGCCGTGAGCAACTGGCCATCGGAGCCGGGCGCTCACGGCCCATCGTTAAGTCACAATAAAGGCTGCGAACAGGAGTAGTAGGCCATCCCCGCAGCGAGCCGGGAAAGACCAGGTGGAAGCCCGGCGACGGTGCCCAAGGGGAGCGCCACAGAAGGCCGAACTCGCCTGGGAGCCGCGCCGGCGAAACTGGATGCTGGAAGTTGGACGTTGGAGGTTGGATGGCAGCATCCCGTGAGTAACCGGCGACGGGTAGCCTCCGTTAATGGGCCGAGAGCGGAAGGCGTCCCCTGACAGGGGACTGCCCTTCAATCAGGGTGGTACCGCGGAGTGCCCCTTCGTCCCTGAGACGAAGGGGTTTTTTCTTGAAGAGCGAATTGAAGAATGAAACAGGTAGAGATTGCTTCTGGCGTCTTCCATCTCCAGGGTGGCACCAACATGGGGCTGCTCGTGCGGGATGGAAAGGGACTGCTGATTGACGCAGGGCTGGACAAGGATGCCGCCCGCCAGGCGTTGCGCGCCGCTGAGGGTGCAGGCGTCACATTGGAGGCCGTGTTGCTGACCCACGCTCACGCCGATCACTTCGGGGGCGCGTATTTCTTGCAGCAACGGCTGGGCGTGCCACTCTACGCCCCGGCGCTGGAGGCGGCGCTGATGGAGCACCCCATCATCGAGCCGCTCTACCTTTTCGGCGACGCGGCCCCCATCGGCGAGCTGTGCGGCAAGTTCACGCTGGCCCAGGCCTGCCAGATTGACCACGTCATTCCCGCACCCGTAGTGGTGCCCGTAGTGGCGACTTCAGTCGCTTCTGCTGGCCGGGCAACGACTGAAGTCGTTACTACGAGCCATTTGCTTGAGATTGGTCCATTCCGCGTGGAGATAGTACCGCTCCCCGGCCACGCCCCCAACCAGGTCGGGGTCGCCGTGGGCGAGGTGCTGTTCTGTGCCGATGCGGTCTTCCCGGCCGAGACGCTTCACAAGCACAAGCTCACCTTCTGCGTGGACCTGGACGAGACGCTGGCGACGCTCCAGCGTCTGCCGGAGCTGCCCTATACCCGCTTCGCCCCGGGCCACGGTCCGGCCTACGCCGCCGGGGAGGAGATTGCCCAGGCCTGCGCCGCCAACCGCGAGCGGTTGGAAGAAGTGCGGGCGCAGGTCTACGCCGCGCTGGCGGAGCCGCAAGAGACGTCCACGATCGTCCGGCAGGTGGCCGATCACTTCGGGCTCCGCATAGCAACTGCAACGGCCTACTTCCTGACCCAGGCGACGATCCTGGCCGCGCTCTCCTCGCTGGAGCGGGCAGGCCAGGCGGCCGTCCTGATAGAACACAACCAGTTGTTGTGGCAGCGGCGGTGAAGCGATGACAAAGAC
>Ga0172366_10004772_pt1 | contig 10697 bp, 10 predicted proteins | sample LakKivSesite69cm_FD_114533 | JGI IMG/M metagenome (GOLD analysis project Ga0172366, IMG submission 114533) | Sediment microbial communities from Lake Kivu, Rwanda - Sediment site 69cm | ecosystem: Environmental > Aquatic > Freshwater > Lake > Sediment | place: Rwanda: Western Province, Lake...
ATCTCATGACTCGCATCGCTAAATAGGCTGGTAAATCCCATTGCAGCAACATTTCTGTTCAGCCACCTCCCCATTTCTCGATTCTCATCTAGTTCATTGTTCACCTTCCACAGCCCCATACTTCATGGCTTCTTCTTGTAATGAGTTAGGCTCAGCGGATTTCATCCAGCATTCTTAGTAGCCTCAGAATATGCGGTTCCAGTAGCTTCCTGTCTGTGTCGGAGATCCGTCCATACGCCTTGGCCAGCTTCTCCGGCCTAAGATCTTGAAGAATGATCCAGATTTCAGTCAGTACACTATACACCCAGCGGCTGAGAGACTGATCACTCCTTTCCAATTTGAATGTCTCTTTGAGCTGCCTGATCTCATCAAGCATGGACGCCGCAACATTCAGTATTCTCTTCTTTGTTTGAGGGTCAACATCATAGATGCTGGATTCAAGGATTGACCCAGAGTCCATGCTAGCTTGCTCTAGCTTCTCAGTTATCGTATGAAGGTCCCTTTCAATGATTAGCAGACTGCTTCCTAAAGCTCTCCTGGGGCTTTCATTCATCACCCTTCATCTCGTTGCGGATATCGAACCGCTCCTCAACTGTCTGGAATCTAGCCGCAATCGGACCATAGTGCGGAGTACCCTTAAGTTTACGTGTAGCCCTCTCGACGATATCAACGATCTCTGATCTTATCGGCTCTTTGGCAAAGCGATAATCATATTTCCTTATACGTTCTGAGAGCTCAAACCGTATCCGCTCTAGATGTTTGACTTGTAATGGCAGAAGAATCTCAACCAATGAGGCAAAGTCATGTTGCTTCAGTCGCTCGGATGCAACCAATATTGTTTTGTTGAAATGAGGCAGACATAAGCCCTTAGATTCCTCTTCGAAAACTCTCATGAATTCCTGGCGGCTAAGTAACATTTTGACTAATGTGTCAATATGTGACGTATCGGAGTACTCCAGAGATCTGCATGCTGGACACTGCGCATCAAAAGATCGCAGATTGGCAAAAATGCTTAGCGCAAATCTACGTAATGACTCAGGATTCTTTCTAAGAAGTTTCCATTTGAAGGTTGCCTTGATGTCTCTCCCTCTCCAAACATCAAGCAACCCTAGACTATTCTCTAAAGACTCCTTGAGACTCATCAGCGGCTCTCTCACCAAGTTTTCAAGAACCAAAGCCAGACCAAGCTTTTCAGGGCGCACTTCTTCTGCAAACCATAATAGTCGGTGTGCATGGTAGCTGCAGCAACCTCGGGCGTGAATAATCTTAGCTCTATACCAAGGATTCATTACTCCTTCAGAGTAGAACGATTCAAGAAAACGAATCTCCTCCTTTTCCGCAAGCCAGCAGAGAAGACATTCTGTACCTGCCTTCATGGCAGCCTCAATAGGCAATGATAGGATGTCGCTCTTCTCCACAGCATCGCCTTTTGCGGGGGATTTATTCGGAGAACAACTTTGACGAACTGCTCTTCCACTGGAGGCGCAGTCTCGTTTTCTGAACCGGACTGCCATACTTCACACAGCCTATTATCTGCTAGTCTTCACTGGAGGTTGTAGAAGCTATCATCCCCCACAGACACAGAAAGGGGGGCAATTAAAGGCGAGCCTCATCGCCTTCTACTTTACCAGTCAACAACCTAATCCTATAATAGTTTTTCTACATTAGTACAACTTTCTCCTTTCCAAAACAATTTTCGCTACCCGTTATGGAAAGTTTATGGTTAAGCTGAATGAGCGGAAGATACGCGGGATCATCCATGAGAAGTTGAAGGGCGCGCTAGTTCCTTGCAATATTATTATTGGACTTCATTTTCTTGTAGGAATTCATGTATGTCCTCTCTATGTTGATAGATTGAATTCAATATAATGATTTGAGTATTGCAAGACGCTCCTATGAAAGAGCGTCGTGTTCTCTCGCGGTTGATGCTGGCTTCGGTGACGCAGGTCCAGGCTCACTACGATGATATGCGGATCAGCCGTTTAATCTTTCTCTCGGTTAGCTCTCGGTCTTCTCCGCGGTACGGCTCATTCTTGGTGAGTATGGTCCAGATTACTACAAGCATCTTACGCATCGTCGCGACCAGCGCCTTGTTGTGGCCTTTCTTTGTGGCTATTCTTTCATAGAATGTTTTGAATTTGGGGTCGTGCTGTCGGGCTGTCTGAGCAGCCTGTCCTAGGATCCATCGTACTCTTGATGAGCCCTTCTTGGTGATGTGTCCGTTGTAGGAGTTTTCTCCTGATTGATGTGTTCTGGGTGCGAGCCCTGCCCATGACACGAGTTTCTCTGGTGTTGGGAATCGTTTGATGTCGCCGATCTCTGAGAGAAGAATCATCGCGCCGTAGTAGTCTATTCCTTTTAGTCCTAGCAGCAGTTTGACCTGGTCTTGTTTGTTCTTGTCTGTTGGGTCAGTGGCGAGTTTCGCTATTTCAATTGAGATCTTTTCTATCTGTTCATTGAGTGTTTCCAGTACTCGCATATTCACCTCCAGTATGGTCTTGTCGTGTTGTGAGAGTTTCAGTTGTTTCAGCCATTTGACGCCTTGCTCTCCGAAGAGATCTGAGAAACCGTATTCACACTCGTATTTGGCCAGTAGATCATGTATTCTATTTCTCAGTTCGGTTCGGGTCTTCATCAGGGAGGCTCGCTCCCTGATTAACGCTCTCTTCTCACGGTCTATTCTGTTTGGCACGTATGATTCCGCCACCAGGCCGGCTCTTAACAGTTGAGCCAGCGTTCTCGCATCAAGCTTATCCATTTTCACTTTAGCTTCAGCTATAGCCTTCGTCTTGTATGGGTTCGATAGCTTGATTGGTACGTGATTCTCTTCCATAATGTCGAAGAGCTTGGTCCAGTAGTTTGCTGAAGACTCAACTACTGCTTGGAAGCTGCCGTAGCGTCCAACTCTTTGAATTAGCGGCTCTATGCCTTCGCGGTTGTTTCTCAGTTTGAACTCGTCTAGGCGGCTGCCGGTTTCATCGACAACAGCTGCCTGAAAGGACTGTTTGTGCACATCTATCCCTACATAATTCACTGTCTGATTCATCTCCCTATGTTGTCTGGTTGGCCTTGAACCTGCGGCAGACTCCTATCCGCCCGCAAGGGAGCATTCAAAGAGCCGCATCGCCATGCGGGTTCATTCTCGCGCCCGACCGTTAACGGTCAGCTTCTTGCCGAACCCGGCCAACCACAAAAGAATACGACTAGGCAGCTCTTTCATCTATTCTCGCGCCAGCGCACGTGCGCTAATCGACGAGTCCTTCAGAGAACCCAGTACACTAGTGGAGTCAAGAGTCCTTCACGGAGATCCTGCAAACAAGATATGCGAATGTGCAGACATCTCCCATGCAGATCTCATAATCGTAGGTAGCAGAGGTACTGGAAGGCTGAAGAGACTTCTTGGTAGCGTATCTGAGGGTGTTTCAAGAAATGCGCGATGTTCTGTCATGATGGTCCGATGATTGTCTGCGCATCTAGGTAACGAAGCAACCTTCTCCCATACGATTCAGAGAGTAGCAGTCCTCTCTGAACTTGATCACAATTGCTTGCATGTACAATTATGAGGCTCAAAACTGAACTGTACTGCTCAAGAGCCTAGTATTGGAAAGAATCAAACCAATAATGCATTGAAATATGGAGAAAATGGTGGCGGGCCCGACGGGATTCGACGCGTTATTGGTGCTGGATTTGGGCTCAAAATTCACGCGGTTTCATATCTCAGAGGGTTCGGACGCGCGCGCTGGGTAAGCACTGCCACTAACAACGGGGAACAGTGAGGCAGCGCTCTCCTCAACATTTCTTCACGTCTATCTGGGCAGCATTGGGAATCCGGCAGCGATGCTGCCGGTTCTGCCGTCTACTCTGACATTACTGATAGTATTTCCGCTGGCATCTATGATGGGCACATTGTAAATGAATCCAAATTGCTTTGGCTCTTCGGCGCTCCAGCCCTTGGTCATGGAGTCTTGGACAGCTTTCACAGCATCTTCAGACGTTGGGGTATTGAGCTTTCCTAGGGGCACATTCATGACTGCCGTACCATTGTATGTGATGCCCACCATCCACATGTTGCCCCTGTCCTTTGCTTCGCCAACCGTGAATGCCTTCACGGCATCGTTTACTATGGTCTTGGCCTGTTCACTAGTTACCGTCAGCGTAACTGATGGGCTCGTGATGATTTCGCCACTTCTACCGTCAACCCTCACGTGGCCCACGATTGTGTCATTAGAGTCAAGGAGGGGTACACTGTATATGATTTTCATCAGTCTGGGCTCCCCAGCCCTCCATCCCTTGCTTAACGACTCTTCTACGATGCTCTTTGCCTGCTCCGCAGTCGAGGCACCAGTCTTGTTAGTTACATGTATCGATGTGACCACACCTTTTCCGTCCTCGATCGGGACAAGCCAGCCTGCCCTAAGGGCGACGGGGGTGTCCAGTTTGAAGTTGTGGATATCGGCACTGACCACTATCTTGGCTTGTTCAGAGTCTATGGTCACGTTCCCAGACCAACTCTGGTTCCATTGTGTAGGTGCAGAAAAGTTTCTGTGCCTAGGGAGAAATATGCCCCTCCCCCCTAGCTGGTTGAACATAGGCCAAGACCTGTCAGAATATGCCTTGCTTGGTCCCGGGTTTGTTGCCGCCGTGAATGTGACACTCACAGCTAGTGCTGAACCTATGACTGCTGCGATGACAACTGCCACAGTTAGGGTTGCGATTTTGCGATTCATACTTCTTCGTGGGTTGTTAGCGAGCTGAACTTTGGTTATGTGGGTTGCGGTACATTGTTAGTGAACAATGTTAGCGCGCGCGACCCACGACCAAGCTTAGCGTCTTCTAGCATAGACCACCGCATTCTGAGCTGCCGGCTCAGGTGTCAACTATCGTTCACATTAGGCCACTTTGGCTCTACTATTAATATTGGTCCTTCCTTTCCCACTACCTGACCTGTCGTGCCAGCTTTCAATGTACTGTTCGAGTGAGCTCTCCAGTATTCCCCGCGGTACTTCACATACCCGGGCTTGTCTGGAGTGATCTCGTCAACGACCTCGATAGTTTCGCCAATCAGTCCTCCTGTAATGGGTCTTCTTCTGCGGGCTTGAACGATCTTGTAGACCATGAATAATGTGAAAGCTCCAAGAACCGAGACGACAGCGCCGATAAGCATTAGAAAGAAACTGTACCATTCCGGCGAGATAAGCCATCTCCCCCTTTGCAGGGGTACTAATAAAAGGCTGCCAACCGCGACACAGAACAAGCCTGCTCCACCAAAGATTCCGAATCCAGGAGTATAGGCTTCAACTATCATTAATACGGCCCCGAGGCTGATCAACACTACCGCACCCAAGTTTACGTCAAATCCCAAGCCAATGAGTCCGACTACTAGGGTGAATGCTCCGACAATCTCTGCCGCGTGGCCAGGCGATGCCAAACCGAAGATTAGAGCGTAGAGCCCGATTGTGAGGAAGAGGAAGGATAGGATCGGATCGGAGATTACTGATAGTGTGAGCACTCGGAGGCTTGTCGCGTGGTGACTTACCGGGATGCTTCTCGTCTGCAACCTGACCGTAACACGCGCAGTTGCTACTTGTCTATTATCTATTACTGCCAGTAATTCGCCTATGTTTGAGGCCCTTACTTCTATCACCTTAAGGCGAAGGGCGGTCTCATCATTGAGGTTCAGGTTCGCAGTTACAAAAAGCGTTGTGGCAGTTTCATTTCTGCTATGCATCCTAGCTCTCTCAGCTATCAATGCAGACAGGGCGTTGATGATCTTTGGATCATCAATGGGCTCCGAACCTGTTGGAGAGTATCTTACAGGCTGGCTGGATCCGATAATGGTGTGAGGAGCCATGGCTGCGATGTGTGCAGAGATCAAGATGAAGGTCCCAGCTGACCAAGCCTTCGCACCTTGCGGATGAACGTAAGCTATGACTGGAACCGTCGAACGGTCCATGATCTCCATGATCCTCATAGTTGCATCCAAGTCCCCACCTGGAGTGTCCAGAAGGATCAGAACCGCCTCGGCGTTACTCTGCTCAGCGGCTTCGACCGCTTCTCGAACCAGTTCTGCAGATGCCTTTGTGATGGTCCCCGTGAGGCTGACAGCAATAACTTCCCTGTCGGTTCCGTGGCCAACGTGTGTTAGGGAGCCAAGCAGGAGAAGTGCGCCGAGAAGTATTAGAAGACTGCTTCTGCTCACTTAATCTCTTTCCCTGTCGTCCTTTCGGCCTTAGCCATGGCAACGATCCTGCCCAGTTCCTCAGCGCCAGCAGTCGTGGTCACTACCACCATGTTCTTCTCTCTAGCAATCTCAGTCAGTGTCTGAAGCTCTCGCAGCCTTATCGCTACGGGGCTTTGAAGATACCGCTTGGCCGCGTCGGTGATCTTTTCGGCAGCCAAGTACTCACCTTCAGCCATAACCACTCTGGCCCTCTTCTCCCTTTCGGCTTCAGCCTGTTTTGCTATCGCCCTCAACATTGACTCTGGTAGGGAGACATCCTTGAGTGCTACCGCCGACACTTTCACACCCCAAGGGTCCGTCAACTCATCAACAATGCTTCCGATCTTCTTGCTCAACTCTTCCCGTTTGGTTAACAGATCATCGAGCTCAACTTGTCCTAGAACATCTCTGAGTGTTGTCTGCGCAAGTAGGTTGGTAGCCATAAGATAGTTCTCCACTTGGTTTACAGCTTTTCCAGGATCATAGACTCTATAGTATACAACCGCGTCAACATTGACGCTTACATTATCCTTCGTAATCACTTTCTGACTGGAAACGTCAAATGCGACCGTCCTAAGATCTATCTTAACGAACCTGTCTGCAAAGGGAATTACTAAGAATATTCCAGGACCTTTCGCACCAATGAAACGTCCAAGTCTGAATATTACCCCCCTCTCATACTCTCTTACAACTTTTATTGCAGATGACAGGATTGCTAAGAGTATCAGTGTGGGTATCAGATATAGCACCGCAAGGTTCAACAAACTGACTTGAAGAAGCACTTCAAGAAGCATTTTGGACTTCCCAGACATTAACCGAAGGATCTATGTTTTAAGTTTAGTTGTGCGCACCTTTCACCTTTATAGTGCGATTGAGGAGAGCCTGGATGTGAAGATGTAATACCCAATCTGTGGGCGTATGGGCACATGTTACGAGATGGTCATCCAGTAGCACAATATGGAAGGGGATAATCGCATGTTCTGTGTTGCAGCAGGAGAAAAAGGATTCGGATAATTTTTGTGGCGGGCCCGACGGGATTTGAACCCAACTGGGTCTAAATCCTGAACTTTTTTCATAGAAAAACCCATCCAGACTCATCTCTTCCGGATGATACAGTATTGTTGCTTAAATTCTTTCTCACTAGTCCGACTACAAATAATGACAGTTTCAAATTTGAGGCTTAATGCCGAGAGTATGGAGCTCACTCCCTGCACCAAACTCACAGCATGGCTCCCGTTAGATGATAATAAGATGCTTCAGTTTTCGCCGTTTTACTTCTGTATAAATAGTGGCCAGCCGCATTAGACTTGCTCTAATGGGTTTGGTAAGTTCGGGGCAAAAGGTTCTAAGAGAACTTGGGTAAGGAATTCGGAACAAGGTAACCAAAGAGCATCCCACTCCATCAGAGCTAAGTTGACTGGTCGAGTTTCTTCTTCATCTGTGCGATGTTGCTTGCCTTGATTTGTCGTATCCAGCTACGGTAGTTCAGCTTCAAACGTTCCCTATCGTCTTTTTCCAGTGGGTTGTTGTGTGCTATGGTATTACGTGACAACTCTATTTCTCTGAAAAACCCCTCCAGAACATTCAGCGGAGGGATAATGCCCTCGAAATCCCTCACATTTGAGGCGATTATTGATCGAAGGTCATCGAGTTCAGTGTAGTATATATCGTGCGGCTTGCTCTTCCCGTGCCAAGCGTTTTTCTTTTCAGTGGTCTTATTTTGCTCGACATGTCTCTTAATCCTTGCTCCGACATGATCCTTCCACCAGTCCTTCCCGTGCTTGCTTTGCATCACTACACAGATGATGTTTCTAACCGAGTTCTCGAAAGCATAGACGTACGGATATAGTTCAGCCATTGCTTTGGCTTCTTCAGCAATTTGATTGGGAAGAACTGGATCATCCGTTTCAAACTCTGAACCAAACTTCAATATGCAAGTCCGTCTTGTCCGTTTTGCCTGAACCTCTGCAGATTGTATCGCTGGCCGTTGAATCTTTGCCTTCGCATCCCTTATTTGGCTCAGCTCTGCAGAGGATGCATACCTTGATATCTTGACACTTAACGTTTCTCCATAGATCAGCGCTGCCACTTTGTCTGAAACCGTATACTTTTTTCTGATACGAGCAAGTTTCTGATAGATGTTCTGTATTGAGGTTTGATCTTTTCTACGTATTGCTTGCATTAATTCTCTGTCAATCAAGCGATAGCCTCAATTTTGCCCCTTCGTGAACGTTTCTTGCGTTTCTTCGTTTTGAGTCTGTGCAGTGTCTGTCGGACATTTTCCGAAGTTGTTCCAAGTAAACTTGCTATCTGAGGCGAAGAATAGCCTATGGCGTCAAGTACTCTAATCTGCTCTGATGGCTCCTTGTTCAACGTGAGGACTAACGCCTTGGTTAATCTATCTACAGTACTAGCGATTTCATCAGGTTTGGTCTTTTTCATCGCTTCTCTTTCTCCTAAGATTGGATACCTTTGTTCTAGCTAGTCGTCGTGCCTAGTAATGTTGTACGCACTGCGCTTTTGGTATGTTATGTCACTTGGCATTTACAAGAAACTTTCGGTAGTACACGTCTTAAGCATCAGCGGGAATTCTTCGCCAGTTATCTGTAAGTTATAAAAGGACCACAGGACAAATATCTGCATAGTCGGTGTTTCGGTTGAAAGGCAAGAACAACGCGGATACCAAGGATGTCTTGAGGAAGCTAGACGCAATTCTGGCAGTCCTGCTGGAGTCCATAGATGAAGAGGAAAAAAAGATCTCCATGACCAAACGGATTAACATTCTTCACACTTCAGGGCTCAGGCCATCGGAGATAGCTCGCATCTTAGGGAAGACACAGACCTACGTTAACGTTGTACTAGGCAGAAGAACAGGGAAGGGAAAGTCGAGCTAGAAGGTGGCTTGGCCAGAGAAGTGGCTGCGACTTGTCTCACGGCACACACAAGCCTATGGCACTCGCTCCTTCTAATCCGCCCACTCCGTTCCATGTCTTCATAAGCTGCGACTCAGATGAATTTGGCAAACTAAGGCAAGACTTGCGGGCCGCCATCGATTCTGAATATATGTACAACGCGAAGCGAACAGAAGAACAAGAAGAACTCGTCCATCAGGGAATTGTGACGAGGGCAGTGTTAGTGGAGGCAGAGAGTGACGAGTCATTTGAGATTGCTATGAAACGAGGATTGACGGATTCTCAAATCTATATTGGGATCTTCGGGAAAAATTACTCCATTCCTACAGTAAAAGAGTATGACTACGCCCGCAAACATGGGCTCCCGATCCTAGTGTATTATTTCACAAAACCGCCACGAAAGGCCAAAGACGCTCGTGGCAAGATTGTCAATTTTCTTAATACAGAAGTCAAACCTCGAGTTCGTATCCGTGGGAATTATTCCAAGATCGAAGTACGAGAAGAGCAAGGTTTACTGGACCTAATTCTCGCTGACCTCGCCTGCAAAACCACTGATCTCGTTCGTGAAGCCGTATCCGTCAGGCGGCTTTTCCTTGAAGCTCCTGATGCTGTGATTGCCACGGTGCTTCGTGCCCGGGCATCTGTTTTTGAATGAGCGTACTGCTTGTTTTTGAGATTTAAGTCCTAGACAACGCTGTGTTCTTTCCAAAAGAAGTGAAAGATTCGGGCAAAGCTTCTTCGAACCATGCTGGAATGAAGTGCCAGCATCTTCTCACTAATCCTGTGAAGCTTCCGTCAACGATGTAGAATCTTGCCTTATCGTCCTCTGCTCTTATCGCTCGGCCGTAAGCCTGGATGACTTCTAGCATGGCCTTATTGTTGTACCATTTATGTTGACCAAGTTCAAGGCGTCTCTTCACCCGTTTGTCACCAAGGTCTGGAAATGGTACTTTCAGGAGAATCTGAGCACTGCATAGATCATACTTCCAGTCCTGCCCCTCATTGAAAGCTACTGAAACGAACACTTTTCCTTGGGAGTGCTTCCATTCCTCAAGCTTCTCCTGACGATCTCTACCTGTGTGAGCAATAAGTCTGGGCTTTAGATCTTCAGAGATGTTTTCTACAAGCCATTGCTGGTGCTCGTAGCTGTGGCAGTGTATCGCCACGCTGCCCTTTTCCTTTCCAAGTATTTCCTCTATTCTTTGAAGGGCTTTCTGTGCATTGTTGTTCCATTCGGCTTTTGATAGGGGCCCTACGGTCATGTCTATGATAGGTCTGTTTTGAACTGGGAAAGTGCTTGGCGCTTGTAGGAAGCATATCTCATCCTCATTCAGTATGCTGCTCAGACCTGTCAGCTCTGCGTATTCCTTGGGATCGAGTATTGTTGCGGAGGAGACGATGTAGTAGTTGGCTCTTTTCCATATGAGTTCTTTCATGAATTGTCTTCCGTAAACTGGCTGAATGGTTAGTTGGCTATCGTGAATTTGCCATACCCATTCACTTCTTGATGATTTGTAGAGCTCATAGTTGTCCAGGTAGCGCTCAATCTTTTCTCTGTCTTCAGC
>Ga0172366_10004774_pt1 | contig 10696 bp, 15 predicted proteins | sample LakKivSesite69cm_FD_114533 | JGI IMG/M metagenome (GOLD analysis project Ga0172366, IMG submission 114533) | Sediment microbial communities from Lake Kivu, Rwanda - Sediment site 69cm | ecosystem: Environmental > Aquatic > Freshwater > Lake > Sediment | place: Rwanda: Western Province, Lake...
GCAGTGGGTTTGCAAGTCCTGTGGTGTGCTACACGATAGGGACTACAACGCAGCGAAGAATATTCGCAGGGTCGGGCAGACCCTTCAGGAGGTAACGTATGCGAGTGCGCAAAGCGTTTCCTGGGAATCCCCGCTCTTTAGAGCAGGGGAGTGTCAATAGAGTGATACCAGAGAAATATAACTGGCTGGCAGTAAATTTGGGTTGGATTGCCTTTTTGGGCTATCTTGTGTTTTTGTGCATTAAGGTTTTTAGGAATGCACGGAGGCAGAGGGACGAAAGAAAAATGCGTGAGGCATTACTAAGTAAAAAAAAGTAGATAAAGAGGTTGATTTGAAATGGCTAACCCGCTTTTGAAAAACGATCTAGTCGAATTTGAAATGGCTAACCCGTTTTTGAAAAACTATCTAGTCGAATATGTAGATGGCAGAGGGCTGACCAATCTGGCAGCAGAAGTGGAAGCACCAGATGCTGATAGGGCTAGGACACAAATGCTGTCGGAGTTGGAGAAGCGTGGGCTGGTGTCGCACAAAAATAGAAGCAGACTGCGCAAGGCCAAAGGGTTAGGTGAGGCCAGACTGAAAGTGAGCCTATCGGACAAGGGAACTACGGGAGCAAGGATATACATACCGTGGATTCAGCAGGGTGACAGGGAAACTACTGTGATTATTCCTGAGCCGAAGATACCACAGCCGAAATTGCCGTTGCAGAGAGTTGAGGAAGATTTGCTTGACGGCGAAGCTGAGACATTGCCGACAGTGAACCGCAGTTTTGTGTCTGCTAAAGCACCAAGTGTCGAAGAGGAGATTCCCGAAGAGGGAAGCGAGGATGTTGAACTTCCTATTGGTACACCGCTTATAGGGAAAGTATTTGGCAGGTCGCCAGTAATGGATATATCGAGGAGAAGTGGCGGGAAATGAGGAGTAGTCTAAAAAGAGGTTGTCTAAAATGGCAGATTATGACCCGTTAGAGAAAGACCCGAAAGCTAGGCCGTGGGTAGAGGAAATCTACAACGATTGGCAGGGTAAACAGGAAAATCCTGATTACTCAGCCAATTTTGAAACGGCTTGGCAATCCATGTCAGACAAGGAACGGATGGCGTTCTATTCGGCTGCCGTAAATTCACGGCTTCAAAGAGAAGCCGAGACAGAGGCAGCAAGGGCTGGTATCTATGACACGGGAAGGCCACGGCGGAAGGTAAAAATAAAACAGAGGGTTCGTGACCCGAACGATAAAAGCAAATTTGTTGATATAGATGTAGACCAGTGGCAGGAATGGGATGACATTTCTGGACAATGGGTAAGTACACCCCCACCAGCACCTTTGCCACATGAGATTTTGATGGGTGCTGCCAAAGCACGGACTCAGCAGGCTACCGCCGAGGCACAATTGAAAGACATAGAAGCCATTGAGGGATTAAGGACACAGAGAGAGGAATTATTTAAAAGGGAACTTGAGTCCAAGATTGGGGAGATAAAGAGCAAGGAAACTGGCAAGAAAATCAGCACCTTCAATAAACTGATTACCGAACCCGTGACGGAGATTGTTGGTGGTGGTATGAGGGCAGTTGGGAAGTCTACGAAATATGGCAAAGGCTCAATGGAAACAGCTAGAGAAAGTTTTGTTGCCACGCCGATACAGGAACACGGGCTAAGACCTGCACCAAAGTCGAGATTCACGACACCTATGGTGACTAGAGTTCCTGAAAGAATGCCCATAACAACAAGCAGGAGTGGTAAGAAAATACCTGCGGGCGAAGCAATTATTGCACCTGCCAAGGCTGCTAAGGAAGCTGTGATAAAACCAACCTCGGCTGGTGCTTTGCTTCAAACAAGTGTCGGTAAGATGCGAGCAGCACAGTTGATGGTTGCACCAAGACCGATACGGATTGGGTTGTCAAATCTTAGGGTTGGCGTTGATACCAGTGGGATAAGAAGGGGTGGTGCTTTGCCAAAACTGAAACTTAAAAAGAACCTCTATAATGAGCAGTTGCGTAGAATTAGAGGAATGTTGAGATAAGAGAGAAAGGAGATTAGTTGAGCAAGCGTAAAGTTCATGTAGGCATACGTACTCCTGTGCTTAGGATAAGGTATAAAGAGCCACAGGGAATTAGGGCTAGGCTGTTTCTAAATATTAGTCAGTGTCCGCCGAGAGTTCCAGGCCGTGTGCTCAGAATAAACAAGGTTAGCACAGAAGAGCAGTGGCATGTTGGAGAATTTAATATGATGCCAAAGGTGCTTATGCGTGAGTTCAGGCAGAAGCAAAGAAAACAGGGGATTGCGAGAAAATTTGAACAGGTTGAAGAGGAAATGAGAAAGGCAGAATCAGAGGAGCAGATGTCGCTTAGGGCTGAAAATGTCTGATGGAATACTTGACCCGATAGAGAGACAACGGTTGACCAAGATGTTAAGTAATGATGGGTGGATGAGTTCTGATGCGGATAAGGAATATGCAGCGAGACTATTATTGGACTTCGGGTATATATCAACGCCAAGAGAGGTTGAGCATTTTTATAATTATCCCCAAAGACGGGAAGCTCAGTTAAGGCAGATATTGGAGATGCAATAAAAAATGACGGAGGTTTGGTATGCGCAGAATCATTTGCCAGAAGTGCGGGTTCGCCAACAGGATTTATGCTGTTACCTGCGAACAATGTCGGGAGAATTTATATGAGCAGGAAACTGTATCGCCACCGTGCGATGACCCGCCACCAGTGGTAGGTAATGGGCATGAGGATAAAGAGATACCAGAGGATGCAGAAATAATTGATACTGAGTCAAAACCGAAAGTTATAATTATGCGGTGGGAATGCCCGAACTGCGGGAAGAAATCGCTGGTTTATGATGAGGAAACGGGAATGTTTTGGTGCTGTTTAAGTGAGGAAAAATGTGGTGCAAAGTATGCGTTGGGAAGAGTATATGATGAGCAGCTGGTTAGTTAAAATAGGAGGTTTTGCCATGTGGCAAAGAGAAGCACAAAAAAGAATGGTGTGGCCGAAATAAAGAAAGAGGAAAAGGTAGGGAAATATCCGAAAGGAAATGGTCGTGTAGCTATGGGTGCATCTACGGTGATAATAAACGAAGGTGCGGGAATATGAGGGCATCCAAAAAACAAATGAAACGTAATTATAAAAGAAAACTGAATAGGTTAGTATCTTATTGCCGAAAATCAGGAATTAAGGTGAAGTTCGTGAAGTCCTTGGCTGATTACGCTGGGATGAATGATGAGGCAGCGAAAAAACTAGGTTATCATAGATTGCCTGATGATACCATACTGATAGATAAAAGACTACTTAACAAGGATAAAGTTGATACTTTAGAGCATGAGATAGAGGAAATGGTACAGATGGAGAAGATGAGGTTGCCTTATTGGGATGCCCACTTGAAAGGGTTGAAGGCTGAGAAAAAAGGACTCAGCAAGTTTGTAAAGGAAGAAATTAAAAAAGGTATATAGAAAGGAAAGGTGAAAAAATAATGAAGGCGTATTGTATGAAATGCAGGAAAACCAAAGAGATGGCAAACATGAAATCGGTGAAGATGAAGAATGGTAGACCTGCGACAAAGGGTGAATGTCCTGTATGCGGAACTAAGATGTTCCGAATAGGGAAATAGACATCGAGTTTCTTTGTTAGTCTGTAAGAGTGTGATATAGTATGATTTAGAAAAATTGAAAAGGAAGTGATTTGCAATTATCAACTTCTAAAGTAATAGACAAAGTTATAGATTTTCGCAATCGGCATAAGTTTTCAGCCCCGACTGTTTTTATCGGGTTGGGGCTTCTTTTGTTTCCTCTTTGGGGTGCGTTCACAGGATACCCATCAATATCAGCAATTTTTGCGTATGGCTTCATTATTGTAGCCTGTCTCTATTCATTACTTTATTTTAGAGACCAAGTAAAACTTGGCACTCAATATCTTTATATTCCGTTATTCGTTTTGGCATTTTTAGCATTGCTACGATTTGCAGTTGGACAAGAGCCTATAACGGATAAGGTTTTACTGGCATCCTACTTCATTGTGATGATTATGTTGTATTTCACAGCGAAACAAAAAGGTGAGACGCTTCTGTGGTTTGTTGTGCCAGCGATTATTTTATATGGGTTGAATGTCATTGTTGATGGGTTGATGCATTTGGGTGTCAGGGCACACGGGCTGTCGGCAAACTGCGATACGATAGCTGCGATGCTGATGTTCTGTATTTTTATGCTTCGTGGCAGGTGGTTATGGTTAGCACCGCTTGGTTTTATCGCTATTCTTTTTACTGGCTCTTATTGGGCGATGAGTGGATTGGTGATTGGCGGGATAGTGTATTTGGTGATGAAGCGAAAAGAGTTGAAGTGGAACAGCAGGGTGGTTAAGATTTTATTTGTGTGTCTGCTGATTTTATGCATATCGGCAGGATTGGCGTTCGGTACTGGAATGGGTCAGAAATTGTTGGAGTTCAACCGCTTAGAAGGTTTGACACAGAATGTGCATTCAGCGTCGGACTTGTTGAGGAATATAGATGTCGCCTCTTATGGGCGGTTGACTTTCTACAAATACGCTTTTGTGGACAAGTTTGCATGGCTAGGGAATGGGCTAAACAACGTTGATAATACCGAGAAAGTGGCAGGCATTGGGCATATGCTTATACATAACGTTCCGTCTATGGTGATGTTTGAACTTGGAGTATTCGGGTTGTTGGCTTGGTTGGCTACGATAGTTTACGGAATATGGAAGTCCAAGAAATATAGGTATGTATTGATTGCCGTGCTTGCACTCTCATTGTACGGCGGTTCTGAGTTCTGGACTTGGTATACATTCGGCTCTTATTATTTTCTGACGTTGGGATTGGTTGGAAATGAAATTGAACAAGAGAGCGAATGACCATATTCGGCTACCCCATATTAAAGGTAATTGGCTGTCTAAGTGGACACTTTTTGTCGGGATTTGTGCTGGGGGTATTAGCGTACTGGTTGACAGCGACCATGCTATCGCATATTACACAAAAGGGTTGTCCGGAAGGTTTCTCCATCCGTGGCTTTTCGCTATTGGTTGCATTGTCTTTTTCGGTGTTGTCGCATATTGCCTTGGACTATACTTGGTGTCCTTTCTAAAAAGATAAGAGTTGTAGAATGTCTAGCATCTTAGTTACAGGTGGCTATGGTTTTATAGGTAGCCGTTTGGTAGATAAACTGGTAAGTACGGAATGCCAACGCATAGTTGTTTATGACAAAATCGTCATTCCAGAGAGATTCAAAGACATCGGGAAAATATCAGTAGTCAAGGGAGAAATTTCCGATGTGGAGAAGTTAAAGAGGATTACATCGGCATTTGGCGTTGATTATATATTCCATATGGCTGTGTTGCCGTTGATTCAGTGTGAAGGCAATCCTAGAGAATGCTTGGAAACAAATGTTATCGAGACTTTCAATGTGCTTGAGGCTGCCAAAGATGCCAAGGTAAAAAAAGTAATATTTTCGTCGGCATCATCGGTCTATGGTGATACGCTAAAAATAATGAATGAGAGGCATCCGTTGAATGCTAGAACTTGGTATGGAATGAGCAAGATAATGGGTGAGGAATTGTGCAAGATATTCTACCAGATGTACGGCTTGAATTATATAGCACTAAGGTATATGAATGTTTATGGAGAAGGTCAAAATGGTGGAATAATTGTAAACACGATTAAAAGTATAAGACAGGAGATACCGCCCAAAATAAGCGGTGATGGTTCGCAGTCGTTCGATTTTGTGCATGTTGATGATGTGGTGAAGGCGAATATATTGGCTATGGCAAGCCATGTTACGGGCGAGACATTTAATATAGGTGGCGAAAATGAGGTGACGATAAAAGACCTAGTGGAAACAATATTGGGATTGGCTGATTCTACGTTGAAACCTGAATACAAATTGGATGATAGGGTTGTGGTACAGCGTCGAGTTGGAAGCAGTAAAAAGGCAAAGAGGATGCTTGGTTATGTGCCGAGTATTTCTTTGATAGATGGATTAAAAAGAATGATAGATAAGGAGTTGAAAGGTGAAAGTTCCCATAACTAGACCCTATATTGGGGAAGAGGAAAAGAATGCAGTCGCTGAAGTCTTAGATTCAGGCTGGCTGGTTCAGGGTATAAGGGTAGATGAGTTTGAAGAAATGGTGGGGCAGTATGTCGGAACAAAGTTTGCCAAGGCGTGTACATCTTGTACTACGGCACTACACTTAGCATTAATGGCACTTGGCATTGGAAAGGGTGATGAGGTTATTCTGCCGTCATTTACCTATGTAGCATCGGCGAATGCCATTGAATATACAGGTGCAACGCCGATGTTTGTGGATATAGACCTAGCTACGTTTAATATGGATGTCAACAAAATTGAAGAGTGTATAGAAAGGTCGTGTGGAAGTGTAAGAGTTTTGATGCCAGTGCATCTTTTTGGGTTATGTGCGGATATGGATGTTGTTATGGAATTGGCGACAAAATATAGATTGCACGTAGTTGAAGATGCTGCGTGTGCTATGGGAAGCCTTTACAAATCACAACATGCTGGAACTTTTGGAGTCGGGTGTTTTAGTTACCATGCTCGGAAGCCGATAACCACTGGTGAAGGCGGGATGATAACGACTGATGATGAGCAAATTGCAATGAAAGTACAGAGTTTGAGAGACCACGGGGCTGCCGTGTCCGACTTGGCTAGGCATGGAAAAGGCGGATATGTATTGCCAGCCTTTGAGGTTTGTGGATATAACTATCGTCTAACCGATATTCAGGGTTCTATTGGTGTGGAGCAAATGAAAAAGTTGCCGTGGATACTAAAGAGACGTGCTGAAAGAGCCAAAAGATATGACGAGGCGTTAAGAAATATAGAGTGGCTAAAAATTCCCTATGTTCCACATGGTTATACACACACGTATCAATCTTACGTGACGCTTATCAGGAATCCGAAATCGAAAAAGATAGATTTAAATGAGGTGACAAACCTTAACAAATTCCGTAACAAAATCATGGCAGAACTAGAAGAGAAAGGCATTGCCACAAGGCAGGGCACACATGCAGTTCATACCTTGGGCTACTATAAAAGGAAGTACGGCATAAAGGAAACGGATTACCCTAATTCTTTTATAGCGGACAGGTTAAGTATGACGTTGCCTTTGTATCCGCAAATGACGGATGATGAGCAGGAATACGTAATAGAGAAAATCAAGGACATTAAGTTCCATATTTAGGGTGTAATGAGAAAAGAGATACTAGATTATATATGTTGCCCCGTGTGCGGAAAGACACTAAGTTTGGTGTCGAGCACCAAACTTGAGTGCAAACAAGGGCATAAATATCCGATAGCCAAAGGCGTGCCACGACTTTTAATTGGCGATGAATTGACTGAAAGCCAAAAAGAGACAAAGGAAAGTTTTGAGATAAAATGGGACAGGATGCCTTGCTACGGGTACGACGAAAAGAGTAGACAGTTCAGAATGAAGTGGTATTTGCAGAGGTACGGATGGAGTTTGGATGGGCTGAAACAGTTCATAAAAACTAATAAGTTTATACTTGATGCTGGCACGGGACTGGGTAGCCATGTGAAATTTTATGCGGAGAATACCAAAGGACAGGTGTTTGGTGTTGACATCAGTAGAAGCGTAGAGATGGCAAGCAAACATGTTGATTTGTCCAATGCACATTTTATACAGGCGGACTTGAATAAGTTGCCGTTCAGGAAAGGTTTTTTTGATTTTATAGTTGCCGACCAAGTGCTACACCACACGCCGAATACGGAAAAGTCTTTTAAGAACCTTGTGGAATTGCTGAAAAAAGAAGGGCAAATAGCTGTCTATGTCTACAAGAAAAAGGGTGCTGTGCGGGAGTTCTGCGATGATTATCTACGTGGCTATACAACAAGGATGACGGCGGGGGAATGCTACAAGTTTTGTGTGGCAGTAACAAAGTTAGGTAAATCGCTCACAGAAAGCAATTTAGAGTTTGAAGTGCCTGAAGATATACCATATCTGAATATAAAAGCTGGAACGTACAACCTACAGAGATTTATATACTGGAACATGTTCAAATGTTTTTGGAATGAGGACTTGGATGTTGAGACGAATGTTATGACTAATTTTGATTGGTATCATCCGAAGTATGCGCACAGGCATTCACCAGAAGAGGTTAAACAGTGGTTTAAGAATGCTGGTTTGTATATTGTGAACTTCGATGTGTCTGAAAGTGGGATAAGTGCGAGAGGAATAAAATGTGTGGGATAGCTGGAATAGCTAGTTTTGGCAGGAAACCAATAGAGCCTTATGCAATAAAGAGGATGTGTGATGTGATGGCGTATCGAGGGAATGATGATGCTGGTTATGCACTTTTTTCAATGGGAAGCACAGGTAACTTTTGGCTGGAATTTACCGACAACGATTTCAAGCATAAGAATATAAACCTTGCACCGTTTGAGAGTGATTATGCAAAGTATGAGATTGGCGTAAATAAATGGCATCTGGCTTTAGGACATAGAAGGTTGGCTATTATAGACTTAACAGCAAAAGCGCACCAGCCTATGCATGATAGAGGTAGGAATGTATGGATTAGCTACAATGGTGAGGTGTACAACTTTAAGGAATTGAGGGTGGAGTTAGAGAAAGCGGGGTATGTGTTCTATTCTAACTCGGATACCGAAGTAATATTAAACAGCTACAGTATGTGGGGGATAAATTGTGTCAAAAAGTTCAATGGGATGTTTGCCTTTGCTTTGTGGGATAGCCAAACGAATAAACTATATCTAGTGAGGGATAGGTATGGTATAAAACCTCTTTACTATTGTTTTTCACCGAATGGAGTGTTGGTATTCGCATCAGAGATTAAATCTTTGTTGCAAAGCGGATATGTGAAAGCATCGACTGATTTGAATGTGCTTGATGAGTACTTCACTTTCCAGAATGTATTTACGGATGGGACTTTGTTCAAAAGTGTTGAATTACTGCTTGCTGGAAGTGTCATGGAAGTGGATTTGAACGGGCATAATTCACGAATAAGGAAATACTGGGATTATACGTTTTCGCAGAATGAACTAAAACTATCCTATGATGAGATTGTAGAGGAATTGAGGCGGTTGTTTGCCCAAGCGGTACAGAGGCAGATAGTGAGTGATGTTCCTGTAGGTAGTTATTTGAGTGGCGGGATGGATACGGGAAGCATAGTGGCAATAGCCAAAAAATACTTTGGCAGAATGATGTCTTTTACCTGTGGCTTTGACCTATCGTCGGCATCTGGTTTGGAGTTAGGTTATGACGAGAGGGAATATGCAGAGTTCTTAGCGAACCTGCTAAAGACGGAACACTATGAGGTTGTGCTTCATGCTGGCGACATGGAATCGGTGATACCTGAGTTGATATATCACCTTGAGGATTTGAGGATGGGTCAGTCTTATCCTAACTATTATGTAGCGGGATTAGCAGGGAAATTTGTAAAAGTGGTTTTGTCGGGAGCAGGTGGCGACGAGCTTTTTGGTGGTTATCCGTGGCGGTATTATCGGAACGTAGGCAATGGTGACATGAATGAATATCTTAAAAAATATTATCAGTATTGGCAGAGGCTGGTTGTCGATGAGGATAAGTATAAGTTTTTTAATCCCAATGTATTCAAAGAGATAAAAGACCACTCGTCGTTTGATGTGTTCCGTTCGATGTTTAGCCAAAATAGTATGCCAGAGGATACCTGCGACTGTGTGAATATGTCCATGTGCTTTGAGATAAAAACTTTTCTGCATGGGTTGTTTGTCGTTGAAGATAAGATTAGTATGGCACATACATTGGAAACTAGAGTGCCGTTCTTGGATAACGATTTAGTTGATTTCGCATTGAGGATACCAGCGAAGTTTAAAGTGGGAAATCTGGATAGATTTGTGCAAGTAGATGAGGATGAGGTTGGCAAGCGGAGGCTTTACTATCAGAAAACAAATGACGGCAAAAGGATACTCAGAAAAGCTATGGATGGGCTAATACCAAAGGAAATACTTGAAAGAGAGAAGCAGGGATTTGCAGCACCAGATGCATCTTGGTTTCGGGGTGAGAGCATAGATTATGTGAAAAGCCTTTTACTGGACAAAAAGGCAATGATTTATAACTATATAGAGCCTAAGTTTGTGCAGAATAAACTTGAAGAGCACATATCGGGGAAATACAACCACCGCCTGTTCATATGGTCGCTTTTGAGTTTCGAGTGGTGGAATAGGAAGTTTATGGATGGATAAATTTATCAAACTCAGGGGAAAAGACTTAGACCTTGTGGTAAGGATGAGGCGAATCTATGAGGTTTTGAGAAAGCAGACTAAGACTCAATGGGACAGGGATTTGCCATTTGAAGAGCTTTTGTTCGATAGGTGGGAAAGGGCGAAGGAACTTGGTTTCGGTGAAGGGTCTAGTATCTATCACAATAGCTATGTGTATGGGAAAGTAAAGATTGGTAAAAAAACTTGGGTCGGCCCACTTGTTTTACTTGATGGTAGTAGTGGACTGGAGATAGGTGACTTTTGCAGTATCTCGTCAGGTGTGCAGATATACACGCATGATACGGTGGAATGGGCGATAAGCGGTGGGAAGTTAGAATACAAAAAAGCACCAACGAAGATAGGGAACTGTTGCTATATCGGCCCGCAGTCGGTGATAGCTAAAGGCGTTACAATAGGCGACCACTGCATAATCGGGGCTTGCAGTTTTGTAAACCATGACATACC
>Ga0172366_10004775_pt1 | contig 10695 bp, 8 predicted proteins | sample LakKivSesite69cm_FD_114533 | JGI IMG/M metagenome (GOLD analysis project Ga0172366, IMG submission 114533) | Sediment microbial communities from Lake Kivu, Rwanda - Sediment site 69cm | ecosystem: Environmental > Aquatic > Freshwater > Lake > Sediment | place: Rwanda: Western Province, Lake Kivu...
ATCTTCGGTGAGGGAGATCAGGAAATCAGCGCCTTTCCCGGCTTCCTGTAACTTCTTGAGATAGGTGATAATATGCGAATCGAAAAGGCTGACGCTGAGAGGGGTTCCGTTAATAAAAATGAGTTGATAGTCCTTCATATCTGTACCTACTCGTTTAGATGAGAGTCATGGGTAAAATAATAATCATTATGAAAATTGCATGGTCAATTCAAACAAGTTTTTTCAAAGTTTTCTTCAGATAGAGAAAATATTGATGTGCAAATCCCACCGAACGTCAAGATTATATATTCATGTCAATACAGAGATAAGTCAAGATATTAGAAAGCACTTGACGCTGGAGAAGTGTTTATCCACATTTTGCTTCCGTGAGTATTGTGGCGGAGACAACAAATATGGTGGAAAAACGTTTTGCCTTTGGAAAAAACTGGGAATCCTTTCTTGCACATTATCTGACTCGGGAACGCATTAGTGAGTCATGTAAATACCTTGTGGACTTCACCGGGATAAGTGATTTTCGCGGAAAGAGTTTTCTTGATATTGGTTGTGGAAGTGGATTGTTTTCTTATGCCGCTTATCTTCTTGGTGCCTCTCCTATTTACAGTTTTGATATTGATAAAGATTCTGTTAAATGTTGTGATATGATGAAACGAAAGGTGGGGAACCCTGCGAACTGGACGATTGTCCAAGGTTCAATACTGGATGAGGATTACGTAGAATCCCTTGGACAATTTGATATTGTTTATTCCTGGGGCGTGCTCCATCATACTGGTAAAATGTGGAAAGCAATGGAAAACAGTGCCAAGCTGGTGAAGGAGGGAGGTTTATTTTATCTGGCAATCTATAACAAGGCTGATGGTCTTGCCATTTATCCCAACATGGGAATCGGACCCTCAAGATTCTGGGAGATAGAGAAACGTTTCTATTGTCGGCTTCCCCTCTTTTTTCAAAATATCATAGAATATATCCTAATGATAATTATGATTCTTATATATCTGGTTACATTGAAGAATCCCGTTAAGAAAATCCGGGAACATAAGCAACTTCGCGGGATGTCATGGCGTATTGATATAAAGGATTGGCTTGGTGGTTATCCTTATGAATATGCCACTGTGGCTGAAGTTTTCAAATTCATGAAATTTAGAGGCTTTAGTCTTGAGAATTTGAAATGCAACAATGGGCTTTTGAATAATGAGTATCTTTTTAAAAAGATTGCTCAAACGTTGAGTTAATAAACTACGGATAATAGAAAATTTGGGTAAAAATACTTTATTTAGTATTAAATTAAAACTCATGATTTTGACTAAGAATCTCTAAAAATATGGGATTCACCACGGAGACACAGAGAATAAAGAGGATAGTGAAGCAAGGAAAAACATTAGAAACTCTCTGTGTCCTCCGTGTCCGCCTCAGGCGGACTGTGGTGAAAATATTCATTTTTTTAGTGTATATGAATCTTGTGATTAAGTTAAACATTAAAAGGAATAAATCAATTTTTTATGCGAATATTAATTATAAATTATGAATTTCCGCCCCTCGGTGGGGGCGCGGCAAGCGCAAGCTTCCACATCGCCCGGGAACTCGTCCGGTTGGATTGTTCCATTACTCTCTTGACATCCCATTTTAGAGGACTGCCCAAAAATGAAACCATTGAGGGCGTTAATATTGTCCGCATACCAGTTTTGCGAAAAAACATAGACCGTTGCAGTATCCCCGAAATGATGTCCTTCATGATTAGCGGCTCCTGGTATGGTTTACGGATTATGAAGCGGGAACGCCCGGACGCCGTGCTTGCCTTTTTCACAATCCCGTGCTCTCACATAGGGCTTCTTGGAAAATGGCGCTGGGGAATTCCTTATATTGTCAGCCTGCGGGGCGGGGACGTTCCCGGAGCACAATCTGAGCAACTGGGCTTAATCCACTTCCTGACCAAACCTCTCGCGAAATTCCTGTGGCGGAGGGCGGCGAGCGTTGTCGCCAACAGCAAGGGACTTGCCACTCTTGCACGACAGACGACGCCAGAACTCGACATCAGGGTTATTCCCAATGGCGTTGACACGGAGCGATTTTTGCCCATCGGAAAAGAGGCGGGGGAGGATAAACAATCTGTGCGACTCCTTTATGTCGGGAGGGCGAGTCCGGAAAAAAACCTCAGCAAGGCGTTCATTGCACTGCAACGTTCATCATTGCAAAACTGGGAATTTACCATCGTCGGCGATGGACCTCAACTTCCGCTCTGGAAGAAGGAAGTGAAAAATCTGGGACTCTCCTCCCGGATTAATTTTCGCGGTTGGATTCCCAAAGAAGAGTTGCCCGGTCTCTATGCAAAGTTCGATATCTTCATATTTCCATCCACGTCTGAGGGGATGCCGAACGTGGTTTTAGAGGCAATGGCGAGCGGATTGCCCATCATCGCCACACGAATCAGGGGTAATGAGGACCTCGTGGAACATGAAGTCAGTGGTTTTCTTTATGAACCGAGTGACCAGAACGCCCTCATTGCTTCATTGAATCGCCTCCTGATTGATGGAGAGCTTCGGAGAAAGATGGGTCGGGCGGCTCGGAGCCGCGCTGAGACATTTTTATGGAAACACACGGCGGAGGAGTATTTGAAACTCTTGCGGCAATCGGCGTCGCAAAGGAGTCGTTCATAAATTATGTGTGGGATTTGCGGATATGCGGGAATAAAAGGAACCAGAGCGGACATAGATATTGTGCGCCGGATGTGCCGCACCATAACCCATCGGGGTCCGGACGAGGAGGGTATCTGGCTTGGACTTGATGCGGCGATGGGGATGCGAAGACTTAAAATCATTGACCTCACGACCGGTTCTCAACCGATATTTAATGAAGACAAAACGGTCATCGTCGTATTCAACGGGGAAATCTATAATTTCCAGACCCTGAGAAAAGAACTGGAGCAGAAAGGACATCATTTTTACACCCACACGGACACTGAGGTGATTGTCCATTCTTATGAAGAATGGGGCGAGGACATGGTTCAGCATTTCAATGGGATGTTCGCCTTTTCCCTCTGGGATGCGAAGAATGATAAATTGCTCCTCGCCCGCGACCGCATTGGCAAAAAGCCGCTATATTATGCCTCCCTTTCTGACGGTGGATTAATCTGGGGCTCGGAAATCAAGGCAATTCTGGCGCATCCTTGCGCACCAGCACACACCCCTGACTTTATTGCTATCCACCATTACCTCTCACTTCAATATGTCCCCGAACCCTGGACGGCGTTCAATGGCATCAAGAAGCTTCCGCCCGCCTCCATTTTGATTTATGATAAGAATGCGATAAAAGTTCGCCGTTATTGGGACCTTACATTTCTGCCGAAGCATCAGCAACCTGAGGAGGAACTTGCTGAAGAACTCCGGGAAAGACTTTATGAGGCGGTTCGATGCAGACTTGTCAGCGATGTGCCTCTGGGCGTCTTTCTCTCCGGCGGGATTGATTCATCCATCATCGTTGCCCTGATGGCTCGCATGAGCAACCGGAAGATTAAGACATTCTCCATTGGTTTTGAGGAGGACACATTCAGCGAACTCCCTTATGCCCGCGCAGTGGCGGAAAAATACAACACCGAGCATCAGGAGTTCATCCTTCGTTACCAGACCGCTGAGACCATGCCCCACATCATCGAGTTCTGCGACGAGCCCTTTGCCGATTCCTCCGCCCTTCCCACGTATTACCTCTCCCGGATGACCCGACAATTTGTCACCGTGGCATTGAACGGCGATGGCGGCGATGAGACACATGCCGGTTACCAGCGTTACTATCTGGATTCCTTGATAAGACTTTATGAACATATCCCCGCTTTCTTTCGTAAGGGACTTCATGGATTGTTTGACCTGCTCCCTGAACCAGTCAACGTGCCCATTGAGAAAAACTGGCTCGCAGGTTTGAAAAGGTTGAAACAGGTAACCGGCATTTCCCCCAAGGCAAGCATCCTGCGATGGGGCTCCTATTTTTCCCATGAGATGAAATGGAATCATTATACGGAGGAGATGAAGGCGCAGGTGGGAGAGGCAATGTCGGATGTTATCCTTGCGGAATGGTTCGATAAGGCGCGGGCGGAGTCCTTCCTGGACAGGACATTATATGTCGATGTGATGAATTACCTCCCCGGCGATCTGCTGGTCAAGGCAGACCGCATGACCATGGCAAATTCTTTGGAAGGACGCAGTCCTTTCCTCGATTATGAACTCATGGAGTGGGAGGCGCGCCTGCCCGTTACCATGAAACTGAGGGGGAGACGACATAAATTCCTGCTGAAGAAGACATTCCATGACCTTCTGCCGGAAATGATTCTAAATCGAGGGAAGCAGGGATTTGGTATTCCCGTTGGCAAATGGTTCCGTGAAAATCTGAGGTCGATAATGAAGGATACGCTTTTATCCGAGCGTTTTAAAAATAGAAAAATCTTCATGCCGGAGTATATTTCCCGCCTCATTCAAGAGCATGAGCAGGGCAAAACCGACCATGGCAAGCGAATCTGGACTCTGGTCATGCTGGAGTTATGGTTCCGCCGATATATTGATAAAAATTGAGCGCCGTTCAGGTGCATCCGTCAGGTGGCTTGCTGGGTCAGGAGGTATATTTTTTCTTATTGACAATAAATTGATGATTAAAAGAATAATAATTTTAAAAATGATGTATTTCGATATTCGCAAATGATATGATACCCACGAGGGCTTGTTTGTAAAGGAAGCAAATCCCACATGATAAAATATAAAAAATTAATCTTTTTTCTCGGACTTATATTGTTACCATGTCTGAGGGTACGGGGAGAGGATTGGTTGTCGGAACAGGTCAGAATAGAGATACAGGAAGAAAAGAAGATGAAAGAATCATTCAGAAATGTTCCGCCACGACCACTCCCAAGATGCCCTTACGGCATGTTGCGTCATGTCATCTTCATCTTCGTAGACCACTGGGAGCCCGGATATGGTTCGGCTGCGCTCAACATATCAAACATGTGGTATAATGATTATGAAAGAATGGCATGTCAACACGTTGATGCTGACGGCTGTCATCCCAAGCATGACTGGTTTTGTCTTTACTTGGACAAGAAACCGCTTCAGACTATAGCCAAGACGGTGTTTGACGGATTCGGTGAGATGGATATCCACATCCATCATGGGACGGTCAATGACGATGACAAGGATAATTGCCCTGAAATGAGTGGGCTGATAGACCAGTATCTCGCGTATCTCAATAAAGTTGGGGCATGTCTCACCGCAGAAGAGCAGCCGCAGAAGACCTTTGGCTTTATCCATGGGATGTGGGCGCTGGACAACTCACGCGTTATCGATGGTCACAGGCAATATTGCGGCTGTAATGAGGAGTTAAATCTCCTTATGAGTAAGAACTGTTATGCAGACTTCACATTCCCCGCATGGGGAACGATGCAACCTACTATCTTCCAATCTAAGATTTTCGCCACACGGGACTGCTCTCACCCCACATCATATAATATTCAATTGAATGTGCGGGAATTAACTGTGGGTTACCCGCTTGAGGCGGGTGAGTTGGTCATCTTTCAAGGACCTAATTGCGACACAGACATTGACCAGAATGATGCGCCCACTCCGTATCGTATGGATACCTGGGTGAATTACAATGTGTCCATACCTGGAAAATCAAACTGGGTTTTTGTCAAGGTATATACCCATGGCGCCCAGACGCTTTCTTATCCGAGCGGCGTCTGCAATTTGGTTGGAGACGCAATTGATAAATTTTACTCTGACATAGAACGCCGTTATAACGACGGTAAGAATTACAAGTTGCATTATTGCACGGCACGTGAGGGATATAATATTGCCATGGCGGCAGTGGATGGGGTGGAGGATGAGGACCCAAATCATTTCAGGGATTATAAAATCCCACCTCCCGTGAACGCCTTTTATTATTGCGATGCCTTTTATAATCTCCTCTCTCGTGATGCGATTCATAATACAACCGAAATTCAAATACTTGAAAATCCCTTGCCTTCCTCTCTGACCATCTGGACAAAGGATTTTAGGGAAAATGTGCTTGTCTGTGAGAAAAATTCGGCGGAGGAGTCATATTCTCACAGCGATGCCTCTACCTCTTCAACACTTTCAATACCGCTTATTGTGAAAGATGATACACCCTCCAGATATTATTTGCTTAAACAAATCAGGACTATTACGAAGAGTGAGGACTGGGATAGATACTACAGGTAACAGTCGGACTCTTATTTCCCTTTTCCCCGTTTCTCCCTGTCACCCACTCATGATTCACGTGGAGTGATATTCTCCCTGATGAAGCGCAAGACATCCTCTGCATGGCTGGTGAGTTCGGGATTGGGGAAGATCTTTCTGATTTTGCTTTTTTCATCAATGATGAACGTGGTACGCTCAATCCCCCAGACCTTAATTCCATTAAGCGTTCTGGGCTTGAACACCCCATAGCGGCGGCTGGCTTTCATGTCAGTATCGCACAGGAGGAGAAAGGGGATATGGTATTTTGTGATGAACTTGGTATGGGAGTCGAGCGTTTCAACACTGATGCCAAGAATCCGTGTACCGAGTTTTATGAATTCCTCAAAATGGTCTCGGAAGTCGCATACGAGTTTGACGTCCTCAGGGGCGTCGTTTTTGGGATAGAAAAAGAGGACGAGGGGTTTATCCTGAAATTCACTGAGCGAGACCTCATCCCCGTTGCTCGCCGTGAGGATAAAATCCGGTGCCAGGTCATTTTCCTTCAGCTGGTCTGCGATTTCCGGCATTTCCTTTTCTCCAATTATCTTTTTCCAATTTTCAAATATAATGCCCTCTTTACCCAAATCAAGAGAATTTTCGCACATTCGGTTATTTTTATGAAAAACAGTATATGCAAAAAAGACTTGAAAAATTACAGGAAGGTTATAAATAATCTTTCACATTTTCGGGGGGTAGGGTGTAATGAAGATAAAATTTGAGAGCGAGAGTAAAGAAGAACTCCTGTATGCCACGCGTGTGGTAAACAGTCTGGTCTTGCCACAGTCCAGTCTTCCAATCCTGGGGAACATCATGATAAGGGCGTCTGGTGATGAAGTCACCTTTGTCGGAAGTGATATGGATTCCTCCGTCCGATGCAAAATCAAGGCGAGCGTTAAGGAGGAGGGCGAGACCACCGTTCCGGCTGGTCCCTTCTCCGAGCTTGTCAAGGAACTCCCTGAGGCGGATGTCCTTTTCGAGCTTACGAAGGATGGACTCGTCCATATTGAGGCGGGCAAGAATGATTATGACCTGCAGACCATGCCTGCCACAGATTTCCCCGCCTGGAGCGATTTTGAGCCCCTGACGTCTTTTGAGATTTCTCAGAAGGGCTTAAGGAGAATGATTGAAAAAATCCTCTTCGCTATTCCGACGAAAGACCCACGAAAGGTTCTGCTCGGCGCCTATCTGACCGTTGACCTCATCATCCCTGATTTCCTCGATTCCAAGGGGCTGGAAGACCCTGCCCATATCCGCCTTGTTGCCACGGATGGTAAGAAACTCGGCTATATTGACATGCTTGCCGGCAGGTGCAAGGGGGAATCCGCCATCGGCACCATTATACCGCAGAAGGTTATGGCAGAACTTGCCAAGGTGCTCACAGGCGAGGGGCTCGTGGACATCCATCTTGGGGAAAGCAAAATCTCATTTACCCTTGGCGATACCCAGTTCATCACAAATAAAATAGATGGCGACTTTCCCAATTATGAGATGGTGATTCCAAAGGAATTCGACCATGTGGTCGGGCTGAACAGAGAGGCTTTCATCAAGGCGGCAAAAAGGGCGGCAATAATGACGGAATCGCTGAACAATGCCATATCCTTCCATTTCAAGCCCGGCGAGGTGGAGTTGGAGGCGTTGACATTTGACCTCGGTTCTTACAAGGGGAGCATTTTCAAACCGGATGTTGAGTATGAGGGTGAACCCTTCAAGCTCTCCTTCAATTATAAATATCTCCTCGATGCCCTTTTGGTTATGGAGACGGAAAAGATTGCCCTGCACATGAAAACACCATCTCAGCCCATCATCTTTCACGAGGATGGGCATTCTGAAACGCTCTTCCTTGTAATGCCTATCAAGATGAGCCCGGTGGAATAAGCGGGGGAATGTCGGACGTGTCGGACATGTCAGACCTGTCCGACTTGTCAGACACTGTCGGACAATATTTGGCGCATATTTTTGGAAAAGATGTCTGCCTGTGAGATTTAATAACCCGCCTCTTCTATCAATATTTGCAGTATCTCAAGTTCATCCCCGTCAAACCAGACCTGCTTGCAATGCTCGCAGTTATCAATCTCAATAAAGTATTGATAGCTGAAAAGTCGCCTTATCATGCCATATCCACAGAGTGGACAGAGGTATGCGGATTTATTTTCCGTCCTGGCATCGCCCAGATTTTTGGGCTCAAATACTGAAGCGTGAATATTGATTTGATGCTCCTTTTTCCACAGGTGAGCCTTTTCGAGGAGGCGAGGGGAAGGCTTGTTTTCCCTGCGCGCGATGATGCGGATGATGCCCTCTTCATGAACCATCTTTCCGTAGCATCGAGGGCAGACCTTGATTGGAACGCCCTCTGTATATGTGCCGTGCAGGGTGACGCCGCAGACAGGACAGCAATTCCTTTTCATGCCTCTTTTATCAGGATTGTGAAATGCCTCAAGGATGAGAGGGAAGGTATTTGCTTCTGAGGCGTTCTCCGTTCCGAAGGGACGGACGGTGGTCATGCCGGTGAACCACGGGATGGCAAACAATTTGGAGAGGGGGTAAGGACCCAGCCATTGCCCCTTATGGTTGCGGATCTCCCAATAAGAAGTTGCCGCATCGCCTCCGGCATGAGTCACGGGGGGCTGAGGATAAATCTCGGTTAACGCCTCGCCCGAGATGCCTTTCATCCGGGCGCTTGCACTGAAAATCTCTTCCACTGAGGGGATTTTTTCCCGTGCGGCTTCGCGCTCCTTATCCTCATTCTCCACACCCTGAACTGCATTGAGGACAGACTTGTTTGTCATATCCATCAGTCTTTTGACCCGCTCTAAGGTCGGGGGATGGGTGGCGAACAGTCTGTTGAGCCAGCTTTCCCCGCCTGCCGGTCCACTGCTTTCTGGCGGGACTATGAATATGGGGCTGTAATCCTCGCCGGCATCGCCAAGGTATGAAAATTTCTGATGCGCCTTATAGATGGCGCGTGCAAGGGCTTCAGGGTTGCGGGTTATCTCCACTGCCGTTGCGTCGGCAAGATATTCCCGCTGGCGGCTGATGAGAAGGCTAAAAAACTGCACAAAGACATATATGAGACTTGAGAGTAATATGCCTATAACGCCGGCTTCAGTCCTGCTCGCATTGTATCTGAGTGACGGAAAATCACAAACGGGTATGGAGCGTTCTTCCTCCGCCACAAGGGCGTCCGCAATCCTCCGGAAGATATTTCCCAGTGAGCAGGAGAATGTGACAAACAGGGCATCGCCGCTCATGATGTGGGCAAGTTCATGAGCAACCGCCGCCTGGATTTCCTCACGGGTGAGCTGTCCAAGCGCACCCTCAGTGACGGCAAGTATCGCTGTCCCGTCCGATGCGATGACGGCGCAAGAGTTCGTGGCGTTTGCAGGGATGATGTGGGGTTTTACCTGCTTTTTGCATCCCGCGCTCAGGCGCATCTCCTCTGCGATATTGATAAATTTTTTATGATAGAGGTCTAAGGGGTCGGTAGGTCTGGCGCCAAGTTTATCAAGGATAAATTCCGCTCCGCTGGTCTTCACGTCATACCATTGGAAGATGGCAATGAACGTGGCGATAGCAAGGATTATCAGAAAGTGGTTGTATGAGAAAAGGGAGATGCCTGAAATTAGACCAAACAGGAAAATAAAGAATGCGAAGTAGAGAACGGCAATGCCTGCGAAGTAAAAGATAATCAGGAATAAAAAAAGCACCAGAGTCCTGTGCTTCTCTCGCACCTCCACCTCATAAAATGTATCACCGTTTGCCATCTAACCCTCCAGAGCCCCTTTTACCATTAATCGTGTGCTTTTTTGCCTGGCAGTCATCATTAATGAAATCCAGTATTTTTAATACCCATTCTCCGGCAGAATGTCAATACGCAAACTTTTGGGATTTTAAACTTTACATTTTCCCATCAAGGGTGCGGTAATTGTAAGAAATATAATTAGTCCATGTGTGGAGTTGTGAATATTTTTTTCTGATTCAGACTTCGAAGCAACTTCGGCGAAATAGGCAAGGTTCACATTGAAGATACTTTTCATCGGAGATATCATGGGTCGCCCCGGGAGGGAGGCGGTTCAGCATCTCCTTCCCGCCATCAGGGAGGAATATGGGATTGATTTTGCCATTGCCAATGGGGAGAATGCCGCGGGAGGAAAGGGTATCACAGACAAGGTGGCGGCGGAACTCTTCGGGTATGGGATAAATGTCCTGACAGGCGGGAATCATTCCTGGCAGAACCGTGAGGGGTTCAAGGTGATTCAGGAAGAGGGGCGTATCCTCCGACCAGCCAACTTTCCACAGGGGCAGGATGTCCCCGGTCGCGGTGCGGCAGTTTTTCAAGACCGCACGGGCGGAGATATAGGTGTTTTGAACCTCCAGGGACGTATCTTTATGACGCCCTTAGATTGCCCCTTTCAATCTGCACTGCGCGAAATATCCATACTTTGTCAGCAGACAAAGATTATCATTG
>Ga0172366_10004776_pt1 | contig 10695 bp, 20 predicted proteins | sample LakKivSesite69cm_FD_114533 | JGI IMG/M metagenome (GOLD analysis project Ga0172366, IMG submission 114533) | Sediment microbial communities from Lake Kivu, Rwanda - Sediment site 69cm | ecosystem: Environmental > Aquatic > Freshwater > Lake > Sediment | place: Rwanda: Western Province, Lake...
CAAACCCGAAAGTGCTGAAAAGTTGGAAGAGTTTTATGAATTATGTGTGAAGAAGGTTGGTGCAGTTTCTAAAGCAACTCCACCGCCTTTCCCAACTCCTACAGCTCCTGCTACTACATTAGCAGATCAAAGCAATGAAATTCCGGGATTAGGTAATAAACCTACAACTCCAGTAGTATCTACTACTCCTACTCCATCTGCAACACCTGCTGTTGTTCCCACATCAGAGAATGTTACTGATGTTAGTATGGATGAAATTGATGATATTCTAAATTCCTAAAAATAAGATAAGGGTTCTCTCATAATGATTGTGAGAGAACCCTATTTCTCAGCTCAATAAAAGGATATTAATATGATTATCTCAATTTCCAATATTGATATGTTTGCTGAATATATAATGTATGTTTCAAAAATAAACGAAATGGCTTTATTTGAAATTAATGATAAAGAATGTATTGTTGCTCTTAAAAATAGTAGTAATACGGTTCAATCTATTTTCACAACTTCTTGTGTTAAAACAGAACCTAATCAATCAATATCTTTTGGAATGAAAGATTTGGTTAAGTTTTCAAAGTGTATTAGTATTATTTCATCTTCAACAAATGATAAAACTTTGAAACTAGAATTTGATAATACATATGTTAAATATGATGATAAAAATTATGGTTTTAAACTTATCACATTAAAGAATGATGTGGTTGAAAGTATTGTTAGTACTCGTAAAAAGAATAATTTGGTAGCTATGTGGGATATGAAATTATCTTTACGACAAGTGAAAAAGATTACAGATATGAGTTTTATTGCTGATGATCCTGAAAAATGTAAAGTATATTTTTATGCTCAAGATGGATTTATTATAGCTGATGTTGATCGAAAAAATGAAAGATTACCAATTAATTCCTTAAAAGTCCCTATTACTAATGAATTTAATGGAGATTGGAATATTCCTGTTATCATTAGTATGACTTTAATTAGATTTTGGAATCTATTGAAAGTTGATGAAATACAGTTAAAGTTAACAAATAAAAGAAATCTTTCAGTTTCTTCAGAATTGAAAGATACTAGCAATGATTTTATCAAATTTGATTTGATTTCTCAAACTTTAATAGAATAAAGGAATAATAAATGAGTAATAATAAACTTTATACTTTAAGTTATTTTCGTAAGCGTTTAAAGGATGTTAATATTCCTTCAATTGTTTTTGTGAAAGAATATGAACTGAAAGACAGTCGTAAATGGACTATTTCATTATTTGGTAAGAAACATATTTTCTGTACATGTATGAAAGAACAAACTACTTTTGGAACTACATTTGAATTTTCTGATGGTGGTAATTATTATAAGAATCGTTGGTTTTTTTGTACGGAATCCATGCAAGTTATTATTGAACATTTAAAGAAATTACAAGAAAGTTTTAAAGAACAATCAGAAGATTCTAATTCTGAAATTGCCATGATGGAAAAAATCATGAATGATGAGGCATAATTTATGATAATAGCTTGGGATGAATTATATCGTCCATCTAAAAGTTTAGATGAATTTGTTATTGATACAGATATTAAAAATAAAATTTTGGAATATATTAATAAAGGAACATTTTGTAATTCAATGTTTCATGGTGTTCCCGGTATTGGAAAGACAACATTAATGAAATTAATTCCGAATCTTATTCCTGATACATCTGTATTATTTTTGAATGCTTGTGATGATAATGGTATTGGAACAGTACGAGAAAAAATTAAATCATTTACTCAATTAAATGGGTTTAATGGTGGATTGAAATTTGTTCTTATGGATGAAGTTGAACGAGTTACCTCAGATGCTTGGGAAACTTTACGTGGTGTTATTGATAGTGCTAAAGATACATGTTTCATTATGACTTGTAATGATAATACAAAAGTTATTAATGGTATAAATGATCGTTTGACTTATTGGAACTTTAAATTTGATTCAAAAATGATTTTGAAACGATTAGTAGAAATTCTGAAAAAAGAGAACATTCAAATTACGAGAGAACAAATTAAAGATATTCATGATAATATTGTAATTCCTAATTATCCACATATCAGAAAAATTATTAAACATTTACAACATTGTTGTTTAAATGGGCATTATATTTATACTGATTATGATATGGATCAAACTGAAATAGATGTTTTAATTGATAAAATATTACAATTACAGAAATCGGATTTATTAACTATTCATGAAACACGTAAGTATTGGTTAGATAATGAAAATATCTTTAGTCGAGATTATAATCTATTAGCTCAAAAGATATTTAATAAAATTAATGATTATCAAAAAATGTCTATTATTGCTGATCATATATTAAATATGACAAAAGTGATTGATAAAGAAATAGAATTTACACATATGATTATTAATTTATTAACTTTGGAAAAATAAAATGAAATTGGATATTGATCATTTATTAAAGGAAAGTAAATTATCTTTAATACAAACTAAAGATGATAAATGGTTTTTACGATTAAAAACAATTATGAATGGAAATCAATTAGAAGAAAGATTCTTATTAGAGGATATACTTAATTATCGTCAATTAGACTCGGAAGAAAAAATTAAATATCACGATTTCGTAAAACATTATCTTGGATTACAATTGCTTAGAAAACTTAATGAGAAAGGATAATTAATTATATGGCTAAAATTTTAAAATGCAATGTTTGTGGTAAGAATGAGATGATGACTAACATTTCTTTTAGTTCTGGACCACTCCTGTTACGTACAAAAGCATATGATGGACAACCTATACGAGTATTTGTATATATTGGTATGGAATATGAAAATGATTATTATGATACATTAAGAGATTTAGGTATCGGTAAATTTTATGATATTGATGATGAAGTTCCAGTATTATTTGATTCATTTAATGATGAAGATATTATGGAAAATGGTCGAGGTAATGTAAAATTTGATCTGGCTTTATTAGATGGTGAAGAAAATATTATTATTTGTGATCAATGTAAAAAGATGATGTCTAATAGAATCCTGCGTGATGCTGTATTTCATAAAATGGCTGGTAGTAAAAAAGTTAATCTTGAACAAGAATCTATTATATTAGATGATAAATTACTTGAATTTGCTGTTAAAAAAAATTTAATCACTGAAGAAGAAATGAATCAATATAAACAAATTAATAATTTAGATAATAAAGATAATAATCCCCCAAAACGTGGTCGTGGTCGTCCAAAGAACAAAAAATGATTTTTATTGAATTTTTGATAAATATATATAAATAATATATCTTTTATCTTTAAGGAGATTTCGACATGTATACATTACTAGTTGATAAACAAATTAATTCTTATCAGAATGCATTCAAACAAATGCAGATCAATGAGGCTAAACAGCCTGAGAAGATTAATGAAAATGTTATTATAAAAGGCGTTCAAGCCGAAAAAAATAGTCTTTCATTAATTTTTGAAGGAATAGAAACTCATAAAGAAGAATCTTTAATTACCTTTTCTGAAAAAGTTCCTAATTATATTATTGAAAAGGTGATGGAAGTTTTACGTTCTGAAGAAATTTCCTTAATTTAATTCTTAAAAAAGGAAATTTATTATGTATCATCCCGACCGTGAAAATGGAAATGCAGCATATAGATCATGGATGCAAATTCCTGAACAATTAGTTTCAGGTTTTTCAGAAGGCAGTGATTCCATAGCTCTCCAAGATAAAAGATATGCCTTATTTAGTTATTTAGTTAATGCTAGTACTATAGGTATGGATATTGCTTCTGCAATGAATGTTGCAAATGATCTATCTGAATATATTATCACTAGTGGGTCATATACATATGTAATGAAAGCTGAACCCGGTTCACCATTAAGTGGTGGTATGTGGCAAATGAAACGTATATATGAAGATGGTGATGAAATTCTTGTTGAGTGGGCTGATGGTAATGCTAATTATGATAATATTGCAAATGATTTTGCATCAAAAGTTTACAGCACTTGATGAAAGGGTTTTTATATGAAGATCGAGGATCGTGTCGGGAGTTTAGAACAGGATGTTAATACAATGAAACTTGAAAGAGTTCATTGTAGTGAAATTCATAAAAATCGATTAGATGTAATTGAGAAAAATGTAACTGAAGAAAAATCAAAAAATGAACAGTTACAAAAAAGAGTTGATAAAACTAATTTATCTTTAACTCTTTTAGCTAAACAATTCAAAGATTATATGGCATTACGTAATGCTATTAATACTCGTTTATGGGTTATATTTTCTGCATTAATTATTACTCTTATTACTTTTATGGGTTCTTTGACATATAAAACTATCTTTCTTCCTAAAGAAGATGTAGAAATGCAAAAAAAGATCGAAAATATTGAAAAAATGATGGGAGAAATATCTAAGTCTTCCAAGGAGCAAAAAAGGCAATGAAAAGGTTATTAGTAGTAAGCTATAATTCTGAAATTGTGAGAAAAGTGGCTGATATATTTTCTCAGGAAAGTGTCGAACTAGTATATGTTCACACTATGAATGATGCTATAGAACAAATTATCAATGATGGTTTCGATCTTACTATTATTGATGCTAAGACTCCCTTTGAAAAGAAAGTAAATATCTATGAACTAAATGAATTACTTGATTTAAGTATTGTTGCTGGAAAAATAACAATATTGTTATCGTCTTTAAATACTACATTATTTAGAGTTAAAGATAAAATATTAAAACAGATTCATGTTGTAAATCAACAATCTGAATCTTTTGAAAAAATCATTAAAGAAACATTGAATTATCATAAACCTAATATTGATGATAAATTTAATGATATTTTTAATGAAATCATAAGTATTCGAGAAAATTCTTTCTTTTCTCATCATCATCAATTAAATTTCTTTCTATAATATTTGATTTCTTTATGTTTTTACTTATATTATTATAAATAATAAAGAATCATAAAGAAAGGTTGATATATGTCCAATTTATCATGGGATAATGAACATTGGGAAGATGATGATGGTCAAATCGATCATGATAATTTTTTACAAAATCTTCGAACATTCCCTACGGATATTACTCAAACTGAAAATTGTTGGCATGATACTCGGATTCAAGCATTAATAAATAATATTGTTAATATGATTAATGTTAAGATACCAGTTTATCATCATAAATATGAATTTATGACTAGTGGTTTAATTTTATATATTAATAATATTCAATTATTCTTAAATCGTGAATTAATTGATCGTTTAATCAGTGAAAAAAATGTTAATTATACATTTGTTTCTTTAATAGAAACAATTAATAAAAAATTAATGGAGAATTTTTAAAAATGGCTCGTTTTCTTATTGTAAATATACAAACTACAGGTATTGAATCTCAATATAATGAGATGATTGCATTTAATTCAATTTTATTAGATCAAGATGGTAAACCATTAAAGGTATTTACGAGTAAAGGTAAAGCTAATTTTATTGATCGATTACAAAAAGATGCTTTTAATCATTTAGGTATTACCTCGATTGATGAGATTAATAATTATCCTTCACGGGCCAGTTTTTATGAATCTATTATTAAATTTTTAAATGAAGCTACAGATGATGGAAAAGTTAAATTACATATCATTTCTTATACTGGTCAATTTGAAAAGAATTTTATATATTCCATTTTTAATGAATTTACTGGTAATCATGGACATGATTTATATTTTAAATATTTTATGAGTGAATATATAGCTTTAATTGGCTTAGTATATATGTTAGCATTAAATAAACATATTATATTTAAGAGTTATAAATTTGATGATGTTTGTGAACAATTAAGAATTGTTTTAGATAAACCTTCACCAAATCTACATCAATTAAAATTGACACAGAAATTATTTAATTATCTTAATCAATCACTTTAAAAAGATTGGAAGGAAGGTTTATGAAATTAAAAAATTATACTGAAGATGGTTTATTGACTTCAAAATCTATTGATTTTCATCCAGAATGTATTTTTAATTCTATTGAAGAATTAAATGATAAAGCAATACAATTAGAACCTTTAATTATATCTGAAGCTCGAAAGATTATTACTAAGATACCATTAAATGATTTGATTCAAGAAGGACGTATTTGTGTTTATAAAACATTAAGACGAGTTAAAAATGATAAATCATTAATTACATTTGTTCAAACTTCTTTGAAAAATCATTTTTATCAATTATGTAAATGTGATATGCGTTATACTCCTATGCAAAATGAAGTAGTTACTACTTTTATTGAAGATGAAGGTTATGAAATGCAAATATATGATGAAGCCGAAATAAAAGATTGTCAGAAAATTCAACAACTTTTAGATTTATTTCCTAAAAATTATCAAATTATCATTAAAAAATATTATGGATTAATTGGAGATAAAAGAAAAACATTACATGAATTAGGTCATGAATATAAAGTTACTCATATGAATATTTATTATATGATTCGAATGTTTAAAAAAATATGTAAAAAATTCCTAAATAATAATATTACTTCTCAAGATGAAAAGTTCTTGAAAAGAATACATAAACGTTATAATAAGAAAAGGAATTTAGAAAATGTTTAATGATGAATTTGAATGTGAGGATTGTGGTTATGCTTGTGATTTAGATGAATATAATAAATATGCCGGAGTATGTCCCGATTGTGGTGGTTTTATGTATCAAATTGATGATATGGAAGATGAAATGTTAAATTATAATGATAATGTAGATTTATAAAGGATAATTTTATGCGTTTTTGTAATCACTGTGGCGAAGAAATAATTAAGAATGAAGATTATTGTTTATCTTGTGGTAAAAGTTTGAAAATATCAAAATATAAAAATAATCATTATGATGATGATTATAATTCCAGTAAAAAGAAACGTAAGAGCTATAAACGATTTGATAAAACTAAATTTACTGATGAATTTGATGAATGAAGAATGATATATGATTGATATAGAAGAAACCAAGGTAATAGTCTTAAATAAAAGTTGGAAACCTATTGGTACAACTTTAATTTTAGATGCCATAACGAAAGTTTTAAATAAACGTGCGAAATTTTTATCTACAGAAGATTTCACTACTCATGATCTAAAAGAATGGAATGACTATAGTGCAAAACATATTTATGAACGTAGTGATGTAGTTCGTTCCGTTTATTTAACTCTATTAGTACCTAAAGCTATTGTAATAACAAATTACGATGGTTATAAAATAAAGAAAATTGGTTTAAATCGTCATAATATTTTTCAACGTGATAATTTCATTTGTTGTTATTGTGGTTATAAATTCAGTGAAAGTGTTTTAACTTTAGATCATGTTAATCCTAAATCTAAAGGTGGTGAGACTACTTGGGAAAATTTAGTTACTTCTTGTTTCCCTTGTAATTCATTAAAAAGAAATCGTACTCCAGAAGAAGCCGGAATGAAATTACTGAAAAAACCCTTTCAACCTAAAATTTTAGATATTCCAAATATAGATATCTTCACGAAATATTTAAAGGATTAAAATGAAAATTCAAATATTATCGGATTTACATTATGAATTCTTTCCTTCTAAAGAAGAAATATTTGCACATAATTATTTTAATAATGATAGTGATATGATTTTTCTGGCTGGTGATATCTGTGTATTTCATCAAAAAGAATATTGGAATTATATATTCGATATGATTTATAATTACAATAAACCAGTTTATTATGTTTGTGGAAATCATGAATATTATCAGAGTGATATAAATAAAGGATTTCCTTTCCAAACTGTTCCTTCTAATTTTCATCATTTGAATAATTCTTTGGTGAATATTGGTAATGATTATAAATTATTTGGTGGAACTATGTGGAGTGATTTTAATCTTTATGAGAAAAAAGAATCATTCAAATTCGGAGAACCATTCAATTTAAAAACATTCCTTCGAAGAATAAAATATCAAATCAGTGATTTTAATGTGATTCATAAAGATAATAAGTTATTTCTACCTAAAGATTGTCGTAATAATTGTTTAGATTTCAAAAAGAAATTAAATAATGTATTGGATGAACACGAAAATGTAATTGTATTAACTCATTTTTGTTGCCATCCAAATTCTATACATATGAAATATTCGGGAGCAGAAATCAATCCTTATTTTACAACTAATTGTGAAAAATTAATAAAACATGAAAATCTCGTAGGTTGGATTCACGGACATACTCATAGTTGTTTTAATTATAAAATTGATGAAAAATTTGTCATTTGTAATCCAAGAGGATATTATCATAAGGATTATTTCGAAAATTCTCAATTTGAATCAAATTATTTTTTAGAATTAAATGAATAAATAATATTCTTTAAGAAACGATTGAAAAAAATAATTTGAGAGATATATTATATAAACAAACGGAATAATGAGGATTTATAAATGAGTTATCTAACTGGTAAAACTGTTTATCTAGCTGGTCCAATTTCCGCTGTTACAGATAATGAAGCAACAACTTGGCGTAATCATATTTCTAACGAGTTAGAAAAGTTTGGATGTAATATCTTAGATCCCTGTAAAAAAACCATTTATGGTGAATTGGGTGATGATAAGAAAATGTTTCAAAATCTTATTAAAGAACGTAAATTTCAAGAAGTAAAGGAAAAGTTTTATCCCATTGTACGTAAAGATCTACGTATGGTTGATAAATCGGATTTCCTTATTGTTGTTTATGATCCTACTATTCATATGTGTGGCACTCTCGCAGAGGTAGTCCTTGGTCATACTCAAAGGAAACCGATGTTATTATATATAGCACCTGAGCATATGGAAAAGATTAATCCATGGATATTAACTTATTTTAAAGTATCATGGATTTATGATGATTGGAATAATATGATTGAATATTTAAAACAAATTGATGCTGGTCACTTTGATACAAGTTATTGGACAATATAAGGAATAAAAAAATGGATATTACAACAATTGAAAAAAGAATCAAGAAGATAATTGATACAGTATTAACAACTGATCGAATAAATGATGTTGAAAAGTGTGTTGGGACCATATGTTCAAACATGCATGTTATGTTACATGATTTAGAAAATTTTGAAACATTACCTAATAAAAAGGTAGATCGTGAATTTATTTTAGCTATGTTTAGTGTTGTTTTACAAGAGAAGATAATCGAGTTATCTTTTACAGAAGATATAAGTTTAAAATATTTATCCGATTTACGTAATAAGATTTTATTGAAATTGAAAAAAGATTTCTTACCTATAATTGAGAAAGAATTAGAATCTCCAAAATTAGAACCCTCAAAAAGTTTAAAAGTTAATGAAAGAGATTCTAAAGGTAAGTTTATTACTAAGAATCAAGTTGATTATTGTCCTATTTGTCATAATTATGCTGTTAAACATGTAGTTGAAAATATTAAAGAAAAAACAAATGATTTAGGAACATTTCCTTCATCATATGAAGGATGGAATACTTGTCAATCATGTAATATCTTTCATACTCCTAAAAGAAAAGCTAAAACTGCTAAAGATTGTCGAAAAAAGGTTATGAAGGATTATAAAGCTAAATTGAAATATATTCACGATATACTTTATAATTTAAGTAAAACAGAATTATACTATGTAAGTTGCAATTATAATGATTTTAATCCTTTATTGACTAATGTAAATTTGAATGAGTTAGAGGATAGTTTAGCTTTTAAAGAAAAACCTCAAATCAATAAACTTGATTCCAAATTTATAGAAGTTTGTAAAAAACAAATTGATAAATTAGAGAATCTTGAGAATGTTAAAAGTGAAAATAAAAAGGTTTCTTTAATTAAACAATTAAGTAAGTTATTTAAATTTAATAAAAAGGAAAATAAATAATGAAAGCCACAATTGAATTAGAATCCGTAGAAGTTAAAGATTTTATTTCGAAAGTTATTATGAAGAAATATAATTTACCCGTCAAAGAAATGAAATATGATTTACCTTCAGATAAGTTTATTTTTGAATTAGATGAAGTAAAGAATATAAAAACTCCAGAGATTGTTACTGCAAATTTTTCATCAAGTTCTTCTTGAAAGAGAATTTTTTCTTTATGATATTAGTAACATTATAAACAATAAATATTGTGGTTGTAACATTTCACCAGAAATAGCTCATCGTATATTTTATGATATTTTGTGCTTATTAAGATCAAATGATGATTATTCTTTTGAAAATGTAAAAACTATATTTACAAGTGATAAAATAATTATAACTCATATAGGAAGAATCTGATGCCGTATATAACTCCACAAAAACGTTCAAAATTCTCTGATGCTAATATGGAAGATATTTTTGATAATATTACCAATGCTGGAGAATTTAATTACATATTATCATTAATGTGCAAAAGATACATTAAGAATCAAAATCTTAATTATCAAACATTGAATGATATAGTTGGTGCAATGGAATGTTGTAAATTAGAACTGACTCGAAGAGTTATATCCCCATATGAAGATACAAAGATTAAAAGTAACGGAGATGTTTATTAATGAATATCATTGCTTTTTACTCTCCAAAGAGTAGATCAGGAAAAGATTCGTCTGCTAATTTTTTGATTGAATATCTGCAATCTTCTGGAAGAACTATTAAAAGAGTTAGTTTTGCTGATAAACTAAAAGAACAATGCTATCAATTATTTGGTAGTTTTGGTGTTAAAGATCGAGAATATTATGAAAAGTTTCCTGAAGAACGAAAGA